>Ga0070741_10008249_pt1 | contig 21021 bp, 17 predicted proteins | sample Coa_R1_4_FD_66440 | JGI IMG/M metagenome (GOLD analysis project Ga0070741, IMG submission 66440) | Surface soil microbial communities from Centralia Pennsylvania, which are recovering from an underground coalmine fire - Coalmine... | ecosystem: Environmental > Terrestrial > Soil > Unclassified ...
GGCTGCGCATGAAGCTCCGAACCTTCCGCTGCTGCTCCGGAGTCAGGACGGTCTTCGCCGCCAGCAGCGCCTCGACGTGCTGCTTCATCATCTGGCCGCGCAGGTCTGAGAGCTCCTGGACTTTCCGCAGCACCGCGGCGCGGTCCGGGTTGTCCGAGCGTAGCATCTCACGCAGTTCGATGCCGCGCAGCCGCAGGTCGGCACGAGTCTTGATGGAACTCTTCTGCGCCTCCACAAGGATTTGCCGCAGCCGGTCGACCTGCTGGTCGTTCAGTCCGATCTCGGTTTTGAATCTCTGATTATCCAGCAGTCCGAGCATTCGCTCGCTCATCCCGAACGGCTCTTGTCCCCAGCCGCCATGCCCCCAGTCGCCTCGCTCCGCCGCCCAGACAAACCACCCGGCCGTGAGAACCGTGCCCGTGATGACGGCGCCGGCGATGACCCACCTCTTCATCATATCAACCTCCTCAGCGTCCCATTCCATTCATCGCTAACTGACGAAGCTGGGCCGGACAAGGTTACGCCCGCCGGGCATGGCCGGCGTGCAGATACCCAGCAGGATTGAGGCTACATACAAAGGCTAAGTAGGAACTTGCCGATACGGTAAGGGGTGAGCCGTCGGGGCCGCAGGGCACGACCCGTCATTTTCCGTCTACTTCAGGCCCTTTTGGGCCAGCGCCTCGTCCACCGCCTTGTAGAAGGCCTCGGGCGAGGGCAGCCCGACGAACGGTTTGCCGTTGATGAAGCAGGTGGGAGTGCTCGCCACTCCGAGCCGTTGTCCCTCGGTCAAGTCCTGCTCTACACGCGGCAGCGTCGCCTTGCTGTCGAGGCACTCCGCGAACTTCTCGCGATCCAGCCCCACGCGTTCCGCATAGGTCAGCAGCATGTCGCGGATGTTCGCTGCTTTCAGCATCGACTGATTTTCGAAGATCATGCCCCGGAGCGGCAGAAACGTGGAGGGATTCATGGCGTAGGCGCACTGCGTCCCGATGGCCGCCGTCAAAGACCAGTCGTGGATCTGTACGAGGGGGAACTCTTTGAACACGACCTTCACTTTGTTGCCGTACTTGGGAGCGAGTTCTTTTTCCAGGAACTGGTGCACGCGCGCGCACATGGGACACTCGAGGTCCGCGTATTCCACAATCATCACGGGGGCCCTCGCGCCACCCTGGTAGGGACGGTCTTCGAGCGAAATGCTCCGGATCACTTCCAGCCTCGGGTCACCCAGCAGGTTGTAAAGATTCCCCTGCACGAGGTACTGATTGTCTTTGGACACCAGGAATTCCTGCACCTGTTTCTGGATTCCGTCTCCCACCGAGATCGTGGTGGCCTGAAAGCCCCGCAGCTTCGACTCCCGAAGCGGGCCCACATCCACCCGCAGCGCCTCGGGCACCTTGAAATGCTCGCGGATGGTCTGGCTGATTTTCGCATCCAACCCATCGCCTGCCGATCCGCCGGAGGAAGCCAGGCGGATGATGCTGCCCTGGAGCATGTAGTGGCCGTCGCGCGTCACCGACAGATCCTGCGTCTTGGTTTCCTTGCCTTCACTGAGCGTGAGGGTCGTCGTGTAGAACTCCGGCAGGGGAGCGGCGTGAAAAGCTCCCAGGCTCATTTTCACATTGTCCGGAATGCTGAAACGCTCGCGCAGGAAGCGAAGCATTCTTTCGCTGGTGCCCCTGGAGTCGAAACTGGGATCCGCCGCGCGGGCGCTGACCTTCCGGACCCCGCTTGTCCCGAGCGCCTCGGCCGCCAGCAGCAGCCCGGCGAACAGAGCCATTGCCGCAAGCCTTGCCGAAGACGAAAGTTGCCTATCCTGGATGCTGTTTCGTTGCACAGTTTCCCCGAACCTCAAGGAAATCCTTTGCCTCGCCCTTTAGCAATATACCTTATTTTGCCTGCTTCCGGCACGGGATGCAAACCCGTGAGCACCGGACATTGTGTTTTGTCCTGCCTTCTTGCCCGGCCGCGGCAGCAGTATTCTTCAGCCGCGGGCGCTTTGTTTCATTCTTAAAAACGGGTCGGTGGAACAGGGGAAAGGCGGGAATCGAGAGGCGGAAAGCTTCTGGCTCCAGGAAATAACCCCGGCCGCTCGCTGAGTCTGTGCCTCTGGCCGGGCATGTCGTGCGGCGCATGGCTTCCGGCACGGGCCTCTCTCCAGCGTTGGTCAAGAACAAGCGCCGCGCGTCTCAAAGGAAATGGAAACACGAAAATAGTCACGGACTTTGAGCGCCGATGCTTCGGTTGCTAAGGTTGCACCGGCGCCTTCTTCATGATCCTCACGTTTTCCAGCCAGGCCATGTCATCGCTCTCGACAACGACGTCAGCTTCAATCTCGTCGCCGGGCTGGAGTTGCTGGAGGGCGGCCTGGTCCTTGATGACATAGGACATCGTCATTGCTTCCATGTAACCAGGAATCCGATGGTGGCTGATTGTGGCCTGGTGGTTCTCCTTGTCGACGGAGACAATCACGCCCCTCAGCACGTAGCGGCGAGTCCGGGGCCTCTCTTGTGGATGGCAGGAAACCAGCGCCGCCGCGAAGTTGAGGAATAGGAGGAAAGTCCAAAGGATTCTCATTCTTCTTGCCATTTTGACTCCCAGAAAACGAATGTGAAAATGCATGGTCCACTACAAATGAAACCTGTAGCGAACTTCGACGAAGAACTGTCTCGGGTTCGCATAGTGCGTCCCGCCAAAGGTGTTGCTCGAGTCCAGCATATACCGGCGATTGGCAAGGTTCAGGACGGTTGCGCTCAGCGACCAGTTTTCTCCAAAGGAGCGCCCCAGCGAAAGGTCTGCCGTCGTATGCGCCGGCAGGTGTCCAGGCCCGTCGCCTTCAAGAAAGCCCGACCCGTATGAGATAACTCCGGTGGCCCACATTTTCCAGGGGAGCTTCGGAGTGATCACCGTACTCAAGGTGTCGCGCTGGTCGTGGTCCAAGAAGAAGTAACAACACTCGGGAGGAGAGAAGTCCGTAAGTCCTCCGGTTACGGCGCCTTTTCCCTCGATATATTGATGCGAGTACGCCATGCGGATTTGGAGCCGCCTGAAGATCTGCGGGGAGCGCAGCGTTGCTTCCCAACCGCGAATGCGCGCCTCCTGGATGGTCAGCGGAAGGAAGATGTTGGAGTTTCCCAGCACATCGTGATCGAAGAAATTCCGGGCGCCGGTGCGGAAGTTGTCGACGTCCAGGTACCAATTGCGAAACGGAATCGTCACGCCAAAATCATGTTGCTCGTCGCGCTCACCGTGCAACGGGAGAAAATTGAACCCCTCCTGCAAGGCGTACTCGAGCAGGGGTCCGGAGACCGTGTCAAGCGGAGGGGCCTGGTAGTAGCGCGCATAGTAGGCGCGCAGCACCCAGTGCAGCTTCGGCAGGCGCAGCGACCCGCCCACCCGCGGGTCGGCGTAAGTTTCCGTGAGGGTGCCGGAAAAGCGCGTCAGCCGCACCCCGCCATTGAGGGTTATCCACGGGTTGGGGCGGTATTGGTCCTCAAGGAAGATGGCATTCAGGTTGCCCCACAACTTCTCCGACTGCTTCAAAACAAGCCCGCTCCCATCGTTCGCCGTAAGGCCGAAGAAGGTGCTGTCATGCTGGCCGAAGCTGAACAAGCCGACACGGGCGTTGTGCTTGCCCGCCACAATGCCCAAGCTCGCCTGAGCCCCCAGATAATTCGAAGCCCGGTTGTTGTCTGGCGTGAAGACGGGGTCATTCGGACCTCCGATGTAGTGAGCGCGGTTGAAGTGATAGAAAGGCGAGACGGTCAGGAGTATGCCGGGAGTAAATGCGTGCACCCAGGTGAAGTTCACCAGGGCGTCGCTTTCCCGGTTGAGGTCGCGGACCCCGGCGATCTGGTCTTCCGGGGTATTGGGGACCTGGTAGTGGTCTCTTCGCACGGAGGTTACCAGGCGTAGCTGATCGCGCGAGTTTACGTTGAAGACGAGGGAGCCAAAGCCCCCAAGCCCGCTGCCCAGATCGTGAATCACCTCGCTGGTCGGCGACAGCAGGCCGAGGTCGGTGCGATTCGCGTTGATGCTGCCATAGTAGGCGAACCGCTCCGTGTGGCTTCCGAAGCTGAGCTGGTCGTTCGATTCGTTGAAGCTGCCGTAGCCCAGGACCAATTCTCCCTGGTTGTTTCTTTCGAAGCCCGTGCGGGGAACCACGTTGAAAACCCCGTAGGTACGGTCCCCGTACTGTGAGGAGTACCCCCCGGACTTGATCTCGATGTAATCGATATCCTTGGGATCAAATTGTGGTCCCACATTGCTCGCGATGTTCGTGTTGGGGACGGGGACGCCGTCAATCAGCCAGCTCACCTGGTGCCCACCCCGAATGTGCAATTGGTCGTGCACCATATAGGCCCCGGGAACGAAGTCAGTAATCATCTGGAGGCTGTTCGTCCGGCTGGCACCTGGAGTCTCGGCAATCTCCCTGCGGCTGACTATCGTTTCGCTCGCGGCAGATTCGGTCATCACGGTTCCGGGGGACTCAGAGACCTGGACGCTCTGCTTCAGAGCACTCAGTGAAAGCTGGAAGTGCAGGATGGGGGCGCTGCCTGAAGCAACAGTGAGCGGCTGCTGCGCCGCTCCAAAATTCGCAGCCGAGGCCGAAACCGTATAATCGCCCACAGGAACCGCCTCAAACTGAAATTCGCCGTCAGCGTTGGTCAGCGTGGTGCGCGACCAGTCCGCCGTTACAGCCTGTACCGTCACTTGCGCGCCCTGGATGGGGCGGTGACTAGGGTCGTGCACGATGCCCCGCACGTTCGAGAAGATGGTGGCGTGAAGATGAAGCCCCAACGAAAGGACAAGAACAACGGCACAGGCAAGATGCCGCAAACGCATGGAAATCCTCCCTGATATCCGATGAATGACAGCAAAAGCACGGAGCGGGATACGCGGCGCGAACCGGCTCTAAAGCGCCGACTCCCGCTGATCCCTTTCCCGCACTGGAGCTTGTCGGCCTTGTTTTCTACGATCGGACTTTCAGCAGGCCCGGGGAGGTTGATCCGGGGGAGAAACGAAAGCTTCCGAAGAGGAACGGTTTCGTTCCTCATAAACCAGGGAAGAAGCCCTGGGAGGGATGATCTGAACGCCGGCGGGCAGGCGGAAGACCAGGTCCGGTAGCGTGGTTGCCGCCGCTTCGGGCATTTCCGGGGAAACGCTGCAGGAGCAGTTCAGGGTGGCGCCGGCATCGGCTCGGCTCGAACCCGGGACAGATTGAGGCGTTGCTGAATGGGATGTGCGCATCGGACAGTTCTTGCCTGCGCAGCACGCGCGGGAGGCGCAGCAACCCCTGTGCTGGTCCCTTGGGCCCGGCAGCGAGATGAAGGGGACACCCAAGAGAAGAATCGAGAGCGTTAAAGCCCAGGCTCTGGTTGTGATTTTCATGCCCCGCCTTCTTTGAATCTTACACCAGATTGGCGCCGGATGCAGCAAGCGGAAAGCGTCCCAGCTCGATGAGGCCCCCGGCGGGCCAGGACGGGGCCGCCGTGCATATCCAATAGGTCGAAACGCTTGCCCTGCCGGTGGCTCCCCAGGGTGAAGCCGCGAACCGGGCCCCTTGCACATCCGCCTGGTCACACACGCATGGCGACCCTCCCGCGAAGAAAAGACTTGACAAGAATGGCCTATAGGTATAGTCTATGGCTATAGCCTAACGATTGCTTGGGCGTGAGAGTCTACGGCTACGCCGACCCGCAGCCGCCCGCGTGCGGGAAGCAGGGAGCACGTGCCCTTCGCGAAGGTGCATGCCCAGCCCGCCAATCCCCGGGACGACGCGCGCCAGGCAACGTGAGACCGCGAGGGCTGGAGGCGACGATCATGAGCCATCACGACGCGGGAAGACCGACCCCGAACGATAAGCCGGGCTGGGGACAGGAACCCGACTCTCAGTCGGGCGCGTACAACCGCAGCCTGATCGAGGCCAGCCTGGACCCTTTGGTCACCATCAGTCCCGAGGGCAAGATTACCGACGTCAATGAGGCCACCGTCAAGGCCACCGGAGTTGCCCGCCAGGATTTGATCGGCACCGACTTTTCCAACTATTTCACCGAGCCTGAGCGGGCCCGTGCTGGATACCGTGAGGCCTTCGAAAAGGGGGCGGTCACCGATTATCCGCTGACCATTCGGCATCGCGACGGGAGGCTCATCGAGGTTCTTTACAACGCCTCCGTCTACCGCGATGCCCGCGGTAACGTTCTGGGCGTCTTCGCTGCGGCGCGAGATGTAACCGAGTCCAGGCGCGTCACTCGGGAATTCGCCAAGATGAAGAACTTTCTGGATAACATCCTCCAAAGCTCAACCAAATATTCCATCATTGGAATCGACCTGAACGGCTGCATTCTGTCCTGGAACGAGGGTGCTTTCAGGAATTACGGGTACAGGGCGGAAGAAATCATTGGCAAGGATGCCAGCATTCTTCACACCCCTGAGGATGTCCAATCCGGCAGTGTGGACGAGTTCCTGAAGGCCGCACGTGAAAAGGGTCTGGCGGAGGGGGAGTTCCAGCGAGTCCGCAAGGATGGCTCTCGCTTTACGGCAAGCGTCGTGGTCACGCGGCGCGACGATCCGGATGGCCATCCGATCGGATATCTGCTCATCGGCAATGACATCTCAGAAAAAAAACAGGCCGAGCAGAAGTTGCGCAACGCCTTCCACTATGCCCGCAGCCTCATTGAAGCCAGCCTGGACCCTTTGGTCACCATCAGCCCCGAAGGGAAAGTGACCGACGTGAACGAGGCTACGGTTAAGGTCACCGGCGTGCCGAGACAGAAGCTCATCGGAATGGATTTTGCCAGTCTCTTCACAGAACCAGAAAAAGCGCGTGAGGGCTACCAGCGCGTCTTCTCCAAGGGTTTCGTCACGGACTATCCCCTCACCATCCGCCACGTAGAAGGTCACCTGACGGAAGTCCTCTACAACGCTTCCGTATACCGAGATGCGCAAGGCAAGGTGCTGGGGGTATTGGCCGCAGCCCGTGACGTGACCGCCCTCAAGAGGACGGAAGCCGAGCTGGCCGCTCAGCGGGCCCGCGAACTGGAACGGTTAGCAGAACTGGAGCGGTTCCAGAAGCTTACCGTGGGCCGCGAATTGAAGATGATTGAGTTAAAGAAGGAGATTGAGGAACTCCGCCGGCAATGCGCCTTGATACCCGCAACTCCCTCGCAGCTATGAACCCCAGGAACACGGACAGCCCGTCAATGATGGAATTGTCGACCGAAGCATCCCACCGGGTTTCCGCGGGACAGGTCCCCAAGGCGGAACCGGCCGCGCTCCACGACGCGCCGCCCGCGTCGCTCAATATGTTGCAAGACCTGGCCGCGGAGCCGAGCGCCAGCCGGACCGGTCAATTCGACCTGCGTAATATGCTGGATGATTTGACCTCTGGAAAGACCGATGCGGTGTCCGTCTACCGGGCCGTCCTTAATATCCTAAAGGACATGACCGCAGAAAAGGCTGATACCGAATCTCGGAAGCAATCACTCCTCAACATCCTGGATGATTTGAATGCCGAACGTGCAGGGTTTGAATCCTGGAACAAGGCCCTCCTCAACATTCTGGATGACCTCAATTCGGAGAAGATGAGGCTCGATCAGGTCAATCTCCAACTGATAGAAGAGGCCAGGCGCCGAGAAGAACAAGCGGAGCAAATCCGGCGACTGAACACGACACTCGAGCACCGCATCGAAGAAGCGGCGGCTGCAAACAAGGAACTGGAATCATTTGCTTACGCGGTATCTCATGATCTGCGGGCGCCGTTGCGCAGCATCGATGGCTTCAGCTTGGTCTTGATGGAGGACCACGCCGATAAGCTTGATGACCAGGCGAAAGACAGCCTTGCCCGGATTCGCGCCGCGGCCACACGCATGGGACACCTGATTGATGACATCCTGAATCTGTCGCGCATCACCCGGTCTGAGGTTTGTCATGCCGAGGTGGACTTGAGCGCGCTTGCGCACCAGATCGTCTCCTCGCTCCTGAGCTCTGACCCGGGCCGGCAGGTGGAGGTCCTGATTGCTCCCAGCCTTGTGGCCACGGGCGACCCGCGACTCCTTTACCAAGTGCTTGAGAACCTGCTCACCAACGCCTGGAAGTTCACCGCCCGACAGCCCAGGGCGAGAATCGAGTTCGGGGCGGTAAACGAAAACAACCAGGCGGCGTACTTTGTTCGAGACAACGGGGCAGGATTCGACATGGCCTATGCTCACAAGCTCTTTACCCCTTTCCAGCGCCTCCATGCCGCCACGGAATTTGCCGGAACAGGGGTGGGCCTGGCGACTGTGCAGCGAATCATCCACAAGCACAGGGGCAAGGTGTGGGCGGAAAGCGCTCCGGGCAAAGGAGCCACATTCTATTTCACGCTGGGCGGAGTTCCTGCCCAGAACTCTTGAATAAGTATCCTCCGACAAAGGTGGAGGTTTTGCGGCTGCCGGCTCCTCAAGGGGCCTGATCGCGAGCAATCAAGATGAAAATCCGCACTCCTTCAGGTGCGGTAACAGCGGAAGAGCCGGATGGCTTGGCTGGGGAGGATGGGCGGAATGTCAATTTTCCACGGCCATCCTGGCAAAGCCAGGGGCTCTACCAAGCGAACGGAAGGGGCAGACCATGGACAAACGAACCATTCTGCTTGTAGAAGACAATCCCGATGACGAACTGCTGACATTACGTGCGTTGAAGGCCAATAGGATTATCAATCCGGTCGTCGTCGCACGCGACGGAGTCGAAGCGTTGGACTACCTGATCGGCACAGGCACCGGCGCGAGCCCGCCGCACGAACTCCCGGCGGTGGTTCTTCTGGATCTCAAGCTACCCAAGCTGGATGGTCTGGAAGTTCTCCAGCATCTGCGGAGAAACGATGCCACAAGGCTGCTGCCCGTCGTCATCCTGACCTCCTCAAAGGAAGAACAAGACCTGGTAAACAGCTACGGGTTAGGATGCAATAGCTACATACGCAAGCCTGTGGACTTCGCGCAATTCACCGAAGCCGTCAAGCAGATTGGCGCATATTGGCTAGTCCTCAATCAGCCTCCGCCGTTCCCACCGACCTCTTAGGTCATGCCCGGACCTCCGGAATGAGGCCTTTTGCATGGACGATGTTTTGAACGCTGCTCCCACTGTTTCCGCTCTGCTGATTGAGGACTGCCCAGACGATGTGCTCCTCTGTCTTCGGCATCTTCGCAGGGGCAGCTTCAAGGTCAGTGCGGATGTCGTCGAGACCCGCGAAGACTTCCTCGCCCGAATCCGGTCAAAGGCTTACGATGTCATCCTGGCTGACTACCAGCTCCCCAACTGGTCGGGCATCGAGGCCCTGGAATTGCTCAGAGCGGAAGGACAGGATATCCCCGTCATCCTGGTAACGGGAACCCTGGGGGAAGAGGTCGCTGTGGAATGCATGAAACAAGGCATCTCAGATTACGTTCTAAAGGACCACCTCGCCCGCCTTCCCCAATCGGTGCGACAAGTCATTAACGAAAGGATTCTCCGCGAGGAGCAGAGACGAGCACAAAGCCAGCTCCGTTTGCAGGCCGCTGCGCTCGAATCCGCGGCGAACGGTATCCTCATCACTGACGGGGCCGGAAACATTATCTGGGCCAACCCCGCGTTTACGAAACTGACGGGCTACACACTGGAGGAAGCGCGGGGAAAGAATCCCAGATTCTTGAAGTCAGGAGTGCAGGACGCGACTTTCTACCATGAACTCTGGAGAACAATTCGTGCCGGGAATGTCTGGCACGGCCAGCTTACCAACCGGCGTAAGGATGGGACCTACTATGACGAGGAAATGACCATCACGCCGGTTCGAGACCCCCATGGAGTGATCGCCCATTTTGTCGCCATCAAGCAGGATGTCACTCAGCGCAACAGGGGTGAGAGGGCTTTGCGCGATTCGGAACGGTTGATGCGTGACATTATAAACTTCCTTCCCGATGCCACGTTCGTCCTCGACAGGGAAAGGAAAGTCCTTGCCTGGAACCACGCCATGGAGGAATTGACCTGCGTTTCGGCCGAACAGATGCTGGGAAAGAGCAATTACGAATACGCCAGGCCAATTTATGGAGCCCGGCGCCCCCTTCTGGCTGACTTCGTTTTTGACTCTCCAGAGGAGGCGTTGTCAACCTACCCAGCCTTACGCCATGAGAACGGCACGCTGGTCGCCGAGACATTCTCTCCCTACCTTGGTAAAGGCGGATTGCATCTATGGGTCGCCGCCAGAGCCTTGCGAGACGACGAAGGGAATATTGTGGGCGCCATCCAGTCCATGCGCGACATCACCGAGCGCAAACGCGCCGAGGAAGCCCTCGCGCGGCATGCCCGCGACCTGGCCCGTTCGAACCGGGACCTCGAGCAGTTCGCTTACGTCGCCTCCCATGACCTTCTGGAGCCGCTGCGCATGGTCCGATGCTTTACCGAGCTCTTATCCCAGCACCACAGGGAGAAGCTTGATCCGGAAGCGGCGGAGTTCATGGCGTTCATCATCGACGGCGCCACTCGAATGCAGCAGCTCATCGACGGTTTGCTCAGCTACTCCCGGGTAGGCACGCGGGGCCAGCCGTTCAAACCCACCTCCTCCGAGGCGGCGCTCGAAGGCGCTCTCACGAATCTCAGCCTGGGCATTCAAGAGAGCGGGGCGGTGGTGACGCACGATCCCCTCCCGGTGGTCCACGCCGACGAAGTTCAACTGGTGCAACTCTTCCAGAATCTGCTCTCCAACGCCATCAAGTTTCGCAGTTCCGAACCCCCGCGCATTCATATCTCCGCGAAAAACGCCGGAAACGAATGGATCTTTGCGGTGCAAGACAATGGCATCGGCATTGAGTCGCAGTATTTCGAACGCATCTTTGTCATCTATTCCCGCTTGCACACCCGTGAGGAGTATCCGGGGACCGGTCTTGGACTTGCCATCTGTAAACGGATCGTTGAACGACATGCGGGAAGAATCTGGGTGGAATCACAACCCGGCCAGGGATCCACATTCTACTTCACACTCCCGGCCGGAGACTTATCAAATGAGGCGTGCACAACTCATGAGTGCCAAACAACAAGGAGAGCCGATTAGAATCCTTTTGGTGGAAGATAATCCTGGAGATGTGCGTCTGATCCGAGAAGCCCTTAAGACCAGCCCAATCCCAAGCCTGGTCACGGTGGCGGAGGACGGCCTGGCGGCTCTCCGAATTCTGAGCCAGGCGGGTTCGGATGGCGCGGTCCTTCCGGATCTGATTGTGTTGGACTTGAACCTCCCCAAGAAGCATGGCTGCGAGGTGCTGGCGGAACTCAAGACGGATCCCCTTCTACGGCACATTCCTGTGGTGATTCTAACCAGCTCACGATCCGACGAAGATGTTCGCAGGTCTTTCGAGAACAATGTGAATCTCTATCTGACAAAACCGAGCGATTTCAGCCGCTTTTACGATGTCGTAATTACGTTGAGCAGCTTTTGGCTGGGTCTGCGAAACCTGACCGGAGGTAACGGATATGAGAAACGAGTCGATCCGGGTTCTCCTCATCGAGGATAATCCGGGGGATGCTTACCTGATCCGTAAGGCGCTTACGGAAGCCAGAAACCTCGAAATCACTCTGGTTTGCGAGGATCGCCTCGCCCGAGGAATCGAACGCCTCGCCAGCGGCCGGCATGATCTGGTCTTGCTTGATCTTTCTCTGCCCGATAGCCAAGGGCTCGAAACCTTCAATCGTCTGTGTGAGGTGGATGATGAAATCCCCATTATCATCTTGACAGGCTTCCAGGATGAACGCGTGGCGGTGCGCGCTGTCCAAGGAGGTGCAGAGGACTACTTGGTGAAAGGCGAAATCGGCAGCAGTTCGCTGGTTCGTGCCATCCGGTATGCCCTCGAACGGCACCGAACCCAAGGAGTCCTCCGGGCCGTCTCGATGCTGGATGGATTGACCGGTCTGTACAACCGCCGCGGCTTTGTCGCCCTTGTCGACCAGCAATGCCGTCTGGCCGAGCGAGCCAGGACCCCCTGTTCGCTTCTTCTTCTGGGGTTGTACAACCGAAGACCGCAGACAGCCACGCTGGGCGACGGCTTGGGGGACGCGGCGCGGCTGGAAGTCGCCGAGTTGCTGGCCGGAATGTTCCGGAGATCCGATATCATCGCGCGCCTCCAGGCAAATGATTTTGCCTCCTTCCTGATTAACTGTACGGAGAAGCATATGCACGGAGTGCTGGGACGGCTGGAGCGTGATTTGAACGCTCTGAATGCCGGCCAGAACGGCAAGTTTGAGCTCGCCTTCAACATCAGGATGTCATTTTACGACCCCGAACGACCCAGTTCTCTCTCCGAACTCCTGGGGCGCGCGGAGGCGTCAGGAAACAAGAAAGCAGTTGCGCAGTCTTCGAGTTCAGGGCACAATGGAGTTGCCTCTCCGGGTGACTGAGCTGCAGCACTCGAGGGTAGAAGGGAGAGGTATTCCCGGCTGCCCGGCGAGTGCAGGAATGCCCGTCGGCAAGCGGAGGCTCATGCGCCGACTCGGGTGAAGAGGATAGGTCGAGGCATCCGAGGAAGAGGCAGCTTGTCGCCCCCTGCTGACGAGCGGAGAAGATCGTTGCATCCTGCGCTTCACCTCACTCCGAGCTTTGCCCTTCCTGACGACAAGTTCCACGACCACTGCGGCGTTGTTGCCGTGTATGGCCATCCCGAAGCTGCCAAACTCACATATCTGGGTCTGTATGCCCTTCAGCATCGAGGACAGGAGAGCGCTGGAATCTCGGTCACGGACGGCTCGAAGCTGGTGACTCGCAAGGGAATGGGGCACGTGGATGAGGTGTTCACGCAGGACGTGATTCGCGGCCTGAAGGGCCACGCCGCCATCGGGCATACCCGTTATTCCACGGCAGGGGACACCGACCTCAGGAATGCCCAGCCGCTTTCCGTCAGTTGTCAGAAAGGGCAGGTGGCGCTGGCGCATAACGGAAATCTGGTGAACGCTTCATCCATTCGACGCGAACTCGAAAGCCGAGGCGACATCTTCCAGACGACCAGCGATACCGAAGTGATCCTCCATTATTTTGCCCGTTCCCGGCAGGCGGGTCATGCGGAAGCGCTCGCCGAGGCCCTCGACAAGGTGACGGGAGCGTATTCGCTGGTGATGCTGTTCAAAGACGCCGTCATCGGCATCCGTGATCCACGGGGCTTCCGGCCCCTCTCCATCGGGCAGTTGGACGGCGCCTATGTGCTGGCCTCGGAGAGCTGCGCGCTGGACCTGATCGACGCCAAGTTCATTCGCGACGTTGAGCCGGCCGAGATGGTGATTTTGGACGGCCGCGGCTTGACATCTCTACGTTTCACGCCGCCTGCCCCGCCATCACAGTGCATTTTTGAGCATGTCTATTTTTCGCGTCCTGACAGTGTTGTCTTCGGTCGGTCCGTGCAGACCAGCCGTGAACTTCTGGGCCGGCAACTGGCCCGGGAGCATCCGGTGGAGGCGGACCTGGTGGTCCCGGTCCCGGACTCCGGCGTACCTGCCGCAACCGGCTTCTCCGAGGAATCCGGCATCCCCATGAAGGTGGCACTCATCCGGAACCATTATGTGGGGCGCACCTTCATCGAGCCAAGCCAGGCCCTGCGTGATTTCGGCGTGAAGCTGAAGCTCAACCCGGTCCGCAGCCTGCTGGAAGGAAAGAGAATCGTCCTGATTGATGATTCCATTATTCGAGGGACAACCAGCGCCAAGATCGTTCGCATCGTACGAGAGGCGGGGGCGCGTGAAGTTCATATGCGTATCAGTTGCCCCCCAACCATATCTCCTTGCTTTTACGGGATCGATACACCGACCCGCAAAGAGCTGGTGGCCGCCAGCCATAGCGTGGAGGAGATCCGGCAGTTCGTGGGGGCGGATTCCCTCGGTTACTTATCGCTCGAAGGGCTTCGCAAGGCGGTGGGCGATACAGAGGGTCGCTACTGTCTGGCCTGCTATACAGCAATTTATCCCACGGCCATTCAGGAACCACTCATCGCCTTGCGGAATCGGGATTAGCCCTCATGGATGAATTTCAAGAGCAGAAGGCTGAGGTTGCAGTCCGGGAACCATACCCTACGGGCCGGGGCGACGTGGCGCCAGCCGGAACTCAACCTCGCAAAGAGACGGTCTGGGAGACACTTCGCTCGCTTCTGATCGTCCTGGCCGGCGTCCTCTGCTTTCGCACTTTTGTGGCCGAGGCCACCGTCATTCCGACCGGCTCGATGGAGTCCACCATCCTCATCGGCGATCACGTTTTCCTGAACAAACTGCTTTATGGTCCGCGCGTGCCCTATACGTCATGGCGAATCCCTCCCCTCCGAAGCGTGCGGCGCGGAGATATTGTGGCATTTCGGTACCCGCGCAATCCCTCGGTGATGTACGTGAAACGAGTCATCGCCGTGGGCGGCGACGTCATCCGCATCCGCAATAAGAAAGTGTTCGTGAACGGCCGGCCCTTGAACGAGCCCTACGTGCAGTTTCAAGCCGTCGGGCCCTCCCGCTTCGACGATTTTCCTCCCACAGTTGCCCAGATCGAGATCATGCCAGCCTGGTGGGGACTGGATGCTGCCTGGGCCCGCGAGATGCCGAACTACATCCGCGACGATGGATTGCATGTCCCCAAGAGCCACCTCTTCTGCATGGGCGACAATCGGGATAATTCGCTCGATAGCCGCTTCTGGGGCTTTGTTCCCATTGACAACGTGGTGGGTGAACCGCTTTTTGTCTATTGGTCCTATGACGCCTCCTCTCCGGAGTGGACCTCCGACGACCTCTGGGATCGCCTCCGCTTCGACCTCTCGATCGCCAGGAATTTCTTTCAGAAAACCCGCTGGTCGCGGACCGGAAAGACCTTCTGAAGCTTCTAAGCGGTCCTTAGCCTCATCCCAGCTTACTTTCGCCGGCTCACGTGTGCTGCGATCGAAGCATTCCTCTACTGCCAGCTTTTGGGTAAGATTCATTCCAATGCAGACCTTGCTCATCGAAATGCCAAAACCCATAAACGGGTTCAGAGATCCTGCTTTCACAAAGAATAAGGATCTTCCTCTCCATCGATGGGTTCCATGGATTGCGGGATTCTCGGCGCACTTTGTCGACGATTGTCTGGAGAAATACTTGGCTGGGGGCTCGGGCTTGGTTCTCGACCCCTTTGCGGGCACCGGAATCTCAGCTCGGGAAAGGTTGACTTCTTGTTCGTCGAGCGCGTCTTCGAGAAAGGAATACAACTGACCATGTGAAACTCCGGCTGCTGAAGATCACTCTACTGGATGACGAGTCGTCCAGCTTGTGTGGCTACAATCACGATCACCAACCCCAGGAGGGCTCTCCTTATAGAATCATGGGCCAGTGGTTGCCGAATTGAGACTCGCTTACCGTTGATCGTTACGCCAACCAGCCAGTTACCGGCCCACTTAAAATCACTCACTGTCGCATACTCGAATTGAGCGTGACAGTTCGGGCAGACCACCAACAGGTTGCTTGGGTGATGACCGACCTCTGGGTCAAGGTGGTGTATCTCGAAATAAGGTTTGCCGTTCCGTTCTTCAAAGGTGAACGAACAAAGCTGGCACTTCCCTTCATGCAATTCTCGGAGCAAAACGCGAATCCCAGAGGGAACACCCTCGTGTATCTCGCGAGCGCCTGGAAGCACCCTCGGACGAGGGTGGCGAAGCGACCTCTGGGCAATGCGCAATAACTCTTCTAGGGCTAACTCTTGCGGACGCTTTTTGGTCAACCGTGATAGCGCGCTTAGCTTTTGCTCAGCCTCCAAATCCGTGCGTGCAACTTTGAGCTCTTGCCGGGTCCTCTGCTCTTCCCGCTCCCGAAGGTAGCGATCCAAAACGATGCGGTATTGTCGTCTGTGCATATCCTCGATCGTGATTGAGATGACGTCCCCCTCGAGCACGCCTCTCTTGGAAAACCAAGGGGAAAGCCCGAATATCCGACTCTCTTTGACTGCGTGATCGTAAGGATGAAAGGTCAGTGTCTTTTCCTTTTCTTCGTCGTCAAAACTTACTTGGATTTGACACTTCTCGCTGGGGAACCAGTCCTTGAACTTCTGAGGTATGGCAAGCAATCCTTTTTCAAGGCGGCTCGCAGTGGCGCGGATCGTGAAACTTTGCTTTTCGGATATCACTCCTGAAAGACCCCCCAATCTGCGGGAAGACACTAATCAGGGCTTCCGTCCTCAGCTAACCGAAATGGTTTTCCCGATACTGAGCGGACGCCTGACCAACTCACCGACCGCGTAGGCAGTCACAAAATCACGTGCCAGTCGGTCGAAGAAGCCTACGATCCAAGGACCGCATTCACGAACAGCGAAGTGCCAAGCTGTTTCCTGAGGCCCAGACCTCAAGGCTAAAATTGAGGCTGTGTCTCTTTAGCCTCGCCGCAGACTGTCGAGAGAGACCTCAGATCTCGTGATGTTCCTCAATCGCTGCCGGTCAGACAATCGAGGCGGATCGCCCTTCGGAACATTTGATTCAACTGCCTGACCCCTTATCCAACCCAGGCACCCCATCGAAATCCACCCATGCCCAAGCCATGACGTACGCACCATTGTCGTCGCCCTCGGAAAGCACCGTCGGCTCATCAATTTCCAGCTCCCCAGGATCAGTCAAACGCTTACGGGCCAACTTCGCTATACGCCTTTCGCGGCTGTCTTGTTCTCCGAAGAACTCTACACAATCTCCGAAAGTCAGGCCCTCAATAGCCCTAAGGGCTTCGTACTTGGCCGCTTTTCTCACCTTTGTCGCCATGTCAGCTCCTATCAAGTGAACGCTTCCTGATTCTCGTCTTGAATTCTATTCATGGTGCGTACCGTTGTACGAGGGCAATCGAACCGCACTCTTCCTTGTTCGACATAAATATCAGAACGCCACCCAAATGACAACTCGCCTGGGTCCACCAGGAAGAAAACGAACGCACTGAGGCCAGGAGCCTGTGCTATGATCTCTCACTGTTGCTCACCACCTATGCGCTACCGAGATGCCGGCGTTGATATCGACGCGGCAACGCAAGCCAAAGCCAGAATCAAGCAGCTCGCGCGCCAGACGTTCAGTGAGCGTGTGCTCAGGGACGTTGGCGCCTTCGGAGGTTTCTTTTCCCTTCAGGGACTGCCGCGCGATGCCGTACTTGTGTCCAGCGTGGATGGCGTCGGAACGAAGCTCAAGATTGCGTTCATGCTGGGCCGGCATTCGACGGTCGGCATGGATATCGTGAATCACTGCGTCAACGACATTGCCGTCCATGGCGCGGCGCCACTGTTTTTCCTGGACTACCTGGCGACCGGCAAGCTTCACCCAAAGGTGGTGACGGAGATTGTGAGCGGGCTCGCCAGGGCCTGCCGGGCCGTGGGTTGCGCACTCATCGGCGGCGAGACAGCGGAGATGCCGGGATTCTATCCGCGCGATGAATATGACCTTGCCGGTTGCATCGTCGGCTGGGTTCGCCGCAACAGAATCGTGGATGGCGGCCGCATTCGCCCCGGCGACGTCATTCTGGGACTTCCTTCTTCCGGCCTCCATACCAACGGCTATTCACTCGCGCGCAAGGTCCTGCTTGAGAAAGGCCGCTGTAAGTTGACGAAGCGCGTTCCCGGCCTGGGGCGAACGCTGGGCGAAGAGCTGCTCGTGCCACATCGTTGCTACTGGCCGGTGGTGCATCCGCTGCTCGACCAAGGCTTGCTGAATGGGCTGGTTCATGTCACGGGCGGAGGATTGACCGATAACACTCCCCGCATCCTTCCCAGGAACTGCCAGGCGGAAGTCTGCCTGGGCTCATGGCCGGTGCCGCCTATTTTCGGACTGATTCAGAGGACGGGCCATGTTCCGCTGGAGGACATGCTCCGGACATTCAACATGGGCATCGGTATGGCGCTCATCATTGCGCGCCGTAAGCTCAGCCGGGTGACGGCAGCCTTGACCAAGGCGGGCGAGAAATTCTGGGAGATTGGCCGGATCACGAGCGGCCGTACTTGTGTCAAGTATGTCTCTGCGTAAAGAAGCGACGGCAGTCTGAGACCACTCGGCCAGGAAACCGTGGGGTCATCTCATTCTGTACCCATTCTCTGTCATGCTGAGCGCAGCGAAGCATCTTTTTCAGTCCGCTCGGGGTAAACTTCGGGAAGAATCCCTGAATTCCCGAAATGGAGCGAATTCAGCGACCCTTCGTCGCCTTCGGCTCCTCGGGATGACAAACTGCGAGGCTTTTCGATTGGTCCTCCAGGGTGGACAATAATGAAGAAACTCGGGATCCTCCTCTCCGGACGCGGCTCGAATTTCGAAGCCATCGCCCACAATGTGCGGGCAGGGAAGATTCCGGCCGAAATCGCCGTCGTCATCAGCAATAAGGAAGATGCTCTCGGCCTTGCGACGGCCCGGAACCTCGGCCTTCCCGCCCGGTTCATTCCCTCCAAGGGCAAAGAGCGCGAGGCGTATGACCGCGAGGTTGTGGCCGTCCTCAAGGAGTTTCAGGTGGATCTTGTCTGCCTGGCGGGTTTTATGCGCATCCTTAGCCCTTACTTCGTGCGCGCCTTTCCGCAGCGAATTCTGAATATTCATCCCGCCTTGCTGCCTTCGTTCCCGGGTGAGCAGGCACAGAAACAGGCGCTCGAATACGGGGTGAAGTTTACCGGCTGCACCGTTCACATCGTGGACGAAGGCGTGGATACGGGGCCTATCGTCTTGCAGGCGGTTGTTCCCGTGCAGGATGATGACACGGTCGAGACCCTCTCCGCGCGCATTCTGAACGAAGAACACCGTATTTACTCCGAAGCCATTTGCCTGCTGCTTCAGGATCGAGTTCAGGTTGTTGGCCGCCGCGTCCTGCCGAAGGGCACAGTTTCCCGCTGATTGGCTGTTCCAGTAGAATTGGATGGTAAACTGGTTGCGATGACAATTGACGAACAACTCGCCTATCTCACCAAGGGCGCGGAAGAAACCATCCGCGTCGAAGAACTGCGCGCCAAGCTGGAGCGCTCCGCCGCAACCGGGAAGCCGCTGCGCGTGAAGGCCGGTTTTGACCCCACGGCTCCCGACATCCACCTGGGGCACACCGTGCTGATCCGGAAGCTGAAGCACTTCCAGGACCTCGGCCACACGGTGATTTTCCTGATTGGCGATTTCACCGGCCTCATCGGCGATCCCTCCGGCCAGAACGTGACGCGCCGGCCCCTCACGCCCGAGCAGGTTGCCGTGAACGCCGAGACCTACAAGAAGCAGGTTTTCAAGATCCTCGATCCCGAGAAGACCGTTGTGGACTTCAACAATCGCTGGCTGGGAAAGCTGGCCAGCCGCGACTGGATCACCCTCTGCTCGAAGTACACGCTTGCGCGTATGCTGGAGCGCGACGACTTTAGGAAGCGCTTGAAAGAAGAACGGCCGATCGCTATCCACGAGCTCCTGTATCCGCTGGCGCAGGCTTACGATTCCGTGGCTCTCGAAGCTGACGTCGAACTGGGCGGCACGGATCAGAAATTCAATCTTCTCGTGGGGCGTTCCATCCAGGCGGAGTACGGGCAGGAACCGCAGGTCATCATGACCATGCCCATCCTCGAAGGCCTCGACAGCGTGCAGAAGATGTCGAAGTCGCTCGGCAACTATGTGGGCATCAACGAGCCGCCCGCCGAGATGTTCGGCAAAATCATGTCCATTTCGGATGAGTTGATGTGGCGGTACTACCTGCTGCTGACAGATATGACGCCGCAACAGATCGACGAACTCAAGCAATCGGTCGCGGCGGGCAAGAAACATCCATTAGAATTGAAGAAGTCGCTCGCTTATCGCATCGTTGCGGACTTCCACGGCGTGAGTGCCGCGACCCAGGCTCAGAAGGACTTCGAAGCGCAGTTTCAGCAGCGGCGACTGCCCTCTGACGTGCAAGTGGTGGCCTTCACCCTCGACGGGCCGACCAAGCTCTTCCGTCTGTTGACTGAATGCGAACTCTTTCCTTCGAACTCCGAGGCGCAACGCAAAATTAAAGAGGGTGCTGTGTACATGGCGGCTCCTGGCTCCGACCCGCCGGACTGGCAGCGTCTGACGGATCCCAACATGGAGTTTGAATCCGGCAAGTTCTTGTCTGTGCTCTTTCGCATCGGCCCCCGCCGGATATATCAAGTAACGTTCACGCCTCGCTCATAGGTGAAGAAGCCTATAACGCTGGGGTGCCCAGCTTCTCGATCGACCACTCGAAGCAACAACCGGGTTTCTCCTTTTCATTTCCTGTGTCAAAATTGAGAGCATAGACTCACCGGAGTGAGAAATCGAATGACGGGGCAGCGAGGCTGGCTGACGGCAGTGATCCGCTGCTGAGGGAGGGTTCTCATGGCCGACGTCACGGACGCATTTCTTCACGACCAACTCCTCGCGCGACGCAAGAAGATCGAATCGACGATTTCCGTCTTGAGCCAATCCGAGGCCGCGTCGCTTACACAGCTTCTCGGCGAGGTTGATTCGGCGCTGGAGCGCATGGAGGCCGGGAACTTTGGCATCTGTGAAATTTGTCACGATCCTATCGAGAAGGATCGTTTGATCGCGGACCCTTTGATCCGCTACTGCCTGGATCACCTCACCCAGGATCAGCGCCGAGCTCTGGAGCAGGACTTGGAGCTGGCGGCGGGGATCCAGAGGGAACTGCTGCCGAAACAGGATTTCAGGTACGACGGATGGGAAGCGAGCTTTCACTATCAACCGCTGGGGCCGGTGAGCGGGGACTACTGCGACATCGCGATCCCGGAGAACGAGGCTGGGAACCTGTTCTTCCTGTTGGGAGACGCGGCAGGGAAAGGGATCGCGGCTTCCCTGCTCATGACCCATCTCCACGCAATCTTTCGCACCCTGATCTCGAGCGGCTTGCCCCTGCCGCAAATGGTCAAGCGCGCGGGGCGGGTCTTCCGCGAAACCACGATGTCCAACCTGTTTGCCACGCTGGTGTGCGGCAAGGCGACGAGATCCGGCGAAGTTGAAATCTGTAACGCCGGCCACTGCCCGGCCCTGGTGATCCGGCACGGCAGCCTCGGCAGGATTGAGTCCACAGGAGTTCCGCTGG
>Ga0070741_10008250_pt1 | contig 21021 bp, 16 predicted proteins | sample Coa_R1_4_FD_66440 | JGI IMG/M metagenome (GOLD analysis project Ga0070741, IMG submission 66440) | Surface soil microbial communities from Centralia Pennsylvania, which are recovering from an underground coalmine fire - Coalmine... | ecosystem: Environmental > Terrestrial > Soil > Unclassified ...
GTCTCGGGTAAAAGTGTGTGGGCTGACCTCGGTCGCCGTAGGTTTCGTCACCGATCTTGATGGAATTGTCGGGGCCGATCGGAATATCGACCTGCTCTTCGTAATTCCGATTCAGATAGCCGAAGACCATGCTGTAGCTGCCGTCGGGATTATGCTCCCATCCTTCATAGATGGGAGCGACGTTCTGGCCCGTCGCATACTGAACCTGGGCGCGCGCACGATCCCCCGCAGCCAGGAAGAGAACGCATGCGGCGCACACGGCCGCAGAAAAACGCATGAGTTACTCCGAACCCGCCACGGCCAACTTTGCCTTGCGAGCCTCCACCTGCTGTTTGTACTCTTCCTCGGAGAGAGTGTAATAGCTCACCCAGGCGCCGCCCATCTCATCGATGGTGCGCTGGCCGTAGGTGATCGTGTTATCCGGATCCGGGTTGAATTTGTTGGCCGTTGAGTTGTTGTACCACGAGGTCAGGTGCAGAACGGTGCCTGCCGGAAGCAGCGGCTGATCGTCTTCGTTGTACAGATACACCAGGTGCCAGGCAAACTGGTAGTGGCTCACGCAGCTCAGCATCTCGACCTTGTGTCCACCAGGGTAAATCGCTTCCATGCACGAGGCCTTTCCGCGGTTGTGCATGTGTGGCTGGAACGAAAGCAGGCGCGCTGGTTTTGCCAGAGTTTGATACGCGTCGAAGCGGATATTGTCGGTATTAGGCGGGAGGTCCAGGTCTTTCGGGTCGCCGATCTTTTCCGTCGTCTCGGCATATTTGGGTGTGTAGCCCTTCGGATAGAACTCGAGCGCCAGCGCCACGTTGGCCGGGGTGTCCTGTCCGATCGCATGCAGATGCAGATTGAAATTGATCTTGGTCCCAGCCTTGATCAAACGGCCGGCGCCTTCAGGAAACACATCCGCGTTCTTACCCAGCGCGTACTCATTGAGGAAGGTGCCTTGAACGTTATCGCCATCGTCCGCATCGTCCTCGTGCTTCATGGAGGTGGTCACATGATGAACTGCGCGGAAGCCCGTAATGGGTTTGACTTCAATTCCTTTGATATAGCGATCTTCGGTCAGCCCGGTATCAGCCAGAACGTCAATCCAACGGTCCGCGCCCTTGCCGGGCACCATCTGGTCTTTCGGCAGTTTCACGATGAGATCGGGGCGCAGGTGCCACTGGTCGGAATCATCGAACTTGCGTGGAGGCGGCATATCCGCCGGATCGCCCTTGGGCGCGCCGCTGTCGACCCACTTTACGATGGTCGCGATTTCCTGGTCGGACAGCGATACATCATTTTTGAAATGGCGGACGCCGACGTTCTTGTCGACATACCAGGGCGGCATCTCGCGAGCAGCGACTTTTTGCTTGATCGACTTCGCCCAGGGCCGCGCTTCCTCGTAGGTAAGCAGGGACATCGGAGCGAATGTATCGGGCCGGTGGCAAACCTGACACCGGCTTTGCAGGATCGGCGCGACATCTTTGGTGAATGTGACCTGCCCCGGAGCCGACACCGCGATCAGAAGAATGGAAGCGAAAACAAAACCCCTCATAGCGCCCCCTCTTTTGGCAGAAATATCCGCCTTCCAGGCACATACACCTGGACATTGCGATAGTAGTCGCTCAAGATGAGGGAGTCAAGGCCCGCCGGGCTGGCGCGCTGGTTCTAACAAAATGAGACGCCATTCGCTTCGGCTCGCCATTGACAATGGCAAGAGCGAGGCGCACACTCGGTCCATTAGATGATTGCCTGATGCGTTCAGTTGTGGGAAATCACAGACCGCGAGTCTTGGCGATGTACCTGCGCTCAATGCCAACCGGATCAGCGTCTGTTACACGCGGGGCTCCACGGCTTCTATACGATGGAGGAGAATCATGGCAAGCCAAAAGTCAATTCATCGACCCGCTCAAAGTAAACCTTCTTCACTCCCGGACAGTCCTCCCGACGTGAAAGATATGCAGAGCCAGATACAAACGCTGGCACACCGGCTCTGGCTGGAACGAGGCGCACCCATTGGCTCTCCGGAAGCGGACTGGTTTGAAGCCGAGGCGCGGCTGGCCGGCGGGGCGGAAACTAAGACATCGCGATAGAATTCAAGCGAGCGGAATATGGCACCTGGCCGCGGCGACCGGCATAATGAACTCGCACAGCGCATCAAGTTCCTACGCGCTTCCTTTCACATCGCCGCCGATCCTGAAGAGCGGAACCGATTGCTCGATGAACTCGGTACTGCGACCCGGGAATTGACAGAACTCATTCTCAGGCAGGAAGGAAGGTTAAGAAGTCCGCTGGAGTAAAGCGGTCTGGGAAAGCCGTATGCAGAGCGGTTTGCTGTTTCAGTTCGCAATCGCGTCACTGGCGCTCGGCATTCTCGCCCTGCCGGACGCCGGCGCCCAGTCCGATTCATCGACGAATCGGACCGCTCAAACTTCCGCGATTCCGCGGCTGCCCAACGGCAAACCGGACCTGAGCGGTGTTTGGGAACGCCCCTATGTGCCCGACATGAGCCGGAACAGCAAGAACCAGAAGGGGACCGCGCCGCTTCCGTTCACAGATTCGGGCGCACAAAAGTTCAAAGAGTACGATCCCGCGAAATTCGATTACACGGGGCATTGCCTGCCGCAAGGCCTCACGCGCTCGATGAATTCGCCGTTCCCGATCCAGATCGTGCAGACGCCGACGACTTTTGCCGTGCTGTACGAGGCCTGGAATGTGTTTCATGTTGCTCCGACCGACGGCCGGACCTTCCCAAAGGACAAGGAAGTGGACCCTACCTGGATGGGCACTTCGTTCGGCCATTGGGATGGCGATACGTTGGTGGTGGAGACCCGGCATTTTAATGAGAGAACGAATCTCGATACGGTCGGGCACCCGCACAGCGACCAGATGAAAATCGACGAGAGCTATCAGCGCGTCGACCTGAAGCACATCCTTTACGAAGTCACGATTGATGATCCCAAAACCTACACCAAGCCCTGGAAGAATAGCCGGATGTTTACCCTGCGCGCGGACTGGGACATCATGGAGTACTCGTGCGAGGAAAACAACAAAGACTTCTACGACGGGCACATTAAGTAAGCGTCATCGCCTACCAACGTGCGTGACCGGCGAGTCTATGGAGTCGCGACATCTTTGACACAACGGAAGCCAACTTCCGGACGGCCGACGCGCGCCGGAAGAATCGCGTAGTCATAGACGACCTGAGGCAGATCCTCCACGCGTGCACCTGACAGGAACGAGTAGGAGCCGCCGCGGATCTGCATATAGCTCTCACTCAAACTGAGCGGCGGATCGAGAGCCCGCGCCCAGGATTCGGCCGCCAGGTTTTTCATCTGGGCGTTGCCCGGAGAGACGGGCGCATCCACCCACTCCCAAACATTCCCGATGATATTGAGAACACCATATGGGCTTTTGCCATCGAGATGGGACCGGACCGGCTGAAGACCGGATGGCGCACCAGCGCCGCCCACATTGGCATGAGAAGCGTCAAGCGCGTCGCCCCAAGGGAGAAGCTGTCCCTGCGCGCCGCGCGCCGCCTTCTCCCATTCCTCAGGGCGCGGCAGGCGTTTACCGGCCCAACGGGCAAAGGCTTGCGCGTCCGTAAACGAGACATTGACAACAGGCAGGTCCGGATCGCCGGTCCCCCCTGGCGGAACCGGAACGCCCGTCGCGCGACAAAACGCGGCATATGCTGCGTTCGAGACTTCGGTCAGATCCATATAGAATGCGCCGACGTTGACGGGATGACGATCAGCGCCCAAGAGAGCTTGCCCGCCAGGGATCAGAGTCATTTCGCCGCTCGGGAGGTTCAACGTTTGTGCAGGGGATACCGGAGCCGGCGCGGGCTGGGGCACAACTGAACTCTTTGTTCCGCGTGAGAACCACAGGCCCCCGGCGGCTAGCACCATGACCCCGATACCGCAGAACAATGCCACCAGCCACCGAGGTCCCGGGCGTGCGGGCCGCGGCTGGATCTCCGGCGCTGCGGAGGGCGCAGCCTGACTGACAACCGGCGCCGCCCGTACCGTCCGGCCAGCGCGCATTTCACGAACCGTGTCAAGAAAAGCTTCGGCTGTCTGAAACCGGTCCGCCGGATCTTTGGCCAGCGCTTTCGCAATGATCGCCGAAAGTGCTGCAGGGACGTCCGGATTGAGTTTGGTGGCAGGTTCGGGCACATGCTTCAGGTGCCCTTCCATAATGGAATACTCAGTCTCGCCGCGAATCGGACGCTCGCCGGTCACCATCTCGTACAAAGTGACTCCCACCGAATACAAGTCCGAGCGGCCGTCGAAAGGGCTGCCTAAGACCTGCTCCGGAGACATGTAATAGGCCGAGCCCACAGCAGCGCCCGCGGCCGTGAGCGCCGGACTGGCCGCCGTTTTCGCAATTCCGAAATCCACCAGTTTCACGGATCCGTTCGCGGTCAAAATGATATTTCCGGGCTTGATATCCCGGTGAACGACTCCCTTTCCGTGCGCATACCCGACCGCCTCCAGCACCGGGCAGATGCAGGCGACGGCCTCTTCCGGGCTCATTCGTCCTGCTTTCAGACGCGCGTTCAATGGTTCGCCTTCAACGAACTCGAGGATCATGGCGAACCGGTCACCGACGCGAAACGCGGTGTAGAGCGCGGCAATGTTGGGATGGCTCAGTGCACCGAGGACCTGAATTTCGCTGAGGAAGCGCGCCGTCAGATCCGGGTCGCTAGCCAGATCCGGCAAGAGAATCTTCATCGCGTCGACGCGATTGGAGAGCGTGTTCCGCACCTGATAAACACGGCCCATCCCACCGGCGCCCAAAGGCTTCAGGACCTCGTAGCCCTCGATGACGTCGCCGATCTGCGGTTCTGTAAAGACGTTGTTGCCGGATTCCATTGGCTAGTAAGACCCGAGGCTCAGATTCCGCTTGCTCCAGGATAGCGGAAATCATGGGCCGGTCGCGGCGGAATCAGTTGCAACTTGCCGCGAAACCGGAGTATGGCACGGATGCCGAAGTGGTCGCGCCTGTGGTGTTCGTCAGGGTTACGGAAATCGACCCGATCGCCGTATCCGCCCCGCTCACGGTGAATGTCTGGTCCAAGAGAAACTGGCCGCCGGTTGGAACCGAAGTCGCGCCCTGGAACCATGTCGTAAATTTGCCTGTGAGGTCGCTGCCCGCGGTCAGTTGCGTGGTCTGCAAAGTACCCTGCCCGCTGCCGGTAAACTGATACGTGACAGCGGTAACATCGCGCGTCGGCGAATAACCGGAGACACAAACGTCGAAGCCGGTCGCCGTCTTGTTCGCAAGCTTGACGCTCGTGATTTGTGGGCTGATGCGGGCAACCTTAATTGTCCCGAGGATCGGGTTCGGCAGTGTGCCTCCCTGATAGCTGCTGATCAGGACTGACACCGTTCCGGCGACGGTGCCGGTTTGTACCGTAGCATCGGCCGGGTTTAGGACTGCTTGCGTCTGGCCGGTTGGAAAGCTGAAAGTGACCCTGGTAACCGGCGTCCCGCCGCTGACAAATGCGACTTCCGGGTCGGAGCTTACTTGATTTACCGCGTCACTGGTGAACTGCAGGGCGAGTGTGCCGGTTGTCGGCGCGGCCGCCGGAGCCGGCAGAACCACCCCAAAGGTTTTGGTTCCCAGCGGATTGATTGTGCTCCCTTCTCCCCCATTGATCGATACGGTGGGAAGCACGGTGGCGGTAACCGTGAAAGTGATTGGCCCGGTGGTGTTGCCGGAGACAGTCACGGTGACGTTGGTTGGCCCTGCCGGAGCGTTCAGCGCAATTGCGAAATTCGCGGTGATCTGAGTTGCGCTCACCACGGCTACATTGGTGGCCGTCACGCCGGCGTTACTGATTGCCACGGTGGCGCCCGTCGCAAAACCGCTGCCCGTCAAGGTCACCGGCACACTGGACCCCTGCGCCCCCGTGGCAGGGTTGATAGAAAAAAGGTTCGGCCCGGGCGGAATAACGGTGAACATCACCGGACCAGTGGTCACGCCGGATTGGGAGACGGTGACGCTGGCGGCTCCCAAGGCAGCATTGGCCGCAATCACAAACGTCGCTGTAATCTGGGTCGAACTTGTAACATTTACGCTGGTAACGGTCATGCCGGTGTTGCTGACGTTCACAGTGGCGCCGCTTAGAAAATTGCTTCCCGTCAGAGTAACCGGCACACTAACGCCTTGCGAACCGTTGGCGGGAGTAATAGAAGTGAGACTCGGCCCGGACGGAGACACGGTGAAGGCCACCGTCCCGCTGGTGCCATTCGATGTCGTCACGCTGACATTGACCGGTCCGACCGAAGCGGCGGCGGCAATACTGAGTGTCGCCGTAATCTGAGTCGAACTCGATACATTCACGTTGCTAACCGTTACGCCACTACCACTGACGTTCACGGTGGCTCCCGCAACAAAATTGCTTCCGGTCAGTGTGACGGGGACATTGGCCCCCTGCGCTCCCAAACCGGGGCTGATCGAGCTCAGAGTCGGAGCGGGCGAACCCACGGTGAAGGTCACCGGTCCGCTGGTGCCATTTGATGTGGCCACGGTCACGTTTGCCACTCCGGCGGAGGCGGTCATCGCAATAACGAAAGTGGCTGTGATCTGGGTCGTACTCACTACCGCCACATTACTGATGGTCACTCCCGCATTGTTAATGCTCACGATGGCGCCGGAAAGGAAATTCGTGCCCGTTAAAGTGACGGGCACAGTGGCGCCTATGGAACCAATGGCGGGGCTGATCGAGGTTAGGGTCGGCGCGGAGGCGGCGGTAATGCTGAACGCCACCGCCGTGGCGGTGCCGCCGGAAGTAGTTACGGTCACGCTGATCGACCCAGTCGGGGTGCCGAACGCGATCGACAACGTTGCGGTGATCTGGGTCGAGCTGACTACATTGACATTGCTCACGGTGACGCCGGTGCTGCTGACGCCCACGCTGGCGCCGGAAACAAAGTTGGTTCCCGTCAAGGTAATCGGCACGACAGCGCCCTGCACTCCGGTGGCAGGAGTAATCGAGCTGAGAGTCGGTGGCGGCGGCGCCACGTTGAAATTGAGCGTCCCGCTGGTCCCGCCGGATGTCGATACACTCACCGCGACCGGTCCGATCGCGGCGGTCGGCGCAATGACAAAGGTCGCAGTAATCTGGCTCGTACTCACGACGTTCACGTTGCTGACCGTAACATCGGAGCTATTGACGTTTACAGTTGCGCCCTGAAGAAAATTCGCGCCCAACAAAGTCACCGGCACACCCGCTCCAACGGCGCCGCTGCTGGGATTGATCAAGCTTAAGCTTGGAACAGGCGGAACGATCGCGAAGGGGACGGAGCCGCTCGAGTTGCTAATGGCGGAAACAAAAACACTGGCCTGCCCGAGTGGAGCATTGGCCGCAATTACGAAAGTGGCCGTGATCTGAGTCGAACTCACTACGTTTACGTTGATGACCCCCACGCTTTCGTTATTGATGCCTACAGAATCACCCGAGACGAAATTACTCCCTGTCAAAGTGACCGGCACCGTCGCGCCCTGCGACCCGACATTCGGCGTTATCGACGTCAGGACCGGAGCCTGTGCGAAAGAGAGAGCCGAAAGGCCCAAGAGCATGCCCGGCAGCCAACACTTTTGGTTAATCTTCATCGGAATTAGGTCAGATCACGAAAAACTGGTTCTTCACTGCGGCTGCTCTCGATTCTCCGGCGCGCGGCAGAAATCCGGTCCGGCAAACTCGGGCGCGGGCAGACCCGTACGCGGACTTGTCCTTCCGCCAACGGGACAGGCTTCACCGGAGTGGCTCGGCGGGGTGCCAATGGCTTGAAAGCGAGGCGGGCTGGCAGATGCATCCATTGTCAGGAATTGGCCTGCCCTGAGATCGGTGATGCGGTAGGTCAAGTCGCCGTTGAGCGGCTCAAGTAGGGAGATGATACACTCGCATTCGAACGGCTGGGCGGTTGCGTTGGTCAGGTCGATCGCCAAACCCGAGGATCCGCCGCTGTGCGCCACCAGAGCCAGACGACTGGAACGATCGACGGCAAGCAAGTCAGGTGCGGCCAGACCATTTTCCGCCTGAGTCAACGCGAGTTCCTGCAGGGCGCCATCCACGCTCTTCAGTAGGTACACCATGCCGCCGGCCTGATCGGCCACGATGGCATCGCGGCTACCCCATAAAAACTGCGCGGCCGCAGGCCGGCTCATCGGCAGAACCACATTCGCCGCGCCACCGGCCGGGAACAGAACCAGTACACCGCCGGAGGCTTGCGTGATGCCGCCCAGAAGGGCGTCGCCACCATCCTTAATTGCCAGCGAAGTAAGCGAGCCTCCATACGAGGACAGATCCCAGGAAGATGCGATTTGAGGAGCCTGCGGAATTCCAGTCAGAGCGATTAATTTCTCATCGCCGGCGTAGAACAAAGCGAGAGAGTCTCCGGAGGGGCTGAACGCAATTCGATCCGGCGCCGGCGGAACCAAGGTCAGCGGAGTCGTACCCGACGCAACTCCGTGGGACAACAACACCAGCGTGACTGTTCCGTCATTTGCGGAAATCCCCACGACGTAATCCTGTTGCGGCGCAGTGTAGGCAGTGGCCAGGGGAATTGGAATGCGGAGGACGCCGCCAATGTTGGCCGCGCCGCTGATGCCGGGGACGCGACGAACGGCCGCCGCCTGGCGGTCAAAGACAAATCCCAAAGTCGGACCGGCAACGACAGAAGGCGCCGATCCGCCGGCTTGAGATGTTCCATCCGCCGACGCAACCGGCCGCGACAGTGTGTTGGTGGGCCTGGCGTGATCCAGGAAGATACGGGTCTGACCGGATGCCGGCTCGAAAACCGCAAGACAGAGGTAAAGCGCGATGGGCAGCCGCTTGATCATGATCGTCTCAGTGTCCAACCGTCGCGCCTCCCAAACCGATAGAAGTTGTCGAGGTAGGGCTCGCAGGGGGAGAGCTTTTGCCGCCGGTCGCCACCTTCGCGGCTACTGCAGCCACTGCGGCGACGCCCCCGATGATCCCGACCAGGAGGCCGGTCGAAATACCTCCGGCGGCGCCTCCCGCCGCTCCCCCGGCAGCAGCACCGGCCGCGGCCGCACCAAAGATAGCTGCCGCGTTCACTGGAATCGACACGCTCACGGTTCCACCCGGGACCGACGCGACGGCGCTCATATTGAACGAACTGTTTGACCCAGTCACGAAAGTGCCGCTGGACGCCTGTCCCGCGGCATTGGTAGTTGCCACCGACATCAATCCACCATTTCCAAACGAAGCTCCGCCGCCCACCAACTGAGGAATCGTGAATGAGACCGCAATGCCCGCGACCGGCACATTGTTTTGGTCGGTTACTTCGACCACCGCCTCGGCGCTGACGCGATTTTTCTTGACTCGTTTGGCTCCGCTGGCGCTTTGAACGACGGTGAGGTGGTATCTCTGTGCCCCGGTGTTTGGAGTGACTTGGGGCTGCGAAAACGCGGGGAATATCAGAACTGCCGTTAAAACAAGCGAGGATATCGTGCGAAGGACGCTCATCCATCAGCTCCAGGGTTCGTGCGCGCGATGTAATTCCTGAGGAGAGACTTAGAATGCCTCAGAACGCGGAGAATGTAAAGTGTTTTGTCTGTTTGAGCGCCTAGTGCGACTCCGGCGATCGGCGAAGCTGCCGGGGTAGAGCCCTTAGAGGGTCCAGGACGTCTTAGGACCAAGATCGGGCCGTTGGCGCAAGCCTATTATTGCAGGCTCGACAGAATCTCGGTTATATCTTTCAACTTACTCTTCAGCTGTGGCGCCTTGTCGATGCTAGGATTCAGACGGAGCGTCGCTTCGATATTCTCCTTGGTGCGCAGGAGATATTCGCGGCGGTTCTCGCGGTTGAAGAGTCCGGTATACGACTCGGAAAGCAGAAGATAGGCATCCGGGTCGTTCTTATCGATGGCCAGCACGCGGTTGCAAAATCCGATTGCGCGCTGGTAATTCTGCCGGCCGTTCTCACAGGCGCACAAACCGAAGTTTGCGTTCGCGGCCTGCGAACGATAGATCACGCGGCGGCCGCTGCGATGCTTTTGCATTCCCGTTCCGATGGCCCAGAACGCGGCAACCCGCAGGACGCCGGAGCCGTATTCCTGGAGCTTCAAAACGCGCTGATAATCTTCAGCGGCTTCATCGAAGTGGCTTTGGGCACGCCTGGCTTCCGCCCGCAACAGATACGCCTGGGCGGACGAGGGATCGAGCGCCAGACCGCGATTGGCGGCGTTTTCGGCTTCCTCCGGCCGGTCGGCCAGATAGAGGGCCTCCGCCAAAAGGCTCTGCGCGAAAGAGTTTTGAGAGTCCTGCTGGACGGTCCGTTGCAGCTGGCGGACGGCTTCCGCATAATCGCCGGTTTCCATCAGCAGCGTGCCGTAAGTCATCCGGGCATCGGCGAAATCCTCATCGCCCATCACGGCACGGCGGCAGGACTTCACCGCTTCGTCGGTATCGCCCTGGCCCTGCTGCACGCGGCACAAGCCCAGAGCCGCGGCACTGAAATCGGGCTGTTCCTTAAGCGCGCGCCCGAAAAGATCGGCGGCATTGTGGAGATCCGCTTTCGATGCATTCGACGTACGCCAGATCTTCTCACCCTGGTCGTATAACAGCTGAGCTGAGGGCTTTACGGTGCGCTGCACCAGGAGCCTCAAGGACACCGTTTGCGAGCTGCCGGGGACGACATTCACCTCCACGGACGCGGGCTCGTACCCCATACGCGAGCCGCGGACGAGGTGAGTCCCGGAGGACACGCCCGGTATGCTCAGAGGCTTGCCGGCGCTCGCGGTGCCCTGTCGCTGGTTGTCGACCGAAATCTCTACTCCGTCGAGGTTGACCTCAACCACCAGGCTGCCGTTGGCCAGTTCAGGTAGGGTCCGCGCGATATCCAGGCGGCGCTGGGGGCTGTAGCCGAGGAGCAGGTCGTCGGGAAAATCGCCAAATTCAACCGGATTTTGCTGACCGCCGCGGCCCTTCACGTAAAGACGCACTTCGCGCTTCACATAAGCCAGCAGTTCGTCGGCGGTGACGACGCCATCGGCCGGATCGGTGTCGGCCGCTCCCTTCCATCCTTGCGTCACAAAGTAAGTGAAGACGCCGTTACCGCCTGCCAGGTTCGGGTCCTCATAGCTTCGCTCGCCGGAGCGGCTGGAATCTAGTGTGAGGAAGACCTGCGGCAAAGAGCGGAGGCTGTCATTGACGCGAGTAAAATCGCTCGCACCGGCAATTTTGCCGGAGTGGCAGGCATCCACCAGGAGGATTTTCTTGTGAGACTGGACGCGCTTGGAGAGGACCTCACCCAGCCGATCCATGGGGTAACCGGTCTCGGCCAGGTGGTCGGGGTCAACGTCGTACGGCGCCAGGTAGCCGCGGCCGGCGGAATCGACCACTCCGTGTCCCACGAAGAAAACCACGACCCGATCGTCAGCCTGGGCCTTAGACGGTAGCCAGTTTTCCAGGGTATTGCGGATCTTCTCGAGGCTGGCCGACGATCCGGTCAGTTTGACGACGTTCTCGAATTCAAAATTGCCGGCCTGCTTATCGATGAGCGTGGAGAACATATTCTCCGCGTCTTTTTCGGCGAAAGGCAGCCACTCGGTCTTAGCCAGGTTCTTGTAAGACGACGCCCCGATAATGACGGCATAGCCGCGAGGAACTGTAATCGGGGCTTTCAGTTGGTCGGCGGGAGGTAGGTGCCGGACCGAAAGCTGCCGGGCCCCCAAGCCGGTCTGCGCATCTTGCCCTGCCGCGATGCCGGCGCTGAGCAGCAGCCAGGCAAGCAAGTAGTACCTCATGTGATACCCAGGATACCCCAGGTTGGCCGCACCCGATTCCGCTTTTCGCTGCCGGGGGTTCGTGTCATACTTCCTAAAGCGATAGCCAAGCCTTCTTTGATTGAAAGGGGCGCACCCGATGTTAACTTCCGTTAGTAAGTTGGTCTTTTCGATCCTCATAGCGCAGCTCTGCTGGTGCCAGGAAGGTCCTACCCAGCTGTCCGCGCGCGAGTTGTTCTACCACGAGAAACCGGACAACGACAAGCTGCCTACTCCGGCACAGGCGCACGCGAGCGCCAAGCCAGCGGCCCAAAGCACAAGTACCCCGAAAGCACCAACTGCTCGGCAAGAGGTATCGAAAACGGTCCCTTACCGGGGGGACGACAGCGGAGGCGCTACCATTTCGACCGTCGCTTACTCGGCTCCCCCTGTGCAGAATTTCGGCCTCCGTTATGACGTGCTGCTCGTGAACACGCAATCCGGCAAGGCAGCGACCGCCGATCCGGAACGCATGTTCCAGCCCAACGAGTGCCTGGCTTTGGAGTTCGAAACCAATCGCTCGGGATATCTGTACGTCTTTGAGCAGGCGTCGAGCGGGAAATGGGGACCCATGTTTCCGTCGGCGGAACTGCCCGATGAATCGAACGTCGTGAAAGCGCGGATGAAAGTGCGGGTCCCCGCGCATGATTGTTTCGAAGTGAGCGGCGAGCCGGGAGTGGAGCGGGTTTTCGTGGTGCTCTCTCGGAAGATTGAGAATTTTTACGACCTGCGCGAATCCGTGAAAACTAAGAAGGCCGACAGTAAGACCGATACCGAAGATGCCGCGCCGCCGGTCCGGCGCCCGGAAACGGCGCCCATCCTCCTGAGTCAGGACCGGCTAGGGGCAGAGATTTCGCGCATCCGCCAGGAGATGCAGGGTCGGGAACTCCGGCTGAAGAAGATCTCGCAGCCGGAAAGCGCGGATGAACCCGCCAACTCGGTGTACGTGGTGAATACGTCGGCGACACCCTCGGACCGGGTGATCACCGAGATCCGGATCAATCACCGTTAGGCTCTTCATGCGACGACAAACCGCGGCATTGCCGTTGGGCGCTATTCTGCTGTGTTGGGCAGGGGCCGGCCTGGCGCAACCGGCGCGGGCTGAGAGCGGCGAGAAATCGCTCGAAGTCACGCTCGAGGTCAAGCGCGGTGACGCCTGGCAACCGACCGATCCACATGCGGTGCTACACGCCAAGGATGAGATCCGATTTCAATTCCGCAGCTCGTCAGGCGGATTTCTCTATGTTTTGAACATGAGCAGCAGCGGTAAGGCCGAGTGGTTGTACCCCCGTCCCGAACAGCGGCAGAGCAATCGTATCGAAGCCGGTTCCCGGTACGCCATACCCGGCCTTGACGGTTCGTTCTCGATCGGCGGCGATGCTGGGTATGACATCACGTATTGGGTGGTGAGTCCCACGGCTCTCGAAGTCCGCGAGCCAGCACCCCCGGCCGAAGTTCGGCCGAATACGCTCCGGCCTCGTTGCGGCGAGACACTTCTGAAAGCGCGCGGACTGTGTTTGGACGAGCGTGCCGGGCCCGGCCCGGTTCCGGACCTGAAAAAAGTGCCGCTGCCGGTCGACGGCAATTCTGCCGGGTTGGTCTCACGCGATCTGAGTTTTCACTCGCAACAAGACGCCACCCGTATTGCGGCGCCGGACTCCAGCCCGGGCGTCATTGTCTATCAATTTCTGATCGCTCACCTCTAATGCCGCCGTCGCAGCAGAGGCCCCCGCGAATGCGGTTATCCCACTAGAACCGTCGGGCAACCCAGGATAATATTGCCACCGTGAGCCGTCGTATCTCCGATTCGCGCTTGCGGCTGCTTCATCGTGAGAACGGTCATGGAGCCCAGGACAATGACGTCCGGAGGGCCGACACACGTGGCCATGTCTCCCACCCGCGCAGCCGGCAGGCCGCCGATCAGGACGGTGATGCCACCGGGCGGCAGAATGGGTCCACCGACGTGGGGAACCACCCCAGTGACCATCGGGCAGACGTGCATGTCGGTAATTCGCGACGCTGGCATTCCCATAATTCCTACGATTCCTTTCTCAAGCGCTCTTCGGCCACAGATTAATCTTGTGGGCAACCTCGATTCCTTGCGCGATGAAGATGCGGTATTTCTCGGGGGCCTTTTCGGGCTCACTGGCGACAGCGGCCATGATTACGGCGCCGGCCACGGCCTTGGCCGTCATAAATTCGCTGGGCGGCGTGACTGGGGCTTCGGGCGGGGCCAGGCTGCCGCCGCTAAAGAAAGCTCCGAGGCCCGCGCATCCGGCCGCCGTCCCGAATTGCGCTCCCTCGGCGGCCTTCATGGCGCCGCGGCGGTTCTCTTCATTCGGCTGCGCGATCCATTTTTCGGTCGCCGCGAGGGAAGTCTGAATTACCGGAGGAGGATTCGGCCCCGCGGAGCGCCGCGCGCAAAACCAGGCCCACCATACGGCCTCGCGCTTCGGCAAGGCATGCGCCAGAAACCGGACGGCGTCGGCGAATTCTCCGCGCTCGACCAGCACCGACACGTAGCGTTCCGGCGCCATTTCCGGCTGCAGTAAAGCCCGAGCGCCATCCGAGATTTCAGCCGCCTCGCAGATCCGGGCGGGCGACGCCTTCTCCGAAGTCATAATTAATTGATCATGACGATGCCGCCCTTGGCTATCAGCATCGCATCGCCATTGACCTGGGTCATGACGCTCTTCACTTCCACCTGAATCTGACCTTCGATTTTGATCATCATGCCCTTGATGGTGACCCCCATCTGATCGAGCTTCACGCTGCTCTGGCCGACTTTCAATTCGATCGATTGCATGGCCTCGGTTTCGCTCTTGCCCAGGTCAAGTTTCGTGCTTTGATCGCCCATCTTGATCGAGTTCGATTGATCGCCCATCTTGATCGCGAGGGCTTGGTTGCCTTGCTCAATCGTCGTGGTCTGGTCACCCTGCTTGACGGTGGTAGTTTGGTCGCCCTCCTTGACTGTGAGCGTTTCGTTGTTCTTGATGGTCGTGGTGCGATCGTTACCGACATCGCGCGTTTCATCGTGCTCGACTTCGGTGGCCATATCTTTCTCGGCGTGAACGAAAAGCTGTTCCTGGCCCTTGTTGTCCTCGAAGCGAATCTCGTTGAAATTGTCGGAACCGCCGCCTTTCGAACTGCGGCTCTTGATTCCGCTCTGGGTCTTATTTGCCGGCAATGCGTAGGGTGGCATCAGGTCGGCATTGTACGTGCTGCCGACTGCGATGGGTTGATCGGGATCTCCTTCCAGGAACGCGACAATCACCTCCTGCCCCACGCGTGGAATGTGAACCATGCCCCATTGCTTACCGGCCCACGGCGTGGCGACACGCAGCCAGCAGGAGCTGTCGGCATCGTTTTTTCCAAGCCGATCCCAGTGAAATTGCACCTTAATACGGCCGTACTTATCGGTGAAGATTTCTTCTCCGGAAGGGCCGACCACAACAGCGGTCTGCGCGCCGCGGACACTAGGTACCGGCGTGGTTCGCTCGGGGCGAAATGGAATTGCATGCGGAATGCACTCGAAGCGGTTCGAGTATTCGAAGGACTCCTGATTCCGCTCGGTGCCGATCGGATGACTGGCGGAATGCTCGGCGGAGACCACCACGTACTTGGCGTCGTCCGAGAAATGTTCTTCCAGCTGGAACTTGTGGCCTGAAACCACCTCGCGGCAGTCGCTTTCGGCATGGAAGGTCAGGCCCCGGGCTGTGTCCTCCTGCATGCGAATCCCGACCGTGCGCTTGTTATCGGTGAAGATTTTTTGAGTATCGCTGGATCTTTCGCCGCCGCCGGGCGCCATGCCATCGAACCGGTGCGCGTAACCGCCCGGATAGTCGTATCGCTCCAATGGATCGGAGACGGGCAACTTCAGCTTGATGTTCTCTTTGCCGATCGTAACCGTTTCCTGCGGCGTTTTGTCGGCTTCGAGATTCTGGTCGGGAAGCTCAAAGCAGTAGTCCCACAAAGTCGTTTTTCCCGAGCGGATTTCCTGTTTCTTGTCCCAGCGTTGGATCCGGTCCCGCTTCCGGGCGCCACCGCGCACTTCGTCATAAAGCAGCTTGCCGTCGCCCGGCAGGTCGGCATGGCCCGCCGGTGAATCGGCGATCACCATCTGATGGCTTCCCGAAGCATGCTTGAAAAAATAATAGATGCCTTCTTCTTCCATGAGGCGCGACACGAAATTGAAATCGGTCTCGCGGTACTGGACGCAATAATCCCGCGGCTCGTAAGTTCCCACCAGTTGATAGGAGACATTGATCCCGGTCAGGACCTGTTTCAGAATGTCCGGAACGCTCTTTTGCTGGAAGATGCGGCTTCCCGCATCCCGCGTAAGCAGCCAGAGCTTGGGCACGATCTCGAGCTTGTACGGTACGTACTCGGTCGTGCGGCCGCCCTGCGCGATCCGGGCCACAATGCCGTTCCAGAACCGCGATGCACCTCCCGACGGCCGCTTCACCTCAACCGTCACGCTCTGACCGAGCAACTTGTCGAAGGCGACCGGCGTAGACAGACTGGCAACCGCATCCACCTGGACGGAGAACATGCGGGAGACGGCCTCGGACGCAGTGAAACCTTCAGGCGTGAGGACATCCGCGCCGAGCGGCGTCGTCAGTTGGATCGGCCAAAGGGTCTGGACGGCCATGCGCTTCCTCCTTTAGGAATATTGGAACGCCCCATCGGCACCGATGCCGACGTGGACCGATTCGAGCTTCTGCTGCTCTGCCATCGCCGACAGAATCTGCCGGGAAACCGCCGGCAGGAGCGTGTTTGTCAGGATGTGATCGACATTGCGCGCACCGCTCTCGACTTCCGTGCAACGGCGAGCCACTTCGTCGATGACCGCATCGTCGTATTTGAGCGCGATTTTCTGGTTCTCGGCGAGCCGCCGCTGAATCTTGCCCAACTTCAACACGATGATTTTCTTGAGGGCTTCGTCACGCACCGGGTAATACGGGATGATCACCATGCGGCCGAGAAAAGCCGGTTTAAAAATCTTGTTCAGCTCGGGCTTGAGAGCCTTGACCAAAGCTTCGGGGCCGGGCATGGTCTCCGGATCCGCCGTCAGCTTCATGAACGTATCCGTGGCGGCGTTGGAAGTGAGCAGGATGATGGTGTTTTTGAAATCGATTTCGCGGCCTTCGCTATCTTCCATGTTGCCTTTATCGAAAACCTGGAAGAACAGCTCCAGCACGTCAGGATGGGCTTTTTCCACCTCGTCAAGCAACACCACCGAGTACGGCCGGCGCCGCACCGCTTCCGTCAGAACACCGCCCTCGCCATAGCCCACGTATCCGGGAGGTGAGCCTTTGAGCGTGGAAACGGTGTGGGCCTCCTGAAACTCGGACATGTTGATGCTGACCATGTTGCGCTCCCCACCGTAGAGCAAGTCGGCCAGAGCCAACGCAGTCTCGGTCTTCCCTACCCCGCTCGGCCCGACCAGCATAAACACGCCAATCGGTTTGGTGGGGTCTTCCAGACTTGCTTTCGAGGTGCGGATGCGTTCAGCAATTGCAGCCAGCGCGTGATCCTGACCGATGACCCGCTTCCCGAGATGCTGGTCGAGCGCGAGCACCGTCGCCACCTCGTCTTTGAGCATCTTGCCGATAGGAATGCCGGTCCACCCCGAGATGACGCTGCCCACAATCTGCGCATCCACGCAGACGCGAATCATCGGCGATTCGCCCTGCACTTGTTCCAGCTCGGTATTCAAGGCGGCCAGCTTTTGTTTCAGCTCCGCGGTATTTGGGGCGGGTTGCGCCGCGGCGCCGCTGGTGCTGCCTCCGGCGGGCGCCGTGCCGGCCGACTCCAACTGCCCCCGGACCTCGCGGATACTGGAAACGATTTCGCGCTCCTTTTCCCACCGGGCATGCAACTCGCGAAGTGTGCCTTCCGTCTTTTCCTGTTCTGCGCGGATCTGCTGGAGGCGCTCGCTGTGGTCGGCGCCCAAGGCGGCTTCGCGCTCCAGCACGCGAATCTGCACCACAAAATCATCCAGGCGCCGTTGGGCATCCTCGATCTGCGGCGGCGTGGTGTTCTGGCCAAGCGCCAACCGCGCGCACGCCGTGTCCATCACGCTAACGGCCTTATCGGGAAGCTGGCGGTCGGGTAAGTACCGGTGCGAAAGCTGCACGGCGGTCGCGAGGCCTTCGTCGAGAATGCGGACGTTGTGATGCTTCTCGAGCGCCGGCACGATGCCGCGCAGCATCACCTGGCATTTGAGCTCGCTGGGCTCTTCGACCTTGACCACCTGGAAACGGCGGGCCAGCGCCGCATCCTTCTCGAAGAACTTCTTGTATTCCGACCACGTGGTGGCGGCGATCGTGCGCAGTTCGCCGCGCGCCAGCGCCGGCTTCAAGAGATTGGCGGCATCGTTCTGGCCGGCCTGGCCTCCGGCCCCAATCATGGTGTGGGCTTCGTCGATGAACAGAATGATCGGCGTGGGAGACGACTTCGCCTCGGCGATCAGGCCCTTGAGACGATTTTCAAATTCGCCCTTGATCCCCGCTCCCGCCTGTAACAGAGCGAGATCGAGCGAACGTACCGACACATTGCGCAACGCCGGAGGAACGTCGCCCTGCACGATACGATTGGCAAAACCTTCGACTACAGCCGTCTTGCCGACTCCCGCCTCTCCGGTGAGGATCGGATTATTCTGGCGGCGCCGGGTGAGAATGTCAATGATCTGGCGAATCTCAAAGTCGCGCCCCAACACCGGATCGATCTTTCCCTGGCGGGCGTTCTCGGTGACGTCGACCGTGAACTGATCGATATTGGGCGTCTTGCCGCCGGTTTTCCGCGGCCCTTCCGGCTGGCCTTCTGCAACCGCCTCTCTTTCCTCGAATGCATCTTCGGCGGAGCCCGCAACAATTGCCAGGAACTCCTTCCGCAGGGCGTCCGGCTCGATCTTTTGCAATTCTTTGCTGATGTCGCGCAGAATGCGTGAAAGGCCCTCTTCTCCCGTCAATGCCAGCAGGGTAAAACCGGTGCGGATGTGGGTCGCGCCATATTCCAGTGAGCCCGCCACCCAGGCTTCGCTCAGCATCTTCACCAGCGAGGGACTGAAAGCGGGAGTTCGCGCGTTCCCCGACTTCAACTTGTCGAGACTGCGCGCCAGCTCTCCGGCCAGCCGCGATTTGTCCACATCGAATTGCTTGATAATCCGCAGGAAGTCGCTATCGGTCGTATCGAGCAGCTTCAGCAGAAAATGCTCGATCTCGACGTCGTAGTGGGTTCGCGAAAGACACAACCCGGCCGCGGCCTCCAAAGCGCCGCGTGAGGTGTCGTTCAGCTTGCCGATCAGCGATCTCAGGTTCAAGGCCATTGCATTTCTCCTATACCAACTCAAATGTCGTTTCGTCGGGATCCCGGGTGAATGGCTGCGATTTCATCCACGTAGTCCAGCCAAGGCGCGGGCCTTCCGATTCCGCGGCCGGCAACTCGCAGGCGGGCACTTCCTCGCGCCGCAGGATCAATCGCACTTCCACATCGCACTCCAGCCCTGTAAAGAAAACCGCCCACGTGCGCAGTTGGCTGTAAGCCGCGCCGCCGGGCACGAATTGTTCGTATTGGGAGAGCGTCAGCGGTCCGAGTTTGATGCGAACCCGCGCCTGACCGTCCCAAATCTCGTCGCCCACCACTACCCCGCGGCCCAGGCACGCGGATTCGCTTTCCTGCCCCAGGTCGCATTGGGCCGCGCTTTCTACGGGATACCAGGCGCCCACGAACTGTTCGATTTCGACGGGCACCCCGAAATAATCCCGCAGCACATTCTCCAGCGCGAGGGCCGGCCGGCTGTGCATGAGCAACAGACCGCCTTCAAACGGAAGCGTCGCATCCGGTATATCCTGCCGGTCCTGCAGGGCAGGCATACCCAGGCCGAGAAAGCTGAGCAGCCGGCTCCGAAACGGATCGTCGTCGCCCCGTTCGAAGGCGACCGGCAGCCGGTACTTTTCCCAGGCGAGATAAAAAAGCGAAATCAGCCGGTGGTGAAAAATATCGAGGAAGTCGCGGAGGGTTGTATCGCGTGCCCGCAGACGTTCCTTCAAAAACTCCGTGTACTGCACTGGCAGCACGCCCAGGGGGCCGGTCAGACCCATGAAATTGACCGTCATCACGGGCGGCTCATTGTTTCGGAATTCAAGCGCCTGGATTTCGCTGGCCGGAAACGTCGTGGAGGCGTGGGCGCGAAAGCGGACAGACTCCGCCATCGGAACTCCGTACCCTCCGACGGCAGATCTTTCCGGTGAGAGCCGCTGGAGCAGACGCACCGCCTGAAAGAATGCGAACCGGTACGGTTCGTTTCCCAGGAGATCCCTGATGCGTTCCGATCCTAAATCAGAACCCTCTGCCCGGCCCTGGGTGGCCACAGTTTCAGGATCTCCTTTCTTTGACGCGTTCTTACCTGCAATTGCGTGAAACTATTCAGCGACACATACAATCCGAGAAACCGCTCCAGCACCGACGCGAACAGGTACACGCCTTCGCCTACGAACTGGTCCTCATCAAACTCCATCTCGATGCGCGTGCCGCGTGCAAAGAAGGTGGCCTGCTCATAAACCACCGGCGCAAAGTGAGGCCGGCTGGACAGCTGAACCAATCCTTCGATCTGCTTGTCTCCGTGCGCGGTCTCGGCAAAGTTATACAGGCGCAGAATCTCCTGAAACGCTTCCAACCCCTCGTTTACGATCGACAGGTAGTTGAGCGAGAGTTGCGAAATGAGACGCCAGGACAGGTTCTGACGCAGGGGAGGCCGCACCGTATCGGTAGGCTTCACCAGCGCGACAATCCGCTTGACGGGCGCCGCGGATTCCAAAGTGAAATCGCCCGCCTCGTTGCCGAAGGGCAGACGTCCCGGCAGGTCCCGGTTCGTGCACAGCGTGCGTACCGTCAGCACTTCCGCATCGGGGGTGGCCGGAAGACCATTCACATTCGAGAGCGCCAGCCGGCATTCGGTCCCGGCGTCATGGCGCAGCGGTGATGGTCCACGCCGGGCATACCAGAACACCTGCGTATCCCGCTTTGCCGCCGAGTGGCGGAATGAATACAACGGATCGAGGCGCAGAGTTTCTTCCGACTCCGGCTTGACGCTAATCACTTCCTCGATCGAGAAAACCTCCATGGCCGTGCGGCGGCTTACATCCGGAATCACCGGATACTCGTACCGCGTCTGTTCCAGGAGGATGGGCTCGGCTGTATGCGGAAACAGGTTGATGATGGGCGAAC
>Ga0070741_10008251_pt1 | contig 21019 bp, 17 predicted proteins | sample Coa_R1_4_FD_66440 | JGI IMG/M metagenome (GOLD analysis project Ga0070741, IMG submission 66440) | Surface soil microbial communities from Centralia Pennsylvania, which are recovering from an underground coalmine fire - Coalmine... | ecosystem: Environmental > Terrestrial > Soil > Unclassified ...
ACATCGTTGCGCAATTGGTGCCGGAGCGGGACGTCCATTTCGCGCGCCACTCCGTCAACGGTTCCCTCTTGCCGCCCAGCCTCAATCGCGACACGGCGGTCGACATGATCGATCTCAGCGATCCGCAGGCCGCCAAGGTCCTGTACGACGCCAAGGATCGCTTCCGATTCGATGTTTGCTACTGTTCCATCTACGACGATTGCTGGATCGCGCAGTGGAAAGGACCGAAGGCGGCGCGGCCGGTCGCGCGTTGCCAGCGCAACGAATCGCTCGAGTTTGCCGCGTGAGCGCCGGCGTGAATACGGGCGATCGTTGCGGCGTCGCTGGTGCTACCCGCGACGCCGCGAGCAGCAGGCTACGTAGAAGTCGGTCGTGTGGCCGGCCGCATGAACACGATCGCGAGTACGAGGCAGGCGCCGATGACGATCGCGAAGAGCGCCGGCACCGGGAAGATGTATTCCCACGTGAGGACGGCGTTCGCCGCGAAAGCGCCCGCGGTCGCGGCGATCATAGGTCTCATGCCGGAGACTCCTGCCTTGACCAGGGTCGCCATCATCCAGATCAGCACCGCGAGCGTCAGCAGCATGATGCTCAAAAGCAGACCGAATCCTTCGTAAAAGCTGAAGTAGGTGCGAGTCACGCCCATCACGTCGAACGCGTGCGTCTTCATGCCTTCCACGATCGGAACCTCGCCCGGCCCCAGCGCCGGCGTCCAGGGCATGCCTTTGGTGTGCAGAAGGGCGAAGACGAACGTCATCACGGATGCGGTGCGGAGCAGAACGACGGCTTTCATGGCGCGCTCGCTCAGGCCGCCGCCGACATGACGAGCGGCTTGCCGGTTTCGAGCAGCGTCTTGAGACTCGACAGGATCGGCACCCAGCCGCCTTTCACTTGGCCCGCCGTGAGCGGCGCGTTCTCGACCTCGTGGATCACCGTGAGCTTGCAGTTTTCGCCGGCTTTTTCGATGAGATAGCTGACCTTGGAGAGCTCGTGACTGAGCGCCGGGTCCCAATGCACGCGCCAGGTGTGCACGAGCTTGTTCGGCGGATCGGCTTCGAGCACTTCGCCGTCGACCATCTTGGTTCCGTCCGCCGTCGTCGACAGGAACGGTTCGCCCTTCTTGAGCTTGCAGCGCAATTCCGTGCCGTGGAAGTACTGGCGCGTGAACTCCGGTTCCGTCAGCGCGCGCCACAGCTTGTCGGGCGTGGTGCGGATGTAGATCTCGTAAACGAGCTTCGTGTCGGACATGGGCTCCTCCAATGCGAGTTTGAGCCGCGATAGCGCGGCGGCCATGGGTTCGGTGTAGCGGCTGACCCAACGCTCGTGGATGCGCTGGATCGGTACGCGATTCAGATAGTGCTTCTTTTCCCTCCCCTCCCACTGCGTGACGATCAAGTCCGCTTCTTCGAGCACACGCAAATGCTTCATCACGCCGAAGCGCGTCATCTCCGCGCCCTTGCAGAGTTCCGTGAGCGTCTGCCCTTCGCGCCGGTTGAGGCGATCGAGCACCTTTCGTCGAAACGAGTCCGCGAGCGCTTTGAAAACGGCATCCATCGAGTCCGATAATAGGTTACCAAAAAGTCACATGTCAACTCGAGTGCACGCAGCCTTCCAAAAAACGTCAGGAGCTCTTGAATCCGATCCGCCGATGGGTGCCGTCGCAAAACGGCTTGCTGGCGCTCCCGCCGCAACGACAGAGCCGCGCCGAAGCGACGCGTCCGACGAGCCGACCGGTACCGCTGACGATTTCGAGATTGCCCTGGATCGCGAGCGGACCGTCCGGCTCCGGCTGCACGCGCAGCGGTCCGTTGCGCACAGCAGGCATGTCGGTCGAAATGCCGTTGAGTCCGGTGCGCGGCTCGCCGCTCGCCGCGAATTTCGCCCCCGCGTGACTGCCGTCGCAAAATGGTTTGTTGCGGCTGGCACCGCAACGGCACAGCGTCGCGCGATACATCGCCGGCTGGCCGTCGAGCGCGATCTCGGCACGGAACGCATATGGACCATTCTCGCGCGTCGAAACGAGATTGACGGCTGGTGCCGCTTCGTCCGGTGCGCCGTCCTTGCGGCGATACGTGATGGCACCCGACGGACACGCGTGCGCGATTTCGACGAGACGTTCCGGCGCGACCGCGTCCGGAAACAGCCAGTCGCCTTGCACGTTCGCGAGAAAGACGTTCGGCGCACCGGTGACGCAGTGCCTCGCGTGGATGCATCGCCTCGCTTCGAAACGCAAGCTAAGCGCCGCGCCTTCGACGGTTTCTATGCCCGCGGGCGTCGGATTCGGCGATGACACGGGCGCCGCCAGCATCGCCGCGTCCGCAAGCGCGCGCGCGGCTTCGGGTGCGATGTCGAATCCACGCGCGCACGCGCGCTCGAGATCCGCGAGCGTGCGCGCCGCGCGAGCGATGCGCGAGGTCTCCGTACGGGTTGCGAGCTCATTGCCAGCGGCCGCAAGCTCCGCAACGCGTTCGCAAATGAACCGCCGCGCTGCCGCGCCGCCCGGCAACGCAGCCGTGTCGCGCAGCACCGCAAACGTGACGCCCGCATTGCAATGAGGATTGGACGGACCGGCCGGCAAGCGTGCGGCTTCCTCCGCCAGGGCGCCGAACGCACGCATCAGCCCGATCGCGAGCTCCAGTGCCAGGCGGCGATCGGCGCCGCTCGTCGCGTACGCATACGCGAGCGCGCGCAACATCAAGCCATAGCTCGCATTGGCGAGATCGACGGTCGAAACGGCGATCGGGTCTTCGAGCCAGACGCGTCCCTCGGGACGCGGCGGCCGCCGCAGCACCGGGTTCGTCGCGGCCGGATGCGACGGCTTGAATTCGGGATTGCGGCGCTTGAGCTCCGACCATTCCTCGCGGATGCGCACGAACCGGCGGAAATGCGAATTTTCCGTGTCGGTCGGTGCGCCCTCGCCTTGCACGACGATGGCGTCGAACGTCGCAAGTGCGGTCTTGAGGCAGATCACGGCCCGGCCTTGCGAAAGGTCCACTTGCTCGGACGAAATTTGTTGCGCGGGATCTCCGCAGAATGCGTTCTTCTCGCCGTGCGCAGCCGCGAACGCCGTCAGGTCTTCGGCCAGCATCTGGTAGAACTCGCCGACGGTTTCGTAATCCACGGCCATCGGCGTCAACCGCGCAGCGGGATGGCCGCGTGCGAACAGTCGTTCCGGAGCGAACCCCTCGCCGTCCGGTTCGAGCGATCCATGCGGCCGCTCGAGGAAGATGAAGTGCTGCAACGTCGCTTCGTTGAACGGCGCGAGCTTCACCACCAGCCGCGCGGGAAGATAGCCTGGATCGAGCGGAAAATTCATGCGCCCGAAGCGCGGCGCGGCACCGAGTGCGCACGTGATGTTCCAGATGGCGACGAGATGCCCCATCTCCTGCACGGCGATGTCCACTATCTCCTTGCGCCAGCGCTCGACAGCGGCATGCTCGTCGTCGCTGAGCCCTTCGTTTGCCTGACGCAGGCTGTATGCCGCGTAGAGATACGTGCACATCAAGCAGTGCTCGACTTCGGCCGCCTCGTAAAGGCGATGCACGAGCTGCTCGCGGCTGGCGAGTGGGCGCCTCTCGTCGTTCATGTGAACTCCTTGTTCCATCGATCGCGACATTGTGAGCGGAATGCTCAGAATTGGAAGGCCAATTGGGCGAGACCGCAATTTGATGGCGCCCCGCCTTGCTCGCAATCAACGAACCGCGCGAGCCACGAACGCCTTCGAGCATAAGATCCCAATGTGACGCGACATGCCAGTCGGCTTTCGCGAATGCGAGGCTCGAGAGAGCGTCGACCCCGACCCATCGCTGCGAATCAGCGGGAAGCGCGTAAACGGCATCGAAGCGCGAGAGACGATGGATGATGTCGACGCCGGTCGAACACACAAGCGAGCAGCTCGCGCATGCCTTCTCCGCCGAATGCCGGTCATCGTTCGGCAGTCTGACATGCCGACGCGATCAGACAATGCTCGACTGTTCTCGTTTGTTGTCCGGACGTTCTGCGCGAAGCGCGAACGCCGCCGGCGCGCGTGACCGCAGAACGCGCCGGCGGCACGGGGACATTGCGCCTGCATTCCAAACACGCTCATTCGGCGCCACGCGCAGCGGCCTCGATCACGCGAGCGACCGCACGGGGCTGCGATATGTGCACGAGATGGCTCGCCTTGAGCATCGTCACTGTCGACCCAGCGCGTTTGGCCATGCGCAGCGCAAGCGCGGGGTCCAGCTCTCGATCTTCGGTGGCGACGATCGCGTAGCTCGGCTTATCGTGCCACGCCGCGATTGTCAGCTTCGTCTTGAAGACCGCGCCCAGCACCGGCATTTGCGCGTGCGCCATGAAGTCCGCTTGCGGCTTCGGCAGATCGGCTGCGACGTCGTTGGCGAACGTCTTCGGATCGAGGAAGACGAAACCATCGCTCGTGGCGATCAGATGCTCGCTCGCCGGCGCCATCGGCGGATATACGTCCGCACTGATTTCGCCGACGTCTGGCTGAAGCGCAGCGACATAAACCGACGCTTTCACCTTGGGATCGCTGCCGGCGACCGTGATGATCTGGCCGCCGTAGCTGTGGCCGACGAGCACTACCGGTCCGTCTTGTCGATCGAGCACGCGCTTGGTCGCGGCGACGTCGTCGTCGAAACCCGTCAGCGGCTCCTGCACGATGCTGACGCGGTAACCATCCTTGGTCAGCACGTCGTAAACGCCGCGCCAGCTCGAGCCGTCGATGAGCGCGCCATGAACGAGGACGATGTTCATCGATGTCGCACGCGGCGACGATTGCGCGCTCGCCATCGCGGCGATCGTGAACCCTGCCAGCACGCACAAAATTTTCCGGATCATCGAAACGATGTTCATGTACTTCTCCGATCAGCGAGGCGAGCTCGTGGAAACTTCCGCCAACGCGGTCGAACCCGTCTCGAGCAGGGATTTCAGGTTCGAGAGGACCTTCGGCCACCCGTCCGACACCGCCGCGATGAGATTCGACGGTTCGCGCTCGATCGTGTGGGTGATCGACAGCTTGACGGCGTCGCCGCTCGCTTCGAGTTCCATCGTACACAGCGAATCGCCTTCGGCGTGGAGCTCGGGCTTGTTCTGGTGGCGCCAGCGGATCACGAGGCGCCGCGGCGGTTCCGCTTCGACGATCTCGCCGGCGTCGAACACTTGGCCGCTGCTCGATACGAGCTTCCACGGCGATCCCGCCTTCCACCCGCTGTCGCAATGCATGCCGAACCAGTATTGCTTCATGAACTCCGCGTCGGTAAGCGCCGACCACAATTTCTGCTGCGTGGTGCGGATATAGGTGACGTAAACAAAAGTCGATCTGGCCATTGCTCTTCTCCGGTCGTCGTTGAGGTTGCCGGGCGCCCGAGGCGCTCCGTCGTCGAAATTTATGCAAGTAATGACTTGCATAAATGATATGCAAGTATTTTATTGCATGTCAAGAGGCGATCGACGAGCCGTGGAGCGGCCCCACCGGTATTGACGAAACCCGCTTCACGCCATTCAATCGATTGCGCAGCTCTCATCCCGCACGCGATGACATCGAACGTTCAGCTCGGCCTTCGGCAAAATTGGCGGCAGTTTTCGCTGCTCGTGCTCATCAACGCCTTCGTCGGCGGGATGGTCGGCATCGAGCGGACGGTCGTGCCGCTGATCGGCTCCGAGGAATTCCACCTCGCCTCGGCCGCGGCCGTGACTTCGTTCATCGTCAGCTTCGGCGTGGTCAAGGCCGTTGCGAACCTCGTCTCCGGCCACCTCGCGGATTCCTGGGGACGCAAACGCGTGCTCGTCTTGGGTTGGCTCGTCGGCGTGCCGGTGCCTTTCATGATCATCTGGGCGCCGAATTTCGCGTACATCGTCGCCGCCAACGTGCTGCTCGGCGTGAGCCAGGGTTTCGCGTGGTCGATGACCGTGATCATGAAAGTCGATCTCGTAGGACCGAAGTCGCGCGGATTCGCGGTCGGACTCAACGAGTTCGCCGGCTACTTCGCGGTCGGCGCCACCGCGTTTCTGACGGGCTATCTTGCGAGCCGTTACGGTCTCCGACCCGTGCCGATCTATCTCGGTGTCGGCTACGCCGCTGCCGGGACCTTGCTCTCGATAGGGGCAGTTCGCGACACGCGCATGCACGTGCGTACCGAAATCGCGGACGCGCGAGCGCAAGCGCCGCATCCGAGTTTTCGGCACGTGTTCGCGCTCGCGACGTTTCGCGACCGCAATTTGTTCGCGGCGTCGCAGGCCGGCCTCGTCAACAATCTCAACGACGGCATGAGCTGGGGCATTTTTCCGCTGTTCTTCGCTTCGCTCGGCCTCGGCGTGCAACGCATCGGGGTATTGAAAGCGGTGTATCCGATCGTCTGGGGAACGCTTCAGGTGATCACGGGCCCGCTCAGCGACCGCTGGGGTCGCAAAAGGTTGATCGTCGCCGGCATGTGGGTGCAAGCCTGCGGTCTATTCGTGACGGGCGCTTCGGTGCGGTTTCCCGCATGGCTCCTCGGCAGCATATTGCTCGGCATCGGCACTGCGATGGTCTATCCGAGCCTGATCGCCGCCGTTTCGGACGCATCGCATCCGAGCTGGCGCGCGCGCTCGCTGAGCGTCTACCGCTTCTGGCGCGATCTCGGTTACGCGATCGGCGCATTGTCGGCCGGTCTCATCGCCGATCGGTTCGGCTTTGCTTCCGCGATCCTCGCCATCGGCGCGTTGACGTTCGCGTCGGGTGCGGTCGTAGCGCTCGTGATGCGCGAGCCTTCACACCCGCAGCGCTAAACCACCACGCAATTCCTGCCGCGGCGCTTCGCCTCGTACATCGCGCGATCCGCGGCTTCGAGCAGCGCGCGGCCTTCCACGCCAAGTCGCCAACGGGCAAGGCCGGCGCTGATCGTGAGCGCCAACGACGGCGCTTCGCGCACCTACTCTGCTTGTTCATAGCCGTGGCGGAATCCGCTCGCATATCGATGCGCCCTCGCACGTCGACCCGGAGAATCGCGAACGGGGCGGCCTCGACGATCGTGGCAAGCAGGCGTCGTCGCGGTCTCATATGTCACGGTGCCGTTTCGATCGCGACGACGTCGCGTTGCGCGGCGACGTACTCGAGGGCATAGAGCAGCTCGCCGCGCGACTGCGCGTGAACGCTGTAGAGCGGCTGACCTCGTTGGATCGAAGCGCCGAGCTTCACGTGCAGATCGACGCCTGCGGCGGATGCCTGAGGCGCGCCGGCCAGCTTCGCGATGCGCGACAAGCGCCGGTTGTCGATCGCAGCCACGACACCCGATACCGATGCGGTCACGACGTGTCGTTCGGCAGCTGTTGCGGGCGCGCGCAAACCGCCCTGTGCGGCGGCGATCGCTTGGAATTTTCTCCAGGCGCGACCGTCCGCAAGCGCCGCTTGCGCGAACGCCGCGCCGCCGTTGGTAGGAGCGACTTGCGCCAGTTCCAGGAGGCGTCCGGCGAGCAGGATCGCGCGCTCGCGCAAATCCGCCGGCGCGTCCCGTTCGTTGCGCAGGACCGCCAGTACGTCGCGCGCTTCGAGCGCCGGCCCGATGCCGCAGCCGACCGGCTGCGCGCCGTCCGTCAAGACGACATCGACCTTGAGGTCCATCGCGCGCCCCGTCTCGAGCAGACGCCAGGCCAACGAACGCGCTGCGTCGTCCGAGCGCACCTTCGCCGTTGGCCCGACCGGAATATCGATGAGCACGTGCGATGAACCCGCTGCCGCCTTCTTCGAAATGACCGACGCCACCATTTGGGCTTCGCTGTCGAGATCGAGCGGCCGTTCGACACGGATCAGGATATCGTCCACGGGGCTCAGGTTGACGGCGCCGCCCCAAACGATGCACCCGCCTTCGCGTTCGACCACACGCCGGATTTCCGCTGCATCGAGCGCGACGGGCGCCAGCGTCTCCATGGTGTCTGCCGTTCCCGACGGCGATGTGATCGCGCGCGAAGAGGTTTTCGGAATGATCAAGCCGAGCGCGGCGACGATGGGCACGACGATCAAGGTCGTGCGATTGCCCGGCAGGCCGCCGACGCAATGCTTGTCCATGATCATCGGCTGCGTCCAATGCAAGCGCTGTCCCGTGGCCACCATCGCTCGCGTGAGAGCGATCGTCTCCTCTGCACTCAGGCGATCGCCCGCGCAGGCCGTAACGAACGCCGCCATCTCGATATTCGAATAGCGTCCGCAGCCGATGTCCTCGACGATCGTGCGAAGCCCAGCGGCGCTGAACGGATGTCCGAAAATCTTCGACCGCACCAGCGAAAACGAATCGACGGGCTGAGGATGGGCGATGCGGACGCGCTCGCCGTCGGCGCCGCCCAGGCTGCGCCATGCCGCTTCGGATACGCCGGCCTCATCGAGTTGCAGGGCGACCGCGCTGTCGGGCCGCACTACGTTGAGCGTCGCAACGATGTGCGTGTCGCCACGCGACACGGCGACGCGCGATTGCGACTCGAATCCCTCCGACCGGCACACGTGCGAATCGGCGCGCAGGAACACCACGGGTTCTTGATAGGTGTCGATGCCGAGTCGCCGGACGCGCAGTGCGTCGTCGCCGGTGTGCGGTGGCACCGCATCAAGCATTTCGCACCTCGCGTTCGAAAAGCATCACCGTGCTCGGGAATACGGCAAAGGCGACCTGCGCGGCGAGACCAATCGCGCCCGGCACCGATGCGTGGCTTTGCAGGAACTCGCCGGGAGTGCGCTGGAAGACGAGCACGGCCGTCGCGAGTTCGCACAGCATCAGGATCGCGAACGCGATGCTGCCCATCAGCCCGCCTGCGCTCGCATCGGCAGCGACACCGTAACGCACGATGCACCAACGCGCGACCTCCCAACTTATGCCGAGGATAGCCGGCGTTTCGAGGAGCACCGCCATCGTCGCGCCAAGCTTCGGTGCGAGGAACAGCACGCGAACCGCGCCGAGTGCAAATCCGGCCGCGAAGACGATCGAGCCGTACACCACGCCTGCTTCGATGCTTTGCGCTGCTTTCACGGTCAGGATTACCGCTCATTCGACACGCACACGGTAATGAAACGCCGAAGACGCTTCTTGATGTGCGTCAAGAGCAGCTATCCAGTCCGACCGGGATCACGCGGCTATGGTTTCCCCCACTCGATCTTCGATATCGGAAAACAAGCGCCTGCCGCGAGTTCCTGGTCCCATCAGGTTGCCGACACTCACGAGGAAAAACCGTTCCATCGACATCGAAGCGCACCCGACAACGCAGAACGTATCGACAACCTGACGATGGACGTTGAAGCACGCATCGATCCCGCTCACCTTCAGTCGCCGCAAGGTATCGGACAACACGGACCGAAGATCCCCGCGATCAGGTTGCGTATACGTCCAGTCGCCATGCGCCAGCCGATCAATATCCACCTCGAAATAAACGCAGTCCTTGACTTTCGGATACTTCGAAACCATTTCGAGATGCGTGCGCCCGGCGTGCGCGGCTTCTTGCGAGCTGCGCTTGAAATCGATGTCTTGGATAAGCTCGGTCACCGCACGATATGCCGCGTAAAGAGGATAGGTGGATGTGCCGAATCCTTGCGGATATACCGGTTCGTGCGGGAGTATTCGATCGACCGTCGCCGCGAAAGTGGGGATCCCGACGTCGCTCGTGATATCGATCAGAAAGATGTTCCTGCCGGATGCCCTTTCACGCGCGAGCGAGACAAGTTCTCGCAGTTCATCGGGCAGGCTGTCCGTCTCGACCAAGCGACCGATCCTGCGCGGTGCTCCCATGAAATGCGAGAGCAGGAACAACGACCACGCGTCGCGTTCCACGATCTCGTTCAACGCATGTATGGCTGCCTCTTCGAACGAACCTCCAATAGCGGTGCCCGAATTCGAGCCGTAACGCAACACCGACGCGTACTCAAAATCGTCGCCATCTAGGCGCTCGAACAGAACGTAGTGCGGAGAAGTGAGAAACAGCGGAACCCGGACCGGAGCGCCGCTATGAAAATCCTCGTAAATCGCGCAACCGAGACGCCGCTCCGATTGCCGACGAAACTCCGACAAAAAAGGCAATGCGCAAAAACGCAGGTCGGAATGCAATTCGCCTGCCGGAACGCATTCCGTGCGCAAGTCGCTGTGCTCAAGCCTTCCATAGTGGTGCTCGACGGCCTCGTAGAGCGCACCGACGGCGGAAACGTCGGCATGGCCTTTGCCGTAGCCGGAATTGACGATGCCGCCGCTGGCATCGCGAATGATGCAGCTTGTCGTGACGATACCCGACCCGATGCGCTCGAATTCCGCATGCCAGCCGCAGCGCGCAATATAGGATTCCATGCTCTCTCGTGCGTCCTGCAAGGTTCTTGCGCGTTCAAACGGCAGCATGACGGTTCCCCGCGATCGGTTCCGGAAAATGACGCGCAGCTCACTGCGCGCCACCCCCAGTGAGAAGCAGCTTCATCAGCCCGCAAAGCCGTCCAGGAACGACTGCTCTTCGGCCGTCAGCACGTTGACCTGCGCTGCGAGTTCGCCGCCTTTGGCCTCCGCCTGACCGTCCTTGGCGCCGATGAAGAAACCTGGAATTTTCAAGAAAGCGTTGTGCCCGTTCTTGGTAGTCATTGGATAACTCCCTTTCAAAGTTGGATCGACAAGAGAATTGGCGAAGCGGATCTTTGTATACAAACAAGAAAACGCTACGCCGACATGTGCGGCTCGATTGAGTCGCGCCGCTTTATACTATGGGCGGATTTTCCAAAACAAGACGGGGCGCATTGTTTTCATCGGACGCTTGCTTGCAAGCGAAACGTCGAATCTCGAAGGTGCATTCGAAACGGGAACGAACAAAGGTCGATGCGCCGAACATCACACGGTGCGGGCTGCCGCGAAGCGACGCGCGGCGCCGGAAAACGTGGGTATAGGGTCGGGCGCCGTCGCCACGTGCATTCGCTACCTGCGGCAATTTGCCGCAGGCGATTTCAACGCGATCCGCTCGGTCCGCCTGCCGGCTCGAGGCAGCAGCAAGGACATGCGAAATTCGTCAACGCTTGCCGGTCTCGGCGCGTTCCACGGGAACGATCTCCAGTTCTATGCCGATCTGTGCGTCGCCCGTTGCTGCGGATCCGCGGTACTTGCCGCCACCGCTAACGACTGCAACATGTCTGGCCATGAGACCTGCGCGCTCGAGATAGCGCGCCACCGCGATCGCACCCTGGCGCGCCACACCGGGATCGGAATCGATCGTCGGCGCAGCGGGTCGCACCGAGACGAATGTTTTGTCGTACTCGACGAGGACCTTGGCGATGGCGTTCAGAACGCCGCGCAATTCCTCGCCGGGTTGCAGGCGTGCCTTCGACTGCTCGAACCGGCCGTTCAACCCGATGGCGATGCGATCGGCGTGCCGCACGATCGTCAACTCGTTTCCGTTGACCTGCTTCAGACGTCCCTGGAGAACGTCCATGTAGTAACCGACTTCGTCCTTTCGCAGCGAATCGCGATTGCTTCTCGACAGCGTCGCGACGATCCGCGCTTGATCCTTGTCGGCCGTGGCGGGTGCAAGTACGGGCACGTCGGCGGCAGCCTTCGGCGCTGGTTTGGCGGCCGCCGCAGGCGTCGTGGCGGAAGGCTTGGGTGCCGGCGACGTGCAGGCCACGAGCGCAGTGCTCAGCAGAGCCGCCGCATGCAGACCGATCCGCCATCTGCGTTGCCGCGCGCGGAACCTGTTATCAACTTTTGCCATGGCGATAATTCGATTGCAGAAAATCGGCGAAATCGTTGCGCGACAGTGGCCGGCTGAATAGATAACCCTGCGCGTAAGCCACGCCGTGTGCGAGAAGCCAGTCGACCTGCTCGCGCGTTTCCACGCCCTCGGCGACCGTGTCGAGACCGAGCGATTTCGCCATTTCGATCACGTGCACGATTACCTGGCTCGTCGCCGCGCCCGTGCCGATCGCATCGACGAAGGATTTGTCGATCTTGAGCACATCGAGTTCGAAGGATTGCAGATACGACAGGCTCGAATAGCCGGTGCCGAAATCGTCGATCGCGACTTGATGCCCGCGGCTGCGAAACTCGCGAATCAGCGAGCGCGAAATCTCGTTGTTGACGAGGGCGCGCTCGGTGATTTCGAGCTTGATCGCCGTCGTCGGCAACCCGCTCGCTGCGAGTACGCTGATCAGCTCGCGGCCGATGCGATCATTCTTGAGATCGTCGGGCGACAGATTGACGTTGATGCTGATGCCGGGGAACTCGGTCACGATCGGCGCGATGTCGCGCACGGCCGTGCGCAGCACGGCCACCGTGAGGTCCTGGATCATGCCGGCTGCCTCGGCGGCCGGTATGAATACCGCGGGGCTTACCGGCTCGCCGCCGTCGCGCGTCCAGCGCGCGAGCGCCTCGGCGCCCATGCAGCGTCCGGAGGACAGCTCGACGACGGGCTGGTAATGAACCTTTAGCTCGCCGCGCGCGAGCGCCTGACGCAATTCGCTGGCGAGCGTCAGCTCGCGGCGCGAGAATTTCACGATCAAGTGCAGCCATGCGGCGACGATCGCCAGCGCGGCGGCGGCGCCCGCGGCCACGAGGTACTCGTGCCGGCTCCAGAAATTTCCGAGCGGCTCGACCGCGACGACATCGATCGGCAGCAGGCGATTGCGCGAGTAGCGCGAGACGAGGCGATCGTGCGCGCGATCGATCGAGACGCCGATCGGCAGCGTGTCAGGTGTCGGCAGATCGGCGTTCCAGGGCACGGCCGCCATGCGCAAGCCTTCGACCCACAGCACGGCCTCGCGATCCTGCGCGAGACCGAGGTCGACGAGCCGGCGCGGATCGATCGCGACGTCGTGATCGCCGTAGCGCATGAGGAACAGCTGCACGCCGCCCCACTCGGTCTGCGGGCTCGGCCACCACGCGACGAGTCCGTTGTCGTAGATGCGATCGGCGCGTGCCGGCTTGAGCCCGCCCTGCGGCAGGAAACCGACGTCGCAGATGCGCTCGGTGGCGCGCCAGTAGCCGATGCCGCGAATGTAGGGGCGTGAGATCGCCGCGCTGCGCATGGCCTGCAAGTGCTCGGGCGAGCAGCGCTGGACCGCGAGACCGTCGAGTTCGGCCAGCATGTCGCGCGTGTCGAGGACGATGCGTTCGGTCGACGCGCCGAGCGCAGCGGCCAGCCCACCCGCGTATTCTTCTTCCGAGGCGACGAGCGACGCCCACAACACCCAGGCGATGCCGACCATCAGGGCCAACGCGCCCACGATCGCAATCGTCATCGCCAGCGTGATGATTTTGCCCCTGCGCCGCATCGATTCCGTTCCCTTCCCGTAACGGCGTGAGCCACGCGCGTGCTCAACTATCGCTGCCGCTGCACGCCTGCGCAAGCACCGTCACGGCCGGTTCGGTTCGACGCCGGGCCGCGATCATGGCTGAGCTCGCCAGCTTCCGCCGCCGATGCGCGATGACGTAAGCTCCGCGCGCGCAACCTGAGCGGACCGGCATGATCGAACATTATCTCGCAATCAAGTTCGTGCATATTCTTTGCGTGGGCCTTTCCGGCACGCTGTTCGCGATCCGCGGCATCCTGCGTCTCGCGGGATCGGCCTTGGCACACCATGCGTCGCTGCGCTTTCTCTCTGTCGCGATCGACACGTGCCTGCTTGTCGCTGCAGTGCTGCTCACGGGCATCGTGCACCAATACCCGTTCGTCGACAGTTGGCTCACGGCCAAGGTGCTGCTGCTCTTCGCGTACATCGTGCTCGGCAGTTTTGCGCTGCGCCGCGCGCGGACGCGTGCGGGAAGTGCTGCCTGTTTCGTCGCAGCGCTCGGCGTATTCGCCACGATCGTCGGCATCGCGATCGCGCACGACGTACGCGGCTGGTGGGTGTTGCTGCGTTCTTGACCTGGATCAGAACGGCCGCGCGTCGAGCCCGCAGAATGCTTCCCGACCCAGAGGGAGGCATGTCGATGAAATCTCTGTCAGCCATTGCGTTCGCCGCGCTCGTCGGTGTCGGCGCACTATCGGCCGTCGCTGCCGACAAAGCGGCATCGCCGCTCGACGGAACACACGGTGACTTCGGACCGCCCCGCGGCGATCCGATTCGGGCGACGCTGACGACGCCGCCGAACGTTCCCGCGCCGACCTACCGGGATCATCCGGCGAAGGTGATCGTCGATATCGAGGTCATCGAGAAGGAAATGCCCATTTCCGAAGGCGTGACCTACACGTTCTGGACCTTCGGCGGGACGGTGCCCGGCAAGTTCATCCGTGTGCGCCAGGGCGACACCGTGGAGCTTCATCTCAAGAACAATCCCAACAACAAAATGCCGCACAACATCGATCTGCACGGCGTCACCGGGCCGGGCGGCGGCGCTGCCTCGACGTTCACGGCGCCCGGTCACGAATCGCAATTCACGTTCAAGGCGCTGAATCAGGGCATCTACGTCTACCACTGCGCGACGGCGCCGGTCGGCATGCATGTCGCCAATGGGATGTACGGCCTTATCCTGATCGAGCCGCCCGAGGGTTTGCCGCCCGTCGACCACGAATACTACGTAATGCAGGGCGATTTCTACACGACCGGCAAATACCGCGAAAAAGGCTTGCAGCCTTTCGACATGGAGAAGGCGATCGAGGAGAAGCCGACTTACGTGCTGTTCAACGGCGCCGAAGGCGCGCTCACGGGCGACAACGCGCTCCGGGCCAAGACGAACGAAACCGTGCGCATCTTCGTCGGCAACGGCGGACCGAACCTCGTCTCGAGCTTCCATGTGATCGGCGAAATCTTCGACCGCGTGCAGCAGGAAGGCGGCACGAAAGTGCAGGAAAACGTGCAGACGACGCTGATCCCGGCCGGCGGCGCCGCAATCGTGGAATTCCACACCGAAGTACCGGGCAGCTACGTGCTCGTCGATCACTCGATCTTCCGCGCGTTCAACAAAGGTGCCCTCGCCATCCTCAAAGTCGACGGTCCCGAGAACAAGGCGATCTACTCGGGCAAGGAAGTCGATTCGGTATACCTCGCCGAACGCGCCGAACCCAATCTGGCCGCGGTGACGCAAGCGACGAAGGCGGCCTCGGCCGGCAATCTCTCGAAGGAAGACCAGATCAAGGCGGGACAGGCACTCTTCTCGGGGACGTGCTCCGTATGCCATCAAGCCAATGGCGACGGATTGCCGGGCGTGTTCCCGCCGCTCGCCAAATCGAGCCTGATCGCCGAAGACCCGAAACGGCCGATCCGCATCCTGCTGCGCGGACTCACGGGCAAAGTCACCGTCAACGGCAAGGATTACAACTCCGTCATGCCGCCGATGGCACAGCTCAACGACGACGAAGTCGCGAACATCATCACTTACGTGCTCAACAGTTGGGGCAATCCGGGCGGCCGCGTACTTGCCGACGAAGTCAGAAAGGCGCGTGCCGAGGGCAACGCTCCGAGCACGAACAAAGGCGAGTGATGCCGCGCCCGCTCGCCGCCGCTCTGTCGGTCCTGCTCGCTGCGAACGCGTTCGCCGGCGCCGACTACGCGCCCGTTCCAGGCGGCACGTTCGCCAGCGTGCTGCCCGCCGACGCCAAGGCCGCGGATGTGGTCGTCGCGTCCTTCCGCTTGCGCCGCGAGCCCGTCACGAACGGTGAATTCCTGAGCTTCGTGCGCACGCATCCGGAATGGCGCCGCGATCGGGTGCCCGCGGTGTTCGCCGAGGAGCGCTATCTCGCTCACTGGAACGCACCGGACGCATTGGGGCCCGAAGCCGACTCCGCCCAGCCCGTGACCGAAGTGAGCTGGTTCGCCGCCGAGGCGTACTGCGAGACGGAAGGCGCGCGCCTGCCCACCTGGAACGAGTGGGAATTCGCTGCCGCCGCCGACGAAACGCGCCCCGACGCGCGTCAGGACCCGGCCTGGCGCGAGCGGATACTCGCTTGGTACGCGCAGCCCTCGTCCGGGCATCGGCTCGGCCTCGTCGGCGGCGCCGCGAACGTGTACGGCGTTCGCGATCTGCACGGACTCGCTTGGGAATGGGTCGAGGATTTCAACGCACTGCTCGTCGCGGAGGACAGTCGCGACCAGAACGATCCGGACCGCCTCAAGTTCTGCGGCGCGGGTGCGCTCAACCTGCGCGACCGGGAGAACTATGCCGTGCTCATGCGCGTCGCGTTGTTGTCGTCGCTGAAGGCGCGCGACGTCACGGCCAGTCTCGGATTTCGCTGCGCCAAACCGGAAGCCGCACGATGACCTCGCGATCCGTATGCAACCTCCTGCTCTTCGTCTGCGCATGCGTCTTGGCTCCGTGCGCATTCGCGGATCTGCCAGGAAGCTCGATCTACCGGCTCGACGTCCCGCTCGTCGACCAAGACGGACGTGCGTTCGCGTTCGCCGAGCGCGCCGGCAAACCGCAGCTCGTCAGCATGTTCTACACATCGTGTCCCTACGTGTGCCCGCTCGTCATCGAGACGCTCAAGAAGACGCAAGCCGCGCTGACGCCCGAACAACGCGCCAAGCTCGCGGTACTGCTCGTCAGCTTCGACCCCGACCGCGACACCCCGGCACGACTGGGTAGCGTGTTCGACCAGCGCCATCTCGATCGCAGTACGTGGACGCTCGCCCGCACCGACGCAAAAAACGTCCGCAAGTTCGCGGCCGTGCTCGACATTCAGTTTCGCGCGCTGGCCACCGGCGACATCAATCATACGAGTGCGATCGTCCTGCTCGCTGCCGACGGGACCATACTCGCGCGCACGGAGAAACTCGGCGAGGCCGATCCAGAGTTCGTGGCGGCCATCGGGCACGCGCTTCGCTGAACGTGCGCGTGCTTTCATGGGAACAGTGCATTTTGACAGGTTCCCCGACCTCTCTTTCCGGCTAACATTCATTGCGTCCGATGCGCTGCTGCGCGCGACGCCCGGACGGTGAGGACTTGGCACTTGGAGATCGGCAGCATGCGCAAGCTATTTGCGCTCGGCCCCAGCAACGAGCCCTATCGGGACAAGCTGAGGGAAATCCTCGTCGACGATCTGTACCGGCGAGCGCTCGTGCCGTTGCTGCTGTTCGTGCCTATCCTCTACGTGCTGTACCGGGTGCTGGCCGAAGCGATTCCGGCGCGGCCGCTGATCGGCTGGATCTTCGTCGCCATGATCGTGATCCTCATACCGCGCATGGCCACCGTCCTGTTGTCCGATCGCCTGAAGGCCCGTGTTCCCGATCCGCGCATGCGCGAAGCCGTGTTCGCGGTCGCCGCCGCCCTGTTGGGTTTGTGCATGGCGGCGATCAATATCGTCGCTGCGCCGATCGTCACGTCCGAACAACTCGCGCTGATGGCGATCGTCGCGGCCGGCATCAATTCGATCGCCATCATCAGCATGAGCCCGAGCCTCTCGAGCTATCTGTTCTACATGGTGCCGAATATCGCCTCGATGGCCGTCGCGGTGCTGATCGGACCGAAGCTCGAATACGGCGGGTTGCTGCTGTTCCTGATCTGCACGAATCTGTTCTCGCTCGTTTTCATGGCCACCTACGTCCACGTGGCGATGTGCCGCGCGATCCTGCTGCGGCTGCGCATCGACGACGCGAATATCGCGCTCAAGGACATCAACGCTCGGCTCGAAACGGAAGTGGCCGAGCGCGCGGCCGCTGAGGCGGCGCTCAAGCAGCGCAATGTGGAACTCGAGAGCGCCAACCGCAAACTGGCGTTGGCGCATACGCAAATGCTGCAATCGGAAAAGCTCGCATCGGTCGGCCAGCTCGCGGCCGGCATCGCGCACGAGATCAACAATCCCCTGGCGTTCGTACACTCCAACGTCAACAGTTTGGACACGTATACGAAAGACATGCTCTCGATCATCGACGCCTACGAAGATCTCGCCCACGCCACGACCGATCGCGAGCTCGCGGAACGGCGCGTGAAGCAGCTCAAGCATGCGTCGAACATGGATTTCCTGCGCGAGGACATCCCGTCGCTGATCCGCGAATCCGCCGACGGCCTTGCGCGCGTCGAGAAGATCGTGCGCGATCTCAAGGAATTCACCCATCTCGACCAGGCCGAATGGCAACTCGTCGACGTGCACGACGAGCTCGAGCGCACGCTCAACATCGCCGCGCACGAGATTCGCCCGCGCGCCGACGTCGTGCGGGCCTACGGGCAATTGCCGAAGATCGAATGCTTGCCTGCACAGCTCAATCAGGTGTTCTTGAATCTCATCGTGAACGCGGCGCAATTCATGGAGAAGCGCGGCACGATCACGTTGCGCACGGGATGCGATGCCGACTCCGTGTGGATCGAAGTCACCGACGACGGCAAAGGCATCGACAAGAAACACCTCGGCCGCGTCTTCGACCCGTTCTTCACGACGAAGCCGGTCGGCGACGGCATGGGTCTCGGTCTCGCCGTCTCGTACAACATCGTGCAGCAGCACGGTGGCTCGATCGAGGTCCAAAGCGAGCCCGGCCGCGGCGCGACATTCACGGTGCGCCTCCCGATCGGCCGATCCGTGCACTGATCCGCGAGCGGAAATTTCATCGAGCGGAAACGAGTTTTTCTCACGCCCGACCAAAACCGCATTGCATTCTGCAATGTGCGCGTAAGTTATCGTGCAAATTGAGAAATTCGCCTTATCAGGCTGGAAATACTGACGAAATCGGTGCTAAATAAGATGCCGTCGGACGCTGCCGTTGCGGCACCGAACTGCGGAATCAGGAGGGTTTCTGGATGAGTCAGATCGCTACCCGGCGCGGCCGCGCCGCCGCCAAGCCTTTGCCTCCGCCCCCGCCCGTCCTCGAACCTCTCGAGCAGTTGCTCGCAGCAATGGTCGCGGTCGAGGCCGGTGATTTCTCGACGCAACTGCCGCGTCACTGGGACGGCATCGCAGGCAAGCTCGCCGAGAGCTTCAACGTGATCGTCAATCACAACCGACGTCTCGCGCAAGACCTGGCGCACGTCGGTGAGAAAGTCGGCCGCTTGGGGCAAACCCGTCAGCGTCTCGTGCCCGCGAACCGGCAAGGCGCCTGGGCCGAAATGGAGCTGTCGATCAACAACCTCATCGACGACCTCGTGCGTCCCGTCGAGACGATGACGGAAGCGATGGCCGGCGTCGCCAAGGGCGATCTCACGCGCACGGTGCCGCTCGAAGCGGACGGCCGGCCGCTGCAGGGCGAGTTCTTGCGGTCGGCGAACATCGTCAATCGCATGATCGACCAGATGAAGGAGTTCAGCTCCGAGGTGACGCGCGTCGCGCTCGAAGTCGGTACGGCCGGCCTGCTCGGCGGCCAAGCGAAAGCGAAAGGCGTCTCGGGCGTCTGGAAGGAACTGACCGACTCGGTCAACCAGATGGCGAACAATCTGACCGCGCAGGTGCGCAACATTTCCGAGGTGACGATCGCGGTCGCGAACGGCGACCTCTCGCGCAAGATCACGGTCGACGTGCGCGGCGAAATCCTGCAGTTGAAAGAAGCCATCAACACGATGGTCGATCAGCTGCGCAGCTTCGCGTCAGAAGTCACGCGCGTGGCGCGCGAAGTCGGCACCGAAGGCAAACTCGGCGGCCAGGCCGTCGTGCCCGGCGTCGCCGGCACGTGGAAGGACTTGACGGACTCCGTCAATTCGCTCGCCTCGAACCTCACGTCGCAGGTGCGCAACATCGCCGAAGTGACGACGGCCGTGGCGCGCGGCGACTTGTCGCGCAAGATCACGGTCGACGTACGCGGCGAAATTCTGCAACTGAAGGAGACCATCAACACGATGGTCGATCAGTTGAACGGCTTCGCGGCCGAAGTGACGCGCGTGGCGCGCGAGGTCGGCACGGCCGGCCTGCTCGGCGGCCAGGCGCAGGTGCCGGGCGTCGCCGGCACCTGGAAGGACTTGACCGACTCGGTCAACCAGATGGCGAACAACCTGACCGCGCAGGTGCGCAACATCGCCGAGGTGACGATCGCGGTCGCGAACGGCGACCTCTCGCGCAAGATCACGGTCGACGTGCGCGGCGAGATCCTGCAGTTGAAGGAAGCCATCAACACGATGGTCGATCAGCTGCGCAGCTTCGCGTCCGAAGTCACGCGCGTGGCGCGCGAAGTCGGCACCGAAGGCAAGCTCGGCGGCCAAGCCATCGTGCCGGGTGTCGCCGGTACGTGGAAGGATTTGACCGACTCGGTGAATTCGCTCGCCTCGAACCTCACGTCGCAGGTGCGCAACATCGCCGAAGTGACGACGGCCGTGGCGCGCGGCGACTTGTCGCGCAAGATCACGGTCGACGTACGCGGCGAAGTCTTGCAGCTCAAGGAGACCATCAACACGATGGTCGACCAGTTGAACGGCTTCGCCGCCGAAGTCACGCGTGTGGCGCGCGAGGTCGGCACCGAAGGCAAGCTCGGTGGCCAGGCCGAAGTGCCTGACGTGGCCGGCACGTGGAAGGACCTGACCGACCACGTGAACTCGATGGCATCGAACCTCACCTCGCAAGTGCGCAACATCGCCGAGGTCACGACGGCCGTCGCGAAGGGCGACCTCTCGCGCAAGATCACGGTCGACGTGCGCGGCGAGATTCTCCAGCTCAAGGAGACCATCAACACGATGGTCGACCAGTTGAACGGCTTCGCCGCCGAAGTGACGCGCGTGGCGCGCGAGGTCGGCACCGAAGGCAAGCTCGGCGGCCAGGCCGTCGTGCCCGGCGTCGCCGGCACGTGGAAGGATTTGACGGACTCGGTCAATTCGCTCGCCTCGAACCTGACCTCGCAAGTGCGCAACATCGCCGAGGTGACGACCGCCGTGGCGCGCGGCGATTTGTCGCGCAAGATCACGGTCGACGTGCGCGGCGAGATTCTGCAATTGAAGGAGACCATCAACACGATGGTCGATCAGTTGAACGGCTTCGCGGCCGAAGTCACGCGCGTGGCGCGCGAGGTCGGCACCGAAGGCAAACTCGGCGGCCAGGCGCAGGTGCCGGGTGTCGCGGGCACGTGGAAGGACTTGACCGACAACGTCAACTCGATGGCGTCGAACCTGACCTCGCAGGTGCGCAACATCGCCGAGGTCACGACGGCCGTCGCGAAGGGCGACCTCTCGCGCAAGATCACGGTCGACGTGAA
>Ga0070741_10008252_pt1 | contig 21018 bp, 12 predicted proteins | sample Coa_R1_4_FD_66440 | JGI IMG/M metagenome (GOLD analysis project Ga0070741, IMG submission 66440) | Surface soil microbial communities from Centralia Pennsylvania, which are recovering from an underground coalmine fire - Coalmine... | ecosystem: Environmental > Terrestrial > Soil > Unclassified ...
CGATTCGTGTACTTTGGCGACCACCTCTTCCTGGGATTCATCGGTGATTGGTTTCCTGGGGCCGACGCTCGCCCAATCAAAAACTCCAACATCGTAGAGATTGCTTTCCGCAGTCAGCAGCTTCGATTGCGCAAGCGGCTCCTCGGAACCCATGGCGAGGCTACGCGCGATGTACGAGGTACGAGTGTGGTGATTGCCTACGATGGCAATGTCTTCCACGCGCACTTGCGGACCTTCGTCAATAAGGTAGGTCACCTGCACGCGGTGGCTGTCGGCCGGCAGGCGATCGACCTTGGGGGTTAAAGTGACGCGCGGGAACCCGCGGTCGAGATAGGTAGCAACGATGCGGGCGCGGTCCTGGCTCAAACGCGCGGGGGAAAAGGGAAGTCCGGGCGCGAGATCGAATCCCCGGCGCGCCTGCAGATCCCGAAGATTTAACGCGCGGTTACCCTGGATGCGCAGGTCCTCAACCAGCGTCTGCGGTCCTTCGTCCACCTGAAATGTTATGTAGATCTTGGGCTCGCGGTCCACCACTTGCGGGGTGACTTTGACCTCTTCAAAACCGTCGTTGCGATAGAGCGCGGTAATTGTGTTTACGCTTTGCTTGAGCAGCTTGTTGCTGAAGTGGCCGTGGGTGACGAAGTGGCCTTTGGTCACGGGAATGCCGGCCAGCAGTTTGTCACTTGAAAAATAATGATTGCCTTCCACCGAAATTTCTTCCACCTTGTGACGGCGGCCCTCGGTGACCTGGTACATCACCGAAACCTTTGCCGGGAGGTTCTGCACTTGATAGTCCACTTTTACATCGAAGTACCCTTTGTTCTGAAAGAAATCAATCAGGTTGCGCTCGCCTTGCATGAGCAGGTCAGGATCAACCGAACTTTCCTGGAAAACGGGAATCAATTGGTGCAGCTTCCTGGAATTCATGAAGGGAACCCAGGTCAGCTTGGCGCCGGTAACGGTAACGGAGACGGGCGGGCCCAGCCGCACATTGAACATCACGTCGGCGCGGTTGGTATCTGAATGAAACTGCACCATGCCTACCCGCAGTTCCTGAATCAGGCGATCCCGGCCACTGAGGTAAGAGTGCAGATAGGCAGTCGCAGCCTGAATGCGCTCGGATGTAAAACTTTTGCCGGGTTTCAGGTCACCGCCGACCAGCCGGGCATGCAGGGAACGTAATGCCTGGGTCATGCGAGCAGACTCTTGAGCAGGAACGCCGTTGAACGCAACCCGTCCAACGCTGGCGCGCTTGTTCAGTTGCACGTGAAAAAATATGTTGGCGAGCTGGTGGGCATCATCAAATTGCGTTTCGGTGCGGACCTGGGCCTCAAAAAAACCATTCTTCTGAAGGAATTCAAGCAGAGCCGTCTGGGCTTTTGCCAGGCTATCGAGCTCGTAGGGTTCTTCGCTGGGCAGGTTGACCGCCTGCAAAAGCCGCGTGTAACGAAATTGCTTTTCGGTTCCGGGAAACTCCAGCACGCCGTAATAGAACGCCGGTTGCAGAAGGAAGGTCAATTTCAAGCCGGCAGGGTCAGGTTCTGCCTGTAACTCGACTTTGCTGAAGCGCCCGGCCCGGTTCAGAGCGTCAATGCTGGCCTGGACATGGGTGGTGGAGTAAGGCTCGCCCGGTTGTTGCAGCACCAGGCGGCGATAGGAGCTGACATCAATATAGGGGTTGGCGACAAGTTCGACGGAAGCGACCTTCTGGCCCTCATAAAGCTGTGGCGCGCCGGTGTAAACAGGGGCGGTCGTCTGGGCATAGAGCACCAGCGAGCAGAACAGTATTATCCCTCCGATCAGCAGTTTCATACGCACACAGCAGAGCCGCCGCCATCCAAGCAGGGAAGACCCGCTGAATTGCAGAATAGGCGTGTCGACCGGCAGCACAACTCATGTCTGCCAATTCCTCTATGTGATTGGAATGGATTGCTATATAAGAAGATGTCTGGAACTCAGCCGATTGGGGTTAGCTTTTTAGTCTTTAGTTTTTTAGCTCTTAAGTTTTTAGCTCCAGTGCATGTACCAAATTATTCGCTCACGGCAAGAGTAAATTTGTGCTCCGATACAAAGTCTTCACAGGCTCATGCTTTCCGCAATTCGCCTTGGCGTATGGCTGCATGTTAGGCTTGTGCTTTCACAATACTCTGAATTGATCTTCTCACTCTATTCATGGACAATAACCGTTTTTCCCATGTCGATCTGCAGGCAATGGCCAAACAAATCATGCTGGAGAATGGCTTTGAGCCGGAGTTTCCAGCAGCAGCCGAGCAGCAGCTTGCGCAGCTTGAAGCACATCCGCCGCAAATTGTTCCAGATGGCGATGTTCGCGATCTGCGCAACCTGTTGTGGTCCTCGATTGACAATGACACCTCACGCGACCTTGACCAGATTGAGGTGGCCGAGCGGTTGCCCAACGGGCAGGCCAAGGTCCTGGTGGGAATTGCCGACGTGGATGCTTTCGTCCCTAAAGGGTCACCCATTGACGAGCACGCAGCCAAAGAAACCACCACGGTGTATACCGGGGTAAGGAATTTTTCCATGCTGCCGGAGCAGCTTTCGACGGGGACAACCTCGCTGCTGGAAAACCAGGACAAGATCGGCATTGTCATCGAGTTTGTGGTTGACCAGAGTGGCTGTATTACATCAGAGACGGTCTATCGCGCGATTCTCCGGAACAAGGCGCAGCTCACCTACAATGCGGTGGGAGGATGGCTGGAAGGCAAGAGCCCGGCGCCGGCGAAAGTGGCGGCATCAGCCGAACTGCAGGCCCAGCTCAAGCTGCAGAATGAAATAGCCCAGGCGCTCAAGAGTGAACGCTACCGGCATGGTGCGCTCAATATTGATACCGTGGAAGTCCGTCCGGTGATTCTGAACGAACAAGTGGTGGATATTACCAGACAGGAGAAGAATCTGGCCACCGATCTTATTGAAGATTTCATGATTGCCGCCAACGGCGTTGTGGCGCGCATGCTGCAGCAGGTTTCTTCGATCCGGCGCGTGGTGAAAACGCCGGAGCGCTGGAACCGGATCGTGGAACTGGCGGCGCAGAGCGGCACGCAACTTCCCGCCCAGCCGGATTCCAAGGCATTAAATGATTTTCTGACGAAGCGTAAAGCCGCCGATCCCGATCACTTTGCGGACCTGTCGCTGGCAGTCATCAAACTGATGGGGCCGGGGGAATATGTGCTGGAGCGGCCTGGCGATCCGGAGGTAGGACACTTTGGCCTGGCCGTGCAGGACTACACGCACTCCACCGCACCCAACCGGCGTTTTGCGGACCTGGTGACGCACCGGTTGGTCAAAGCAGTGCTGGCAAAACAAGCATCGCCCTATTCCGATGCCGAACTGGGCGCGGTCGCAACCAACTGCACCACGAAAGAAGATGCGGCGCGCAAAGTAGAGCGGGGGATGGCAAAGCGGATTGCGGCGGTTGCCATGGGCCATAGAATCGGCGAAACTTTTGACGCCATCGTGACCGGAGTGACACCGCATGGGACATTCGTTCGCGTGCTGCAGCCGCATATCGAAGGCCTGTTATGCCGCGGCGAGCAAGGCGTTGACGTCGGCGATAAGGTCCGGGCCAAGCTGATCAGCGCCGATCCACAAAAGGGATATATTGATTTTGCCAGAGCGACCGGAGTTGCAACTGCCGCACCTGTAAAAAAATAGAGACGCAGCTAGAGCCACGTCTCTACATTTCCGTCTGAAGCTAAGCGACTTTTCTAAGCCCGCCGCTGCCGGCGCCGCGACTGCCGGTGATAAGCCGCACCACCGCGGTGAGTATCACCGCGCCGATAATGGCCACAATGATGGTATAGACCGTGCCGCCTTCAGACGCAAAGCCGAGGGCTTGCATGATCCATCCGCCAATTATCGCGCCGACAATGCCAATCACGATATCCATGAGCGCGCCATATCCCGCGCCGCGCATGATCTTTCCTGTGGCCCATCCTGCGATGAGTCCAACGATAATCCACCAAAGAAGATGCACAAAACCTCCTTATTTTGTGTTCGTTTTTTCGTCAATAAATAGGTTGCTGCACCTGCCGGATTGGTTGGCTGTGCTCGGTACTCAGTACTCGGTACTCAGTTTGTTGTTGTGGATGCCCGCAGCTTAGGATTCCAAGTTGGGAGTAATTCCAAAGTTGGGAATAAGGTTTGTAGACAGATTGGACTGTGGATGTTGGCTCGATTAGCAGCACCAATAGCCTTCATGTGCCTGCAAAAACCCAGGTCCCTCCACTCCGCCGCGAAGCGCGGCTGCGGTCAGGATGACAGCTGCTTGTAAGCTGCGGTCAGATGACTGTACACCAGCCACCTGTGAGAGCTACGGTCGGATGACTGTAATACTTTGTTTCCCGCCGGCAGCTCGCCCGAGGCAACAAAGAGGCACGGAACATACCATCTAACGACGCATACAAGGAGGATCACCCAATGAAGCTGGAAAGCCTTAATGAACTCTTAGTTGAACAGTTGCAGGACCTGTATTCGGCAGAAGACCAAATTACCGAGGCGCTGCCGAAGATGGCGGAAGCAGCCTCTTCCCCAGAGTTGAAACGCGCCTTTGAAGAGCACCTGCGCGAGACCGAAGGCCACATCGCGCGCCTTGATCAATGTTTTGAAAGCCTCAATGAGAAAGCCGAAGGCAAGAAGTGCAAGGGCATGCAGGGCCTGATCAAAGAAGGCGAAGAGATCATGGATGAAGATGCCGAACCCGAGGTGCTGGATGCGGGGCTCATTGCCGCAGCGCAACGGGTGGAGCACTACGAGATTGCGGCCTACGGTTGCGCGCGAACCTATGCTCAATTGCTGGGACAGGCCGATGTGGCTAATTATCTGCAGCAAACCCTTAACGAAGAGAAAGCGACAGACCAGAAGCTGACAAACCTGGCGGAGTCCATTAACGTGGAAGCCAAAGCAGCGTAACTTTAGCCGCAAGCTCGCAGCTTTTAACAACGAAGCGGGCCCTCCGGCCCGCTTTTTCTCTTCACTGTTTATTCGCCCCGAGGCTGCGCAGCAAGCAGTTTTTCTGGGTTCTCATTCGGCGGCCTAAGAGCAGAGCTGGATTTAGTTTGCAATTTAACCATCGCGTTCTATTATTTTATTCATCGGACGGTTTAGGTATGGGGGTAAACAAATCCAAGCCGGCGTATTGGCCAAGGACATTGGATCTTCGTTATGATTCATGCCGCACCAGCCTGGCAGACACAATGAAAAAAAGCGGGGAAGCCATCATCCGGAGCCGGAAACTCATCGTCCATGCAAAGAACCTCTTGGAGGAACTTCATAAGGGCAAGAGAGCTCCTAGGAGCGGGAATTTATAGTTTCCAACGCGCCACCCCTTCCGGTGTTGTTCGCCTCTCATGGTCCCACTAAGGTAAGTTAGAATCGAATCGGAGCCCGCCGCGTCGAGGGCGAAATTTCTTTCAGCCAAAATCCTTCAGGTCAAAAATCACTTTCGTTTTTTTGTGCGGCGCGTACCATTCTTGCTGGCCTTCGATTTTTTATCGGGATTTGATTTGAGTGCATGCCCTTTCGAACTGCTCCCTGGGTTGGTAGAAGTGGTAGGAGTAAACATGACCAGCACTGAGCCAAAATCGTCTTTCGAAAGGGGCCTGAAATGAATATTCATGTATTCGCGGGCCTTGGTTCCTCGCAGTGCAACTCCTTTAGCAACCACAGACTTCGCCTTTATCAGCACGCTGCGATAGCGGCGCAAGATCGCATTGGTGTTTTCTTTAGGAATGGGAAGGCGGTTCAGATTCAGGCCCGCCATGGAGGTAGACCCAAAACCAAACAGCTTGCGCGCGGCCGCGTTCCAAACCACGATATTCTGATCGCGGTCCATCAGCATCATGGGCCAGGGAATGTTTTCCAGGGTTTCGGCATAGCGCTCATTCGAGGCGTCTAATTCCTTGCCGCGCAATTCCATCTCTTCGTTGGTCGTTTCCAGCTCTTCGTTCAGCGATTGCAGCTCTTCGTTGGTGGTTTCAAGTTCTTCGTTGGTGGATTGCAACTCCTCGTTGGTGGTTTCAAGTTCCTCGTTGGTGGATTGCAACTCCTCGTTGGTGGTTTCCAATTCCTCATTGGCAGACTGCAGCTCCTCGCTGGTCGATTCCAGGGCGCTGATCGTGCTTTGCAGCCGCTCTTTCGGGGTAATGTCTTCCATGCAAATCAAAGTTCCCACCCGGCTTTTTTTATCTTCAGACATGATCGAGCGGATGGTAACAGCAACTTTCTGGTCATTGGGAAAATTGGATTCAAAACGCACATCCGTGTTCGATGGACGGGTGGATTCCACTTTCGAGACCAGTTCGGGACAGCGTGCCGCCAATTCGCTCTCGGCCAAACGCCTGCCCACCAGTTTCCTGCCGGAAAGATGCAAAAGATTGAGCGTGGCGGGATTTTCGATGACAATAACGTCGCGAGAATCTAAAACTACAACGCCAGGCTCCAGAGCCTGTAACAAGGAGTTGTAATACAGTATCTGTAGCGAAAGCTCTTCGTTGTCTCTGGTTTTGGAAGTATCTTCCGGCTGCTCAGCCATTTTGATTCCCTTGTTGTCCATTTTGACTTCCTTTTCACCATGGGCAGGGCCGACACGTTCGAAAAATCTCCACTTCGGATCAAGAGGACGAAAAAGAGATGCGCTGCGAAGCTGCGACTCAGATTTGCCCAAGAATAAAACCCCGTTGGGATCAAGGGCATAGTGCAATCTTCTCATTATTCGCTCTTGTGCGTCAGAATCAAAATAAATCAGAGCATTGCGGCAAATCAAGAGCTTTACATGTGAGATGGGCGCGTCGGATGCGAGGTTGCTTTTACCAAAGATCACCAGGCGGCGCACGCCGCGGGCCAGGCGCATGATCTCGTCGCCGGTGAAATATTTTTTTCGCAGCTCGTGCGGCACCCGGCGCAGCAAACGGGCAGGATACTCCGCGCGCCGGGCGGTATTGAGGGCATCGTCATCGATATCGGTGGCATAAATTTTGATCTCGTAGTCGTCGATTTGACGGCCGAAGTATTCGGAAACACTGATGGCCGCCGAATATGCCTCCTCGCCGCTGGCGCAGCCCGCGCTCCATATGCGTAGAGAATCGCCTTGCCGCAGACTACGGGTGATGCGGGGCAGAATGTTCTCACGCAAGACCTGCCAGGCCTGCGGGTCACGGAAAAATTCGGTGACATTGATGAGAACGGTATTTAATAAATCGTTGATCTCGTCGGGATGGCCGGTAATAAAATCCAGATATTGCCGAAAGCCGCCTATTTTCAGCTGCGCCAGGCGGCGGCGAATGCGGCGGTCAAGGGTGGTGTGCTTGTATCCACGCAACTCCAAGCCGCGCTCTTCTGCAAGTTGCGCTAAGAAGTCTTTGAGAGAAAGATCAGCCATACGGTTTGGGCGAGCGGGCCGCGTACAAGCCCTTTAGGGTAATGCCCAGTTCGGCGATAGGCAAGCTGTAATCGACACAACCGGTGGCCACCGCGGCGGCGGGCATGGAATCAAACTCGGCATCGGCGGGATCCTGGGCCATGGTGACGCCGCCAGCTTCCTTAATGGCGCGAATTCCGGCGGAGCCATCTTTTAAAGTTCCGGTCAGGATAATACCGATACTGCGCGAACCATAGACTCCGGCAACGGACTCGAAGAGCAGGTCGATCGAAGGGCGGGAAAAATGCACCAGGCGGGTATGCGCCAACTGGATCTTGCCGGGGCCAACCAGCAAGTGCTGATCAGGCGGGGCAATATATACGTGGCCGGGAAGCATGATTTCGTCGTGCACGGCCTGTTTTACCCGCAGTGCCGTATGATTCTGCAGCAAGTTGGCCAAAAGACTTTCCCGCGTAGGGTATAGATGTTGTACCACCACAATGCTGCCGGGGAACCCGGCTGGAAGCGGGCGCAGCAACTCGGCCAGGGCATGAAAGCCTCCCGCCGATGCGCCGACGGCGACAACATGGAAGCGGGGAGAAGCGTTGGAGATGCCCCGCGCGATCGGTTTTTTCTTTCTGGACCGGACCACAACACAGTCTAACGCCCTATTTGTGCCAAGATAAACTTATAATAATTTAGTTTTAGCGCATCATACTCATATAGGCGGACGATGCACATTACGCTACACACCCGGATGCTGCTGGCCAAGATCAGGCGTTTGCGCGAAAATCAGCGATTCCTGGTCGAAAAAAATGAAACTGGGTCGAAGCCATATAAGAAGCAAACGCCTCAAAATACTATGGCTGCGAGAGGCTTTGTTGAGCAAAGCCTCGAAATCCAGTTCCATATCGGGGGGAACAGCACCCGGTGTTAAAAAAGAAGCCGGTTCCAAGCAGACCGGGTAGACTTTCCGCCGCCTATTTTCAGCATCGTTCTAAAATTCCCGCTTCTGAAATTCAACTGCTTCGCATCGAGAAATTGAACTAATTTGCTCCTCAAGGGGTGTATCCTTGAGGATGCATCTTGATGGCCGAGGTGGCTGACTGGTGATCAACTCGAAATCACCTTAAGTCTATCCAGAACGCGATTCACGAAATCGCGCTTGCAACGTTTGAGTGCAGGATAGCCAGTACTTTTGTATGCCAACGTGCGCCCAAGTTGAATATTCTAAATATTGGCAGGTGGGGGTACTTATGGACCAGAGAGAAATAATCCTAAACTCATGGAAAGAAATTGCCAAGTATTTGGGACGGGGCGTGAGAACCGCGCAGCGATGGGAGCGTGACCTGGCGCTGCCGGTGAGAAGGCCGCGGGGGAAGGAACGCAGCGCGGTCATTGCCGTCTCAAGCGATATTGACGCGTGGTTGAAGCGGTGTCCTGTACAGGATGTTTCCAGCAAAAAACAGATCTCGCCTGAAATATCCACACCCCGCTGGAGGATCACATATCAAAATGCCGAGAGGCTTCGGCAGCGCACAGAAGCGCTCTATGATCGAGCCCTGCAATTGCGGAAGAACCTGCAACGCGCAATTGACCTCACCGGAAAGCTGGCTGTGCAACGCAGTTTAGCTCAGGCGTCAGCTCAGGATGACGCCGAGGGGTTGCAAAGGCGCGCCAGCGCGTAGTTGTCCGCGATTCGCGGCTGACCTATTTGAAACACTCTAGGCGGTCTTGGCTTCTTTGTCGTTTCTCTCGTTCACTTTCAAAAGCATCTCGCGCAAGATGGCGGCGTGTTTTTCCTTGCTTTGCGCGTCTTCCATATAACGGCCCGAAATTCTGCTGTTCCCGAATCGCTGCGACATTTTGCGGGCCAGCGAGGAGCTTTCTTCCAGGGCGCGCAGAGCCTCCCCCAGTGTGCTCTCGATGGAGGAGCCCTGATCTTCCAGCAGATTGGCGGCGGTGTAGGCATGGCCCACACGGCAACGGAAGCGCAACATTTCGCCGTCGGAAATTTCCCAGAGGACACCGTGACACTCAGGACAGGCGAAGGCAGAGGGAGCGCCGGGGTTTTCTTCGTTTTCAATGGTGGCCATATCCAACTCCGCAATTTTCGATTCGCTTTCCAAACCGGGCGTGGGAGCCGCCTCTTTGCCGGAAACCGGCGTGATTGCGAGACGCATCAGGACAGGGGCAATTTCGGCGGCGGGCAGAGTGTAGTCGGGTTTTACATTCTTGATGGCATTGAGAGGCATGGAAGAACAAAACGCATCTTCCGGGTCCTGCACAATCGTAATACCCCTCTGCTGCTGAATGGCCTTGAGGCCGGCGCTGCCATCATCGAGCAAACCGGAGAGAACAATGCCTATGACGCGCTGGCGGTAAGCACGCGCCGCAGTGCGAAAAAGAGGATCAATCGCAGGCCGGTTCCTGTTTTCCCTGGGCCCCCGGACCACGCGAACAAAACCCTGGTGAAGCAGCAGGTGATGATCGGGAGGGGCAACGTAGATCAGCCCGGGCCGTATGCGCTCGCCGTCTTTAGGATGCATTGCGCCCAGCTTTCCGCCGCGAGTAAGAATCCTGGGGAGATAACTGGTGCGTTCGCGTGGAATATGCAACACGAAAAAGATGGCCGCAGGAAAATCTGCGGGCAACCACTTCAAATTAGAGCAAGTTCCGGAGTTCCTATCTCAAGTAACCCCTGCTTGCATTGGGAATAGGCCGCTGCTTGAACATAATAACTTCAGAACCGCCAGGAATCGTTCCCAATCCCTTCTTGCCGGGCTGCGCGTATTTTCACGCTATAATACCGGCAGACTGAAACCGCAGCAGTCCGCACTGCGTCTTGTTTCATCTCCCCAATAGTATGGATGGCGTTTGACTCTGCCGCTTGCCCTTGAGAGGAGCATCGCGTTACGCCATCGGATCAGCGGATCAGCGCATTGGCGGTTTGGGTGCATGGCGATCATGACTTCCAGTTCGACGGAGAAGCGCGCAGCCCTCGAAGAGGTGCTGCAGAGCACGACCTTTCTTCGCGCCGACCAGCTACGAAAGTTTCTCCGCTATATCTGCGAAATGGAGATTGAGGGCCGGGGCAGCGAACTTTGCGAGTTTATCATCGGCGTAGAAGCATTCGGCAGGCCGTCGGACTATTCCACGGCGGAAGATTCTGTGGTGCGCCGCCGGGCGGTTGACCTGAGAGAGAAACTGCACGAGGTGTACTCCACGGAACTGGCGGCGGCCAAGGTCCGCATCGATCTGCCGAAAGGGAGCTATGTTCCCCGATTTGTGCAGGTTGAACCCGCCAAAAACGGCCTGGAATTGGCGTCTCCGTTTCCCGTTCACCTGGACCATCCCTTTCCTGGTGGCTTTCCTGAGCGCAGGCGCATCAGCGCGTTCTGGTTTGCCGTGGTTTTTTTTGCGTTAGGAGCGCTTGCGACTTCGCTGGCCTTTCTGGTTTTTACCTCTTTACAACATGCCAGGTCATCTACACCAGCGGTTGCCCCAGAGCCGGGAGTTACTTATGAGGCCGAAGCCCACGCAAATACCTTCAACGGCTTTGTCACCCCCGATGCCTGCGAGGAATGCTCGAATGGGGTGCGCGTGCGCAGAATCGGAGATGGCGCCAAAAATTACGTGGTCATCAACGATGTTATGGTCAGCAAAGCCGGAAACTATGACATGGTGATCTTTTACCTGCTGAATGGCAACAGGTCGTTCTTTGTAAGTGTCAACGACGGTCCTGCGATTCAGGTGCCGCTCACCGGGACCAATTGGATCACCCCCGCAAAAGCGATAGTCACGGTATCTCTCCAAGCGGGCAGGAATAAGATCAAGTTCTATAACGACACGGCGTATGCGCCGGACCTCGACCGGATTGTCATCCGGTAGCTTTCGACTGCACTTTCCAGGATTCAAGAAACTTATAGAGACTATTCATTAGATTTATTAAATAGATCGTTTAAAACTTTTCGTTTGAATATGGGGGTGGAATCGTTAAGAATCCCCGCTGGCATTTGTCTGTAATGTAAGCGTTTACGCAGCGACAAATGAAGCACCCTAAAGGCGAAGCGCACTCGTTATTTGAATCCTTATCTCCGCACAGGCGAGTTCAAGAGTGGCAATTCCCGCGTTCCTAAACCCCAATTCGACTGGGCCGTTGACAGTGTGTCGACAAAAAGTCCACAGAGAGGAAACAACGATGTTACGCTTAAGACCTTATTTTTTGTTGTGCCTGGTTTTCACAATCTGCTCATGGGGAGCAGCAACTGCGTTCGCGCAGTCTTGCGTGCACGCCACCGGAGGCACTGCCCCAACGTGGGTGGATACCCCAATTACGGTACAAACCGGCACATTCACTGCCGCCTTTGACGCCACCCCTTCACTCAGCAACATGAACAGCGTGGTCGGGTTGTCGCATGGGGCGGGCACAAGTTACGCCGCCTTCGCGAACCTGGTGGCCTTTAACGGGACACAGGGCGTGATTCTGGCGCGCAACGGCGGAGTCTACGCCTCTCAGACGAATGTTCCCTACACGGGCGGCTCAACCTACCACTTCCGCCTGGTGGTGAACGTGCCGGCACACACCTACTCGATTTTTGTAACACCGCCGGGAAGTGGAGAGTTGACCATCGGGACCGACTACGCCTTCCGTACGGAGCAGAATACGGTAACCAGCATCGATCACTACGGCGTCTTCGTGGGGGCCACGTCGGGAACGCTCACGGTCTGCAATTTTGCCATTGGAGGCGGGGGTGGCGGAGGTGACTTCTCGCTGACGGCCACGCCGGCATCACAATCTGTAACGACTGGCGGCAGCACCACCTACACTGTCACCATCGGAGCCAGCGGGGGCTTCAGCGGAAGCGTTGCGTTGAGCGCCAGCGGATTGCCCGCGGGCGCAACTGCCAGCTTCAACCCGGCCTCGGTCAGCGGTGCGGGATCTTCCACATTGACTGTCACCGCCGGCAGCACAACCGGCAACTCTACAATCACGATCACCGGTACGAGCGGGACCCTGGTACGTTCGACCACCGTGGGATTGAGCGTCACAGCGCAGCCTGACTTCTCGCTAACGGCCACGCCCGGCTCCCAGACCGTAGTTGCCGGCAACAGCACCAGCTACACGGTCAACGTTGGCTCACTGAACGGCTTTTCTGGAACCGTGACCCTGACCGCAAGTGCGACGCCGGGAGTCACAGCCAGTTTGGGGTCCTCTTCAATTACGGGTTCAGGCACTACCACGCTGATGGTGACGACAACGGCGTCAACACCAGCGGGCACCACCAACATCAACATCACGGGCACAAGCGGAAGCCTGACGCATATGACGAGCGTAAGCTTGACCGTGCAACAGCCGGCGCAGCGTGATTTCTCCATCACGGCGACACCGCCTCAACAAAGTGTGAATCAAGGGGCTTCGACCAGCTACGCAGTGAGCATAAGTCCCATCAACGGCTACACCGGAAGCGTAACGCTGAGCGTGAGCGGCCTGCCTTCGGGCGTGACCGGGAGCTTCAGCACGAACCCGGTGAGCGGGGGTTCGGGCTCCTCAACCTTGAATATTTCAGCCAGCAGCTCGGCGGCCACAGGTCCGTTTAACCTCACAATTGCGGGCGACGACTCGGCCAATAGCTTGTCGCACTCCACCTCAGTCGCGCTGACGATCAGTAGTGGCGTAGTCCACTTTAACGGCAACCCCACCATGCCGCCGAAATGGGCCTTCGGCGTTCTGTGGGGCAGCTACCACAACGGTGCGACTGTGTTGAGCGATGCGGACCAGTTGGCAGCCAACCAATTAGGGGGTGACCTGTATTGGGTTGACTCAAGCTGGCTGAGCAGCAGCTATACCGGCCAGCCCCAGAATTACGTGTGCTTCCAGTTCGACTCGGTACAGTTCCCGGGCGATCCGACTGGAGCAAAACTGATGTCCACACTGTTTAACAAGCATCACTTGTACTTTGGCGTATGGGAGTGGCCCATGATTGACCAGGGTTGCAAATTCTATTCGCAGGGCGTCTCCGGGCACTTCTTTGTCCCCGGTTGCAACGGCGGCGGATGGCACGGCAACAAGGTCACGGGAGTGGTCAACTTCGACAGTCCCGCTGCGGTCACCTGGTGGGAAGGCCTGCATAAGCCGCTCACCGATGCCGGACTGACATTTATCAAGATGGATACCGGCTGCAACGTTTGCGGCATCAGTACTGCAGCATGCCGCGCAGCGCCTTACAACCTGTCGGCAAAGACCAATGGCGGCCGTGGCTTCACTTTGACTCACACTCAAGGCGCCTCCAACTCCAACACCACCCAGGGCATGTGGACAGGTGACACCACGGCATCGTTCAGTGGAATGCAGTCGGAAATGTCTACGGCTTCCGGGTTGAACAACGCAACGCATAGCCCGTGGGAGTGCGGCGATACAGGAGGCTACAACCACACTCCGACTCCGGAGCTGTATATCCGCTGGTTGGAATACACCACGTTCACTCCATGTCAGGAGTTTTTCGGGGCCAAGACCACCTCCATCGGCTCGCGCTTCCCGTGGCAGTTCAGCAACGGGCAGAGCGGCAACCTCAGCACGATGGCGATCACGTTGAAGTACAACCAGCTCCGCTACCAGCTGACGCCGTTCCGATATTCCAACGCGCTGGCCGTCTATGAACTGGGCCCGGCATCGGTGGGGTACTATGTCAACTGGATCGGATCTACGAAGTTTACGATCGGACCCAAGAACGGCAGCAGCCAGATCTTTGTGCAACCGGTGACTGCATCGAACGCAAGCAGCGTCTCGGTCTCGTTGCCGGCCGGCAACTGGATCAACTACTGGACAGGAGCATCCGCCAGCGGTACGGTCACGGTGGCTACGCCGATCGACCAGGAGCCTGTGTTCGTCAAGGCTGGGTCGATTATCCCCATGGGACCGGTGGTTACCTTCACCGATCCTGCTTCCTCCTCTGACCCGATGACTCTGGATACGTATCCGGCCGGCCATACCAGCTACACACTGCTGGAAGACGACGGAATAACTCCGCAGTACGCGGCCGGGCAGTTCAGTTCAATCCAGTTCACTTCAGACAACACCAGTGGCCACGAAAATTTCACCATCGGTGCTGCCTCGGGGAGCTACGCGGGAATGCCGGCGGCCAGGAACTACATCCTGAAGATCAACCAGCAGGCATCTGGCCCGGCGGGCGTGACGCGTGACGGCGCGGCGATGACGCAACTTTCATCGCTGGCGGCGTTCAATGCGGCGTCTGACGGCTGGTTCTTCGATGCCAGCACGCACATCGTGTGGGTGAAGTTCAACCTTTCAACCTCCGCCGCAACCTCGGTTGCGCTGCAGTAGAAACAAGCTTCAACTCAACCAAAGAAAAATGGGGAGACGGCAATATAAGCCGCCTCCCCATTTGTTTGGAGTGTCCCACGGCATATCAGGAGCAAGGCTGAAGACTGGCTCTTCTACGGTTGCGGGATATACAGTAAGTTTCCATCCAGGAATGTCTATAGCGACGTTGAAAACGCTGTAGCCTAGAGGCGTTTCAATCGCGTTCTTTCTTTACCCCGGCTGGCCTCGCCAATGATAGATGTCTTTGCTGGCAACGGGCAGACCAAGAAGCTTGAGATAGAAAAATAACTGATATTTGTGGTTGATCAAGTGCTCCAGGTTTCCCAGCAACAGGGTCAGCAAGGATTCTCCTTGGGGGACAAATACGGAAGGAACCATTCGTTTGAGGTCGTGGTCAGTACAGAGGTCGAAGCCCTGTTCGATATGCGATGTGTATTCCCGGATGCGATCGAGCGCTTCTTGCGGTTCGCAGGCATGGTTTGCGGGCAGCGATTGCAGCCGTCCAAGATGCCCAAGTTGGCCGGGAAATGCGGCATGGAATACGGCACAGAAACCGGCGAGGCAGTCGAGAAGATGGCCGAGCAGGTGGCCAAGATCAGTTGAAGCTGTCTGCAATTGCGGCTTCCAGGCGAGGGAATGCGAAGGCGCCAGCCGGACCAGGTGTTCGGTGCGCTCAATCTGTTCGCTTAACTTCAGGCGAATATCCTCGACTATGATTCGCTCCGGCAATGCCTGCCGCTCCCGATTGAATGGAAATAGAACACATCATTGTAGTCGAAGGGAAGAGTACGAAGATGCGCCAAGGGCGCGATTTGAGGCAGTAATCTTGCCTTTTCTATCCTATTTGATGGAGCGTCTGAGACGCCAGGCCATCCACGCATAAAAACGGGCGTCCTGAATATCAGGACGCCCGTAATCGTTTCAACTGCAATTAGGGGATGGTGACGTTGTCGAAGGTTGAAGTGTTCAGCGCCGCGTTGTTATGCGCGCATACTGACAGACCTGCGCGGACCGTGCTGGGCATGGTCACAGTGATCGTGCCGACTTGCGTAAACGTGACACCGTCGGTTGAAGTGAAGCCGGTGAAAGTATTTCCCGAACGCACCAGCCGCACCCATTGCGGCGCAACCCGGCCTGCGACCTGCGCCAGTTGCACAGCGCTTGCGCCAGCCGAGCGCCGGTACTGCATGTTGATGCCATGGCCTGGAGTCACAAACACATGCACGAATGCGGAATTAGACGCTGTGCTGGTGCGAATCATGACTCCGCTCTTGGCCCAGGCATTGGTATTCTGCTGGCTGGCAACGCGCGCGGTGATGGTCACATTCCCGGTAAGGGATTCAGAGACATAGTTGAAGTGATCGGAGGTGCTCCAGATATCGGCACCGCCGCCCTTGACGGTAAACGTCCCGGAGTTGAATGTGGCGCTGCCAGCGATGCCCGGCGCGCCGATATCGGCGTCGCTGAATCCTGGCGGCAATCCGGTTACCGGATTAACCGTCAAGCTCACTGGAACCATGTGCGTCAGGCCGCCGCTGGTGCCGGTGACCGTCAAGGTGGAAGTGCCTGCCGGCGTGGAGCTGGTGGTGGAAACCGTAAGCGTTGACGAGCCGGAGTTGCTAATGGCCGGCGGATTGAAGCTTCCGGTAGCGCCTGCGGGCAGGCCAGTCACCGAGAGCGTTACATTTCCAGTGAAGCCGTTGATTGCAGTGATCGTCGCGGTGTAACTAGTGCTGCCGCCCTGGGTCACAGTCTGCGAGGCAGGAGCGACCGCTAGTGAAAAGTCAGGCGGGGACTGCTGCGTTACAGTCAGCGTCACCGTGGCCGAGTGAGTCAGGGCGCCGCTGGTTCCGGTGATCGTCAAGGTTGATGTGCCAAAGGGAGTAGACGCGCTGGTCGTGACCGTCAGTGTGGAAGATCCCGAGCCAGTTACGGATGGGGGATTGAACGCGACCGTTGTCCCCGCGGGGTTGCCGGTTACGCTCAGGGACACGCTGCCGGTGAACCCATTCAGCGCGCTCACTGTAGCCGTGTACGTGGTGCTGCCGCCCACCATGACACTGCGCGAGGTCGGCGCTACCGCCAGCGAGAAGTTTGGTGGTGCGTTCACAGTCAAGGTGACTGTAGCCGTGTGCGATGTGCTGCCGCTGGCGCCGGTGATCGTCAGCGTATAAGTCCCGGCAGGAGTCGAGCTGCTGGTCGAGACCGTCAGCGTGGAAGATCCCGAGCCGCCGCTAATCGGGTTCGGGCTGAAGCTGGCTGAAGCTCCCGAAGGCAGGCCGCTTACTGCGAGAGTTACGCTGCCGGTAAATCCGTTAATCGGACTCACGCTGGCTGTGTAGGTAGCGCTATTGCCCGCGGTTACAGTCTGCGGACTTCCCGATTCCGACAGCGAGAAGTCGGCAGCGTTTCCGCAATTGGGAAACTTGAAGCTCACGATGTGGGTATTCCAGTCGAAGGTGCCGGTCGCCTTCATGTACTCATCGGTGTACCAGAAGGTGCAATCGTCCACCGGGTCAACCGTCATAGCGCTGTAGTCGCCCCAGCGGCTGAGAGTCCCGGTTTGCGCGCCGGTTCCACTAATGACGGTGGTCTCCGCTTCCAGGGTTCCTGATGGATCGGATGGCGTTCGCCCCGTAACAGCAATCGAAGGATGCACCGAGCTGCTGGAGACGCTATAGCCCGCGGCCATGTCGCCGGCCTGGTCCATGGCGACGCTGCCCATCCAGCGGAAGCTCCCATCGGGAGCGAAGGTCCCCTGTTGCGCCAGAGTAGGTGTGCCGCGCGGGTTCTGGATTTCATACCAGCGCACGCCGCCGCTGGAACCTGCCACTACCGAATGGTTTACGACCAGGGATTCGTGGCTGCCGAAGTTGCGGTAAGCAAGCCGGTACATGAGCCGGTCGGCGAGGGAATCCAATTGGTTTGAGGTGCCCGGCTGGGGCACGCACGTGCCTCCGCCGCATAGTGGGCTGAAAGCAGCAACTGGAATTGTGACAGGTCCGGTGAAGGTGGAATTGGCAGGGGTGGCAAAGTCTACGTGGAACCTGAAGAGATTCAGATTATTATTGCCGAAAAATACCAGGAAGTTCGGCGAACCAGCGGGCGGAGGCGTAGTGCCATCAAGGTCAGAGGGCAAGAGTCCGCCGACCGAAGAGCCTTGCTGGAAACAAACTTGTTTTGCCGGCTGCCCGTTCAACATGGCATTGCGGTCGTAGGCGCAAGCGTCAGCGCCCACGAAGTTGTTGCCGTTAAACATGTTGAACGTCTCATAGTAGGCGTCGGTCCAGACTCCCATTTTGGGATAGTCGTCGAAGTTGGAGTACTGGAACGAGTAGCGATTGTAGGTGCCGGTGGCGTCTGAAGTGGTGGAAACCGCAACGCACTGCAGAAAAGGCGAGGTGCTGACCGAAAACTGGGAGAACACCCAGCGGTTGGCCAGCTTGTCATACAAAACAATAGGATCGCCGTCGTTGTTGGTCTGGCAGCCGCCGCCAAAACCCGCCCACAATGCATTTCCATCAGTGGGGCCGGAAATGAGCGCCCCGGTGGCTTTGTCGAATATTGCGAAGGAACTATTCACCCATTGGACATACTGGGTAGCTCCCACCGCCCCATTGGTATCTGGAGGAGCGCTGCTCACGCTGAAGCCAAGCTGGCCTTGTCCGAGCCCTTCAAAGCTGCGACCGATGGTGGGCGCCGCGGGAACGAAAGTTGTCTGCAACACCGAATCCTCGGCGAATGTCCGTGTCGTCATGCCTGGGGGCAAAGGAATACGCCGCGCGGGTTGGGCTTCATGAAACAAAGTGGATGCTTTAGGCGCAATCGCCGCCAGGTCGCGTAGCGCCGGGGAAACGTCGTGGTGCACATCCATGCGCACCGTGGGAAATCCGCCAGGAAGGGGAAGCAAACTCTCCGGGACCGGAGCGGATTCGTCTGAGTCCTGACCCCATGCCATGGGGATGGATAGACCTATACAAAGCAGCACGAACAAAACAATTCTGGAAAAACTCGCTATTCTCACCTTCATAAAAAAGTTCTCCTGTTACACGTACAGCGGGTGATTCCTCGGGGGGAGGAGTTGAATGTGCATTTTCAGCTTTCCAATGAAAGCTGGGCGACGGGTCTTCACCGATCCACAAAACCTATGGTCCGCAAAAGCGAGATAAACAGCCGGATACTTTTCATTGCCCTATTCGCAGAAAGATCCTTCGCGTCATGAGGCGTGTACTCGAATGGAATTCAACGTGCTATCTACGAAGTCAATAGTTTTTCTAAGCGCCAGCACTTCCCAAGCTCTTGAGACTCAATCATTCAGTTACGGGCAAAGCAGGTGCCTTCTCAGAGAGAAAGCTGTTGATCTAACAAGTGTGCGAACATGTGTGCGGAAGAGCGGCAGGACCGGTTGAATCGTTTCACTGCCACCTTACAAAAGTTGGAGAATTGTACTTCAGTTCTGGCCAGAGTTGCCGATTTTTTTATCTGTTTCAGACAAATTTTGTGAGTCGGTAGTACATGTCCCAGGAAGGGCGTTGTGGTGTCTTTTTGGAAGGGAACAGGTGCGGGGTGAAGAAGGCTGGTATCTTGCAGGCCGGTTCTTGTCCTGGCCGGCAAAAATTTCTTGCCGGCCAGCAAGAGCTGATGAATTATTTGGGTTGTTGGTCGCTCTTGGGCTGCTCATTGCCCTCTGAGTTCTTCCGGTGGTGGTCCATTTCCTGTTCCCGCTTCTGCTGCATTTCATCGAATTTTTTCTGCTGCTCGTCGGTGAGAACGGCGCGGACCTGACTCATGGTGTTTTTGTGCAGGTCCATGGCCTTGGCTCGCTTGTCTTCCTGGGGAGTGGTGGTGTCATCGTGCAATGCCTGCATTTGCTTTTGCTGGTCTTGCAGGATGGCCAGAACCTTGGATTGCTGATCGGAGGTCAGGTTCAGCTCCTGGGTCATGTGTTGCACCATCTGCTGAGGATCACGCGGACCCCATCCACCCCTGCCACCATTGTGCTCGTGCTGGCCCGAGGAATTGGAATTCTGGGCGGGTTGGTTCTGGTCCTGCTGGGCAAACGAATAGACGCCCATGGCGAACAACGCCAAAACTAACGTAATTGCATAACGCTTCAACATAGAAAAGCTCCTTTAGGGTTCAATTTAGGTTGGCGCGCAGATTGGGAGATGCCCCGACGTTATCAACGGGATTTCTCGGCTGCGTTCAAATTCCACGGGGAATCGCCTTATAGCTCCTACAGTTCAGACGTAACTATAGTCCCGGAGTTGCTGTTCCAGGATTAATTTAACAATTCTTTACCTTGGTAATGCTGGAACGCGTATTTGTCCCATTCACCAGGCGCACGCTCGGGCTCCTCGGCTTTGCCGCCAATACCAATTCCCGCTAAGCTCAGTTAAATTATTTCAGTCAATGTTTCAGATAAGTTTTACATCCTGAAATAGGCAAGCCACCAAGACGCACGGGAAAATCCTGGTTCTACGGATTCATGCCTAATGAATATGTTTGATCATGGATGTGCAGAGATGCGAGAGGAACACAAATAGAAATGAATAACTTTACTAGATTGGCGAGCAGGCTCACGGCAGCCCTGCTGGCCGTGGCGACGGTGATTACACAAATAGCGGCGGTTTCGCCCGCGAGTGCGCAAAGTGCTGTCAGCAACTCAATCGCGGCTACTTCGGTTGAATTGCAGTCCGAACCGCAGCCTAAGGTTGACTGGTCGAGGGCGGTGGTTGAATCCACCATGAAGCGCTATCCCAAGCCTGCCGATCTGGGCGCGTGGGCTTATGCCAAGACGCTCTTTCTATTTGGCGAATACCTGGTCTGGAAGAGGACAGGCGATCCTCGCTATCTCGACTACATAAAAAGTTGGGTGGATTCGCACGTGAGCAATGGAGGCGACATTGACCACAACCTCGAAGCGCTGGACTACATGTTGCCGGGAAACCTACTGCTGGTGCTCTACCAGGAGACTCAGGACGAAAAATACAGAATTGCGGCAGAAAAAATCAGGCATCGTCTGGATACATATCCCAGGACGTCCGATGGCGGCCTGTGGCATGCCACTAACACAAGCCGCAAATCACAGTTGTGGCTGGATGGAACCTACATGTCCATGCCATTCCTGGTGCGCTACGGCCAGATGATCGGCGACAGCAAATATGCCAACGATGAGGCGGCGAAGCAACTGCTGATTGACGCCGGCCATTTACAGGATCCCAACACCGGTCTTCTCTATCACGCTTACGATGAGAGCGGAGCTTCTACCTGGGCCGATCCTAAAACGCATCATTCT
>Ga0070741_10008253_pt1 | contig 21016 bp, 21 predicted proteins | sample Coa_R1_4_FD_66440 | JGI IMG/M metagenome (GOLD analysis project Ga0070741, IMG submission 66440) | Surface soil microbial communities from Centralia Pennsylvania, which are recovering from an underground coalmine fire - Coalmine... | ecosystem: Environmental > Terrestrial > Soil > Unclassified ...
GAACGTTCGCAATACGCATTATTTGTTAGGTAGCGTGTTGGGAGCACATCCTTATCCAACCATGGTTCGCGACTTCCACAAAATTACGGGCCGTGAAGCTCGCGCGCAAGTTCTAAAAGCTGAAGGCAAGTTGCCTACCGCCATAATTGCTTGTGTCGGCGGCGGTTCGAATGCAATCGGAATTTTTTACGAATTTATTAAAGACAAAAAAGTGAAGCTCATCGGGGTCGAAGCCGGAGGCCGCAGTGAAGCATTGGGGGATCATGCGGCACGATTTCGCGGAGGTTCGCCGGGCGTGCTGCAAGGAACTTTTTCGTATTTATTGCAGAACGCCGCTGGACAAATCGCTTTGACACACTCTATCTCGGCGGGGCTGGACTATCCATCGATTGGCCCGGAACATGCGTGGCTAAAAGATACGGGCCGCGCCGAGTATGTTCCTGCATCCGACACGGAGGCGCTCGAAGCCTGTACGCTTTTAGCTCGCACCGAAGGTATTATCCCCGCGCTGGAATCGTCACATGCAGTAGCAGAAGTGATAAAGCGAGCGCCGCAAATGAAGAAGTCGGAAGTCGTGATCGTGAATATTTCCGGACGCGGAGATAAAGATATCGGAATTTTGCGAGAGAATCTGAAACTGGAGTGACGGAGGCACCACGATATTGATGTCTAAAAGCTACCTGAATAGGCCTCCACATTACACATCGGAATTGTCCCAGTTCTCTTATTGTCGTGGTCTCTCATCATCTGGCAGCCCTGTCTCGCGCAAACCACTCAAACGGGAGATGTGACTTTACCTGACGGTTCGAAATTCAGAACAACTCTATACGGGCTGAAGCTGATAGGAGCACTTAAAACAGAACACAAGCTTCCGTATTACATCCTCTCGGGTATGGGCTGCCAGGGTTGCGACGCAAATCGCTCGATCTATATTCACTCGCCTAGCGATGGACCAATGAAAAATGAGGGTGAGCAACGCCGGTTTCTATATTCGGGTCGGGAAACTGACTACGAAGACGGTGCTCTTTGGTACGAGGCGAGGACGTTTTTCGGCGAGTGCATTGCAGCTCACCCGAATTCCGTCGTTTGGTTCGAGCGTTCGTTGGATGACGACAAGCACTGGCGGGAAGATGTCCTTGTCGCTGAAGTCAAAAGAGACCGCCTGTGGACGGAACGGTTTCAACGCGAACTGCCGAAAGTGAGTGAAGCCGAGGCTGCCGTTCGAACTGGCCATTGCCATGAGGTTTCAGGGGTTAATCGTTACAGCGAGCCTTAACCTGTCCAGTACCTATCTCAATCCGAAGATCAATCTTCGGGTTTCCGTCAGCTCCACTTGGGGCGAACATTATCCTCATGCATGAATGGGATCGCGCCGTTCGAGCCTGGGAAGCGCCTGAATGGATTTCCCCGACTTCTTCTGCGCGAGCCGCAGCTCATAGAGGCTTTGGAGATTCAGCCAAAACTCCGCACTTGTGCCAAAAAAATGGGCCAGGCGCAGGGCGGTGTCGCCCGTGATGGCGCGGGTCCCGTTCAAGATTTGTGTGACCCGGTTAGTCGGAACGTCGAGCTTGCGCGCCAGTTCAGCCGCGCTCATATGGAGCGCTTCGAGCTCTTCGGCGAGATGTTCGCCGGGATGGATCGCGGTCAATGCCATAACACCCCCTTAGTGATAATCGATAATTTCCACATTGGATGGTCCGGATGCTCCATCCGCCCATGCAAAGCAGATTCGCCATTGATCGTTGATGCGAATGCTGTACTCACCCTTGCGATCCCCCGCCAAGGCCTCGAAGCGATTCCCGGGAAGCACCGCCAGATCGCGGATTGAAGTGGCGGCCTCCATGCGGTCGAGCTTCAGCCGCGCCGATCGTTCGAATCCCGAGAACGACTTGACTCGTTTTCCGGCAGCGAAGTCTCGGGTCCTCTTGTCTCGATAGCTGAGAATCACTTTGCTCAGATTATTCATCATTACCCGTTACGTCAAGCGTAATCATCCGTGGCCCTTGAAACGGGCATACTAAGAACTTCTGCAATCTGACCTCAGCCATCTACAATGTCTTCGTGCCTTTTCACTTCGACCGCAAACCTTCTCTCGTCGCTTACGTTACCTGCGGCGATCCGGATATCGCCACTACACGTGATGTCATATTGGCCGCTATCGACGCCGGAGCCGACATTATCGAACTCGGCGTTCCCTTCAGCGATCCCGTCGCTGACGGCCCAGTCGTTCAACGTGCCAGCGAGCGAGCACTTAAACACGGCACAACTTTGCAGCAGGTTTTAAAGCTCGCGAAAGAAATCCGCAAGCAATCTCACGCAGGTTTGATTATTTTTTCTTACCTGAACCCAGTCATGCGCATGGGAATGGATGATTTCGCCGCAGCTGCGGAAGATGCGGGAATAGACGGAGCACTCATTACCGATTTGCCGACAGAAGAAGCTGGTCTCTATCTACGGCAGATGCAAAAAAGAAACCTGTCGACCGTGTTCCTAGCCGCACCGACCAGCACAGACGAAAGATTAAAACAAATTGCAAAATTTTCAACGGGATTCGTGTACGCGGTATCGCGTACGGGCGTTACGGGGGCGCGTCAGGAATTGACGGATGATGCGCAACTCCTGGTTCGCCGCATTCGCAAATATACCAAGCTTCCCATAGCGGTAGGCTTTGGGATTTCTACTGCGCAACAATTTGCTTCCGTCGGTGAATTTGCCGAAGGAGCGGTTGTCGGCAGCGCAATTGTTGAGACTATCGAACGGAATCCGGGCAAAGAAGCAGAGTCTGTGGCACAATTCATAAAGCAGCTTTTGTCCGTTGGCCGGTAGTCGTTCGCCTTTCCGCATCAGCTCTTGCAAGCGCATGGATCGCGGAGAACACCATCTACAGCCATTAATATTGAGTTACTAACGATAATTTCCATGGATATTTCAGGTTGGCGCACGCAAATTGACGAGATTGACCGCAAGTTGGTGGAATTGCTCAGCCAACGAGCGCAGGCGGCACACGAAATTGGCAAACTGAAAAAGAAAGTTGCGATGCCAATCTACGAGCCGGACCGGGAGCAAGCGGTTTTCGCGAATGCAATCAGCGCAAATCATGGCCCGCTTCCCAATCGCGATCTGCTACGGATCTATGAGCGAATCATGGATGTCATGCGCCAGATTCAACAGGAGGAGATCGCTCCCCATCAAGCCATTCCAACGGATGGCGTGACGGAAATAGATTCTGAGGTTAACGATTGAGTCGCGGTGGGCTTACAAAGCTGAAACCAAGGAGTTGAGGGTAGTACCTATTTATGATCGTTGCCATGCAAGATTCAGCCACCGACCAGCAGATCCAGGATGTTGTGGAGCATCTGGTTCGGATGGGCTTCTCCGTACATCGCACCACCGGCGAGCGCCAGACTATTCTCGCCGCAGTTGGCGCGCGAACCGATTTCGATACACGAAATCTTGAAGTGCTCTCAGGTGTCGAACGCGTACACCGCATCAGCGCCCCGTATAAGCTCGCGGGCCGCAGTTTCCGCCCAGAAGGAACCATCGTTCAATTTGCCAATGGAATCAAAATCGGCGGCAATGAAGTGGTCATTATGGCCGGTCCCTGCTCGGTGGAATCTCGTGATCAGCTCTTTACCGTCGCTGAGCAGATAGCGAAAGCCGGAGCACGCGCGCTTCGTGGCGGCGCGTTCAAGCCCCGCAGTTCTCCATACTCCTTTCAGGGCATGGGTCTTGAAGGGCTAAAACTCTTACGTGAGGCGGGCGACCGATTCAATTTGCTGGTGATCAGCGAAGTGATGGAGATCTCGCAGATCAGCCTTATGCTTCCGTACATCGATATTTTTCAGGTGGGTGCGCGCAACATGCAGAACTTCAATCTGCTGCGCGAACTAGGAAAAGAGAAAAAGCCGGTGCTGCTTAAACGCGGTATTGCGGCGACGATCGAAGAGCTACTGCTCTCCGCCGAATATATAATGGCGGGGGGAAACTACGACGTAATCCTTTGTGAGCGCGGTATCAGGACCTTCGAAACTTACACGCGGAACACTCTCGATATTTGCGCCATCCCAGTCATTCACAAACTTTCGCATTTGCCTATGGCATCCGATCCATCGCACGGTACGGGACTGCGAGATAAAGTTCCGCCTATGGCGCGCGCCTCGGTTGCGGCTGGCGCCGACGTACTCTTGATGGAAGTCCATCATGATCCGGATAAAGCTTTTTCCGATGGGGCACAGTCGCTCTACCCTGAACAGTTCGCCAAGTTGATGGACGAGCTCAGGATGATAGCGCCAGCGGTCGGCCGTACGATCGCTTAAAGTCTTCACCACGGAGGCACAGAGACACTGAGAAAGACAGCCAATTATTTGGCGCGATCTCGCAAAATGGCATGACATACCGATTTTCAATACCATGATCTCTCAGTTCAATGACCTCGCACTTCCTCCGAGTCTCTGTATCCTGTGGTGAACATGCCCATCCGTCAGATCACAATTATCGGCACAGGCCTTATCGGCGGATCACTTGGACTTGCACTCAAGAAGCATGGGTTCACTGGTCGCATAATCGGTTGCGATCGAGCGCCGATTCTCGAACGCGCACAGCACAAAGGCGCTATTGACGCAGGTCGTACGAATCCCGCCGACGCATGCCGCGGGAGTCAATTAATTGTCCTTGCGGCTCCCGTTGGTGCGATTATCGAATTAATCGAACGCCTCGGGCCTGCACTCCCAGCAAAAACTTTGCTCACTGATGTCGGTAGTACCAAATCGGAGGTTATTGCACGTGCAAAAGCAATCTTCGGGAAAAATGTCAATCATCGTTTCCTCGCCGGACATCCGATGGCCGGGAAAGAACAAGCTGGAGTTGAGTTCGCCGATGCCGACTTGTTTCAGGGAGCGGCGTGGTTTCTTACTCCATCCCCCGATCAGGATATTTTCGATGGGCTCAGCGGAGAATTTCTGCAATGGGTAGAAAAGATCGGAGCGCGTATTGCCAGCATGGATGCCCACGAGCATGATGAACTTTGCGCCTGGATCAGCCATCTCCCGCAGATGATCTCGACCGCTCTTGCCGCAACACTAGTAGATGAATACGGAGAAGAAGCACCCCTGCTCGAAGCCGGAGGACGCGCATTGCGCGAAATGACTCGTATATCGGCGAGTCCGTATTCGATGTGGAGAGATATCGCCATTACCAATAAGAGGCCGATTCAAGATGCCCTGTGGAAGCTGGAACAAAGACTGGCGCACATTCGCGAAAATCTGGACAGCAAAGAGTTGGCTTTAGAGTTTGAACGGGCGCATCACTTGAGAAAAATCACAGCAGAAAAACTTTCACCAACGATGAATTCACCACGGAGGCACAGAGACTCGGAGAAGAAAAGACATTAGCGTCCACTTGTCCTCCTGAGCACGTGTGACAACTTGCTTGCGAATTGTCACCAGAGTCGAAGGAATCCCTACTCATCGGAATACACTCCGCAGTGAATCTGTTCTAGAATCTCTATTCACATGAATAAAGTCGTTACCAATGCCGATGAAGCCATCCGCGATATTTTCGACGGCGCTACTCTTATGGTGGGCGGGTTCGGCCTTTGCGGCATTCCTGAGAATCTGATTCGCGCACTGGTGCGAAAAGGTACCAAGAATTTAAAGACGATCAGCAACAATGTTGGCGTCGATGGACTCGGCATGGGCCTGCTGCTTGCCGCCGATCAAATTATTTCTCACATCGGAACCTACGTAGGCGAAAATAAATTGCTGGAGCAGATGGTTCTCGAAAAAAGAATTAAGCTCGATTTAATTCCGCAAGGAACTTTTTCCGAGCGGATTCGTGCGGGCGGGGCGGGCATTCCCGCATTCTTCACTCCTACTGGCGTTGGCACAATCGTGGCTGAAAATAAAGAAACACGCGAATTCGACGGCCGTCCTTACGTTATGGAACACGCTTTAAAAGCCGACTTCGCCTTCGTTAAGGCTTGGAAGGGCGACAGGATGGGAAATCTTGTCTATCGGAAAACCGCGCGCAACTTTAATCCCATGATGGCGATGGCAGCCAAAATCACCATCGCGGAAGTCGAGCACCTGGTGGAAGTCGGCGAACTCGATCCCGAGATGATCCACACCCCTAGTATCTACGTGAAAAGAATTTTCCAGGGCGAGTTGTACGAAAAAAGAATCGAGCGGAGAACTGTAAGAGCAGCCGTTAGCCAATAGTCGTTGGCTGCTCCTTCTTATCAATCTTCTGCGTTGCGAACGACCAACGACGTGCGACGAATGACTATGATAGCCAAACCCGCGAAAGACATTGAAAAGCGCGAGCGCATCATCAAGCGAATCGCCCAGGAGTTGCGCGACGGATTCTACGTGAATCTCGGTATCGGCTTACCCACTCTCGTCGCCAATCATGTTCCCGCTGGGATGGACGTAATTCTTCAATCCGAAAACGGCATGCTTGGCATTGGCCCTTATCCGATTGAAGGCCAAGAGGACGCCGATCTCATCAATGCCGGCAAAGAGACCGTAAGTGAGATGGCGGGCACGTCTTATTTTTCCAGCGCCGATTCTTTTGCCATGATCCGCGGCGGCCACATTGATCTTAGCGTGCTCGGCGCGATGGAAGTGGACGAACAAGGCAATATCGCCAACTGGATGATCCCCGGAAAGATGGTCAAAGGCATGGGCGGAGCTATGGATCTGGTTGCTGGTGCCCGGCGGGTAATCGTAGCGATGGAGCATACAACGCGCGATCTTCAGCCAAAGATCCTGAAAAAGTGCACCCTGCCGTTAACCGGAGTGAAAGTAGTAAATATGATAGTTACGGAAATGGCGGTGATTCAGGTTACACCCCAAGGGTTGCTGCTCGAAGAAATTGCCCCAGGATTGACGGCGGAAGATGTACAAAAAGCCACCGAACCAAAATTGATCATCAGTCCGGCGCTGAAAACAATGCACGCCTAAATGCTCTAAAGAAATATGTCATCCTGAGTAACTTCGCTTCTTCGCTTGCGGAGAAGCCACGAGTCGAAGAATCTTGACGTTAGTCCCCGCTCTTCACTCTCGCTGCTTCGAACTCGTCTCCTTTTTTCCATCCTACTAATTTCGGCTGTGACGCCGCCTCCCATCCCAGCGCAAATCCAAATCGCGCCATCACCGCATCACCTGTGAAATCCGAGTCTGGGCGATATTCATCACTCGGCTGATGATAATGCTTCGACGTGTACTCTTCCGCCTGCTGTAATCCCCAAGCTTCATCGTGGCCTTTATACTTCATACCTTCATTGATCGAGAACGACGGAATGCCGACGCGCGCGAGGCTGAAATGGTCTGAGCGATAGTAGTGCCCCGCCTCCGGCTGCGCATCTGGGCGAATCGTCAGCCGAAAATCCTTCGCTAGCGATTCCAGCGTTGGATAAAAAGTCGTCCGTTCCGCTCCCGAAACTTCCACTTCCTGGGGCGAGCCAAGCGGCGGGATGTCGTCGTAGTTCAAGTCAAGCGCGATCTTCGCGGCTGGAATTGGCGGATGCTTGCCGAGATATTCCGAACCAAGCAAGCCCTGCTCCTCCGCTGTAACCGACGCAAATAAAATCGAGCGCCGGGGCTTCTGTGCTGCTTGCGCGAATACTCGTGCCAGTTCCAGCAGAATGCCACACCCCGTAGCATTGTCGTCCGCGCCGTTGTAAATGTTGTCACCCGGCATGTCCGGACGGATTCCAAGATGATCATAATGTGCCGTATACATCACGGCTTCGGACTTCAACTTCGCATCAGAGCCCGGCAATAGACCCAGCACATTATTCGATTCAAATGGGCGGATCTTGCTCACCATGTGCGCCTGCAACTTAACCGACAACGCAACCGGATGGAAATCGCGAGAACGTGCATCCGCCATCATGCGGTCCAGATCCATTCCAGAGATTCCAGCCAGGTGTTTTGCCACATCCAGCTGCACCCATGAAGCGACTTTCAATTTTGGAGTGCCATCAAGTTTCAGATAGGACTTCTCGCCGGAATTCGAATTTCGCACGACCTCCCACGGATAGCTGGCCATGTCGGTCTGGTGAATCAAAATCACGCCCACCGCTCCTTTTCGTGCAGCCTCTTCGTACTTATAGGTCCAGCGTCCGTAATAAGTCAGCGCTTTGCCTTTGAAAAAATTCACATCGTCGGACGGTGGCTCGTTGACCAGCATCAACAACACTTTGCCATGGACATCCGTTCCCTTGTAGTCGTCCCATTTGTATTCTGGAGCTTCAATTCCATAACCGACATAAACAATATCGGCGTCTACATCGGACTGCGGCTGCTGAGTTTGGTCATAAGCAACGTATTCATCGAGCGGCTTCAGCTCAATCGCCGAGCCATGCGGTGGCACCAACGAAAACGCTGTCTCTGGAGCTGGGGTGATACCAACCATGGGAACTTTTTGCAGAAATGTGCCGTTGTCGCCGGCAGGTTTCAATCCAGCAATTGCAAACTGCGTAGCGATATATTCCGCGGCAATGTCGCCTCCGCGCTGGCCTGTTCCACGCCCCTCAAGCAAATCATGCGAAAGGAATCGAACATCCGCACGAATACGCTCGGAGTTGATTGTCTGCATGGCAGCAATCGCTGGGCCGGGAAGGCGAGCGGGACTAGGATCGTTCGCCGGTTGATGCTTATGCGGATTCTGTGCAAACGATGCACAGCACCCAAAAAGAACAATCAAGAGAACAGCGCACTTGCGCATTCTGCGAGGCTCCTACAAAGGGAATATGAACTGCTTATTGTACGGGAAGGCGGGTATAAGTTGAGCAAGTCTGGTCTGCACTAACCGTCAGCCCCAATCGTTATTTGATCTTTCTCCAAACTACGTCTTCATTATTTCTTCGATCAATAAGCGCGTCTACTTTTCCGTTGTCGGCGCGGTGAAAGAGCAGACGGCCTTCAACTCCTTTGCGGAAGAATATGTCAGTTGCTTCAGGAATGAGGATGTCTTTGGGATGATCACCACGCTGCCGGTATAACTGCTTCCCATCCGTCGAAATGGTAAGCGTGTTCGCGGGAGCCAATTCGTATGTTCCTACATACTCAGGGAAAATTTCGGGATTTGCTCTTCCCGGCGCAGGGTCTTCGTAATACCGGAGCACCTGGCCCGCGACAATCTGCCATTTTCCATGGCGACGCATCCAAGTGTCTGTTGCGTGATAACGCGCGCTCATCTCTTGACCGAACACAATTTCTTTTTCGTCGAGGTCGTAGCTCAGGATGGCTACATTTCTTTCAATGTGACTTTGCACTTTCCCTAATTTGATGTTGCCCGAATAGCCTGCCGGTAATGGAGTAACATCGGCCACCAGCGCGGCTTTATTCATATTTCGGCCTTTTTCGTCGAAGTACATGCAGTCATCGGCGAAGTACTTTTTCCAGGGTGTCTGATCACCTCCAGCGACGGAATCAAAGAGCTCTTGCGTGCGTCGGACTAGTTCCGTCTGCGTGATTTCGTTCCTCGGCTTGCAAGAAGTCAAGGAAGCCAACGCTAATGCCATCGCGAAGAATACGATTATCGACTTCTGCACTGTTCCTCCGCGTATGCCTCTCTAATTTGATTGCGAACTAAATTTGCCCGCGACCGCGAGCTAGTTTTTAGACTCTCAACCGGGGCGAAAGTCAGCAATCTTCTCGTCGGAACGAAACAGGGGAATGACTGCGTCATGATTTGCTTCGGCCGCTTTGCGGCTGATTTCTTCAACATCGTGGCGGGACCAGCCAACGCTGGAGATTTCGATTCGTCGATCTTCAGCGATCCAGAAAATCGTGGGAACATTGGTCAGACCGTAAGCGTTGGAAACAGGAAACGTCTTTGTATCATCGAGCAATACCGGAAATGTCACCCCATATTGCTTCATGAAATCAGCTGTGTCTTTCTTGTCGTTCTGTGAGATTCCGATGAATGTAAAGTTCTTGCCGGCATGCGCTTTGTAAATGCGGTCAAGAAAAGGAAATGCATACTGACACACTGGACAGGAAACCTTGAAAAAAGCAGCAACCACAGGTCCCCGCGCAAGCGCATCATGAAGCGCGAAGGGTTTCCCATCTATGGTAGATAAATTGAAATCAGGAGCCTGCGCTCCGGGTTTTAGTGCGGTCATGTAATTTCCTCCGAAGATGTTTTGCAACCAGCGCATATTAGCTTCCGATAACTAAATTCTAGAACACGCAACAGCCTACAGGGGTAAAAGCGAATTTAGATTTCCTTTTCTCCGTGCCTCTGTGGCCCGTGGTAAAAGCTCGCTTATATGATCTCGGCTTTCCGCAGAATCTTTCGCGCCAATCCTGTAAGCGGCAACTTTGTAAGCTTGGATCTATCTACCCACTTCCCCGCCATCCCTTCGGGAACCATCCCTCTTTTCACACGCACAACATAATCCGTAACTGTGATGGAATGTCGCAACGTAAGCCAGGAGGAGTCTCGTTTCTCGCGGGCAGGATCAAAAGAATTGCTAATCTTTTGCGCGTCCTCATTCTTGCCAATCCTCTTATTTTTGTCATTCCGAGTTGGCGTTAGCCCAGGAGGAATCTGCTTTTCGATCTTAATCTCCGGTAACTCCCACATCCCACCCATAAGCGATGCTTGATTCGGCCTCTGCACCAGAAACACCGAACCATTAAGACAATCCAAAGCATAATGAATTTCGCGTTTCATCTGACGCCCGTACTTTTCGGGTGCCGGAAGCTCACCGCGCGTTGCACACAATTCCACTACCGGACACGCCAAGCATTTGGGCTGTCGCGGTAGGCAAATCGTAGCGCCCAATTCCATTATTGCCTGATCCGAATCTCCAGGTCTTTGCGGGCTCACTAATCTCTGTGCCATCTCCCAAATTTTTTCTTTTTCAAGCCGCTCGCCTGCCACACGCTGCAACACTCGTTCCACGTTGCCATCCACCACTGCTATTGGTTCGTTGAAAGCAATGCTGGCGATGGCCGCTGCCGTGTAACGTCCAATGCCAGGCAGAGTTTTTAATTCCGCTGAACTGCCGGGGAATGTTCCTCCACGTTCGCTTACGATTTTTTTCGCAGCAGTATGCAGCATCCGTGCACGGCGGTAATATCCGAGCCCGCTCCAAACGGCGAGCACCGAAGCCTCCCGCGCAGCAGCCAATTTTTCAATCGTAGGAAAGCGTTGCAGGAATCGATGATAGTGCTCGATTACTGCGGCAACCCGCGTCTGTTGCAGCATAACTTCCGAAAGCCAGACGCGGTAAGGATCGCGATCCCGCCGCCAAGGCAGGTCGCGGGCATTCGCGTCATACCAGCGCAAAAGCTGTCGTCGGAAGAGCTTCTTTATCGCGGTATCGGAGAATAAAGACATTTCCCGGATGACTGGATCCAGTGAAGCTTAACCCAAGTAGCCAGCCATCAATTCTTCCGCATTCCGCAAGCCCAACACGGTACGATTGCCTTTATCATCCTTTCCAAGCGCAATCTGTTGTTCTTTGACAGCATCGGACAATTTGCGAACTACAGCGTGTCCATTTTCAATTTTGATTTGGTGAATAAAATCGCGATCTTCACCATTCCATGCTTCGCAAATCACGAATGGGCTATGAGAAGAGATAAGGATTTGGCTTCGTTTTGTGGGATCCTTAGCGAATGCGAGTTCTCTAACTGCTCGATAGAAACGCTTGAGGGCGGTAGGCGTGAGTCCATTTTCTGGTTCCTCAATTAACATCACGGGCGGACGGTTTGAGCTGTACGTTAGTACCATAAGACCGAGGAATAGAAGGAGCCCGTCAGACAGTCGCACCGCCGCCACTGATCGTCGATCATCTTCGAAATCCATTGTGAATGCCACTCTATCCGAACCCGAAAAGGTAAATTCAAAGCCCTTAAACCCCGGCACGACTTCCCGCATGTGCTGTAGTATGTTTTCGAGTGCTGAGTCTTTTTTTTCCTGCATGTAGTACAAACAGGCGGCCAAATCGCTACCAGTGTGACCTAGTCTAGGGGCGTTCCCGTTTTCTGTAAGATCGGGCAATTGACTGGTGCCAGCTAAATCATAGGGCGTCAATCTGAAGCGATTGAATCGACTGATCTCCCGAGCAACATCACCAAGGAACTCAAACTTTCCTTCGGGCTGTTTGCTCAGGAAAGCCGCGCGGAGTGCAGCAAAGATTCCCCTATCGTCCTCAACAAACTTCACTGCTGCTTTCAGCGGAGAAGAATCGATATCTTTTCTGTCAAACAAAACCTTATTCTTAGGCAATTCAATGAGGAGCTCATGCAAAATTTGGAAGCTCGGATTGCCAGCCTCACTACCGCTTGTCTGAGCATAGTCGATCTCGTATCTCAGATAATTACTATCATCTGCGTTAGCGGCTAACTCAACATTAAACCCTATCCGAGCGTGTTTACTTGCGCCGTGATATTTGGTCGCCAAATAAGAATACGGAAAATGACCGAACGCTTGCCTAAGGTTTCCTCTCGCCACCATCGAAAAATTGAGCACGGCATCGAATAGCGCCGATTTGCCGCCCCCATTCGGACCTACAAATACGGTAATTGGCGAAAGCTTGAGCGATGTGTTTTTATGGATAAGGTAATTTTTCGCGGTGAATTCACGAATGTACATAGAGGCAAAAATATACTCCCCTGTACCTCAAGCGTCCAGATAACATTAAAACCTAAAGGTTGACCACATACCTATATAACGAAATAATGATCTCAGCACACGAGCCGCCACTATGTCCGACTTCAATCGCAAAGTAGAAGAAGCTGCCGAGCGTCTGGAAAGAGAATCCGCCGAGTTCATTAAGTATTTAAACAACGAAGTTGTTCCCGCTGTTCGCCAGCACTCGACGAAAGCGTTAAGAATTGCTGCCGAAAAACTCACGCACATGGCTGACTACATGGAAAAACACGCGTCTTCCAAGTGATGCTATTGACGAATTCCCATTGGCTTTTGCCTCGTTTCCAAACAGTCATCTTCGTCTCTCTGCTCGCACTTTTCTTCACTGCTTGTGCACACAAACGGGAACAAGCGAGCGTTCCGCCGCCTCCTCCTATCGCTGAGCCTTCAGCGAATCTGCCAACAACTGCACAACCAGAGACGAAGCCAAAAAGCGGCGATGAAAACGAAGAAGATGAAGAAAAAGAAGCTCTGAAGATTCCGCTCAATGCTAAACCACTGGCGATCGAAACTGGTCTCGCGAGCTGGTATGGGGCACCCTATCATAACCGTCGCGGTTCGAACGGTGAGGTCTACAACATGCATGCCATGACCGCCGCGCATCTCACTCTTCCCTTGGGCTCGATCGTACGCGTTACCAATGTCAAGACTGGAGCGTCGGCAATCGTTCGCGTCACCGATCGTGGTCCCTTTGTCGAAGGACGCATTATCGATCTCTCATTAGCCGCCGCGAAAAAAATCGATGTTTGGAAGCCCGGAGTTGCTACAGTTCGATTAGAAGTTCTCGAAGCACCAGTGCCGCTCGACTCCGGTGGACGCTGGGCAGTGCAGATCGGTCCGTTCGAGAAGGAAGGACCGGCGCACAAACTCGAAGAACATCTTTCGCGCCGTTATCACACAGCGAAAGTGCTCAGCTTTGACAGCCCTACCGGAGACTGGTGGGTTCGAGTTCGGGTTCAAGAGGATGATAGAAAGCGCGCGACCGAAGTAGCCCAAACCACGCAGACCGATCAAGGAGCAATATTTTTAGTAAGACTGGATTGAGGAAGAGGTATCAGGCTTCCGGTTCCGAACTTAAGATCGAATGCACAAGCCAATTCCACAAAAGCCAACGACGACTGGCCAACGACTGTATCTGCCCTGGAGTATATTTACCGTAGCGCTGGCGCTCGGGTTCGCCCACCTGAAACCTGACGCCCGCAGCCTAGAGCCTGCCTATGAACGATTGCCTTTTCTGCTGCATTATTCGTGGCGACATTCCTTCTAAAAAGGTTTACGAGGACGAACATACTTTTGCCTTTGAAGATGTCGATCCCAAAGCTCCGACCCACGTACTCGTCGTTCCCAAAAAACACATACGCGGATTGAAAGAAGCCACAGCCGAAGAAGCTGAAATTATTGGCCAATGCCATCTCACGGCGGCAAAAATCGCGCGTGATCGCGGCATCGAAGACGGCTATCGCACAGTGCTGAATGTAGGGCCGCGCTCAGGACAATCCGTCTTCCATTTGCACGTGCACTTAGTAGGAGGGCGGGATCTGGGCTGGCCACCGGGATAGCTTTACGCAGATGCTAGAATTTAGCTAAGGGCAGCTGATGTTTAATCAGACGCAACATTCCGCGAGATCGAAATCAGCAATCATCACCTCCGCGCTCGTTCACTGCGCAATTTTGGGCGCGCTGATTGGATCGTACCGCCCACAATTCATAAAACCATCGAGCGTGGCTTTCGGAAATCATGGGTCGGGTTCTTCGCCCACAATTACATACCTGGCAAATTCCGGCGAAGCTCCGTCACTAACCATCTCCGAGCTGCAAGCTCCTCGGACGAAATCTCAACGCAAAACAAAGACCGCAAAAACCGAAAAGATACCAGCGGTTGAAGCGCCAGTTGAATCCGCTCGCGCAGGCTCTCCCTACGGATCATCCTCAGCAATTTCAATGACTGGCTACGAGGCCCGGCCTGCTTTCCCGATAACTTTCCCCGACCCTCCCCGTTCAGACTTGCCGGAAGGAATTGTGGGAGATGTAGTCGTAGAAGTCACGATTGACACGCAGGGGAATGTTGCGGAAACAAAAATCCTGCAATCACTTGGTAACGGAATTGATGACAAGGTGCTGGCAGTCTTGCGAAACTGGCGATTCACTCCAGCGACGATGAACGGAGTCGCAATCGCCTCGCGGCAAGACGTTCACTTCCACTTTCCCAGCTAAAATCTCAGCAGGATTTTATCCAACTGCTTCTTCGGCAGGAGCTCCGTGACGTCGCAATAACTGCGGCAGATTCTGCGAGAATGCCGAGCGCGGCAGTACCATATCGCACCCCGCTTCATGTGCCTTCTGCTTTAAATCCCCTTGTATATGCGATAGAAATCCAATAATTGAAGTCTTTTTTAATTTCGTTTTCAATTTTGGGATCAGCGTCAGAGGCTTCGCATTTGCGTTATTCATATCGAAGATCACCAGAGACGGCTTCTCTCCATCGCCATTTTGCTTGATTTTCTCCAGCATGTCTTTTTCGGTTTTCACGAATTCGACTTTGACGTTCAGCTTACGGGCGGTCTCCTGAATCTTTGCCTGAAAAAACAGGTCGTCTACGAAAGCAAAGATTCGGGATGCGGCATTCTCAGCCTGTTGCGGCAGCGGATCGGGATCCGCGGGTGCAAACGTAGGCGCAAAGCCGGGCCGTCCGCGTCCTTGCCGGGGGCCATTGTTGCCGTTTTGCGCCGCACGATAACTGTGATCCATGGGCGCGCTGTAGATTCCGCCATGCTGTTGGCGGTCACCGCGCGGTCCGCCACCCGGCTGACCACCACGGTTAGGCGGACGCCGTCCGCGCCTTCGTCTTCTCCCCCCGCCTCCGGAGGGACCTGCGGGTCCAACATTCATATTTTTCTCACTTGCAAGTCTGCGTTCCATCCGTTAACAAAACGGATCGCATAACTATTTTTCTGAATTAACTGCTACCTGAAATTAGTGGATACGCTATCCGGATGTACCTCTCACTACGCACATGCCTAACGCATGCGTCAAAAATCCAACACGATTGGAACTTGCTGGTTGAATATTCTTATCCGTAGGATCTTAAATCCGTTTGGATCGTTTGTCCGTCTGGCGCCTGGAGTCAGAGGGCGCGAAAGGCCAGCTAGAGAGCATGGCCGCTGGGAACACTTGCATGGTACCGCTCATTGAGGATGGAGCGCAAGCCCAAAGTAACCTTACTTTTGCACAAAGGTAACGGCATGGGATCACGACTAATTCTGTGTTCGACAGAATACCTATTGAGCTATGGATCGACCACATAGTCCCGCAAATGGTCGCAAGCAGGTTATCGCCAATTCCCTGTATCTTTTTTGCCTCTGTGTTAGATTTTGATTTGGCCATGAAACACATTGCCGATTGGGCTCTGAATATCGCGACACAACGTGGTGCTTCTTACGTTGACTTGCGGATTGTGGACGATCGCAGCCGTGCTCTCGCTACAAAGAACGGCAAAATCGGCAGCGCTTCAGTCTCGGAATCTCTCGGTATTGGCATACGAGTGTTGGCGGATGGAGCTTGGGGGTTCTCTGCATCCGACGATCTGAGTCGCGGTGCGGTGGAAGCTACCGCTGCGCGGGCTTTCGCGATTGCAAAAGCTTCGGCGCGAGTGAAGCAGCACGATGTGCAACTTGCTCCTGAAAAGCCCGTCACTGCTGAGTGGACTTCCGCATACAAAATCGATCCATTTACGACTTCGGTCGAACAGAACCTTGATTTGCTGTTGAAAATCGACTCCGAATTGCGGTCAGTAGGAGGAGTCACGCTGGCCGAAACTAACATGCAGTTTCGCCGCGAGGAGCAGTGGTACTTTTCATCAGACGGCGCGAACATACATCAAACGAAGTTTGTCACTGGCGCGGGATACACAGCGTTGGTGTTTGCGGGCAGTGAGATTCAGAAGCGGTCGTACCCGAATTCGTTTGGTGGGCAGTATCAGAATAAAGGATACGAGCTGATCGAAGAATTGAAGCTGATCGAGAACGCCCGCCGAATCGGGGAAGAGGCGGTCGCGCTGCTTAAAGCAGATAAGTGTCCTGAAGGAAAGCTTGATGTGATCCTCGACAGCTCACAACTCGGTTTGCAGATTCACGAATCGGTCGGACACCCTATTGAACTGGATCGCGTGCTCGGGATGGAAGCGAATTTCGCGGGGACGTCTTTTCTTACTTTGGATAAATTACGCAAACTGCGTTACGGCAGCGACCTGGTGAATGTCGTTGCTGATGCGCGAGAAGAGCACGGGCCGGGTCTTGGAACGTTCGCCTACGATGATGAAGGGGTGCCAGCGCAATGCACTCCGATCATTACGAATGGGCTGTTCACGGGATATTTGAGTTCGCGAGAAACGGCGCACACGATTGGCGAGAATCGTTCGGGAGGAACACTGCGGGCCGAAAACTGGAACCGGTTGCCAATTATTCGCATGACAAATATCAGCATTCTGCCTGGAGAGAAGCCGCTCAGCCTGGAGCAACTGATCGCATCGACAGATCACGGCATACTGATGCAGACGAATAAGTCATGGTCGATCGACGATAAGCGTTACAACTTCCAGTTCGGCTGCGAAATGGGGTGGGAGATCAAAGGCGGGAAAAAAACACGTATGTTGAAGAATCCCTCCTACTCGGGGATTACAACCGAATTTTGGAATTCCATGGATGCAATCTGTTCCCGCGATGAATGGACTCTCTGGGGAACGCCGAATTGCGGCAAGGGACAACCGCAACAGGTGATGGGAACGGGGCATGGCGCGTCTCCCGCGCGGTTCCGCAACATTAGTGTAGGTTCAGCTTATAAAGGCACGTGAGATTCGTCGTTGAATGCTAAATAAAGACCAAGCTGCTGACATCTTCGCACGCATCAAGAAGCATTCGATTGCTGATGAGGTCGAAGCTATTTTCTATGGCGGGCGTTCTGCCCTGACTCGTTTCGCGAACAATACTATTCATCAAAACGTTGAGGAGGAGAATTACGGTGTTTCGGTGCGTACTGTCTTTAGCGGACGCACTGCGCGTGCGACTTCCAACAAACTCGACGACGAGAGCCTGAAGCGCGTAGTTCAGGCTTCGGAGACTCTCGCGAAGGTTCAGCATCCTGACGCCGATTTGCTCCCCGTGCCTGTCGGCAACGGCAAAGATACCGGGCCTATTCCCATCCGCCATTTCGACGCCACGGCAGCGGTTACTCCCGCGCAACGCGCGGAAGCGGTAAAGAAGATCGTCAGCATAGCGGAGAAGCATAAGCTCACCACTGCCGGCATTTTTTCTTCGGGCGAATCGGTGGAGGGGATTTTTAATTCGAAGGGATTGTCAGAATGGCATACGCAGACTTCTTCTGAAGTCTCGATCACGATGCTGGCTGGAGATTCTTCGGGATGGCAAAAATCCAATTCGCCGGATGTGGGCCATATCGATGCAATTGCTCTGGCGGAAATAGCCGCAGGCAAAGCGACTGAATCCGCGAGTCCGAAGGAAATTCCGGCAGGAAAATATACCGTCATTCTCGAGCCTGCGGCTGTGCTCGATATGGCCGGGTTCATGTTTTGGGATTTTGGCGGACTTGCGATTCTTGATCAACGCTCGTTTTTAAACAATCGTGTGGGCATAAAGCTTTTCGGAGAAAACATCAACATATGGGATGACGTGGCGCATCCTTTGCAATCGAATTCCCCATTTGATGGAGAAGGGATGCGGCGGCAGCGTATGCAACTAGTGGAAAATGGCATAGTGAAACGGCTGGTTTTTGCGAGGGCCACGGCAGAGAAGATGAAACACTCCGAATTCAAAGACAAGGTTGGCCCGGTCGAGCCCACTGGGCACGGCTTTCCGATTCCCAACGAGATGGGGGAAGCGCCAATGAACATTGTCTTTGGCGCTCCCGAGAAGCCGGCGACTATAAATGAAATGATCGCATCCACCGAGCGGGGTGTTCTGGTGACACGGCTTTGGTACATTCGCGAAGTCGATCCTTACGAGAAGATCTTAACCGGTATGACCCGCGATGGCACTTTCTATGTGGAAGACGGCAAGGTTCGTCATGGTGTGCGAAATTTCAGGTTCAACGAGAGCCTGATACACATGCTTTCGAATGTCGAAGAAATGGGAACGCCGGTGCGTGCCAGCGGTGAGGAGTCCTTTGACATGGTTGTGCCTGCCATGAAGGTGAAAGATTTTAACTTCACTGAAGTCACGAAATTCTAAAGAAAGAATTCCGTAAATCATCTCAAGCCTTATCTCTGGATTTAAGCAAACCAAGCATGTTGTCTACAAGGCGGAGCCAAATCCAGTTGACTCTGCGACGAAATGAGCTCGCTTTGATGGAAATTGCAGATGCGTAGAACGTCGATGCTAGTGTGTATAGGTGTTCGCACATTTCCTCGAAGTAACACAGCGTAACCAAGCAGTGAGAATGCTCTAATCTCGTATCAAATAAACAGCCGTAAATCTACGTCTCATACTGAAGGCAATACTTTGCCTAGCCGATAAAAGTTATATGACTCGTCGGCTCTGGACCGGAATTAACCGCGGATACGCGAGTATTCGTTGCGTCCTACTGCGTTCCCGTTTAGTTTTTTTGTTCTTACTTCACCTCACGTTAATCTTGTGGCCCTCGGGTCTCACAGCCCAGACCGCCTCCACTTTGCGCGGAACTGTCACCGACCAACAACATTTAGCAATAGTAGGTGCAGAAATCACTTTGAGCGGCCCAACATTGGCCAGCGAAATTCAAACCACTAGCGATGCCGTCGGATCATATCGAATCCCTGGTCTACCGGCGGGAACATATAGTTTGCGTGTGGAGGAGTCTGGTTTTGCCATCAAACTTTACAAGAGTTTGACGGTGACAGTAAATCGTTTGCTGATCCTCGATGTCGTGCTGGCCGTGAGCACACTACAGGAAGTGATTACAGTTTCGGGCAATCCGCCATTACTTGAGACCACGATTTCTTCTTCGGGCGCAACTATCCTGCCTCAACAGATCGAGGAAATGCCGATCAATGGACGGAATTATCTCGATCTCATGCAACTGGTTCCGGGTATTGCCATCAATCGTCAAGCCGATTCGGGAGCCGACGCAGCAGCTCCTATTTTAGGGGAGCGCGGCGGAAACGCTATCTTCCTCGTGGATGGGATGCCTAACAGCGATGCCGTGGACGGCGGTCCCGCTGCGCCTTTCGATCAGGATTCGATTCTGGAATTTCAAGTACTCACTGCGGGCTACGGCGCGGAATTTGGGCACGGCTCGGGCGGAGTCGTGAACGTGGTGAGCAAGAGCGGGACCAGCCAATGGCACGGGTTGCTGTCGGCTTTCCACCGTAACAGTGCGTTAGATTTCTCCGACGTCTCCGGGAAGAACACTCCTTTCCTGCTGCGTTGGGACCCGAGCGCGAATCTGGGGGGTCCCATCCTACACGATCGCGTTTTCGTTTTCGGATCACTGGAACGAATTCGCGAGAGCCGCCAACTCAACTTCAATTTTCCCCCTAACACTCCAGACTTTCTGCAAGCCCGCGAAGAAAGTTTTGATCAGCACAACCAAATATTTGAGACCCGGGCCTTTCTTAAGCTCGACGAGCAACTGGGACGGCATCACGTAACCGAACAAATGAACTTGATCAACAGTCACATAACGAATTTCCTTCCGTTATCGCAAGCGGTCAATCTACCTTCCACGCGGACTAATTCCGATTCGCGGCATCTCATGTTGGGTTTTCATGACACTGCGACCGTTGGCAACCAGAGCAACCCATGGCTGCTGAGCTCCTACTTGCAATATCGCCGCGGGACATTCGACGAGAGAGCGGCGCATCCGGAGGCGAGCCCAGCCACCACTTTGTTTAATTTATTTAGCGGATTGAATACAAATCGTTTGACAGGCGATTTGGGACAAGTCGAGTTCGGAGCCGGATTCACGCCACTTGTACTGCAACCGCAATACACCTCGACCGGCTCGCACCTCGACAAAGTAGTGCAAAGGCACGAAATTAAGTTTGGCTGGGATTTCCAGCACACTCACGTGAATGGCCAAGAAGCGGGCAATCTTCTGAATCAGCTATTCGCGACGACTTCCGATTTTGGCGAATTCGGTCCGGTCAACTCCGGAGTTTATGTCCTGACAAGAGTGGCCGGACCAACGCAAGAGGACAACCTTATCCGTTTGCGCAACAACTATGACGGATTGTTTGTGCAGGATGACTGGAAAATTGAGAAAGCCCTGACGCTGAACCTTGGGGTGCGCTGGGACTATGATTCCCGCTTTCCCAATCGCACTAATTTTTCTCCTCGCCTCGGAGCCGCATGGTCGC
>Ga0070741_10008254_pt1 | contig 21014 bp, 9 predicted proteins | sample Coa_R1_4_FD_66440 | JGI IMG/M metagenome (GOLD analysis project Ga0070741, IMG submission 66440) | Surface soil microbial communities from Centralia Pennsylvania, which are recovering from an underground coalmine fire - Coalmine... | ecosystem: Environmental > Terrestrial > Soil > Unclassified ...
GTAAGGCATGAACACCTTCATCAGCGAAGCCCCATGCCCAACCGGTCCCTTGCGGTTCGCCAACAGGTTCACGATGGACTCGAATGGCTTTTCCAAAAATGGCAGGAAGATCGGCCGCCGCTTGCCCTGAGCCGAAGCAAGCGCCGCCGTCAGTTCACGGAAGGTCTGCGAATCCCGCCCCGAAGACAGGTGATACGTGTCGTAGAGCGGTCTTTCCTTCTGGTGCAAAGTGGCAATCGCATCGGCGACAAAATCCACATTGACGATATCGATCTTGTCCGCGGCCTGAAAAGGCAATACAGGCAGCCCGGCAAGAAAGACGAAAGCGCGCACCATATCGAATTGCGTGGTTTCGGGGTACCGGCTGTCGCCTAAGACGATGCTGGGCCGGAAGAAGGTAAGCGGCACTTCGGGCAATAACTGCCGGATCATGTGTTCGCAGAATTTCTTCGTACGCGCATAGGGATCGTAATCCGACCGGTCCCACTCAATGGAATGATCCTCGGTGACAACCTCATTCGATCTTTTTCCCGCCACCGCAACTGTACTTACATGACTGAAGCGGCGCAGGCCGTGATAATGGTGCGCTCGCATCGCGAGTTGCAGCACTTCCAGCGTTCCCCGCAAGTTAACGTTCAGACAGCTTTTTTCGGACTTGCGATTCAGCGAAGCGGCGCAGTGAATCACCGAATCCGTGGTGTGGATCAGCCGGTCGTATTCATCCTGTGAAGACAAGCCGAATCCCGGCGTGGTCAGGTCTCCGCGAAAGATGCGGATGCGAGTCTGCAAATATTCGTAGAACCGGGGAAAATCCAAGTGCAACTGCAGCGCCTGCCAAAGACGTTGTTCGGCCTCGTGCGGATCGCGCGCGCGTACCAGCAGGTTCAAGCTGCCCGAATGGTGTTCCAGTAGATTTGCGGCGACGTGTGCGCCGATGTAGCCGGTTGAACCGGTCAGGAATATCGCCACGTTGCTCCGTTTGTGCCTGCTTTTACGGCGTCGCCGTTGCTATGTGGTTCCGTCGCGAGCTGAAAAACTCGCGCTGGACGGGCTTCCAGAGGACGGCCCTCAATCAGCGGATAGGTCCATTTCCGCAACGCTGGAATGTGAATGTTGATCCAGTAGTCCCACCAGTCGATGGACCGGGTGTCATATCCGAATTGCGCTTTTTCTTCCGGCACCAGTGACCAGGAAAGCTTTTCTACATTTTCCGCGACGAAGTCATGTTCGTTATGCAGAATGAAAGGCTCAAATAAGTGGATCAGCTTTTCCACTCGCTCCAGACTACGTTCGGCCTTAGCCAATGCTGCTTTTTTCAGCGGTAGCGGCGTCATGATCCGCTGAATCGATTTAACGATCGCTTTTTGTGCCGGCGCCGACATCCGTTGGTACCGTTCCTTCGAAACTGGAATGGCGTCAAAGCGCAGCCGCAGCCAATACTCCAGTCCTTCCTGGGCGCGATAGTGCTTGCGATGGGCCAGAGAGGTCAGCTCAATCGATCTTCCCATGTCGCAAGGATTGGTCACCGATGTTGCCAGTTGGTAAAGCGGTTCATGGCGCCGTTCAATCAGCGCAGCCGCGATCAACGTCATCCCTTGGCAAATCGAATCCACCGGGACGATATCCAGTCGCTTGTGCTCGTTCGAGGGCAACTGGCGGAAATAGGTACCCAGCAAGTAGGAAAGCGAAGCCGAAGTGTTGATTCCCTCATTCCACCCTTTGAACGGCTTTGCCAGAGAAGTCTCCACGATGGCCGGACGTACCACGGCGATCGGGAGCCCCTGCCCATGCTTGCAAATCAGCGACTCCGCCAGGCTTTTCGTGAGTGTATAGGTATTCGGCCATCCCAGTTCCTGAGCCCGTCTGATACCCGATTCCGTCAGGTAGTTCCGCATCCAACGGATCCGATTTTTGCGTATCTGGTTTTCCAGTGCCGCACCATGCAGATCCTTCGCCGCATGTTCTTTTCCCACTGCTTGTCTACGGAGTTCCTCGGTCACTTCTGCGCTTTCCGCTTTTGCCTCAGCGCCGTCAACCAATGCGTGCAGGGTCTGCCACTCGCGCTCGGCATCGAAGCCGGGAACATTCAGAGGAGTGTAATCGGGACGCAGTTTCTCAGGTACTCTCCCATCTCGGGCACCGGCCACGTAGCAGGTTGAAAGGTGAAGTAGAGCTGCGTGATCCGACTTCCTGACGAAATCCACAACGTACACCGCGGCATCCACGTTCGTGGCCAGCGCGTCCCGCAAGTCAGGATTAAAGTCCGTCAGCCCGGAGCTGTTCACGATAAGGTCAAGCCGTGAGGTGAGCCGTTCCGCGGTTTCCCGCGCGATACCAAGGTCAGGCCGGGTTACGTCCCCTTCCACAACTTCTACCCGCTCCGCCAGAAATTGTGGCAAATCCAAACCATAATTTTCGAACAGAGGATCAAATACCGGCGATTCCGCCACCAACCTCTCGAACCTGCGTTGCGCAGGGTTGGTCTTTTGCGAACGAATCAGCAGATAAATCTTTCCGATCTCCGGCAGATCCATCAGCGTATTTGCCAGCCACACTTTTCCAATAAATCCAGTTACTCCAATCAGCATGACATGCTTGCCGGCAAGAGCCTTGCGCACGGAAAACGGATGTGTTTCAGGCTGGTGATCGAAATAAACGATGGGAGCTGCCGTTACTGGCACACTTCGCTCTGCCCCTTCAATTCCCGATAGCAGTGCCTTCGTGTTTGGCAGGCCTAAATCCCGAAGTAGTTCATCGGCACTCCGCCTCCCGTCAGCACCGGACTCGGTGATCATGCTGAATAGGCCTCGGGGCCGAATCACCGGTTCCAGCAGTCTGCCGGTTGAGATGCCATCTCTGAAATCCAGACGGTTCGCGAGCACCCACTTAACTCCCAGATGCCGCGCCAGCGGACGCATAACATGATCGAGGCCCTGGCTAACGAGGACAACTTCGGCTCCTTCGTCCACAAGCTCCTTCAATCGGCGCACTCCCGGCGACTTCAAGTAGGGCTTTAACTTGTAAATAAAGTACTCTTCGCCCAGCCAGTCCAGGCGGTCCTTGCTGATGCCTCTCAATACCGTATGCACAACCCGGGTGGCAAACACGCGGTGGATGGCATAGAGCACGGGGCGCAGCAAAGCCATCAGAAAGACTAAACCGCGGCGCACCCAGCGCGACGCAAAGGTTTGGGCATTCCAACTGAAGAAGGCGACAGGCCGCACGGTGGTCAAGTCAAGAAGGCTTCCCTCAACTCGCCAATAGACGAGGTTCGTAGAGTCGCCGAGTTTTTGGTTCGAATCTGGCAAGGTTCAATAATTCCAAAGCCTTAGCATACAAGGCTTAACTCATGAAGGGGTACAAGGAATACCTATTGTAAACAATGATGGGCTGAACCACGAAGTGATCCTGATCGGCCCCGAGCCCCGCTCAGAACCAGCTTTTGACGCAGCCTCACGGCCAGAATCGTCGAGCTTACCAGTACAGCGAGACGACCTTTTCGACGTAACCGTTGCCGGAAGGAAACTTCAGCTTCAGGTCTGAAGAATCGGGCACAATCTCAGCTCCATCGCTTCGCACGCGAATCTTTGCATCGTTGATACGCAGAAAAAGTACCTGTGTGCTGTCGCTCGGAGCCGATAATCGCAGCTTCAACGACCGCCCAGACGCTGTTTGTTCAAGTACTTTCATCTGCGACGTAATCGCCCCTGGCGCGGACAAGCCGTGAGCGATACTGACTTCAACGGCTGGCAAGGGAATTCGCAGCTCCCCGCCCTCCAGCTTCGCTCCGGGAGCCCGCGAATCCAGCTTCACAGAACTCGATTCACCCGTGAGTCGCACCGAAAGAAACGTTCGATTCCGTTTCAAATCGATTCCGACATGGGCGTTGCCGATCGGGATGTTTGCAACTTTCGCTCCGTCCCATTGCGCGGGCAAATTGGGAGTGACACTCAATGTGTTCCCGGCAGCATCCCATTCCAGGCCAAACATTCCGCGCAGCGTCGGCGTCACTACCATCGCCGAGGACCATAGCTGATGGGAAGTGCTGCGCCCGAACCACCGGAAGAATTCCCCGGACAACAATTCCGTGACCGCGCCGAGATCCTGTGCCCAGGTGAGGTCCGCATTTTGCATCAGGTGTGCGTATCCCGACAGGCTGCGGCCGTTGCGATACTCCGAGAGCGACACCCATCCCGTAAAGAGCGGCCACACACTGCCCTGGTGATAGCTAATAGGATCATAGAAGCTGACACTCGGGCTCAGGTCTCGCGTACCCCAATCGGTCGAAAATTCCTGCGAAGCCCAGCGACTCATCATAGTTCCGGCATGCGCCAGTTCGAATGTTCCATCCCAGGCGGCAACCGCGGGATAGATCGTCGGACTGGAGTCCACCGTTCCATCAGCATTCCTGCTGAATGCGTAGAAGTCTTTGCCAGTCTCGTAATACTCCTTCTCCACTTGCTGCCCGATATGTGCCGCACGCTGTTGAGCTTCCTGAGCTTCCTGGGGGTAACCGGCCGCCTTTGCCAGGTTTGAAAATGCGGCGCTGGCCTGCTGGTCGAGCGTCGCGAGGTAAATCTCCTGGTGCGGCAATTTCGGAATCCATGATTCGACCCATCCGGATCCTTCGGTATTTTCGTAAATGCCGTCGCCATCGGAATCATGCGTCCGCTCAAAGTTCCAGGCCTTTTCCAAAGCTTCCCACTGTGATCGCACAAATCCAGCATCACCGCTGATTTTCAGATAATCATTCGCCGCCATCAGGAACAGCGGCGTCGCATCAGACGAGGCAAACTCGTATGGCAGGATTTTCCAATTCACCAGGTCGGCGGTTTGCGACCATTCGTGAATAATCTTTCCATCCGGGCTCTGCCGGTGGATGAGAAACTCCAACTGGTCGCGCGTAAGCTGGAAATCGCCATAGGCAGTTACGGCATACAGAGTCCACAGAGAATCCCGACCGAAATACCAGCCGAATCCCGGCCGGGCGCTGTCGCCGGAACCCACATATCCCGCCACCATTGCGGTTTCTGTCGGTTTCGTTTCGGTTTGCACTTTCAACTGATCGATGGAGACTTCGGCCCAGCGAAACGCGTCATCGAACTGCTTGTCAGGCGTTTCAATTCTGACGCGGTCAGAAAGAAATTTCGTGTAATAGGCCGCATTTTCTTCGTAAAGCGACCGAAACGACCGCCCAATCCCATTGAGTTTAACCGCAAGCGCTGCGCTGTTCGACTCCGCAAATGTGTCCGCAGTCGCAATCAGCAACGGGAAGAACTTGTCCCCATCCGTTGCCGGATCGACATGCAGAACAAACTGTACTGGATACGTCTTGGGACGCTCTTGATAAGGAGGCAGGATGCCATACGTGGCCCCAGGCATCTCGAGCGCCGCAGCATGATCCTGGAAATTCGTATGCAGCACGTAAAATCCACCGCTTGGCAGCTTTACCCATTCCCCGTAGGTCCGATCGGCGGACTCCGCTGGCCACATGCGCTTCATCTCCGGCGTGAATGAAAAAGTGAGGGTCATGGGCCTTATCGATTCCACCTGAAAAAACGCGAGAACGCCTGCCCCCTCGGGAGCACGATGGGTGGCGAACATAACTTCTTTCACAGTGAAGTTGGCGTGAGCAAATGTAATCGTCGTGTGATCGGGCCTCACCTCGATCCAGGCCGCCTGCTCATTCACATCAATGGGCACGGGATAGTTCTGCATCTCGGCGGTAATGCGCAAATTGCTGAGAATTTTCCAGGGGAATATCCAAGCCTCAAAGGAACCATCTTGTTGACCTAAAATTGCGCCTCGCGGGCCTGCGACCGTGAATGGACGCGTCGGAATCGCCTCTCGCGCAATCTTCAACGGAACGCTCTCCTCGAATGGAAATCTGACAAGTGCAGGAGCCTGTTCGTTGGCCTGCCCGTGAGACATTGAAACCATGACGAGACTTATGAAAAAGAGCAAAGTGCCGGCACGGCCCCTTTTTGTCATTAACTCTCCTAGTGAATACGAATGTGAACGCTTACGGGGATGAACTTGTCGGAATCGCGGACGTCAAATGGGCAGCCTTGTCTTGCGGAAGCGCGTGCAACAGTTCCAGAAACGTGGCGTTCGTCCAGCCAAAGCCAATCACGTTCGCGCTATATCCGGCCTTCACCAGAGTCTCCGATGATCGCGTCACGACGTTGTATTTCTCGCGAATCGTTTTGTCGCGCGCAAAATTTAGCAGCACCATGGACAAGAACTCCGTCGAAACCCGGTCCGCCTCGGCATTGTGCCCATAACGGCGCATTCCCTCCACCGCCAGTAACTGGATTGGCGCCCAGCCGAAAGGATAATCCCACTGACCCTGAGATTCACGCACACTCATGGCTATGCCCCCGGGCTGTTCGAAGGTACCTAGATTCTTCACCACCGCTTCCGCCTGACTGTCGGTTGCAAGCCCTGCCCATAGCGGATAAAACGTGGTCGCGTAGCGATAGTCCGACCTCTGTTCAGTTTCGAAGTTGTAATCGAAAAACAGGCCCTGTCGTTCATCCCAGAGATACTTCTGAACGGCTTGCTGCCGTGCTTCCGCCAGCTTGCGCCACTCTGTCGCCTCAGAATTCTTTCCCAAAAGACGACTCATTTGTTCTAGGTCTTTTTCAGTTTTATAGAGAAGACTGTTCAGACACACGGGAGCGAAGTGTGGGGTCGCCGCTCCGTAAGGACCAAATCGAAACGAAATATCGAATCCCGACTCTCGCATCGAGCGATCGCCTTTGTAGAACTCTGGCTTGAGCTTCACGAGTTGCTCTGGCTCGCAAGAAGTTGAGGATACCGGCCCGCAAACATGCACCGAATAGGCGGCTCCCGTGGCTTTTCCTTCAGGTACTGTCGCGGCCTCTGCCTCATAGCTGGGAGTTGTCGGATGAGTTAGAAAATACGCTGCGACTTGCCGGTAAATGTCCGACTCATCCTGAAGTGCCTCTTCCGCCGGGCCCTCTCCAAAAGCGTAATAGCGCGACAGACCGGTATTGCCCGCCAGATGCGGTTCGCGCGTCCACATCGCGTGATCCCGCTTCACATAGGAGTAGGCAGTTTCGAGCCACGCGTTATCGTTTTTGCCGGCGTTCTTCTCGGCCTCGTGAATCGCCATCACCATCGAACTCAGAAAAGGAGGCTGAGATCGAGTCAGATAGTAGGTACGGTTCGCATTCAGTACGGCACCGTAGTGTTCGATTTCGAAAAAGAAGTTCTCCGCCATTCCCCGGGCAAGATCCAATCTTCCATCTCTCAAGAGCCCAAGGATGATGAAGTAACTGTCCCACCCGTACATCTCATTGAAGCGGCCGCCGGGAACCACGTACTTGTTCTGCAGATACAGCAGACCTGGCGGCTGTATCGATTCCACATCACTGCTTCCAAGCTGATGAATCACGCTTGGCAAGTGCAAAATCGAAACTTTGCATTTTGCGTTCATGTCCTCGAGTTCTTTGGGTTCCGGGAGGTCGGCCGGCAGATAGATCACCGAACGCGCAGCTAGCTTAGGATCAGGAACTCCGACACAGGATGTAGTTGAGCGGGTGAGTGAATCCCAACTGGTATGGATGTAACTCAGAATTTCTTTCAGGTTGGGGTCGCGCTCTAAATCTCCGCCCCGGGATTGAGCAAAACCGGAAAGGGATAACCCAAGAATTACGAAGGGCAGCAAGCGCACCCGAAGCGGCCTGTCGCCCTTCCCCATTCCTAGCCAAGATTCTTGCATCCTGTCGCTCCTAGGCCGTAACGATAGCGCGAGAATCCTGGCCAGCTAAGATTATTGCCCGATGTCCTTTTCCTTTCCCAACGCTGATCGGTTGATCAGAACTCGAGTCGCAATGCAAACTGCAAGCGCCGCATGGAGGTCCCGTCCTGGCTCGAAACGATGCTGGTGATCTGGCCAGCATTGCTGTTCTGACAATCCACGCAACCGTTAGGTTGACCGAGGTTCACGTGATTGAACACGTTAAACGCATCAGCACGGAATTGTAAGTTCACGGACTCCTTGATCGGGAATTTCTTTGAGATCGAAAGATCCGTATTCACCAGTCCCGGTCCATACAGAGAATCGCGATAGATATTTCCGAATGAGCCGGACGCCGGACGAACGTAGGGTCCAAACGTTGTCGGGAAGAATCCCCCCGCGGGATTGGGCCCGCCCAATTCGTAAGGCGAAGGCTGGAAATATTGCACAGTGTGAGTCTGTGCATTGTAGCTGCCCGCTCCTACGTGATAGGGCTGAAAGTTCGTGCTGGGACGGCAGATCCCGATGTCCTGATCGGAATTGCACAGGGCGTAGGAGGGTGTGTAGGGGAGTCCGCTTTCGACGGTGAGGTTGCCGTTGATTGCGTATCCGCCAACGATGTAATCGAGCCAACGCGGAGCGTCGCCCAGGAACGCCTTCCCTTTGCCGACCGGGAGATCCCAGTTTCCGGCCAGAACAAACGCATTAGGACGGTTGTAGTAGCTGGCTCCGTACCCCACTCTTGGGTCAATCGCGAAGTAGTAGGACTCGTGTGACATCGCCCGAGACCAGGTGTAATGAGCCAGGAACTGCACGCCGTGACTGAAGCGCTTCTCCAACTTCACCTGCAACGCGTTATAGCTGCTCGTCGCTTCGTTCGCGTTGTAACGGAGGCTCTGCGTCCAGTTGAATGGATGTCCGAACCCAACCCCCAGCAACTGCGCGTCGCCATTGAAGTAAGGTTGGCGATCGTTGTATGTGAAACCGCGGTTAAATCCGGCCAAGGTGGCCTGGTTGGGATCGAACTGGTTCGACGAATCGAACATATTGTGGATGCCGTGGCTACCCACATAAGCGATCTGGAGAGCCGTCGTGTTGTTGAGCTCTTGCTGGATGGTCAGGTTCCATGCATCCAGGGTAGGCAATCGAACCGTCAGAGGCCGTGTGGGAACGCTAATGCCGGGGGGGAGAGGAAAATTGCCGTTCGCTGGGATTGCAGCGAACGAATAGGCCGGCGGACCCTTCGTCAGATTGAACAGCGAAGCAAAACTTCCTGCCGAATTCAAGTTCTGCGACACCTGTACCGGATAAGTGAAAGTCAACACTTCGCCGAAGAAGTCGCCCGACCAGCCGATTCCGTAGACTCGTCCAACACCGGCTCTGACGACCGTATTCTTTCGCGCCTGCCAGTTGAAACCGAGCCTCGGCGCAAATTTGGTCCAGCTCTTCTGCACGTTGAGGTCATTGCCATAGGGCCCATAGCCGGCAATCCGAACATCCCCCGTATTCAGGTCAAGAAGGCCGCCCTTGCCCTTGCCGTTGACAGCTTCCGGGAAGTACCACTCCCAGCGCAATCCGTAACTGAGGGTGAATGTGTCGGTGACCCGCCATTGGTCCTGCGCATAGTAGAACGCGCGATACTGGTGTTCCTGGGCATTTGTATCGGCGGTTTGCGTGCGCTGGAATTGTGTTACGTCGCCCAGCAAGAACGTCGCCAGTCCGACGCCTGGCGATTGATTTGGCCCGCTCGCCCCCGTCTCCGAAGCCGCGAAATGGAAGTTGCCGGATCGGAAGTTGTTATTGTCCAGCCCAACAGCATGCTGTCTTGCGTAGCGAATGTCAGCACCGAACTTGATGTTGTGACGTCCTACGATGTGACTCCAGTTGTTGGTGAACTGGAATTGGCTCTCGGTTTCAAGAAACGGGGCCGTTGTCGTGCCGTACGTAGATAAATTATCGATGTTGAAGGAAGGCAAGCCACCGTTGAGATTGATGTCCCCGGTATTCACACCCGGAATGCCGAGCTGAGATCCCAAGGGTTGATTGAACCCTGGCTGCAGTTCGTTGAAATGATAACGGAACCATCCAAAACGGAAGTCGGTCAGCCACGTCGGAGACAGCGTATAGTCTCCGCCTGATGCCAGGCTTTGATCCAAGCTCGTGTCATGACCGGCGAAGCCATTCGTGCCAAAACCCGATCCCCCGGCATCTCCGAAGACCGATGCGCCGTCGAGGGTAGAGTTGAAGAATGTGTAGCGACCGAACAGATGCAGCTTGTCTGAAAACTGATCGTCAATTCGTACGTCGGCCTGGTTTGTGTGGAACGAACCGGTACCGGAAGCGGCATAGTTATTGCTGAGCAGGCCCGCAGCTCCGAAGTTCGGATCCGGCAACAGCTTCAACAAATTGATCGCTGGGATGGATAAAGCACTACCGGGTATCTGATTATTCGCGAACGGTGTTCTGCCGGTGCCGTCGATCGCAAGCGTACTGTTCGGATTGTAAATCTGGCCCACTGGCAGATATTGACTCAAGTCGCAAGTGAGCGCCGGGTTTCCCGGCGCCGCCGCGGCTGCCAGGCAGCTCGAACGAGCTTGGGCCGTCGGAACCGTCAACAGCGACGAAATTCCTGTCTTTTCTCGCAGTCCCTGGTAATCCGTAAAGAAGAACAGCTTGTCCTTGATGATCGGTCCGCCGATCGAACCGCCGAACTGGTTATGCAGGTTCGTTGGAATGTAGCGGCCCGTGATCGGATTTTTTTCCGCCTGTGCAAACGGATCGCGCGCCTGCTGTGCATCGGAGCGGCGGAACTCGAACGCCGAACCGTGGAAGCTGTTGCTGCCCGACTTAGTTTGCGCGGTCACCAACCCGGCGACGGCCTTTCCGAACTCCGCATCGTAGTTCTGCGAAGTCACCTTCATTTCCGACACTGCATCCAGATTGGGGTTGATCACCGCGATACCAATCACCGGATCCTGGTTGTCGGTGCCGTCCAATTCGTATCCGGTCGCAAATGGAAGCTGTCCGTTGACCTCAATCTGCTGGCTGCGCTGTGGATTCTGCGACTCGTCAACGTTCCACCCGATATAGGTTGTTCCCGGGGTAAGTAGCTCGAAAGCCGTGAAATTCCGGTTCAGATTCGGCAGCGTCTCCACTGCGCGCTCGTTAAGAATCGTGTTTACGTCGGTGTGGTCGGTCTGAAGCAGGGGGGCCGCTGCGCTAACCACGACCGATTCCTGTGTGGAGCCGACAGCCATGGTCAGGTCCACCTTGGGGGCGGTGTCCGCGAACACCACCACGTTCTCGGTGGTTACCTTTTTGAACCCCGAGGCTTCGGCTGACACATTGTAGGTGTCTGGAATGAGGTGCTGGACTCGGTACAGGCCGCTGGCATCGCTGTGGACGCTAGTCGAGGTCCCCTTGGAGACGTCAGTCACGGTGACTGTGGCGTTCGGGACCACCGCGCCGCTGCTGTCCACGACGGTTCCAAAGATCGACCCGTACACGGCCTGCGCGGAAGCCTGCTGTGGGTTCGTTAACGTACACACACCCATCGCTACACAGATCGCAAGGCTCGTAAAGCCGAGAACCTTCCGCAGACGCCCTATTCCATAACTGCCCTTATCGTTTCCGTTCATCTCGTCGCCTCCTCAGGTAGCGGCTTCTTGGCAGGTCCGAATCGAAAGCAGCTCAATTTTCAGTCAGTGAATGTCGTGTAAGGAAAGTTGCTGCTCGCGCAGAGAACCTTCTTGTTGCAAGCCTTCAAAGAAGTGAAGTAGCATGGAAAAATTCTTTTATGTATGCTGGTCTTGCTTCAAGGTGCAAAGAAGTGCCCGCCACCCCGATCACGAACACTTCGCAATCGCGGATATTCTGCTTGATGGCACGCAATGGGAAGTATCAGTGTGTAAGTTACAAGTCACAGAATGATGAACGTTGTTTGATTTGTGGGTTATAGAAGGGGCTCGGTCCGTACGTTACATGTCTGTTACATCAGTTCCGTTTAACGATAAAGCGCGTTACCTGAATCAAATCGAAAAGCTTGTTCAGAGCCATACCCTTCGCAAGGCAGAATCTCTTTGCAAATTGCTCCGTTATCTCGCTGACCACGCCTTGGCTCAACCCGGAGTTCCTCTCAAGGAATATCAGATAGCTACGGAAGTGTTTGGGCGGTCGGAGGACTTCGACCCTCAATCTGACTCCGCGATTCGTGTTCAGGCTGGTCGGCTGCGCCTGAAACTGGTCGACTATTACAGCCACGAGGGCGTCAACGATACGGTCATCGTGGAAATTCCAAACGGGTCGTACACCCTGAGCTTTCACGAACGTGAAACTCCGGTAGTCTCTCTACCCCGCCCTCCTGTCATCGCCCACCCGCCGGTGGAAATTGCACCGCCACAGCCGAGGCTGAGCAGGGGTTGGACGTTCGCTATCGCTGCGTTGTTATTGTTGTTGGTCGCGGCCCTGCTGAGCAGCGCTATTCTCTTCATGGAACTGAGTTCGGCCCGCGCCGCCCGGAAGCAGAGCTCGCCCACAGTTCCCGCTCCGCTGCGTGCTTTCTGGAGCCAATTCACGGCTGGACCTGATGCGCCTTGGGTAATCTTTAGCAATGGAGCATTTGTCGGCCGCCCGGAAACCGGCATGCGCTATCTGGACCCGAAGCGCGATTCCGGTGAACTCATCCTCGACCACTACACGGGGGTTGGCGAGGTGCTGGCGGTTCACGACTTGGATCACGTTTTCAATCAGTTGCACCAACCCGTCCGAGTAAAGCGCGGCAGCCTTTTTTCGCTCGACGACGCCCGCAACAATGATTTGATCTTCGTTGGCTCGCCGGCTGAGAACCTGACCCTCCTGGACCTTCCTGGTAGTCAGGAGTTCGTCTTCAAGCGGTTCGAATCCAGTCCACACAAAGGCGCCCTCGGCATCGTCAACGTGCACCCGGAACCTGGTCAGCCCAGTATTTATTATCCCAGCGATTCCACTCATCCGTTGGTCGAGGACTACGCCATCATCGCCCTGCTACGCGGGCTTGACCCCGCGCGCCGCATCATGATTCTCGCCGGAACTACGACCATCGGAACCCAGGCAGCCGTGGAGTATGTTTGCGAATCCGATTCAGTGGAGGAGTTGTTAAAAACCCTTGGCGTCCGTTCTCAGAACGACGTTAAGCCGTTCGAAGCTCTTCTACGAGTCAAAGTGACTCGTGGCGTCCCGGTGGGCATTCAGTTGGTAGGCGTGCGACACCGCGAGTAGAAGTCTATTTCACAGGCTGCAACTTCAACTGACTTTCGGCATGAATTTTGGAGGCCGCGTCGATTTCTTTTTTTGCGTCATCCTCACGCCCAAGGCTGCGATACGCCTGGCTCAGTAGCGTGTGGGTGATGTAATTCCCCGGATCCATCTTCTCGGCGTGCTGCAAATACAACAACGAGGTCTGTGGATCATTACGCCGCAGCAACACCTTTCCCATCTGAATGAATGGTCCAGTGCTCGACGTGTCCAGCGAGATCGCTTTGGCGAGCGATTCCTGCGCCTCTTGATATTTTCCCGACCGAATGTATACGTCACCCAATCGGTCGTATATGGCGGAGTTGGCCGGACTGATCTCGCGCTCTTGTTCGAACTCCTGCTGCGCCCGCTCTGTATCCGACTTGAAAAGATAGAACTCTCCTAGCATAAAATGCGCCAGGGGAAGCTTCGGGGAGAGTTCAAGCGCTTTCTTCGCTGCGTCCGCCGCGGCTTCGGGCAAGTTCGCCGTCATCAGCATCTTTGCCAGCAGCAGATAAGCTGAGCCCGTAGTCGGGCCAACACCGAACTGGTTGGCGAAAGCGACGCGAGCATCCTCGAATCGCTGCGAATTCAAATAACATAAGCCAAGCACGTAATTGGCATCTGCATTCGCATTCGGCGTCCATTGCTTCACCCGCTCGAGATATGGGATCGCCGCCGCTGGACGTCCCAAACGATACAGAGCCAAGCCGCGCATCTGCACCGACTCAATGTCGCTCGGATCTTCTTCCATGGCCCGCGCAAACGCCTGCTCCGCCGGAATTAATTTGCCGGTGCGATAGTACGCAATCCCGAGTTCGTGTTGAACGCCTTTGGTGCTGCCCTCCGGCGCACTCGCTAGTTTCTCGAGCATCGCAATCGCTTCCTGGGCCTGGCCGTGCTCCAGCTTTTCATGCGCGGCAGTCAAAGTCTCTTGGGCGCTCTGCTTTGCGGGACCTGATGCCGCTTCCTGGCCTTGAGTCACAGCCGGGTTCGCCTCAGTTGCGGCCTGAGGAGTTTGAGCGCTGGTCACAGCGCTGGCGATCACTACAAAAATGCAAGACAGGTAAGTTCGCACGACGAATTTTTATTATATTCGCGCTACTTGCAATCGCTTCCAGGCTGGTACGATTCTCTTATGAGGGGGTGGCTGAAAGCGATCACTAACTGTCTCACGATTCTGATTTTCCTTTCGGCTGCATCAGCTCAAAGCTCGTCCACGCCTAAAGCAATCGGCGGCCCCTATCCCTCCAACGATTCGCATCCCGGCCCCGCCTGGTTCGTCGACGTAGCTAAGGAAGCTGGCCTCACCATGCAGAACGTCAACGGCGGGGTAGATACCAAAAAGTACATCATCGAAACTACCGGAAGCGGCGTTGCCATTATTGACTACGATAACGACGGCTGGCCTGACATTTTTCTGGTGAACGGCACCACGCTGGACGAACCCAAAGAAAAGCCAACCAGCCATCTGTATCACAACAATCACGACGGCACGTTTTCTGACGTCACGACGCCGGCGGGGCTAAGCTTTTCTGGCTGGGGCCAGGGTGCGTGCGTAGGCGACTACGACAATGACGGATTCGATGACCTATACGTCACCTACTACGGCAAGAATCGCCTTTACCACAATCAGGGTAACGGCACTTTCACCGAAGTCAGCGATCTCGCGGGCGTCGCCGGCGACGGCAAATCATGGGGCACGGGTTGCGCTTTCGTGGATTACGATCGTGACGGAAAACTTGATCTCCTGGTCGCGAACTACGTTCTCTTCGACGTGAAGACAGCACCCAAGCCTGGCGACGGCATGATGTGCACTTGGAAAGGCACAGCGGTCATGTGCGGTCCGCGCGGCCTCGAGTCGTCCCCGAACATTCTTTATCACAACCTGGGGGACGGAAAATTCGCCGACGTCAGCAAATCCAGTGGCATCGAGAAAACTTACGGCCATTATTGCTTCAGTGTTTCCACCCTCGATTACGACGATGACGGCTGGCCTGACATATATGTCGCCTGCGATAGCACCCCGAGCATTCTTTATCACAACCAGAAAAACGGAACGTTTACCGACGTCGCGCCAGAAACCGGCGCCGCCTTCAACGAAGACGGACGCGAGCAGGCCGGCATGGGCTCAAGCATCGATGACTACGACAACGACGGTCGGCCCGACATTTTCAAGACCAACTTTTCCGACGATACATCCTCGCTCTATCACAACAACGGTGATGGTACCTTCACTTCCACCATCTTCGACGCCGGACTCGGTCTCAATACCCACTATTTAGGCTGGGGCACCATGTTTATCGATGTCGACAACGACAGCCGCCCCGACATCCTTTCTGTGAATGGGCACGTTTATCCCGAGGTCGACACAGCTCATCTCGGCTCGGCATATCGCGAACCGCGCCTCTTGTACTGGAACACCGGCAATGGCAAGTTCAAAGACATCAGTCCGCAATGCGGCCCAGGCTGCACACAGCCCGAATCGAGTCGTGGCCTCGCCGTCGCTGACTTCTGGAACGATGGCCGGATGTCCGCGGTCGTGAATAACATGAGCAGCCATCCCATGCTTCTGGTGAATCAGGCCAGCAACCAGAATGCATGGCTTGGGGTGATCGTAAAAGGCACAAAATCGAACCGCGATGGCATTGGAGCTAAAGTGACGGTCACTGCGGACGGCCGCAAGTTCGTAAAGGAAGTACGCAGCGGTTCCAGTTATATCTCCAGCAATGACCTGCGCCTGCATTTCGGTCTTGGAAACGCGTCCAAAGTAGACGCCATCGAAGTTCGCTGGCCTACTGGCAACATTGAAATGTTTCCCGGCAGCAGTACTCGAACCTTCACCACGATTACCGAAGGCAAGGGCTCGACAAAAGAAGCGGCCGCGCCGCAGAGTTCGAAGTCGCGATAAGAACGATGCGAATTCCTTCTAAAATCTCACGTCGTGAATTTGTAAAGCTCTCCGCTGCCACCGCGGGAGCCGCCGCGAGCCATCGACTCTGGCTTCCCCAGGCCGCCGCGACGCAACTCCCTTCCGCTCCCCTGGCGGAATTTGCCTACGCCGATGTCACTATCAACAGCCCGCTTCATGAGGCGCAACTCAAAGAAACTCACGATGTGCTGATGGATCTGAACGAAGACAGCCTGCTGAAACCGTTTCGCCAGATGGCGGGACAACCCGCGCCCGGATCGGATTTGGGGGGCTGGTACAACTACGATCCCGATTTCAACTGGCAGAAAGACGACGCGGGGTTTGCGCCGGGGGCTACCTTCGGACAATGGATATCGGCACTCTGCCGCTATTACGCCGTCACCGGTTCGCTGGAAACACGCGACAAAGTATTACGCCTGAACCGCCTTTACGCCAAAACCATCTCGGAAGATTTCTACGACAAAAACCGTTTTCCCGCCTACTGCTTCGACAAGCTTCTGCTGGGCCTCATTGACTCTCACAAATTCATCGGCGATCCCGACGCCTTCGCTATCCTCGATCGCACTACCAAAGCCGCCGTCCCTCACCTTCCTGGAAAAGCCATCGATCGCGAACTGGAATGGCGGCCCGGCAAAGACCAGTCGTTCCGCTGGGACGAGTCGTACACGAATCCTGAAAACCTGTTTCTCGCTTACCAGCGAGGGGCCGGCGACCAGTACCGCGATTTGGCAGCTCAGTATCTCGACGACTCGACCTGGTTCGATCCACTGTCTCGCGGCGAGAACGTTCTCGCGGGTAAGCACGCCTACAGCTACGTGAATTCCCTCAGCTCCGCGATGCAAGCCTACCTGACCCTGGGCAGCGAAAAACATTTGCGTGCCGCAGAAAACGCCTTCGCCATGCTCACCGCCCAGAGTTTTGCAACCGGAGGATGGGGTCCCGACGAGATGCTGCGCTCGCCTTCCAGTGACGACCCCTATAACAGCCTGAGCAAAACTCATTACAGTTTCGAAACGCCGTGCGGTTCCTACGCCCACTTCAAAATTACGCGTTACCTGTTGCGGGTCACTAGGGATGCACGCTACGGCGACAGCATGGAGCGGGTCATGTACAACACGGTCCTGGGCGCCAAGCCCATGCATACCGATGGCCGTGCTTTCTATTACGCGGATTACAATTTCGCCGGCCATAAGGTTTTCTCGAACCATAGATTCCCCTGCTGCTCCGGAACCTTGCCGCAAGTGGCTGCCGATTACCGCATCAACACCTATTTCCGCGATCCGCAAGGCATCTACGTCGCCCTTTATGTTCCGTCCAGCGTCCGTTGGGAACAGGACGGTGCAAGCGTTTCTCTGACCCAAGCCGGCGCATATCCCTTCGCCGATTCCGTAAACTTTGGCATTACCGCCTCGACTCCGAAAGAGTTTGCGATCCATCTCCGTGTACCCGGATGGGCGCAAGGTGCTCTGATCGAAGTGAATGGGAAACGTTGGTCCGGCCCCGTGATCCCGGGACAATTTGCCACCATTTTCCGTAAATGGCGGAACGGTGATCGCATTGACATGCAACTGCCTCGGGCTCTTCGATTGGAACCCATCACTCCGCTGCATCCCAACACCGTCGCGTTGCTGTGTGGCCCCCTGGTGCTGTTCGCAATTTCTAAAAGTGAAGCGCCTCTCTCTGTCACGCGGGCCCAACTTCTGGCTGCCCGCCAGATCTCAACCCAGGAATGGCAAGCTACCACCGTTCGCGATCCGATAAAATTGCTGCCCTATGTCGGCATCGACGACGAGCAATATTCCACGTACCTTGACGTGACATAAACTCGATGTGACATAAAGAAGCTAACTGCACAATGTCGCCAACATTGCGTTGCGCTCTACTCGTCCCTTTCGTGATCGCATGGGCATCTTTCGCGCCGGCTCAATCGCGGATGGAATGGAGCACCGATTCCACCAATCGCTTCGTTTCCGTTCACGGCCGTCACTCAGCCATCTTTGGTTATCCGGAAAATGGTTTGGAGGTTTGGGCCTACCCGGTTCAGATCCTTCGTTCATTCACGCTGCATTTCCGGCCTGAAGGAACGACCAGCGACGTCGATGCCAGAACCCTACTGCGCCGCATTGTTTACACTCCGGAGTCGATCACGCGTATCTATGCGGGTCCGGATTTCGTGATTCGCGAGAAGCTCTTCGTTCCCCTGGATGAATCCGGCGCAATCATCAGCTATGAAACCGAGGGTTCCCGCCCGATTGATGTTCTTGTGGAATTCGTTCCGGTTCTCGATCTGATGTGGCCAGCTGCCATTGGAGGTCAGGAGACCCTGTGGGATTCCGCTGCCTCTTCCTATGTGATTTCCGAGCCGACCCATCGCTTCACCGCCAGCGTCGGCTCTCCTGACATCATCGCGCATGACGAAACGAATAATTTCAATCGCCCGACGAACAGTTCATCAGCCCTCGCCTTTACACTTCACGTGCAACCTCACAAAACTTCACCTGTGATCATCGTGGGAGGCAAGTCAGTAGAAGACGTCAACGCCAACTCGAGCAAACTCCTCGCAAACAACTCCGCTTTGGAAAAAGCCGCGTCCGAACACTATTCCGATCTCCTGAATCATGCCCTGGAAATCGAAACTCCTGACCGCGAGGTCAATCGCGCGCTCGCCTGGTCTGCGATCGCGCTTGATCAAGCTTGGGTCTGCAATCCCGCTCTCGGATGCGGCATGGTCGCGGGATATGGACCTTCGCGCAGGGCGAGACGCCCGCAGTACGACTGGTTCTTTGCCGGAGACGGAATGGTGGCGGTTCGTGGCCTGCTTGCCGAGGGAGAATACGACCGAGCCCGTCAGGAACTTGAATTCATTATGAAATATCAAGATCCGAACACGGGAATGATCTGGCATGAACTTTCGCAGAGTGCCGCAGTACTGGAATGGAAAAATTATCCCTACATGTTTCTGCATGTGGATCTGAGTTTTGAGTTTCTCAATGCGCTCGCAGAGTATTACTCCATTACCGGTGATGTAGATTTCGTGAAGGCTCACTGGAATTCCATCCAGGCTGCTCACCAGTATTGCCAGTCCCTCGTGGAAGATGACGGCTTGCCGCACATTCCCTCGGAGAAACGGGGCCAGCGAGAGCAGGACGCTCTCAGCGATGAACTGGCATTGTCCGTCAATTGGCTGACCGCTTCGCAGGCCTTTGCAACTCTCGCCGCCGCCACCGATCACGCGGACCTTGCGCAAGAATCTCGCATGACTGCGGATAAACTCGGCCCTGTAATCGTCCGACGATACTGGGATAAAAAGCAGAATTCATGGATTACCGGTTACACCCGCTCCGGAGTTCCCCTCCAGATGCAAGGCATCGGACCCGTCAGCATCCTGGAACAACTCTCTCTGTCGAATTCGCAGCGTGATTCCATCCTCAATGAACTCGCTTCATCCACTTTTCAAACGGATTGGGGAACACGGGGTAACGGCTCGAACTCCGCCAGCTACGATCCCAATTCCTACGCAAATGGAAGCGTGTGGGCGGTGGGCACCTCCGGTGCAGCCGCAGCATTCTGGAAGGAACACCGTCCTGTCACCGCATTTTCCACTTGGAGCGCGCTGCAGCCTTGGACTTCTCTGGACTCGCTGGGACACATCCACGAAACTCTCGCCGGAGACTACTATCACGAAGAACTTGAATCCGTGCCCGAGCAAACATGGTCTTCCTCAAGCCTGTTGAGTTCAGCGATCGAGGGCTTATTGGGCTTGGAGATAAATGGCGCTCAGAATCGTGTCACTCTCGCGCCGCATCTGCCCTTCAACTGGGACGAGGTTACCCTGAGACACGTGCGCGCGGGAAAGTCGGAACTCAGTATCAGCATGGATCAGTCCGCGAACGAAGTTCGTGTAGAGATCCAGAATGAAGGGCTGCCCGCGAAATTCCTATTCGCTCCCGAGATTCCGCTCGGAGCCAAACTCGGGTTCGCAAAACTCGGAACGCGGCCCATCATCGTCGCGATCGAGCAGCATCCGCAGGATTCCCACGCGAAAGTAGAATTTGATCTGCCACACGGAAGCACTTCGCTCACCATCCCCTACGCGGGCGGCGTTGCAGTCATTCCCGATCTTCCGCACCCGATGCTGGGTGATGCGAGCCACGCCATCAAAATCATCGGTACAGTTTTGCAAGGTGGAACCTTGACCGTGAATTTCGACTACATCCCAGCGGCCGACTCAAGCTTCGAGGTTCGTACCCCATGGACGATCAGCGATGTAAAGGGAGGAACCATGCAAACGATCGCTCCCGGCCTGTACCGATGCAAGATCAAGCCCGGTCCCGAACCCCAGGATCCTAACGCCTATCACCACGGAACGGTCTCAATCACACTCACTGGGCCCGCTTGATCTCCACCTTCACCGAAACAATTTCGTAAGGATGAACAGGAACACTCACGACGCCATTGCTTATCGGAAGTGCATTCCCCTCCGGCTTCTCCATAAGATTGGAGAGCGAGGCAGAACTTGCGCCTTCGGGCAACGTGATCTGAACGTTGCCTGTCTTACCCGCCCACTCGTACAACCGCACGATGAGCCCATCCCCATCTTCAGCTTTTTTCAAGGCAGTGAGCACGACGTTGTCGCCACGGACTCCGACAAACGAATGCTCCGCGGGCAAGCTGCCGGCATGGGCTTCCACTTGGAAAGCTCTCAGCGGGTAATTAAATTCGTACCCGCGACGCACGGTCATGGCCTGCTTCCAGTCCCCCTCGTGCGGATACAGAGAATAACTGAACTCGTGATGACCGCGATCCGCGTCCGGATCGGGCCAGGTCGGAGAACGTAATAGTGAAAGACGAAGCACGTTGTTCTTGCCGTCATAGCCGTACTTCGAGTCGTTGATCAGGCTGAATCCGTGGCTCGCATCGCCCAAGTCAGCCCAACGCAACGCCGGTACTTCGAACTTCGCCTTCTCCCAACTGTTGTTGCGCGTGGTGGGACGTTCAATCGATCCGTAAGGGATCTCATAGGTTGCGCTTGGTCCTGATGCGGCC
>Ga0070741_10008255_pt1 | contig 21013 bp, 19 predicted proteins | sample Coa_R1_4_FD_66440 | JGI IMG/M metagenome (GOLD analysis project Ga0070741, IMG submission 66440) | Surface soil microbial communities from Centralia Pennsylvania, which are recovering from an underground coalmine fire - Coalmine... | ecosystem: Environmental > Terrestrial > Soil > Unclassified ...
CGTGCCCGGGCAGGCCTTTCTCTACACGTTCCAGCAGCGGGGCACGTATCAGTTCCTCTGCCGGCAGCACTTCCTCAACGGCATGCGTGGCCAGATTATCGTCCAGTAGGCGCCGGGCGGAGGATCTTCCACTGCTCGCCAGCACCCTTTGGTACCGTCGCCTCCTGGTAGGAGACGATGAAGGCGCGCCGGATACGATCGGTCTGATTATTCTTCGAGTGGTGCCACGTCCAGGCGCTGAAGAGCACTACCGAGCCGGCCGCCACCGGCAGCGGAATGGCGTGCTGCTCCGCCCACTCGTGCCGGTTAATCCGCTTCTGGCAGGTGCCGGTCTCCTGCCACGTCCAATCGTCGATTCCCCAGCAATGGCTGCCTGGCACCACCCAGAGGCAGCCATTGCGCTCATCCGCATCCTGCAGGGGAACCCAGACCGACATGCGCGCCTTGCTGTAGGTGGCCGGATCATCCGGCTTGAGGTAGAAGGCCTCGTCCTGGTGCCAGTGGCAGATGTCCTGCGAGTGGGGCAGCTTGGTCACCAGCTTGGTGGAGTGAATGGCGATGCCGGGCTGGACGACGTCCTCGACGAGGGCCAGGAGGCGCTCGTCCTCGGCGAAGCGGCGCGTGATCTCCGACTTCCGCGCCACGTCGTAGATCCAGCCAGCGCGCCGCGGGCCGGCCTCGACGCCGGGGATGGTTATCAGCCGGTCGATCTCGCGATCGATCGCCTCCAGCTCCTCGGCCGGAAAGACGTCCGGCACCACGACGTAGCCATCGCGCTCGTAGTGCCGGCGCTGCTCAATGGTCAGTCTCTTCACCGGCTGCGCGCCGCGCGTGCCGGCTAGCTCTCCAACAGTAACCTCAGCCGTAGCCATCGATAGGCCTCTCCTTCCAGCGCTCCTTCTTCTCCTCACACCGACTACCGACTACTGACCACTAACTACTGACTACCGGCACTAGCCGGCGGCGAGCAGCCGGTTCCCGATCTGCTCGATCTGCGCCAGCCCATCGTTGACACCCAGCTCATGATTCTGGATCTTCTGCCAGGTGTCCTTGGTCTCCGATTCGAGCTCCGAATTCTTGACCCACGGGTACTCCTTGCTCAGATCGGCAATCTTCTCCACGTTCTCGAGCGCGGGGAACTCTTTGAGCACCGCTTTCCAGGCCGCCGACTGATAGAAGGCCTTGCGGGCGGCGGCGCGCTTGTAGACACCGGCAAAGTAGCGCTCGAGCGTCTCCTCGGAGTTGACATAGGTAATCCAGTTCCAGGCGACGTCCTTATGGCCTGAGGGACGCGCGATGGACCACATATTCGTCCAGGTCATGCTGGCCGGGTGCGCACCCATCGGGCCTTTGGGCAGCGGCGCATAGCCCCACTGGAGCTGGGGATTCTTATCCAGGAAATAGCCGGCTGTCCACGATCCGGAGACGACCATCGAATAGCCTTCGTTCTCGAGCGCGGCGCCATCGACCTCGGCGGCGAGCTTGTACTTATCGCGCAGGTCGAGCACGAACTGCAGCGCGCCGCGCCCCTTGGCATCGTTGAGGAGCACGCGCTTGTAGTCCTTATCGTAGAAGTCGCCGCCATTGGCATAGAGCCAGGGCAGATAGCCGGCCACACTCAGCCCCGGCGGGGCGAAGCCACCCCGAATGACCTTACCGCCGTCGTTCTTGACCAGCCGGCGCGCGGCATCCAGGAACTGGTCGTTGGTCCACTTCCAGGTGAAGTTAGGCGAGGGATCGAGCCCCACCTCCTTGAAGTGGACGATGTTGTAGGCGATCACGTTCGTCGATGGCCCATCGTACGGGATGCCGTAATGCTTATTCTGGTAGGTGTTGTAGAACATGCCGGCATCGACGAACTCCTTGAGATCCATCGTGCGCGTCTTGGCGATGTAGCCGTCGAGTGGCTCCAGCAGGTTATTGACCATGAGGTCACGCACGAACGCAACCGAGACCTGCGACGTATCGTGAGGCGTGCCGCCGGCAGTCAGCGCGATCCACTTCTCGCGTACGCCACTGGTGCCGGAGACGAAGATGTAGTCGACGGTGACGTTGGGATATTTCGCCTCGAACTCCTTTTTGATCCCATTGAAGTACGTTTGATGGACGGGCGTGTTGGGCACCCACCAGTCGAGGTGCTGCAGCGTCACGTGCTCGCTCGTCGCGCCGGTGGCCTGCTGGCCTGGCGCAGCCCGTCCGCAGGCCGCGATCACAGCCAGCGGGCCCAGCAGTCCGGCAGCCGGCATGGCCGCCAGGAGATGGCGACGCGTCGCGCGCGACCCGGCCGAGCCGGCTGGCTCGGTCCATCCTCCTCTCTGAGAGAGGCTCGTAGCGCCTGTGGGAGCCATCGCTTCCTCCTCCTTCAAGCCCCGGGCTTCACGCCTCCGGCTTCAATGCCTGAGGCAGCGCGCTCCTTAAGACTCCTTAAGAGCCCAGCGCGCTGCGTACTCACCGTAGCACGGCCGGCAGAGCCGGTCAACTCTGCTCCGACGGACGGCGCCGTGTGGGAGCTACGTATCCGCCGGTCTGCTCGTGCCGAGCCGCATCGCCAAACCTCGAAGGGCCGCCAGCACGAACACGGCAGCAGCTACATAGGTCACTGCGGCCGACCGGCCGCCGAGATCGCACCGGGCTCAGGGGTGCCGGCGGCCGGCGGCTCGAGCCGGGCCAGGAGCCCTTTGAGCAGCGCCTCGTTGCGCTTGAGCGCCTGGCGAAAATCGTACTGCTCGGTCTTGCCGATCTCCATGCGCAGGTCGGCGAGATAGTTGGCCAGCACCTGCCGCAGCAGCGTGACCTCTTCTGGCTGCAAGCTGAGCTCCATCGTTCCACCCTCCAGGAGCGTTCTGGGCCGCCTCCACCGGTCGGCCCCCAACAAAGATACCGCGGAGCCTCCGGCGGCGCTGCCCACGCCGCTCTGCCGCCGCCTGATGGCGCTAAACCGAAGCCCCGCTGGAAACCACCTTGGCGTCCGGTAGCGACACGGCGGGCTTCACTATGGCTTTGGTTTAGACTCACTCCATCATGCGTCTTGCCCTGCTCTCCGACATTCACGGGAACCCGATTGCCCTGGAGGCTGTGCTGGCCGACATTGCGACGCAGGGCGGCGTCGACGGCTATCTCGTACTCGGCGACCTGGCTGCCCTGGGCTACGATCCGGCCGGTACGCTTGAACGGCTGGCACGGCTACCGAACGCGCACATCACGCGCGGCAACGTCGATCGGTTCGTGACCACCGGTGCCCGCCCCGGCCCCACCATCGAGCAGGCCCAGGCCGATCCATCGCTCGTGCCCCAGGTGGTGGCCGTGGCCGCACTCTTTGCGTGGACGCACGGAGCCGTCTCGGCCACGGGCTGGCTCCACTGGCTGGCCGACCTGCCGCTCGAGGTGCGGCTCACATTGCCCGACGGCACGCGCCTGCTCGGCGTGCACGCCTCGCCCGGCAGCGACGAAGCCGGCATCTCTCCCGCCGTGAGTGATGCCGATCTCATGAAGATGCTCGCCGGGTGTGAGGCCGATCTGGTCTGCGTCGGCCATACTCACTGGCCGCTCGACCGCACCGCCGGCGGCGTACGGGTCATCAATCTCGGCAGCGTGAGCAATCCCCTGGCACCCGATCTGCGAGCCAGCTACGTGCTGCTCGAAGCCGGCCCAAACGGCTACCACCTGGAGCACCGGCGCGTGGCCTACGACACGGGCGCCGTGCTCCAGGCAATCCACGCCTCGGGCCAGCCGGCACCCGAGTTCGTCGCCTCGTTCTTCCGCGGCCAGCGCCGGCCGCCGTGGGAGCACTGACGGCTCGCGCCCGCCTGGGGCAATCCTCCACCGGAGCGGCCGGTGTTCTCACGTAGACGCCGCCGGCGGGCGCTCCGGGCCCGCGTCGCGCCGGCGATAGAGCCGGCCACGCGGGTGCGGCGGCGCGCCCAGCGGGTAGAAGTTGCGCACCTCCTCGCTCCAGCGCACCACGCGCAGCGGCATGACGCCACCATCCTCGAACTGCACCAGCGGCTCACGCCCCTGCGGCCCCTCGGGGTACCTCGCTGCCTCTTCCTCCGAGAGGAGCGTGGCGCGGCCGCTCCGGAGCCACTCGACGATCTTCTCGCGATGCGGCGCAGGCGGCAGCCACGCTTCGATGTGTGCCGGCAGCGCCGGCGCCGCCGTCGCGGAACCATCCCCACCCACGGCCGCCATCGCTGCACTGCCGTCGTCCCAGCCGCGATTGCCTTTCAGGTGCAGGTACGCGCGGCCGGCCTCGATCGCTGCCTCTTTGTACCGCCGTAGCGCACCTTCCATGTCGTTCGCCACCTGGCGAATCCCCTCCGCGCGCTCGGTGATCTCCTTCGCCGGCAGCGCGCCGCCGGTAGCGAGCAGCGCGTGGATGCGCTCCGCCTCATGCTTGGCCTCGAGCAGGCGTGGCTCGGGAATCTGGCGCATACGCTCCACCAGCCCAGCCAGCAGGTCACGGAACGCCTGGTACTCACGGAGGCGCTCCTCCATGCGCGCCAGCATGTAGAGACCGTCATCCACGAGCGCGCCGAGCGCCGCGCGTCCCTCAGGCGTGGCCGCCCAGTCCGGCTCCTCCGTCAGCAGGCGCTTGAGCTCATCCGTCCCGCCGCAGACGTCCGAAAAGCGCGTCGTACGCAGCGCCTCTGCCGCCAGCACTCGCTTCTGCTCCCGCTCATCAGCTGCCATCTTCTGCCTCCAGCGCTCTCTGCAGGCCGTATCGTAGCGCCTTGAAAGGCGCCGGTACCGGTGGGGTGCAAGCAGGAAGGGAGGCAGCTCAGCTTGCTCCACGCCTTCAGCTTAAGGGAGAGAGGATCCGGTGCAAGGAATAGAGATACGGTACCCTTGAGCAGCGAGAGTCGGCGCACGGGCCCGAGCGGGCCCGCTCGGGCAGCGATGGGCACTGGGAGATCGGGTCGAGGGGACGCACCGCCGCCATGCAAGCGCTGAGCGACGCGCCCAGTCGCTTGGCGGCAGATGCTCCTACGGCCGCTGCGCGCCGGCCTGAAGGATGCGCTCCACCAGCTCCATCGTCTTGACAGCATCGGCAAAGCAGCTCGAGGGCTGCCGGCCCTGCTGGATGCAATCGACGAAGTGGCGGTTCTCGTGCCAGAAGCCAAGCCAGTGCTCGGGGCTCGTCCCGGCGGCGCCGCCGGCCGTGCCCCAGGTGCGCGAATCGCGCCACTCCATCTCTCCGTTGTCGAAGACAATCCCGCTCTCGCGATCGGCATCGACATAGGCGGTGACGTTCCGGCCGTGGAGCTCGGCGCGGAAGATGCGCCGGCCGGTCAGGTAGCTGAACTGCAGCACCCCCACGGCACCGGTGGAGAAGGTCACCAGCGCAAGATACTCGTTAGCGATCGGGCCGGGCACGTAGCGCTGGCGCACGGTGGCATAGACATCGACCACCTCGCCGCCGCAGAGCCAGCGCAGGTTATCGACAGCGTGCACACCATCCGAGGTGAGTGGATCGATCGCACCGTCGTAGAGCCCGGCGTGCTGGTCCAGCCGTGGCGTCGCCTTGAGAAAGCTGACGCTCGCGTGGTGGATCGGGCCGCGCTCCTCCACGCGCGCGCGCAGGTCGGCCATAGCCGGGATGAAGCGGCGCTGGAAGCCGACCATCGTGATACAGCCCTTCTCCTCGGCAAAGTAGGCCAGCATACGTGCCTGCGTCGTCGTCAGTGCGAGCGGCTTTTCGATAAAGACATGCCGGCCCTGGTGCAGCACCGTGCTTACGGGCTCATACAGGTGCTGCGGCGGCATGAGCACCCACACCGCCTCTGGATCGACCTCATCGAGCATCCGCCTGTAGTCGGTATAGACCCGCGGAATGCCGAACCGCTCGGCTGTCTGCCGCGCCTTTGGCTCGATTAGATCGCAGATCGCCGCCAGCTCCACGTCGGCAAAGCTGGAAATCGATGGATAGTGATAGCGGTTGGCCATCGCTCCGGCGCCAACCAGCCCGACTCGAATCGTGCGGCTCCCTGGACGGGCACTCGTCCCGCTCGACGCGCTTGCCATACCCTCCGGCTCCTCTCCACACTCAGACTCCCTGCCAGCGGCAGGAGGCCAAGGCTGGCCGATCCTGCCGCGCGGCGGGAGCAGTGTACCCTTACCGGAGTGGCTGCCGCCCTCGTCAAGACAGCACGATCCTAGCCAGAGCGCTGCGCCTTGCCCTGGAGGCGCTGCGCCTTGCCCTCCACCTCCATCTCTTCGTTTCCTGCTACCTTGCCGGCGCCCTCCTTGAGCGCGCCGGCCGCCTCATTCTTCATGCCGGCCGCCTGGCGCTTGCTCTTGCCCTTGAGGCGCTCCGCCTTGCCTTCAGCCTGCCACTGCTCGTTGCCCAGCAGCTTGCCGGCCTGCTCCTTGACGGAGCCTTTCAGCTCTTCACCCCGTCCAGCCATCGGTTTCACCTTTCTTTACTCACGGTTACCCGCAGTGCATCGGTGCGCCGCTGTCCCCAGCCCTGGCTTGCCACGCTGCCGGCCGGCGGCGCCCGAGATAGGCCCGATGCAATATCGGGGCCACGGGATGAATTACAGGATCTATACGCAGCCACTCCTGAAAGCATCCCGCCAGCCCAACCTGGGACCGCGTAGCTCCTGATGCAATTAGGCGGCTCACCTCTCTCATTCGTCCTGCCGTCTGGCCGTAGCAGCCGCGCCGGTGCTCCATGGAAGCCATAGTCCGCAACCAGGTAGGCAGCGCCCTTCGGGCTATTTCGTACCGTTCGCCCGGCCGGTACACTCCTCAGTGAGGAGATCCAGGAGCATGCGCGCGGTTCAGATCACTGCCTTTGGCGGCCCAGAGCACCTCAGGCTTGTCGAGCGGCCGCAGCCTACCCCCGGCCCCAATGAGGTACTGGTGAAGGTGATGCGCTGCGGCGTCAATCCGGTCGATCGCAGCCAGCTGGCCGGGCGATGGCCATGGCTGCAGCTGCCCCACATCCCCGGCTCGGAGATCGCCGGCACGGTCGCGGCGCTCGGCCCCGGCGTCCAGGGGCTAGAAGTAGGGCAGCGCATCGCCGTTGCCCTGCGCCTCTTCTGCGGACGCTGCCACTACTGCCTGCAGGGCAAGGAGGAGCTCTGCATGAGCGATCCGCGGACAACGACCGCGCCCGCGATGCCCGGTGCCTTCACCGAAGGCGGCTACGCCGAGTACACCGTCGTGCCCGCCGCCAACGTGCTGCCCGTGCCGGAGAGCGTAGATGCCGATGCGGCCTGTGCCGCTACCCTCGATGGCGTTACCGCCTGGCACATGGTCGATCGGGCGCGCCTGGCCCCGGGCGAGCGCGTGCTCGTCGTCGGCACCACCGGCGGGCTGGGGACGTTCTTCCTGCAGATCTGCCGGCTGCGCGGCGCGGTGCCCTATGCCGTCACCGGCTCACCGGAGCACGCGCGGCGGCTCGAGGAGCTGGGCGCCGAGGCGGTGATCGACCGCACCACGCAAGACGTAGCCGCCGAGGCGCGGCGCCTGACTGGCGGCCGGGGAATGGACGTGGTGCTCGACCCCATCGGGAAAGAGTCGTGGCCATCCAGTATCGCCGCGCTCGCGCGCGGCGGCCGCCTGGCCACGTGCGGCATTCTGACCGGGCCGGAGGTCTCGCTCAACCTGGCGCCATTCTATGCCCAGGAGCAGGAGATCATCGGCTCCACCGGCGGCACGCGCTTCGATCTTGCCCAGTGCCTGGATGCAATGGCCCGGGGCAGACTGCGGCCGGTAATCTACAAGCATTTTCCGCTCGAGCAGGCCGCCGAGGCGATCCGCGCGCTCGGCGACGAGGGACGGCTTGGCAAGGTGCTGCTTGACATCGCGTAGCGCGTAACCGGCCGGGGTGCGGCGAGCGGGTGGGGCCCAGACGGGGCAGAGGAGCGAGCGATGGCAGAGGCAGGGACGCAGCCGGCAGCAAGCGAGCGCCCAATTGTGAACATGCTCGGCGAGCGGGTGGCGCTCGGGCCGCTGCGCCGTGACCTGGTGCCGGTCTACCAGCGGTGGATCAACGATCTGGGCACGCTGCGCACGCTGGGCGTGCCGCCTGAGCCGGTGTCGCTCGAGCGCGAGCAGGCCTGGTTCGAGAGCACCACGCGTGAGACGCGGAACTCGGTGGCTTTCACGATCTACGAGCAAGCCACCTGGCGTCCCATTGGCAACACCAGCCTGGCAGATATCGACTACCGCCACCGCACGGCGACGTTCGGCATCCTCATCGGCGAGCCGGACGCACGCGGCCGTGGCTACGGCACCGAGGTGACGCGGCTTATGCTCGACTTCGCCTTCACCGCACTGGGGCTGCACAACGTGATGCTGGCTGTCTTCGAGTACAACCTCGCCGGGCGACGCGCGTATGAGAAGGCCGGCTTCCGAGAGATCGGCCGGCGGCGCCAGGCACACCTGATGGGTGGCCGGCTGTGGGATGTGATCTACATGGACTGCCTGGCCACCGAGTTCACCAGCCCGGTGCTCTCGCGCATCTTTTCGCCGGACGTACCAGACGTGCCAAAGGCGACGGAGGAAGGCTCGCCAAGCGTCGCGCCCCGGGAGTGAGTGCCCGGCGCCTCCAGCGCCGGCCGGCAGGTGAGGCAGGCCAGCCAGGTGGTAAGCGGCATCGCGGCCGCTAGGCCAATGCTGCCGGCCACCGAGCGCAGTAGCTCCGAGGCGATGAACTCGCGGTTCCACAGGTCACTCAGGGCGCCGGAATACATCGCCAGGAGCAGCAGGAACGGCAGCGCCGCGCCAGCATAGGCTAGCACCAGCGTATGCACCGCAGCGGCGACGTGCGCTCGCCCGATGTTCATGCCGCGCCGGAAGAGGCTGCCGCGCGGCGCGGCCGGGTCGGCATCGTGCAGCTCGAAGATGGCGCTGGCCTGCCCCACGGTCACGTCCACCAGGCCACCCACGGCGCCGACCAGAATGCCGGCCATCAGCAGGCCCTGCGGGTTGACCACACCGTGCGTGCCGACATAGACCAGATTCAGCTCTTCGCTGGTGGCCATGCCCGAGAGGCGGGCGAGGGAGACTGCGCCCGCCGTCAGGATCCACACGGCCACCAGGCTCCCACCAATTCCCGCCAGCGGGACGAGGCTGGCCCGGCCAATACCGTTGGTGAGCAGCAGCGCTGGGATGGCGATCAGCGCGCAGCCGAGCAGGGCGACCGGCACCGGCGCCTGGCCAACCAGCAGGCGCGGGATAATGAACCACCAGAGTACGCCAACCGCGGTGCCCAGGCCGACGAGCGCACGGAGCCCCTGGCCCCGGGCGACGGCAATGACGACGGCGCCAAGCACGATAAGTCCCCAGATCAGCCAGGGCCAGCGCACGTGGTCGACCAGCTCGAAGGCCTCATCGCCGGCAGCATCTTGCCCGCCGGAGCCGCCGGACGCACCGGTGCTACCGCTCGCTGGCTGGTTCGGCGCGCTCGCCGCCGCCGACGTATCATGCTGGGGCAGGTAGTTCAGGATGACGCGGTCGCCGGGATAATAGGAGCTGGCCGCAGCCACAAGGCTCGGCGCGCTGCCGGTGCCAAGCGAGAGATGAATGATGCGGCCGCGTGGCGAGCCTGAGATGATACGGATCGTCAGCTCGCTGGCCTGGGCAAGCCGGCGCTGGGCACCGGCGGCATCATCACTGGTGCCGAGCGGGGTCGTCGCCAGCACCACGCCTTCAACACGCTCAGTGGCAGGGGCGGCCGGCGCGTCACTGCTCACCTGCATGGCTGGCGGCGTGGGTGCCGTGGCGCGCAGCACCAGCAGCAAGGTGGCTAGCGCGAGCCCTGCAGCGGCCGCACGCAGCAGCGGCCCGGGCGCCGGACGGCGACGGGGGCCCAGGCCAAGGCGCAGCAGCACCACCACCAGGCCGGCCACGGCCAGCAGCGCCGTGGCCACGCGCCCGCGGGCCGGACCAGCGCGCCGCGACCGGCGCGCGCGAGGCGGCCGCGGCGGCGCGGGCATCAAGGGCGTGTACGAACGAAATTCACTCACCGCTGCCCTCGCCGGCGGCGAGCCGTGTCACGCTGGAACGGCGCTTGCGCCACATTGGTAACAACGGCTACGGCGAGCCAGCGGCACGCTTAGTACTGCAACGAGACTTTGATCTGGTAGCGTGCCGCAGCGGATTCATCTGGAAACTCTCGTTGCAGTATTAGCGGGAACACCGGTGGGATTGAGCCCTCCTCTTTCACGTACCGACGGCTGCGGTGAGGCAGCGGCACACTCAGCGGGTATCCTCAGCAGACAGAGCGCGTGTGCGCTCGCCACCCGCAACCCGCGATGACGACCGATCGCCGTAAGATCCTCTTCCTCTGTCCCAGCGCCTGGGATCATGTCCAGCTCGCTGCCTCGCGCACGCTTCCTCGCCATCGCTATGACCTGCGCTTCATTGCCGAGGAGGCCGAAGACTACCCCGCGCAGTTCGACGCGCTAGGCTTCATCGATCAGATGGTTCGCGCCTGCCGCGCATCGCCGGTCGACGGCGTGGCCACCTCGAGCGATTATCCAGGCGCGATCGTCGCCGCGGCCATCGCCCGGGAGGTGGGGCTACCCGCTCCAGCCCCCCAGGCAGTGCTTCGCTGCTCGCACAAGTACTACTCGCGCCTGGCCCAGTACGAAGCCGTGCCGGAGGCCACGCCGCGCTTCGCGCTCGTCCGGCCGGGCCATCTCTCACCCCAAGCGCTAGGGCTCGACTACCCGCTCTTCGTCAAGCCGGTGAAGTCGTGGTTCTCGATCCTGGCGGCGCGGATGGAGAATGCGACACAGCTGGCGGCCTTTCTCGAGTCGCCGGCGGTGCGCCAGCATCTCACCGAGTTCGTGGGCCCCTTCAATCGGCTGGTACGCCGCTACACCGACTTCGACTACGACGGCAGCTATCTCATCGCCGAAGAGCTCCTGCACGGCAGCCAGGTGACGGTGGAAGGGTACGTCTTCCAGGGCGAGGTGAGCATCCTCGGCGTGGTGGATTCGGTCATGTTCCCTGGGACGATCAGCTTCCAGCGCTTTGAGTACCCATCGTCGCTACCTGAGGCGGTGCAGGCGCGGATGGGCAGCATCGCCGCGCGGGTGATGCAGCACATCGGCTTCGATAACGGCCTCTTCAACATCGAGATGTTCTACGATGCCGCACGCGATGCCATCCGCATCATCGAGATCAACCCGCGCATGTGCGGCCAGTTCGCCGACCTGATGGAGAGCGTGAACGGCACGAACACCTACGAGATCCTGCTCTCGATCGCGTGTGGCGAGCGCCCGCAGCCCCGCCGCAGGCAGGGACGCTTTGCGATGGCAGCCAGCTTCCCCTTGCGCGAATTCCAGGATAAGCGTGTGACTCGCGTCCCAACCGATGACGACATCGCCCGCGTCAAGGAGGCGCTACCGGTCACGCTCGTGAAGCGCTACTACCGCGAGGGCCAGCGCCTTTCCGACGTGCCCGACAACAGCGACGGACTCACCTGGCGACATGCAGTCATCAACATGGCGGGGCATGACCGCGCCTCGCTGCTGCGCGACTTCGATGAAGCACTGCGCCGACTGAGCTTCGGCCTGGAAGCGGTGTGACGGGGGCTGTCGCAGCAAGACTTCGACAGCCCGGCCACACGCTGCTGAGCGTCATGCTGACCAGCGTGCAGACGCGGGAGGGGTGGGCTTATAGGGCTTACAATAACCTGTGATCGCCTGGCCGGAGACTGCCGGGCTGGCTGCTGGGGCGGACATCAACATCACTCGCCTTGCTGGCAATCCGTGACGGCATCACTGGGCTCGCACCGCCAGTGGACGAGCCAAGGATCGCGCTATACTTGGCGCGTCGAGCACAAGGGATGAACAGCCGGGCATCAGGGTCACGAGGCCGGCGCATGAGCGGCCTGGCCGGTCTCGTGTTTGCGGGGCTGCTGGCCGTCGCTGCCGGCGGGTGCACCGTCATCGGCACAGCAGCCCCACCAACACCGGTTCCCACACCGAAGCCAACCCCGACGCCCCAGCGTCCAACTGTCCAGGTGCGCCGCGGAACGATCGTCGACGCGATCAAGGTGCTGGGCCGCGTTACGGCTTCCCAGGAGGCCGACCTCTCCTTCCGGAATAGCGGCCGCATTCGCGACGTGTACGTCCAGCCCGGCGATATGGTGCAGCCCGGCCAGGTCCTGGCAGAGCTGGACCAGCGTGACCTGCCCTGGCAGCTGGCCCGCGCGCGCGTCAACAGGGACACCGCCCAGCTCAAGCTGGCGGCAGCGCAGGCCAAGCAGACCCTCGACGATACCGCCATCTATCAGCTGAATGTGCAATCGGCACAGATCGGCCTGGCGCTGGCGCAGCTGAATCTGGAGCGCCTAAAGGCCGGCCCGCAGGATCAGGAGGTCAAGAAGGCCCAGGCCGACGTGACCAGTGCGCAGGCGGCGCTCGATCGCGCGCGGTTCGACCTGGCCGATAAGCAGGCGCAGCTGGCGGCCAAGCAGGCGCAGCTGGCGGCGATGCTCCAGGGCCCCGATCCGGTAGCACTCGCCCAGGCAAAGGCCGATCTGGAGCTGGCGAAGATCAAGCTCGAGCAGGCGCAGGCCGGGCCCAAGCCGGAGGACGTGAAGGCCGCCCAGATCGCGCTTGACCAGGAGAAGACCAAGCTAGAGAAGCTCAAGAACCAGCCCAAGGTACGCCCGGAGGATGTCGAGGCGGCACGCCTCCAGGTGGAGGTAGCAAAGGCGCAGCTGGACAAGGTGCTGGCCGACATCGATGCCGGCGCGATCAAGGGCGAGGTGAACAAGGATACGGCCGTGCGCAACGCACAGGCCGCACTCCAGCAGGCGCAGAACACCTACGATAAGCTCCGCGGCGCCGGGCCCACGCCGGAGGAGCTCAAGCAGCAGGAAGATGCCGTTCGGCTGGCCGAGCTGCAGCTCCAGAAGGTGAGCAACCCGGCCAGCTACGACGTCGGTGCCGCCCAGGCGGCGGTGGCGGCGGCGCAAGCCAAGCTCGATCAGCTCCAGGCTGGCCCCACCGATGCCGATCTGGCCCCGCTGCGGTCGCAGATCGACGCGCTGGGGCGCACGATCGAGACCGCCAAGCAGGCCATCCAGGCAGCGCAGGCCGGGCTCCAGGCAGCGCAGGCCAGACTCGACCTGGTGATGCGTGGCCCGAGCGATTTCGATCTCCAGGATGCCCAGAATAAAGTGGCTCAGGCGCAGACGGCCGTTGCCTTGGCGCAGGCCAAGCTCAAGACCGAGCAGGATACGATCGCGCAGGCCCGCACGGTGGCCTCGTACGATGTCCGCTCGCTGCAGCAGGCGCTGGATCAGACCACGCTCGACGTACAGAACTACGAATCGCAGACCGGCGACGTGAAGATCACGGCGCCGTTCGCGGGGCGCATTACCCGCCTGGCGGCGCGGCCGGGGGATACAGTGCAGGCCTTCTTCCCCATCCTGACCGTGAGCAGCCTCGAGGGGCTGGTCGTCAAGGCCGATATTGCCGAGGCTGATCTGCCGCGCCTGCAGGTAGGCATGCCGGTCGATCTGACGATGGACGCCTACCCCAATCAAACGCTGCACGGCCGCATCGATGCGCTGCCCGAGCTGACCGTCGGCCAGGTGGGGCAGGCGCCAGATAAGTCCACCCGCATTGTGGTCGATTGGCCCGGCCCCGGCGCAGAGATGGGCATGCTCGCGCGGGTGCAGATCACCCTGCTGGTGAAGCCGGACGTGCTGATCGTGCCCAACAGCGCCGTGCACACGGTGGGCAAGCGCACGTACGTCGAGTACATGGACGGCGATATCAAGCGCTCGCGCAATGTGCAGGTGGGGATCGTCACCGAGAGCGAGACCGAGATCGTCTCTGGCCTCGAAGAAGGCATGACGATCCTGTCCGGCGAGAGCTCCTCGTAGCCTCTCCGGGCCGGCAGCTTACCGGGGCTGAGGCGCGGGGCCGGGCGCGGGAGATAAGGCTGGGCCTTGAAGCGCGTACCGGCAATCGAGGAGAGGCCGGAGGCCACCGTCGCGGCCAACCCGGCAGAAAGGCGTGATCTTGAAGCTCGTGGCTGCAGCCAGCTCGCCGGCACCGGCGCCGCGGATGCGGGGCCGGCTGCAGCGCGGGCTGGGTGTGCTCGGAGCGCTGCTGGCGCTGGCAGCGCTCTTTGCCAGCGCCGCGGCCATCGCGCCGAGAGGTGGCCAGCCGCTCTCCGAAGGCGAGCGGCGCCAGCTCCTGCTGCAGGCCGGCCTGCCGGCCAACTTTCCCGTCCATCCGGAGGCGCAGCGCATGCGCCAGCCGACACAAGGAGGGTTCAGCTACGCGGTGAGCGAGCCGGTGCCGGATGCTGCCGAGTGGATGGAAGAGGCGCTCACGCGCGCCGGGTACGACGTCTTCGATACCGATGTGCCGGGGCAGGATCCGTACCTGCCGCACTGGCTGTACTTCCGCGGCCCAGCCGGGCTCAGCGGGGCCGTGCTGGTGCGTGATAACAGCCGCGGCCTGCTGCGCCAGAGCACTGAGGTCAAGGTGCTATCCGCGCGCGACGCACGCCTTGCGCCGCCGGCCGCGACGGTGCCATCATCCCCGCTCCCCCGCTGAGACTGCGTCGCGCTGCCAGACGAGATCACCGGCCACGATGGTGGCCACACAGTCGAGCTCGGCATCGTAAACAGCCAAGTCGGCATCGGCCCCGGCGCGCAGCCCGCCCTTGCCGGGAAGCTCCAGCAGGCCGGCTGGCACCGCAGCCGCCATGGTGAAGAGATCGTCCAGCGCAAGTCCGAGGCGGTCCCGCAGCAGGCGGAGGTTGCGGTTCATCGGCGAGACGCTGCCGGCGATCGTGCCATCGTCGAGCAGCGCCGTACCGTCGCGCACCGTCACGCAGCCGCGGCCTAGCCGCTCGTAGCGGCCGTCGGGTAGCCCGGCGTAGCGGATGCCATCGGTGACCAGCGCCGTGCGCGGCGGCCCCTTGCAGCGGAGCAGCACGCGCATCGCGCCCTCGAAGACGTGGACGCCATCGGCAATCAGCTCGGCGATGAGCCGGTCGTCAGCGAGCACGCCGCCCACCGTTCCCGGATCGCGATGGAGCAGCGGGCGCATTGCGTTATAGGTGTGGGTGGCCTTCCTGGCTCCCGCGGCCGCCGCGTCGAGCACCACCTCGTACGTGGCATCGGTATGCCCGATGGAGGGAACGATCCGCAGGCGTACCATCTCCTCGATCACCGCCAGCGCCCCCGGCAGCTCCGGTGCGATGGTCATCATGCGGATCTGCCCGCCGGCTGCATCCTGGAGACGACGCAGATCATCGACGCTGGGCACACGCATGGTGGCCGGATCGATGGCGCCCCGGCGCACCGGGTTGAGAAACGGCCCTTCGACGTGAATGCCCAGCAGCCTGGCGCCCTGGGTTGGCCGTCCGGCCAGCGCACCCAGTCTGGGCAGAGCCACCATGAGCTCCTCCCATACGCCGGTGACGGTGGCCAGTAGGGCCGTTGCGCCGGTGGTAGCCCGATACCGGCAGATGGCCAGGCTTTCATCGACCGAGCCGGAGGAGAAGCTGCCGCCGGCAGCGCCGTGCACGTGCAGATCGATCGTCCCCGGCGCCAGCAGGTGAGGGCGGAAGTCGAGGACGTCGGCGTCGGGCGGGATCGGCTCCCCGGTAGCAAGCAGGCGCTCGATGGTAGAGCCGGAGATGACCAGGCCGGTAAAGCGAGGAGCCACGCGCAGCGCCGGGGCTTCCACCCTAACGACGGAAGGAGGTGCAGGCCGGCGCGGCTCGCCGGCATGTGCTTCGCCAGCGGCTGGCGGCGCGGCCCCGACGACGGCACCGGCAAGAACGTAGCGTACCCTCGCCACCGGCCGGGCCTTGCCGTTACTGAGATTTAGCGGCGAGCACCTGCCCCGCCGCGTGCACAATGTCGCCGGCGGTCAGGCCGTACTTGGCCAGAAGCTCCTCGCTCCTGCCCGATTCGGCGTAGCGATCCCCGATGTTGACGAAGGCGATCGGGCACGGAGCATGGCGCGCGGCGGCCATAGCCACCACGCTTCCCAGCCCGCCGTGGGCGAGATGCTCCTCCGCCACCACCAGCGCGCCGGTTTCGCGCGCGGCGGCGGCGATGGCCGACTCATCCAGGGGCTTGACGGTATGCACGTCGAGCACCCGCGCCCGAATGCCGCGATCGGCGAGCAGGTCGTGCGCCTGCAGCGCCGCCGCGACCATCAGGCCGTTGGCCACGATGGTCAGGTCCTGGCCATCGCGCAGCCGCACTGCCTTGCCGATCTCGAACCGCGCATCGTGCTCCGATTCGTAGACCACGGGCACCTTCGGCCGGCCGACTCGCAGGTAGACCGGGCCTTCGTAGGCCAGCATGGCCCGCACCGCAGCGCGCGTCGCCGCCCCATCGGCCGGCACCAGCACGGCAAAGCCGGGGAGCGCACAGGCCAGCGCCACGTCTTCGATGGCCATCTGCGACGGTCCATCCTCGCCAATGGAGATGCCAGCGTGGCTGCCCACCGCCTTGACGTTCAGATGAGGGAAGGCCACCGACATGCGCAGCTGGTCGAACGCGTTGCAGAGCAGAAAGCAGGCGAAGCTGGCCACGATCGGCACCTTGCCGCACGCCGCCAGGCCGGAGGCCACGCCCACCATGTTGCTTTCGGCGATGCCGCAGTTGAAGAAGCGGTCTGGATGATCCTGGGCGAACCACTCGGTGCGAGTGGAGTTGCTCACATCACCGTCGACGACGACGATACGCTCGTCCTCCTTGCCCAGGTCGCGGAGCGCCTCGCCAAAGGCATCGCGCGTTGGCTGGCCCAGCTTCAGCTCATATCGCTCGAGTGTGACTACCATCTTCAGCCGGCTCCTTGATTGAGAGCTACGGGCTCGGGCTCGCCAAGCTCTGCCAGCGCACGCGCCGCCTCTTCTGGGGTGAGCGCCTTGCCGTGGTAGCTCCAGTCCGCCTCGACGAATGACACGCCCTTGCCCTTGACTGTATGAGCGACGATCGCCTGCGGCCGGCCGCGAACGGCGCGCACGCGATCCAGGGCATCGAGAATGGCGCGCATATCGTGCCCATCGATCTCCTCGACGTGCCAGTGGAACGCGCGCAGCTTCTGGGCCAGCGGGCGATAGTCGATCACGCGCTCGAGCAGGTTCGATTGCTGAGCCTTATTGTGATCGACGATCAGGGTCAGCGTATCCACCCGAAGCTGCGCTCCGGCCATGAGCGCCTCCCATACCTGGCCTTCCTCCATCTCGCCGTCGCCGGTCATGATGTAGGTGCGGTAGCTGCGCCCATCGAGCCGGCCAGCAAGGGCGTGGCCCAGGCCGATCGAAAGCCCCTGGCCGAGCGACCCCGTCGACGCCTCCACGCCCGACAGGCGGCGCATGTTGGGATGGCCCTCCAGGGGGCTCTCCAGGCGGCGCAGCGTCCCCAGCAGCTCGCGGGGGAAATAGCCGCGCTCGGCCAGGATGGCATAGAGCGCTGGCGCCGCGTGCCCTTTAGAGAGAATGAAACGGTCGCGGTCAGGCCAGTGAGGCTGATGGGGATCGTGGCGCAGGACACCGCCGCAGTAGAGCGCCACCAGGATATCGATGGCCGACATCGAGCTAGAAGGATGGCCCGAGCCGGCGCGGGTGGTCATCTCGATGATGTCGCGCCGCAAGCGGCGCGCGATGGCCTCGAGCTGCTCGGGCGCCGGCCGGCCGGCGCGCGCGGCTGAGGCTGGCTCAGCCGGCGCGGGTGCGGCTGCCGCGACTACGCCTTGTGCCATGATGCTCCTCGCATGCCTCCTCCCAGCCAGTATAGCGTTCGGCAAGATGGCGCAGGACAGCTGCCTCGACCTCTTCTGGGGCCAGCCTATCGGTGCGCAGACGGAGGTCGGCGTGGCGCCGTGCATCGGCCAGCCGGCGGCGCTGCTCACGCAGTAGCTCCGGGCGCAGCCCGGTGCGGCCGCGCCGATGCGCCGTCTGCGCCGAGGCATCGAGGTAGACGAGCAGGTCGGGCACCTGCTCGTGCCGCCAGAGCGTGGGAATGCAGGAGTGCTCCTGCGCCACGATGCGCACACGCACACCCCGTGCCGCCAGACGCCGCGCCAGCTCCGTCTTGCCGGAGCCACAGACCCCCACGATGGTGACGAGGACCTCGTGACGGGCGTCCTTCGCCATTGCTCGCGGCGTGGAACCCGCCGAGGGAATTCCACTTTGGTGGAGCAGTGGCGCCACCAGTGGCGTCGGTAGCTGAGCGAAGCCTGGCGGTGGCATCGGCAAGCTAGCCGTTGCGCCCCGGTAGCTCACCGGTGGCGTCGGTGGCCGAGCGAAGCCCTGTGGCAACACCGGTGATCCCCCTCTGCTCTGTGAGCATCGCGCGGCCGGTGGGCGGTGTCAACTAGAGCCGGCATCTCGCCACCGCGCGTGCGCTCACCGGGAGCAAACGCCGTCTCAAACGTGACACACGGCCTGCCGCCGCGCGCATCCAATCGGCAGGTCGCGCGTTGTTTACATAAGCCACACCCTGCGCAAAAACCGTCTCGCGGGTGGTCTCATGGCATAAAACGGTCTCCAGTCGCCGGATGAGTGATGAGCTGTGAGCCATGGCCGGGGCGTGGCGCCACACGCAAGACAAGCAGATCGAGAGAGATCGAGGTCATCGTGAGCGCGAGGGGAATCGATCCACACCAGCAGCGGAGCGGCGGTGTATCTGAGCCAGGAGCCTTCACCGTACAGCCCAGCCGCACCAGGGCCCTGGAGGCGCCGTCGAGCCGGGCCAGGACGATCGTCGCTGCCGCCAGCCGCTACGCCGGGTGGCTCATTGCCGGTGTCCTATTTGCCGTCGTGGCCGCCGCCTTTGCCGGTGCGCCGGCCCCCGCAGCAGAGGCGCAGTCGGCCTCCCCCACGCCAACCCCGTTCGTCTACGAAGACACCGATCCAGCCCTGGTCTATCGGGGAGCCGATTGGAGCCTGGTGCAGGATGCCAAGGCCCACGGCGGCACGCTGCACGTGGCGCGCATGGCCGGCTCGTCGATGCGCATGCAGTTCTACGGCCCTTACTTCAAGTGGTACGGCGTCAAGGGGCCCAACTATGGCCGCGCGCACGTCACCATCGATGGCCAGGATATTCCCAACTTTGCCAATGGAGTCATCGACCTCTACCGGCCCGGCGACCCCATCTATGACCTGATTGTCTGGCAGGGCGGGCTCGATAGCTCGGTATCGCACACGCTGGTGATCGAGGTGCTGGGTGAGCGAAACGGCTCCTCTACCGATAACCTGGTGGCAATCGATTGGATCGAGGTCCAGAGCGCCGATCGGCCGCCGGTGACGCCGACGCCGACGATCACGCCCACGCCCACCGCCACGCCGGTGCTAACAGCGACGGCAAGCCCGACCAGCACCCCCAGCCCGCTGAAGCCCCCGGGCTCGTGGTCGATCGATAGCCGGTTCCTGCGGTTTTACGTCGAGCACGACGGCCTGCGCATTCTGGGGAATACTGTCTCACCCCCCACCTTCTTCGCCGGCCACTTCACCCAGTACTTCGAGAAGGGGCGCATCGAGGATCACACCGGCGAGAGCCCGGATCCCAACTGGCAGTTCCAGTACGGGCTGCTGGTGGACGAGCTGCAGACCGCCCGCGCGCCGCTGCCGGTGGGTGGCGAGCAGTCGACCCTCACCTACGCGACGATCAACGACCTGGCCCAGGAGACCCGCCGCGTGGCCCCACCGGCCGGATTTACCGGCGGGACGGTAACCAACCCGGATGGCTCGGTCTTCGTACCCTATTCGCAGGCGCTGCAGCCGGCGCCGGGGCACAATGTCTCCCCCATCTTCTGGCCGTACATCAATCGCACCGACCTTTTCCCCGGCGGCTGGCTGCACGACATCGGCCTGCCAATGACCGAAGCCATTCCGGCCGTGGTCACCAAAGGCCCCATGGCCAATCGCAATATCCTGATTCAGGTCTTCCAGCGGACAATCCTGACCTACGATCCGCTCAACGCGCCGGACTTCCAGGTGGAGCGAGCGAATGTGGGCACCGACTATCGGGTCGCCTTCCCCGATCGTGTACCGCAATAGCCAGCCGCCGGCACGGCCTTGCCAGTAGTTCGGACGTGCCCGCTTCAGGCAAGACGCGATCCCACCCCACCAGTCAAGGCAGGCTCCTCTGGGTCCGGCGCATCGACCCAATTCGACCACTGCACCTCGACCACCCATCGATCGTCCTGGTGGCGCAGGACGCCGGGACACGTATTCCCTTCCGTGTCAATGAGCTGCACCAGCTCGCCCGGCCGTGCGCCGGCGAGCTCGTCACGCAAGCGTTCTCGTGCTGTCGGGCCGAGACGCACGCGATTGCGCTCGTCTCGATTGTTGAAGTCCACTACTAGCTGCCGCATGAGTCTGCTCGCTCCCTCGGCTGCTCCCATCTGCCGCGCCGGGTTCGGGACCGGCGAATCGAAAACGGAACTCACATGCTGTGCGTCATCGTCTGAGATGGGGCGAGACGGAATGAGCAGCGTTCCATGGTGCCCTATCCCCGGCGAAGGGACAACATCAAAGCCTGTGCCAAGCGCTCGCACCCGGCCTACAGTGGTCACCCGTATCTTGCCATGCGGGATCTGGCCTTCCCGGCAAAGATCTCGCACCGAATAGCCGGGAGCGCTCTGCACGGAGATCCCCCAGAAGCCGCCATTCTCGTCGGCGCTCCTCTTGACATCCTCCGGCGTGAGCAGTCCGCCTCTGACCACGTAGGCATCGTCCGGTAACCGCGTCTCCGCTCCTGGCACCCCCCCACCCCTGATCCATGCCTCCGCCCCATCATAGCACCGGCGCCCGCAAGCAAGGATGCAGGTCATCCGAATTTCTGGTTCCTCATCGCTCATCATGAGCCGCCGGCGGCGAGGAACTGCTACGCCTCGTAGACGATCTGCTCGCCTGGGTCGCGCAGCGGCGCTCATCATGAGCCGCCGGCAGCGGTGCATTTGCTACGGTGATGCGATTGGAATTGGAGGCCAGCCGCATCGCCGTATGACGACCACGACGACACACACCACGACGACACACACCACGCTCACTCACCTGG
>Ga0070741_10008256_pt1 | contig 21009 bp, 18 predicted proteins | sample Coa_R1_4_FD_66440 | JGI IMG/M metagenome (GOLD analysis project Ga0070741, IMG submission 66440) | Surface soil microbial communities from Centralia Pennsylvania, which are recovering from an underground coalmine fire - Coalmine... | ecosystem: Environmental > Terrestrial > Soil > Unclassified ...
GCACCGTCCGGCGCTTCGTCGGCGCGAACCTCTATCTCGAATTCCCCAGCGCGGGCGCGACGCAACATCTGATGATCGCTGCCTGCCGCGCGCGGGGCCGCACCGTCATCGAAAACTGCGCCGCCGAACCCGAAGTCGTGGACCTGGCCGACTTCCTCAATGCCTGCGGGGCCAGAATCACCGGGGCCGGGACGCCGACCATCCTCATCGAGGGCGTGGAAGAACTGCATCCCACCGAGTTTACCATCCTCTCCGACCGCTTGCAGGCCGGAACCTATGCGCTGGCCGCCGCCATCACCGGCGGCGATGTCTACATCAAGCACGCCGTCGTGGATCACTGCCGTCCTGTCCTCTCCAAACTGACGGAAGTCGGCGTTGAGGTCACGCCCTCCGAGGACGGCTACCGCGTGCGGCGGGTCGGGAAGATTCTGCCGACGGACATCAAGACGATGCCGCACCCCGGTTTCCCGACCGATATGCAGCAGCCGTTCGCCTCCCTGCTCACGCTGGCGGACGGCGTCTCCGTCATCACGGAGAACGTCTACGAGAGCCGCTTCCGCTATACCACCGAACTGGAGCGGATGGGGGCCGATATTCGCGTGGAGGGCCGCACGGCCATCATCACCGGCGTCGAGCGGCTGACCGGCGCTCCCGTCACCGGCACCGACCTGCGCGCGGGCGCGGCGCTCGTGGTCGCGGGCCTGGCGGCGGAGGGCGAGACGGAGATCGCCGGATTGGATCATCTGGATCGAGGCTATGAGAACCTCGTTCCCAATCTCTGTAAGCTAGGCGCGCACGTCCTTCGTAAAGACGAGTCCGCGGCGGGAGGATAAACATCCGTGTTCAGTCTGGTACCGGAACTGGGCGTAGACCTGGGAACCGCCAACATACTCGTCTATGCGCGCGGCAAGGGCATCGTGCTGCGCGAGCCTTCGGTCGTCGCCATCGCCAACAATACGAAAAAAGTGCTGGCGGTCGGCGAGGAGGCCCGCCTGATGCTGGGCCGCACGCCCGGCCATATCGTCGCCGTCCGCCCGATGAGCGATGGCGTCATCGCCGACTACACCACCACGCAGCGGATGCTGGCCTACCTGTTCAACAAGGTCGTCGGCAAGAAACGGCTGTTCAAGCCGCGCGTGCTGGTCTGCGTGCCGTCGCAGGTGACGAGCGTGGAGCGCCGCGCCGTGCTGCAAGCCGCCCTAGAGGCGGGCGCGGGAGAAGCCTATACTATAGAAGAGCCGATGGCCGCCGCCATCGGCGCGGGGCTGCCTATCTCCATGCCCGGCGGCAACATGGTCGTGGACATCGGCGGCGGCACGACGGACATCGCCGTGATCTCGCTGGACGGTATCGTCAACAGCGAGAGCCTGCGCGTGGCCGGAAACCGGATGGATGAAGTCATCGTGCGGCACGTCAAAGCGGCCTACAGCCTGATGATCGGCGACCGGACGGCGGAAGAGGTCAAGATGAAGGTCGGCTCCGCCTACCCGCTGGAACAGGAACTCGTCATGCCCGTGCGCGGGCGCGACCTGGTGGCGGGCCTGCCCAAAACGGTCGAGGTGACCTCCATCGAGATACGCGAGGCGCTGGCCGATCCGGTCATGGCGATCGTCGAAAAGGTCAAGCGCGTGCTGGAGCAGACGCCGCCGGAACTGGCTGCTGACATTATCGAGCGGGGAATCGTATTGACGGGTGGAGGCGCGCTGCTGCGCGGCTTCGACAAACTGTTGTCGGCGGCAACGAGCATTCCCGTCTATGTGGCGGAAGACCCGCTCTCCTGCGTTGCTATCGGCACGGGGCGCGCGTTGGAAGAGCTGCCCGCTATCCGCGAAAGCGCCATCGTCGCCCGGTAAATTTCCCGGCGAATGAATTCGCGGCTTGAAAAGCACGAAGTCGGCCTGCGCCGACTCACCAACCCGCGCAGGCGGGTTTCGTGCTTTTCAAGAAGCGGTTTCAACCGCCCGGCACGTCCGAGAGGGAAATGGGAGTTTGGCATCGGTCAGGTGGGATGCCTCTCGTTTGCAGGATGCAACGCCGCACCGACTCACGCTGTTTTTCAGGGAGACATTCCATGCAACGACCGATTTTAGCCACCGCGCTCTGCTTGAGCCTGCTGGGTGGTATCGCCGCTTTTGCGGGCCTGGGCTGTACCGCCTCTTCCGCACGCGCCGAAGATTCCGCGCTTACGGCGACATCCCCCGCCTCGCCTGCCGCGCCGCAAGCGCAGATCGCGCAGGCCTCCGAGGAACCGGGAGACGCCGCCAAAGCGCCCGCTCCCTCGTCGGAAGTTCCCCAGGTCGAGGTTCCGCTGGCGAAGCCTGCGGCGGTTCCCTCGGATGTGCGGGCCAATCACTGGGCGCGCAGCGCCGTGCAGCGCCTTCTGGAGGCGGGCATTATGAGCCTGCCGGATGGCCGCGCCTTTCACGGGGAGGCGAAGGTGACGCATACGCAGGCGGTCATCACGCTGGCGCGGCTGGCGCAGGCGCTGGAGACCGGCAAGTGGAAGGCGGCCAAGAGCGCGCCCGTCTCCGCCAATCTGATGGCCGAGAAGCGCCCGGATGCCTGGCAGAAGCAGCCCGTGACGCGCTACATGCTGGCCTCCAGCCTCGTCCGCTTTGCCGACTACGTCGCCAACGGCATCCATCGCGCGCCCGCCAACGGCAAAGACCTGGCGCAGTCCACCGCCATCCCGGAGAAGGCGACCGTGACCGTGCCGCGCTCGCATCCCGCCTACACCGCGCTGGTCTACCTGACGAGCCGCCGCATGGTCTGGCCCGGCTCGCCTTTCCTGAAGCCGGATGATCGCCCGGCGACGAGCGGCGAAGTGAGCCGCGCGCTGGCGCAGATGGTCACGGGCCTGAACGACCGCCTGACCGAACTGGGCCACGATTCGGAAGGCGGCACGCCCGATGTCAACTCGAAGGGGGAGCGCCCCGGCCAGTAAATACTTATGGCATCCGAACCGCTTCGCTGCTCCTGCCGTCGTCATGCGGTGACGAATCTGCGCTGCGCCCGGTGCGAGACGCCGATCTGCCCGGACTGCTCTGTCGTCGCGCCTGCCGGAATGCTCTGCCGGGAGTGCAGCAGCCCGAAGCATTCGCCCCTGTTTCAGGTCAGCGCCGGAAGTCTGGCGCTGGCCTTTCTGGTGTGCCTGGGCGTATCCGTTCTTGGCGGCTGGCTGCTGGTCGGCGTCGGGCTGGGGTTCGGCTTCTTCGCGCTGTGGGGCGCGCTGCTCTTCGGAGGCGCAGTCGGCGAGATCGCCCTGCGCGTGACGGGCCGCAAGCGCGGGATGCAGATGGAGATTCTGGCCGGAGCGACGACAGCAGCCGGGATGCTGGCGGGTTGGCTCTTCAAGGCGCTTCCCTACCAGCATCCGCCCCCCGGCGTGCCGGTCGTGTTCCCGCTCTTCCCCGTCAGTCCCCTGTTTTACCTGATGGCGGGCGTGGCGGTCTTTGCGGCCGTCAGCCGCATCCGCTATCTCTGAATCCGGCCCACTTTATCTGAACAAGGCGGAAGTGGTGAGTACCGAAACCATACGACGATTTGCGCGCTACAAGGCTGACATCATGCGGCAAAGCCCGGAGGTGATTTACTATGTTTTCTGAGACGCTCACTTCAGAACAGATGGAGAAACTGCTGACGCTGCTGGGGTATCGCCTGACTCCATCGAAGGGGCCGCAGCGCGTTTTCGAAAACCCGGAGTATGATGCCATGATGCTTTTGCCGCCAGCCGGGAAAGAGAAGTACGCGCGTGTGGAACATCTGATGACTTTGCGCCGCATCGCCATCGAAAAGGGTATCGTGGATGAGGCTACCTTCGAGCGCCTTCTCGACCAGGCGCAGCACAAAGGCGAGTCGGTCGCTGCCTGAGCGCCTCATGGAAAGCAGACGGGTCGGAATGGAAGGAGCGATTTTTGGACGAGTATGGCCCGATGCCTTGACAATTCGCGCAAACTGCGTTAAGATGTACACGTGTACAGAGAACAGGCCACTCTACGCCGACCCACCCGCAACGATGTCGCCCGCACCGCCCAGGTCTCCGGGGCGACGGTCTCCCGCGTTCTCAGCGGACGCTCCGACCTGGCGATCTCCGAGGAGACGCGCGCTCGTGTCCTGGCCGCCGCGCAGCAACTCGGCTATCGCCCTAATCAAGCCGCGCGCTCCCTGGTCACCGGGCGCTCGCACACCATCGGCCTCTGGACGATAGACAGCTTTACGCCGTTCTATTCCGACATCGCGCGGCGCATGACCGAACTCGCCGTTCCCGCCGGGTATCGGGTCGCCGTGCAGCACATGGCCTCCTACCAGGCGGCTCTCGAAGCGACGGCGCTGCCTCAGTTCGACGGGATACTGACCTGCGACCTGCACCATCCGTCCTATATCGCCTCCCTGCGCGCCCTGCAAGCCCCGCTGGTCTTCATGGGAACCTACCATCCGACAGAGGGCGACTACGTGGGCGTAGACCTGTACGCCGGGGCGGTACGGGCGATGGAGCATCTGCTGTCACGCGGCGGGAAGCGTATCGCGTTCATGGCCTATACCGGCGGCTACTCCCTGGAAGACCCGCGCTGCCGGGCCTACGCCACTCTCATGGAACAGGCGGGCCTGAAGACCGAGATTCTCTACACGCCGCGTCATGGACGCGCCGCGGCGCGGCAGGCCATCGGAACCTATGTGCGCGCGCGCGGATGCCCCGAAGCCCTCTTCTGCTTCAACGACGAGGTCGCTATCGGCTGCTACCGGGGCCTGTACGACCTGGGCGTGCGCGTTCCGCAGGATGTCGCCCTGGTCGGCTGCGACGGGATCGAGGACATGGAGTATCTGGAGTGTCCGCTGACCACCATCGTTCAGCCCGTCGAAACGATGTGCGCCCTGGCCTGGCAGTATCTCGAACAACGTATCAACGACCCAACGACGGCTCCACAACAGGCGATCCTGCAACCGCAACTGGTCATCCGCGAATCCTCCTGTCATCCAGCCGTCCGACCATTGGGACATTCCTGAAGCAAGCCCGCGAACAGAAAGGAACTCTCATGCAACGACGCACGGCTTTTACGCTCATTGAACTGCTCGTCGTTATCGCCATCATCGCGATTCTCGCCGCGATCCTCTTTCCTGTCTTCGCCCAGGCGCGCAAGGCGGCGCGCAGCGCCAGCACGCTCTCCAATCTGAAGCAGTTGACTCTGGCGAGCCACATGTACGCGCAGGACTACGACGACGGCATCGTGCTGACCGATTACGAACTGACCTCGTGGTCCGAGCCGACCTGGGTGACGCTGCTGCGGCCCTATGTCAAGTCGGACCCGCTGTTCTGGGACCCGGCCCGGCCCGCCTCGCCCGGCGTCAAATTCGAGGGCTACGATGCGGACACGCTCATCACCTTCGCCATCAACGACGCGGGAACGGCCGGCTACTTTCAGGGAAGCTGGGACAACTGGGGGCCGTATGTCTATGGACGCAAGCTGACCTCCCAGGAGTATCCCGCCGAGCGGATGCACTTCGCCCCGATCATGTGGCAGGGAACCAACGTCGGCTGGTACTACCTGCGCAACTATGAGGCGTCCTGGATAGATACCAGCCAGGAATACACGGACTGGTCGTGGTACAATAACGTCTGGCAGACGCGCCTTTCGCACTCCGGCAGCCAGATTCCGGTGGCTTACCTGGATGGGCATGTCGGCAAAGTCGGGCGCAACAAGTTCATCAGTTGGGATGAGGCTCCAGGCCGTGCCGACTGGGATCGCCTGATGCGCGAGCGGAATCTGTACCGCTTCTGGGGCAACACCTGGAGCGCCACCGAATGAGCGGCAGAAAACGATTCGGCAGGCGGCTGGCTCTGTGTATGCTGGCCTGCGGGTTCTGCATGGCCCTGCTCGGATGCAAAGACCCGAATCCGGGCATCACGGACAAGCCGCCGCCCAAAGGCGGGCCTCCAAAGAGCAATCGCAGGCCGCCTGGCGAAGTCAACAGCCCGGCCACCCGGTAGGCCGGGTCTGCCCGACGCATGAAATGGGAGTCGGGCAATGAGAAACCGGCCAGGTACTGGCAGTTCGTCTGGCTTGAGCTAGCCCGGTTGCCGCCCTATCCTGGAGCTGCTCCTCCCCATCCTCGGAGGCAGCTCCGGGATACTCAAGTAGGCTGGCGCGCACTAAAGGTGACGGAGAGGATGCTGGGAGGATGTCTCTATATCCGGATTTCCAGAGAATCTATCTTGCTGAGACCCCGTCGGAAGAGTCCATCCTGTGGCTGCCTTATTGTGAACGCGGCGTTCTGGTGCAGACTGCCGGGGAAACGGTGACGCTGCTTGCCGAGTCGGCCTGGGTGCGGGAAGCGTTCGGAGCCTGCGCGCCGCTGGCGCTGGGCCGTCTGAACGGAGCGACCTATGTGGCGTGCGAAGCGCCGTCGGAGTTGGAACTGCCGGGCGATTGCCGCGTCATGGATCTGAGGACGCTGTATGGCCTCATCCCCGAACAGGAGTGGCAGATCGCCGGGTACGCGGCTCAGATACTGCACTGGCAGCGTACCAGCCGGTTCTGCCCGATCTGCGGGCATCCTACCGAACCGATGCAACTGGAATGGATGCGGCGCTGTAGCCACTGCGGGCATGAACGCTACCCGCAGGTCAGCCCTGCGGTGCTGGTTCTGGTGCATGACGGCGCGGATGGCATCCTGCTGGCCCATAAGCCGGGATGGGGAGATCGGTACAGCATCCTGGCCGGGTTCGTGCTGCCGGGCGAATCCCTGGAGGAGTGCGTGCAGCGCGAGGTGGAAGAAGAGGTCGGGGTACAGGTCACCGATCTGCAGTATGTCGGCAGCCAGCCCTGGCCGTTTCCGCACCAACTGATGATCGGATTCACCGCGCGTTATCTACACGGAGACATTCGCCTCGATGCGCAGGAACTCGACCGGGCCGCCTGGTTTGACGTGAACGCGCTGCCCTCGCTTCCCCCGCCTCTGAGCCTCTCCCGCCAGATGATAGATGCCTGGAGACATTCGCGGCAAGCAGAATGATCCGCGCATGATCTTAGCCCCTTCATGCCTGCGAAGACGAGGCGCGCGTTTTCTGAGCGCAGACCGGCGACGCCGGTCAGGGTCAGCGAGGACAGCGCGGTCGGCGGGCGGATCGGCTCTCCCAGGAGCAGGGCGGCCCAGAGGACGACAGAAAGCAACAGCAGGGCATCCCCCGGCTGCGGACGCCCCGCGCCTTCCGACACAGCAAAGGCGAGAACGCAGAGAACGCCCGCCGCGCAGACGATCCAGAACAGGCCGGAAGGCCGCTCTCCCGCCCGTAAGACGCCCATCAGGGCCGTCATTGCCGGAAGCAGCCCGATGGCGACGGCCCCGTGCGCGGCGGGCAAGGACTGCATCGCCAGCGCGGAACAGAGCGGAAAGCCGAGGATGACGCCCAGCGCGACCAGCCCGAAGCCGGGCCAGTGCCGACGGGCCGGGAAACGCTCCCGCAGCCCCCACAGGAGCAGGCCCGCCAGTATCGCCGCGATCAGTTCGCGCCCAAGACCCACAAAAGCGCCGCCCAGTTCGGGCGCGGCGGCGCGCGTCGCAGGCAGAGTGAAACTGAATGCCAGAACCCACAGCCCTCCCAGCAACACGCCCTCCGCCTGTTGTGAGGCTTGCGCGCTCGATGTCTCGTCTACGCGGCCCGTCTGCTCCAAGAAGCTGCCTCCTCCCTCTCGTTGTCTCCATCCGGCTCTCGCGCCCCTCAAGTTACCCGGCATGTCACCCGGAATGCCGATAGGCCGTCAGCACGCTCCCAACAGTATACAGCAAGAAATAGGCATCTGCCTACCCTCTCATCTCGTCCTCTGTAACCGCGCTGCACAGCATTGCGCCTCTAACCTCTGGACATTCGCGCTCCGACACAGCCATGTGAAAACTACGGGCCACTATGGAAACATCTTCCTGGGAATCCGGCGATCCATCCGCATTGCTGGCGGCTGCGCCGGGAAACAGGGAACGCTTCCTCACCGTATGAGGCGGTTCACAGGTCTCCGTCAAGTGTAAGGAGTGACAGAATGAACAGACAGATACAGATCAGACGCCTGTCCGGGCCGGGCGGCGGTTCGCCAAGACTGGCGCGTCTGGGTTTCGCAATGATACTGGCGCTGGGTTTTCCGAGGGTCGTGAGCGCGGACGCGGGGAATTCTCCCGCCGAGAAGCCGGATGCGCCGCCCGCCGAAGCGACGAAGGTCGCCAGCGCGAGCGGGATCGGGGAGATTCCGGACACGGCGAAGCGTGAGCCTGCGCCTACTCCGACGAGCGATGCGCCCGCTCCTCCGCCTGCCGCCGCCAGCAAGGCGTCTTCGGCGCTGCGCAGCGTCCTGAGCCTGGGTGGGGACATCTATTTCGGCGGCACGAACGCGACCGGCATCCGCGCCCGCAACAATGACGGCATGTGGGCCGCCGGAGCCGGGACCGCCTATCCATCCAATATCTCCATCAACTGGCGCAGTGGGGAGACACGCGCTGCCCGCCTGTCGTTCGGCATCGGCGACCTGTATACGGCCTCCGGCACGATGTTCCGGCAGCCCGTCGAGGCGTTCTATCAGGTTCCGGCGTCGGGAGGCGCCAGCTTCACGGTCGGCAAATACTACGTCCCTTTCGCAGCGCAGGAGTGGGAGTTCGAACCCAAGTGGGGAGCGATGTATCAGGTGGCGCGTGGGCCGATGAACTATGCCGCTTCGATCAACTACAACTTCAACCGCGAAACGCCGAACGCCTATTTCCGGGTCGGACGCCTCTGGGGCGCGAAGACGAATCTGGGGGTTTCCGCCGGAGTGGGGCGCGGCCTGCTCTATAATTCCTCTCATACGGCGGCTTTGGGAATGGACCTGTCGCATGATTTCGGGAGCGTGCTGTTCTCGACGGAGTATGATTTCGCGCCTGGCCCGAACGGGCCGTTCCAGTTTCTCTATGGCAAGCTGACCTATACCAGAGCGGGCAACTTCATGCCCTACGTCGGCGCTTACTACTGGCACGACGGCGCGCAGGAGTTGGGAACGTATCACAGCGTCGTGGTCGGCCTGGGATACCGCGTGTCGCAGCATCTTGGACTGGAGGGCGCGTATGCACGCGGCAACGGGCGCAACATCGTCTGGTTCCAGTCCCACGTGACCTTCTAGCGACACGCCGTCTTGTGTTTCTAAGCCAGTCCGCTCTGATTACCGGAGCGGACTGGCTTTTTGCGTCATAGGCGATCTGCGCCGAATGCAAGAACGCAGCCTGGGCGCATCTGTGCATGAGATCCAAGCACCGCGAAGCGCGGGCCGCGCTCTCAGAGCAGACACACGAGACGAAATCCCCTTCTCACCGCGCCAACGGAGCAAACCTCTGATGAGATGAAGATGCGTTTGCCCTGGCCGCGCTCCTGGGAAATCTCCTGCCAGGTCTGCGCGCCGTCCGCGCTGTGCAAGACACCGCAATGATTCTGCTGTCAGACCGCATCTGGGGACGCGGCGCGCCAGGCGAGGCAGTAATGTCTCTTCCGCTGGAACCCTCCACGTTGGAGATTCTTCGCTGCGCTCTTGTCCTTCTGAGCGCAGCGGGAACGCCTCCACCGGAGGGGATATAAGAAACGAGGAAGACGCGGCCATTGCGGAAAGAGGCGCGCAAAGATATTCCCGCAGACGCGCAGGCGCTCTCCCCTGCGCCGCGCAGGGGAGAGCGTCCGGAAGGAGCCGCCATTTACACGCGGGGGGTCACGCGGCCTTCGGCAACGCGACCGGCTCCTGCGGGGGCCGGATGGCGGCGGCAGGACGCCGTTTCTTGATCGCCCGCAGAAATGCCTGCGCCATCGTGGGGTCGAACTGCGTGCCGATGTTGGCAATGATCTCCTGAATGGCGGTATCCCAGTCCATTCCCTGCCGATAGGGTCGGTCGGTCGTCATCGCGCTGAAGGCGTCCGCCACCGCCAGCAGCCGTCCCAGGAAAGGCGTCTCTTCGCCCTCGGTGCCGTCCGGGTAGCCGTTGCCATCCCAGCGCTCATGGTGCGAGCGGACGCCGTCCACGATGCCTTCCATACCCGGTATCGCGCCCACGATCAGCGCGCCCAGGCGCGGATGCCGCTTCATCACCTCGAACTCTTCCGGCGTCAGTCGGCCCGGCTTGCGCAGGATCTCGTCCGGAACGCCGATCTTGCCCACATCGTGCAGCAGGCCGCTGATACGGATCGTGCGCATCGTATCTTCCGAGACTCCCAACTCCTCGGCGATCCAGAGGGCGTATTCGGTCACATCTTCCGAATGACGGCGCGTATAGCGATCCTTATTGTCTATGGAGACGACCATCGCTTCCAGGAGAGCGAAGGAGCCTTCGGCGCGGAGCGCGAGGTTGGCGCGGTGTTCTTCCGTCGTCACGCCGACGCCGCTATCGCAGCGTTTGGCCTCATAAAGGTTGTGGTCGGCGATGGTCAGCAGTTCGTGCCGGTTCGTGCTGTCCTCCGGGAAGGCCGCAACGCCGCAGCGCAGAGTGATGGGGATGGTGCGCTCGTCTCCCGGCCGGCGGAACCCGTTTTCGAGCATTCGTTCCTGCAAACGCTGGGCCAGGGTCAGCGCATCCGTCGTCGTTGCGCCGGGCAGCACGATCAGGAACTCGTCGCCGCCGTAGCGCCCGACGATGTCGCGCTTGTCGCACTCCTGCAGGAGGGTGTGCGCGACCTTCCGCAGCACATCGTCGCCGACCGGATGGCCGTAGGTGTCGTTGAAAAACTTGAAGTTGTTCAGGTCGAGCATGATGACTGCCAGCGGCTGTTCCTGCGCCTGCGCCGTCTCGATGGCGCGGCTCAGGCGCTGATGCAGAGCGCGATGGTTGTAGAGATGCGTGACCGGGTCGCGGTCGGCGGCTTCCAGAGCGGCATGATGCTGGCGCGCGTTCTCCAGCGCGGTTCCGACTTCCACCCCGATGCTCTGCAAAAGCCCCCATTCGGTCGGCTCGATAGGCGCGTTCCAGCGGATAATGCCGATCATCCCCAGCGTATGCTGCTGGCAGATCAACGGCGCGCAGAGACAGATGCCTTGCTGATCGGCGGCTTGCAGGTTGGCCGGAAGGGGCAGCAGGTGAACCTGATCGCTGACCGCCTGACGCGCAAGAAACGTGAGTATCCTGGGTTGACCGTCCAGCCCTTTGTGATACGGCAGAGTGATGGTGGCGTCGGCCTCCGCCGCGTCACCGGCCAGCCAGACAATCACGGCCTGGGCCTGGCACGCCTGCAGCGTATGTTCCAGAGTCGCCGCCAGCACGTCGTTGATGTCCAGCGTATTGTTGACCGCCTGGGTCAACTCCAGCAGCGCGCCGATCTGTTTCGTGCGCTGATCCACGCGCTGCTCCAAGTGGACATTGAGGGTGGTCAGTTCTTCGTTGAGGGCGCTCAACTCCTCTGTCAGCGCCTGGTTCTGCTCCAGATGCTCCTTGAGTTGTCCGGTCAGGTAGCGGTTCTCCAGCAGGGTGAACACCTGGCGCATGATGACCAGCAGCAACATGCCCAGCCCGACAAAGAACATGGCGTTGCTGATGCCGTTTCCATCCCGGTAATCGAGATAGAGGACGACACTCAAAGAGGTGCCTGCGGCGGCATAGGGAGCGAACAGGCGCAGGAGGCTACGCGCATAACCGGCCTGTGTGTCAATGGAGGCGTCGGCATCCTGTAGCTTCTTCTGGTTGACCCAGACGTACATGCTGGCATAGGCAAAGAGCAGCGCGCCAAAGGGCCAGCCCCAGTCGGACCAGGAGCCGACGACATAGTGACCATGCATATTTGCATAGGCATAGATCGTATCGCCGAAGACCCAGAAGATGACACCGCAGGCCAGCATACTCAGCGCCCGGCGCATGATCCGATTAGAAGCTTTTGCGCTCAGCAGCACCAGCGCGCTGAAGAGGCAGGCGATATCGCCGAGGGGATAGGCGATGCTGACGAGCTTGGCGGGAACTGAGACCCCGGAACGATGCCACAGATGTTGCAGCAGGAAGTACCAGATGAGGACGCCGACGCTGCTGGTCGCGATGGCACTATCCAGCAGCATCCGTGCCCGCCCGGCGTTCGGGATCGCGCCGAACAGGAGTAGCACGCCCCCCATCATAAAGGGAAAAATGGCGAGCCAGAAGGGATCGCACCAACTGGGGACGGGAACGAAGCCCTTGTTTACATTCTCATAGTAGTAGTACAGACTATAGCCGATAAGATTGGAGAGGCAGGTCAGGCCCATCAGCAGCCAGGCAAGCCTCTGTAATCGCGTCGCGTGCAGCCCGCGCCAGGCATACAGGACGCAACAGAGACCCCCAAACAGATGCGGCGGCAGATGAAGCGGACTGAACAGCGCCGGGAAGTCTTCGGGGCGGCCCGGTCGGGCGATAAGCAGGCCCAGAAAGACCAGGGCATAGATTGCCGGCAGGGCGAAACAGGCTTTTTGTAATCGGGTCAGGCTCCTGAACTGCATAGTCGCGCTCCCTCTTGCCTGGCGACAACAGACTTCTCGGCAGGAAGATAGGTAACTTTACCAAAGGGTATTTCCACAGTGACCGACAAACATAACACGCTTTTTTAGGCGTCCATCGCCGAAGGAAGACTGCGCGGGGGTAGCGGCTTTGTAATGATCTTGTAATGGTAGGCCGGTACAATAACGGGGTCTTCCCCATCCAGTAGTCTTTCCGTGGGAGACGGCTTAGATTGTGCATACTGTCCAGCGGAGAGCCAAACCGGGACGTCTCGCTCTTCAGTCATCTCGTAGATCACCTTTGCAGGGAGACAAGAGTGAATAGCAAAATGCAGAACCTTACGGATATTCTGCGCTGGCGCGGGGAGTGCCAGCCCGACCGTCTTGCGTTTCGCTTTCTGGCCGACGGGGAAGAAGACTGTTCCACGCTGGACTATGCCAGCCTCGATCAGGACGCGCGGATGATTGCGGCGGTGCTACAGCAGGTCTGCTGGTTCGGGGATCGCGTGCTGTTGCTGTTTCCTGCCGGTCTGGACTATATCCGCGCGTTCGCAGGCTGTCTCTATGCGGGCTGTATCAGCGTCACGGCCTATCCACCCAAAGCCAGGCGCAGCGCGACCGACAGCAGTTGGCAGCGGCTTCAGGCCATCGCCTCCGACGCGGACGCGCGTGTGGTGCTGACTACCTCCACGCTGCGCGAACGGCTGCAGAGTATGCAGCATGAGATGCCGGAATTAGGGAAACTGTGCTGGATCGCGGTGGATATGCTCACACCGGACGAAGCGCAGGACTGGCAGCCGCCCCTCCTCTCGCCCGAAACGCTCGCGTTCCTGCAATATACGTCAGGCTCGACGGCAACGCCGAAGGGCGTCATGGTCAGCCACCGCAACCTGCTGCACAATCTCGAACATCTCCACCGAGGAATGCGTACCACGCCCGAATCGGTGTTGGTGGGATGGCTCCCGCTGTTCCATGATATGGGCCTGATCGGGTTGATGCTCCATGCCCTCTATATGGGTATTCCTTATACCTTCTTTTCGCCCGCGACCTTCATACAGAAACCACTGCGCTGGCTGGAGGCGATCTCCCGCTATCGAGGCACGGCGAATGGAGCGCCCAACTTCGCTTACGATCTCTGCGTGGATCGCGTCATGCCAGAAGAGCGCGAAACTCTCGACCTGAGTTGCTGGGATGTGGCGTGCAACGGCGCGGAACCGGTGCGGGCCGAGACGCTGGCGCGCTTTGCGGACGCCTTCCGGCCCTGCGGTTTCCGAGCCGACGCCTTCAATCCCTGCTATGGACTGGCTGAGGCGACGCTTGTCGTCTCCATCGGGTTCCAGCGCGGCGAACCGGTCGTTCGCGATTTCGACGCCGAGGCGCTGGAACGGCGGCACGCCCTGCTCGCGACGGCAGACAGCCGCAAGTCCCGTGCGCTCGTCGGGTGCGGCACGACAGTGGAAGACCAGCGCACGATCATCGTAGACCCGGAGACGCGCGAACTCTGCCCGCCCGGAACCATCGGGGAGATCTGGATTCAGGGCGCGAGCGTCGGGCAGGGCTACTGGCGGCGGCCCGAAGAGACGCGCGAGACCTTTCAGGCGACTCTGGCCGACGGCGTGACCGGCCCCTTCCTGCGCACCGGCGACCTGGGATTTTGCCACGAGGGCCAGTTGTACATCAGCGGGCGTCTCAAAGACGTGGTGATCATTCGGGGCGCGAACCACTATCCGCAGGACATCGAAGCCACGGTCGAGCGGTGTCACCCGGCGTTGCGCGCGGCGGGCTGCGCGGTGTTCTGCATCGAGGAAGAAGGCGAAGCGCGGCTCGTTGTGGCCCAGGAGTTGCAGCGCACCGCGCTCCAGTCCGATCTGAACGAGATCTATGCCGCGATCCGCGCCGCGATTGCGGAGGAACACGGCATCCAGGCGCACGCCATCGCCCTGCTCAAGCCGGGGGGCGTCCCCAAGACGACCAGCGGCAAAGTCCAGCGTTCCGCCTGTCGGGAGGCATGGCGCAAAGGGGATTTGAACCTGGCCGGAGTCTGGCAGCAGGCACAGTCCCTCGCGCCGATGCCGCCGGAGAGCGAACCGATGCTGGCGGTCGTGGGGCCGTCTGCCTCAAGACGCCCGATATTCGTCCTGCCGAGCGCGCCGGAGGAGCAACTTCCGGCTCTGGAAGCCTATCTGCACGCGTGCGTGCAGCGTCTCCTCGGGCTGGTTCCCGAAGAGGTCATCGCGCGCAATCGGTCGCTATCCGGCGTGGGCCTGGACTCTTTAATGATCGTGGAGTTGAAGAACCACGTCGAGAGAGAGTTAAAAGTCGTGATACCGACCGGCTTGCTGATGCAGGGGCCGAGCCTGGCACAACTCGCTGCCGTCCTGCATGAGCAGATGGCGCCCCGAATGCCTCTGCCGCCTCTCCCTTCGCACTTGACGGCGTCTGCGGTCGCCAATCTCAGCGATGCAGAAGTGGATCGGATGCTGGCGCTGGTGATGAAGAACAAATGAGGGAAACAAGCAAGGACTAATCATGTTCACGTCTGACTTGATCGCACTCTCCGCCGAGGAGAAGCGGGCGCTGCTGGCCCGACTGTTGCAGGATCGGGCCGTTGTGGCGGCGCCGCAGCCTGCGTCCTCGCCTCCGCCGACCGACCTGGCCGACCTGCACCCTTACGAAGCCTATGTCAATCCCTATCTGGGCGCGACCCTGCGCGCCGTGAATATGGACAAACGGTATGTGCGCGGAGAGGGCTGCTGGCTCACCGATGACAAAGGAACGCGCATTCTCGATTTCACCGGCGCGTATGGCGCGCTGCCCTTCGGCTTCAATCCACCGGAGATCTGTCAGGCGGTCACGGATGTCTTCGCGGCGATGGAGCCGAGTTTCATCCAGCCCTCCGCGCTGGAAGCCGCCGGAGAACTCGCCAGGCGGCTGATCGAGATCGCGCCCGGCGACCTGCGCTACGTGACCTTCACGAACAGCGGCGCCGAGTCGGTCGAGGCGGCCATCAAGCTGGCCCGCGCCGCGACCGGCAAGCTGGGCATCCTTTCGACGGAACGCAGCTTTCACGGCAAGACGCTCGGCGCGCTCTCCGCCACCGGGCGCGCGCTCTACCAGCAGGCGTTCGGCGCGCCCGCGCCGCACTTCGCCCGCATTCCCTACGGCAGCCTGCGCGCGCTGGAAGAGACGCTCTCCCGGCACGCCGGGGAGATCGCCGCTTTCATCGTCGAGCCGATCCAGGGCGAGGGGGGCATCGTCGTGCCGCCGCTGGGCTACCTTCAGGGCGCGCGCGAACTCTGCACCCGCTACGGCGTGCTGCTCATCTTCGACGAGGTGCAGACCGGCCTCGGACGCACCGGCACGCTGTTCGCCTGCAATGCCGAGAACGTCGCGCCGGACATCCTGACGCTGGCGAAGGCGCTGGGCGGCGGCCTGGTTCCCATCGGAGCCGTGCTGTGTACCGAAGCCTGCTACACCGCAGAGTTCGCGCTGAAACACACCTCCACGTTCGCGCAGAACACCCTCTGCTGCCGGGTGGGACTGCGCAGCCTGGAACTCATCACCCGGAACGAGCAGGAACTCGTGCGGCAGGTGGCAGAGAACGGGCGCGCGCTGCGGGAGGGGCTGGAGGCGATCCAGCGCAAATTCCCCGAACTGATCAAGGCGATTCGCGGGCGCGGCTATCTGCTGGGCATGGAGTTCACAACGGACTTCGGCGCGTTCGGGCGGCAGTGCCTGATGTCGTTCATGGCGGAGCAGGAGAGCCTGGCCCTCGGACTGTGCAGCTACCTGCTCAACGTCGAGCATATCCGCATGGCCCCCACGCTGTTCGGCGCAAAGGTGATGCGGATCGAGCCGCCGCTGATCGCCACCGTCGCGGAGTGCCGCTATTTTCTGGATGCACTGGAGCGCGCCCTGACCGAACTGCGCGCCTGCAACACGCCCCGGCTGTTCGGCCATCTGGTCGGGCGCGACATGCCGCCTGCCGATGCGACGGCCCCCCGACCGCAGCGCACCGTCGCGCGCCCTTCCGCCGACGCCCGCGAAGGGCGCTGGGGCTTCGTCGCCCACCCGCTCGACCTGGAGAGCTATGTGGACATAGACTCCAGCCTGGCCGCGTTCTCTCGCTCGGAACGGGAAGACCTGGTGGATCGTCTCAACAACTGCCAGTTGAACGACCTGGAAGATACGCTGGTCATCGGCGCGACCCGCTTTACCTCAGCGGCGCGCGAGACGGCTTACGGCGAACTGCTGGCGGTCTCCCACACGGCGGAGGAGCTGATGAACATGCCGGGCGAGGAGGCGGTGGAGAAGGTGCGCAAGGCCGTGCGGCTGGCGCACGCGCGCGGCGCGCAGATCGTCGGACTGGGCGGCTACACCTCCATCGTCACGAAGAACGGCCTCTATCTTCAGGATATGGGCATCCCCCTGACCACCGGCAACAGCTACACGGTCGTCAGCGCGCTGGAGACGGTCGAGGAGGTCGCCCGCTGCCGCAATCGCGCCCTGGCCGAGATGTCGCTGGCGGTCGTCGGCGCGACGGGTTCCATCGGGCGCGCGACGGCGATCCTGCTGAGCGAGCAGGCGGGCCGCCTGCTGCTGGTCGGCAATCCGAAGCAGCCGGAGCGCAGCCTGGAACGGCTGCGCCGGGTCTCGGAAGAGATCGTCGGGCATCTGGTCTATCTCTATCAGCAGGGGCGCGCGTTCCCGGATGACAGCCTGGCTGACCTGCTGCTGCGGCGCGGGCTGCTGGCGCGCTGCGCCGACGCGGACGGCCAGGCCGACTGCGTGCAGGCGCTGCAAGACGCCGGACGGCTCCGCTTCACGGTGGACGGTGACCGCACCCTGCCGGAGATCGAGCTGATCGTCACGGCGACCTCCAGCACGCACGGCTTGCTGACGGCGGAGAATCTGCGGCCGGGGGCCGTCGTCTGCGACATCTCCCGCCCGTCCAATGTGAGCCAGGAGGTGCGCGCGGCCCGGCCCGACGTGCTGGCGCTGGACGCGGGCATCGTCGAGCTTCCGGGGCGGCAGGACTTGGGCATCGCCTACGGCCTGCCCGACGGCTGCACCTACGCCTGCATGGCGGAGACGATGATCATGGGCCTGGAACGCCATTATACGCACGGAACGCTCGGCAGCGATCTGGATGTCCGCTATATCCTGCATATCCAGCGCCTGGCGCGCAAGCACGGCTTCCGGCTGGCCGGGTTACAGACCTCCGGGCGCGCGGTCGGCAAAGCCGATTGGCAGCGGCTCGCGCGCGCGGCGGAAAACGGACGAACGTGCGACTAGCGGCGAGGCGATCGCTTATGGACTCTTCTCTCTGGGATGCGCTTCCGCCGGACCTGACGCTTCCTCTGGACGAGGTACATGTCTGGCGCGGTTCTCTCGTTCAACCGGCGGCCTTCGTCGAATCGCTGGCGACCACGCTCTCCCCGGACGAGCGGGCGCGGGCGGCAGCGTTCTATTTCGAGCGGGACCGCCAGCGTTTTCTCGTCGGGCGGGGACTGCTTCGCGCCCTGCTCAGCGCCTATCTCGGCATCCCCGCGCGCCGCATCGCGTTCACCTATGGGCCGCGCGGCAAGCCCGCTCTCAGCGAAGCGTGCGGCTGCGATCTGACCTTCAACGTCTCCCACTCCCACGACCTGGCCCTCTACGCCATCACCCGCGCGCGGCGGATCGGCGTGGACATCGAGCGCATTCGGGAACTGGATGTGGAGGGCGTCGCGGCGCGTTTCTTCTCCCCTGCGGAGATCGCCGCGCTGCGCGCGCTGCCCGCCCAGGAACGGCCCGCCGCGTTTTTCCGCTGCTGGACACGGAAAGAGGCGTTCGTCAAGGCCAGAGGAGACGGGCTGGCGCTCCCGCTGAATCAGTTCGATGTCTCCCTGACTCCCGGCGCGGCGCGGCTCTCCAGTATCCGCTGGGACACCGAGGAGGCGGCGCGCTGGCATCTGGAGGAACTGTCCGTCGGCGGCCATTATGTCGCCGCGCTCGCCGTCGAAGGGCCGGCCTGCACCCTCTGCAAGGCGAGCCTGCCCTCTTTCTCCCTGTGAAACGCCCCGGTCTGCCCCTCCCGCCCCAACGCCCCGGAACTATTGCCGCCATTCTGCCGTCTGCTTCGTAAAACTCGTAATCTGGCTCCCTTCCCTGTTCCTGGGGCGGAGGGCCAGACGGAATTTGCCCTCAGAAAGCGAGGTATCCCTTCCTATGAAAAGCTGGATGAAACCCGTAGTCACGGCGGCCCGTCTGGGTGCCTGCCTGCTGCTGGCCGTCGCTGCGTTCGGAGCGAGCGGCTGCCGCACCAAGAGTTTCCTCTCGACACAGCAGGAGATTCAGTTGGGGCAGGAGGGCGCGCGGCAGGTAGACCAGGAGTATCGCGTTCAGACGGATACGCCGGAGGCCCGGCGCGTGCAGCGCATCGGGAGCCGTCTGCTGCCGCACATGGCGGATCGCCGCGACGTTCCCTACTCCTTCAAGGTGGTCGAGAACAAGGACGTGAATGCGTTCTCGCTGCCCGGCGGGCCGGTCTATGTCCATACCGGTCTGCTGAACCTGCTCGGCGACGACGATTCGGCGCTGGCCGGGGTCGTCGGCCACGAACTGGGCCATATCAACGCCCGCCACGCCGCCCGCCAGATCTCTTCGCAGATGGCGACCAATACCCTTCTCAGCCTGGCGATCAACGATCCCACCAGTCGCAACCTGGCCGGACTGGGCGCGCAGCTTGTCAGCCTGAAGTACAGCCGGGACGATGAATACGCGGCGGATTCACGCGGCCTCAGCTATGCCTATGCCGCAGGCTACGATCCGAACGGTCTGGTGCGATTCTTCCAGAAGCTACAGAAGCAGGAAGGGAGCGGTCGAACGCCGGAGTGGCTGAGTACGCACCCGCTGACCGGAGGCCGCATCGAGCGCGCCGAAACCATCATCGCGCAGCACGATTTTCGCTACGGGCAGTAACCATCCGCAAAGCCGCGAATCCAGCAAGCGAGGAGAAGGAATCGCGGTCAAGAGGCGTAATCTGTCAGGAGGAGAGCCGCAGGCTCTTCTCCCAGATGGTCACGCCCCGCTTCAGGGAAGTCTTCCGTCATCATGTTGCCCCAGCCGGCAGCCTGTACAGGACACGGAGGTAGCCTATGCACGCCAGACTTTTGCTTCTTCCTACGGTTGCGACCCTCTTTCTCTTGCCGCTCCTGGCCGAAGCCCAGGATGCCAATGTCACCTTCACCTTAAGCCCGATTTCCACACAGGGCAAGCCGCTGCTCGTCGCGCAGGGCGGAACGCTCTCCTTCAACGGAACGCTTACCGGCAGCGACCCGGACATCTCGACGCTCGTTCTGAGCGACTCCTGGAGTACGCCGTTCGGCGGCAGCATCCTGGACGACACCGGCTTCAAAACCAACTTTCTCAACAAGAGCTTCGGCGCTTCCAATGAAGGCGAGCCGAGTTCTCTCTCCGGCAAGATGTTCGATCTGCATATCAGCAAAACGGCCCAGACAGACGTGGTCACGAACATGACCTTCACCGTCCAGGTCAACGACATCTTCAACGGCACGCGCGACCTGACCGAACGCTTCTTCTTCAAGGTCACGCCCGCCGCCGTGCCTGCGCCGGACAGCCTGATGGTGGCGCTCCTGGGCGCTTTCTCCGGGATCGGACTGCGCTTTGCCGGAAAATGGCGTTGCCGCGTAGTAAACAGGGTATAATGGCAGACGTGCGGATACTTCCTGATAGGGCCAGAGGCGGCATTCCCGGCGTAATCGGGAGGCACAGGGCCAGGCGAGGCCGTTTCGGCCCCGGCGCAAGACCCTGCGCACTATCGGCGTATCTGCATTTTTGCGATGCGTGCAAGAGATTTCTCTGTAAGGAAGGAGGAATTGCAAGCCGCCTTCCCGAACAGAGACCCATCAAGCCCCTAAGGGAAGGAGACATGTATGGAAGCGTACTGCGTCAAGTGCAAGGCGAAGCGCGAGATGAAGAACCCGACGGCGATCACGATGAAAAACGGCAAGCCCGCCACGACCGGAACCTGCGCCACCTGCGGGACCAAGTTGTTTAAGATCGGGAAATCTGCCTAGGTCACGGCTTCCGCGCACCAGGCTTTTGATGAACAGGCCGTCTCCGTGCCGAGGAGACGGCCTGTTCTCCTGCGGGGCGCGGAGTCACGGCGCAGCGGGCGGCGCGTCTCTGTGAAATGAAGCGGAACCGAAAGCGCGTAAGAGGAGTGAGATGGCGGCGTCCGATGAATTTCTCCGCCCGTTCCTGTGCCGCGCGGCATGGGGTATCCTAATGGCAAGGGACTTAGCGCACGCTGGCAAGGAAACCGTCGCGCCGAGAGTGTCTCAAGGAACCCGGCGCGAAGCCGCAGGCCGGGAGGGAGAGGTCGCCGTATGTTCGCATCGAAAGGAAACGCTGCTGTGAAACGCTGGGTACTGCCGCTTGTCGCCCTGAGCGGCGGCTTGCTGCTGTCGTGGGGCTGTGGAGAAAAGGAGCCGGAGGCGTCCGCTCCCGCCAGGGATCAGGCGGCCTCCTCGACACCGACCGCGCCGCCGCTGGGAAC
>Ga0070741_10008257_pt1 | contig 21009 bp, 19 predicted proteins | sample Coa_R1_4_FD_66440 | JGI IMG/M metagenome (GOLD analysis project Ga0070741, IMG submission 66440) | Surface soil microbial communities from Centralia Pennsylvania, which are recovering from an underground coalmine fire - Coalmine... | ecosystem: Environmental > Terrestrial > Soil > Unclassified ...
CCCGTGGAGGTTCAATGCGATCTACTCGCAAAAGCATTCTTAGTACTGCACTCATAATCGGCTGCTCTGCTACAGCTGCCTTGATGTCAGGCTGCGGAACCAGCAGCCCGGTAACCGCATCGAATGCGAGTTCACTTACAACTCCGACTCCTGTGGTCAATCCAACACCGGGTCCAACACCTACGCCTACACCGAGTCCTATACCGACTCCGACACCAACGCCTACGCCACCTCCAACGCCCACGCCCAGTGCTGTTCCTCATTCGTCGCACGTGGTGCTGGTAATCGAGGAGAACCACATGTTCAGCGAGGTGTATCCGAACGGAATGCCGTGGCTGGTCGCGCAGGGAAATACATACGGCTACACTACGAACTACCACGCAGACACACCCGGGTCTCTGATGGATTACCTGTGGCTCTCGTCTGGCAGTTGTCACAACGCGCAGAATTGCCCGCCACTTCCGGCAGGCACGAAGGACTTTGGCTGCCAAGGCGATGCGTGTTCATCGCCAATTACGGATGACAACATTTTTCTTGAGCTCGATCGCGCCGGCTTGACCTGGAAGCTTTACGCCCAATCGCTGCCCAGCGTCGGGTACATGGGCGGAGACTCCGGCGCGTACGTTGACCGGCACAATCCGGCGAAGTGGTACGACTATGTATTCAAGACTCCGGCGGCGCAGCAGAAGATTGTGCCCTTCACCCAGTTTGCGACTGACCTTGCGTCAAACCAGCTTCCCAACTATTCGTTGATCATTCCCGATGTGGACAACGATGCCCACGACGGCAGTGTCGGACAGGCCGACACTTTCCTGGCCAACAACGTCTCTCCGGTGCTGAACTCGGCGGCGTTCCAATCAGGCGGAGACGGACTGTTGTTTGTCACGTTCGACGAGTGTGATGGAGCCGTGGGGGCCTGTCCAGAGCAGGTGTACACGGCTGTGATCGGTCCCAAAGTGAAACCACACACGATCTCATCGACGCTGTACAAGCACGAGAACATGCTGCGGACAATGCTTGACGCGCTAGGAATCACGACGTATCCAGGTGCTTCTGCAAGCGCAAGCGATATGACGGACTTCTTCTAAGAAGTGGGAAGTGAGGTCGTGATTTTGTTCTGAGTGCCGCGGCTTCTTGCGAGCTGTGGAATTAGCCCGGAGTGCAACTCCGGGTAAGGCTCCAAGCGAAGATGAGTCCACGCCTTTTGCGGGACGACTGTGGTTGCCCATCCTGCTCAAAATCAGTTGTCCGCAGAAATCGCGGGATTCTCGACCGGGCGATGCATCAACCCGGCCTTTCATGCCGGGCTAGTAGCAAACGTGCAGCACAAGACGCGGCACTCCGTTTTCTCGAACGCTCCGAACGCGTTCATTAATGAACGGCGGCACTCGCGCGCTCTGTTTGCAGTGCTTCTCTCAACTTTGAAAGAAGCTCCAGTTCAGTCATCCCATGTTCAACGAGGATGCTCGGATAGCGTTGCAACAGGTCGGCGGCTTCGTCGTCCGGGGCGCATTCTCGATCGAGCAGTACCAAGTCGAAACTGCAGAGGTGGCACATCTGCTCCGCCGCAAACAGCGTGCTTGCGGAGGCGACTACATATCCTGCAGCGTGCAGGGTGTATTCCCGGTTCTGCATCCGATCGATGTCCGGACAGACAGAAAGCAGCACCGGCCAGTGTGAGCTTTCGTAATTATCGGCGATGTCGGGGCCGAGCCATTGCATAGCGGTACTCCTCAGGCTCAGAGCTGATCGTTTATCAGTTTGGTTCGGGGGGACGGGCAGGTATTCTCGTCATTGGCACAGAAACTGTCAAGAAGTTTTTTCAATTTGGGCTCGGGCTGCTTCTGCCCGCTTCGCCAATTCGGGAACCTGTAAACGTTTACAGCAGGCTTCGAAGTCGGCGCGGGGGCCCGCCCAGCGCAGTTCGGCGATGCTATCGAAGACGGGAACGTCCAGCCGCAAAGTAGCCAGCGTGCGAAACAGGACCGCTTCATCCCAGGTGGAAAACAATGATTCGGAGAGCGCTCGCGCCCGCCGGATACTTGGGTGCCATTCTTGCCAGTCCTTCGGAATGGCCTCCAGGTTTGCATATTGAGAAAACGTTAGGGCAGCGGCCTTCATTCCCCATCCGGGAATACCAGGATAGCCGTCGGCGCTGTCACCGACTACGGCGAGGAGGTCGGGAATCGACTGCGGCTTCACGCCGAACTTCTCGACGATGCCATTCTCATCGCGCAAGATCTCGCGGCGGCGGTCGAGTTGGACGACTCGCGACCCGACCACGCACTGGGCGAGATCTTTGTCCGGAGTGCAGATGATTACCTGTTCGACGCTCTGGTCGAGCGCAGCCTTGGCCGCCGCTGAAGCGAGAGCATCATCGGCTTCGAACTCGACCATGGGCCAGACCACCACGCCGAGCGCACCGAGCACGTCTTCCAAAATGGGAAACTGCGATAAGAGCTCGGGCGGAACGCCGTCGCTGGTTTTGTATCCGGCGTACAGGTCGTTGCGGAACGATTCGACGACGTGGTCGGTCGCAACGCCGATGTGAGTCGCTCCCGCTTCGATCATCGACAGAACTGAGGTGGCTACGCCGCGCACGGCAGCGATCTCCTGCCCAGCAGCATCGACTGCGCTGGGCAGCGCGAAGAAGTACCGGAACAGTTCGTAGGTGCCGTCGATGAGGTGGATTTTCATCGGAACCGCCGCGGGTAGACAATGGGGTGGTCGCCGGTTTTGCGGCTGCGCATGTTAGCCTCAATGCGACTGAAAATAGTCCAAACCTCGATCATCCGAGGCTGAGCTTGGATGCCCAGCCTCGCCCACCGGCTACCGCCGGCGGTTCCGTTCAAGTCGATACCGTCACCAAACTTGAATACAGCGCGTCGATCTGGTCCTTGTATTTCTCTTCGATCGCCTTGCGGCGCAGCTTCAACGTTGGCGTCACCTCGCCTGCGGAGACGGTGAAGTCATCGGGAACCAGCACGAGTTTCTTTATGGTTTCGAAGTGCGCGAGCTCCTGATTTACAACCCCAAGTATCCGGTGAAACTCTTCGAGCACTTTGGGATTGCTCACCAAGTCTTGCCGCGATTGAAATGCGATTCCCTGCTCACGCGCCCATTGTTCCAAAGCGGGAAAATTTGGTGAAATGATTACACTGGCAAACTTCCGTCCATTGCCGATGACGATCGGATGCGCTACCAGAGGCGATAGCTTCAGTTTGGCTTCGATCGGCTGGGGCGCGATGAACTTCCCGCCGCTGGTCTTGATCAGGTCTTTTTTGCGATCGGTGATGCTGAGGAAACCCTCCGCATCGATGTTGCCGATATCCCCTGTTTTGAACCAATCACCGTCGAAGGCTTTCGCCGTCTCGGCAGGACTGTTCCAGTAGCCTTTGAAGATCGACGGGCCACGCACCAGCAGTTCGCCGTCAGGAGCGATGCGGCATTCAACATTCGACAAAGGCTTGCCCACGGTGCCGAGCTTGTTCTGCTCAGGAGTGTTCACCGCGATGACCGGCGACGTTTCTGTAAGCCCATAGCCTTCGAAGATGCGGATGCCAACATCGGCGTACCAGCGTCCCAAATCAATGCCGAGCGGCGCGCCGCCGGAGATGAACATCTGCGTGCGTCCGCCAAACCAGTCATAGATCTTCGAGAAGATCAGCTTATTCGCGACATTCCAGCGCCAATCTCTTGGCGTTTCACCGCGCACGATTTCGGCCCGATGCTGCTGCCCAACCTGCAGCGCCCAGGTGTAAATCGTGTGTTTCAATCCGGAACTCGCCCGACGATCCACCTCCTGGCGCACCTTCTCATACACGCGCGGAACGCCGACAAACAAATGCGGCCGCGTCTGCTGGAGCTTTGCCGGGAGCTCATCGAAGGTCGGGCAGTAAGCGAGCGTGACGCCGCGTAGAAAACACAGATAGTCAACGTGGCGCGCAGTCACGTGCGAAAGCGGCAGAAAGGACAAAGAAGTCTGGCCGGGTTGCCAGCCGAGGCTCTGCCCTGTCTGTTCCAAATTGGAAGCGATGTTGCCGTGGGTCAACATCACGCCTTTGGAGAGTCCTGTGGTTCCCGAGGTGTAGATGATTGTGGCGAGATCGTCGGGAGCAATGGCCTGTGCGGCAGCATCGAACTCTCGATCGTGATCGACCGGTGTGTCGGCTCGCATGATGGTGCTCATGCGTATGCCATCCGGGGTGTCGAGTTCGTCCATCACAACGACGCGCTCAAGCCGAGTCCGCCCGCGAATAGTCACAATCTTTTCGAGCTGCTTTTGGGTAGATACGAAGATCGCCCGCGCGCCGGAGTTCTCCAGCATGAACTCGGTCTGCTCGGCGGTGAGTGTCGGATAGATCGGAACGTCCACGGCTCCAATTAACAGACAGGCCCAGTCAACGATTGCCCACTCGAATCGATTTTCGGCAATCAGAGCGACACGATCACCTTTGCCGATTCCCCACTCCTGGATCTGGCGCGCGGTGTGGAAAACACGCGCGTAGAGTTCTCGCGAGCTGATGTCGTGCCACGCGCCTGCTCGCTCGTGGCTCATGACGCGCGGCAGGTCGCGATCGACCGCAGCAAAGAAGATGTCGTTGAGAGTGCGGAGGCGGCTCAGGAGCGAACCTCCATGCCGGCGAGGAGCAAGTCCATTACAGGATCAGCGGCAGCGGCCAGATCGTGCTCGCGCGTGCTGAGGACCCACGCCGTGGCCAATTCGTCGAGAGCGCCAAAAAGGCACGCGGCAGCAATCTTGTCGGAGACCTCGCGGCGAATCTCGCCCGCAGCTTGTCCCTCGCGGATGATCTCGCGAATTAGGTCGAAGTATCCTTTCAGCTCGCGCTGAGAAAATTCGGCGAGGAACTTGGCGCTTTGGCGCAGCTCGGTCTGCAGTACCACTGCCAGACTACGATTGCGACTGAGCTCGCGCAGGTGAAGTCGGGCAAGAATGCGCAATTTCATTTTGGGACTCGACGCCTGCTTCAGCTCTTGTTGTGCGAGGCGATAGAAGGCCTGAAAGGCCCCGTCGAGCGCAGCCATGAGGATCTGCTCTTTGGACTTGAAATAGAGATACACGGTACCGTCAGCGACGTCGGCCCGCTCGGCAATATCGGAAACCCGGCTGCTATGGAATCCTTTTTCCGCTATCACCTCGATGGCCGCCGAGAGGATGCGCTGATATTTGTCGCCTCCGCGAGCTCCATTAGGCGAAATACGCGGGGAAACTCGTCCCTGCTCTTGCGACCCAGCCTCTATTTTCGCCTTGCCCGCGTGCCTGGTTTGCGCCATGGTGATACTGAATCTGCACTCTACTGGGTTTTCGCCGCGAGACGCAAGACACGAAGGGTTGACGGTCTGGCTCACCGGCGAGTACTCTGACTTGCTTTTATTTTGGAGCTACTCATATGCGAACCAGGGCCATAGGCTCATTACTGACGGCAGCACTGCTTCTCGCTGGCGCGATGTCGGCGATGGCAGCGGACCAGGCGTCAACGCCTGATCCGAAGATCAAGGTCGGCGACACAGCGCCGGACTTCACGCTGCGCGATCAGAGTGGGAAAGAAGTAAAACTCTCCGACTTCCACGGCAAGAAGAATGTCGTGCTCGCCTTCTACGTCTTCGCCTTTACCGGCGGTTGAGAGAAGGAAATGAAGGCCTACCAGGATCAGCTCAAGACCCTGGAAGGCACAGACACCCAGGTTCTGGGTGTGAGCATGGACAGTCCATTTGCAAACAAAGCGTGGGCGCAGCAGATCGGCGTCACGTTCCCGCTGCTCAGCGATATGGGTGGCGACATCAGCAAGGAGTACGGCGTCTACAATCCAAGCTACAAAGCCGCGCGACGCGTGACTTACCTGATCGACAAAGATGGCAAAGTGGTCGAAATGCAGAAGGACCGCGACGCCATCGACCCCACCGAGGTCGTCACCAGCTGCCAGCGCAGGCGGATGAAAGGCTGATCCTCAGCAGTTCTTGACACATCGACGGCGACAGTCCAGCATAGTGCCCAAATTCGGGAGACCCCATTGTGCTCGATTGTCGCCGTTTTCTTGTTTCTTCAGCCGCCATCGCCGCGGCTTGTGGACTTCCCTCCAGCATTGCGGAAGCGCGTGTAGTCACTGAATTCAATGACGACGCGCCGCTGCCTGCGAGCTATCTGGCCAGCCTTGACGAATTCAAGCGCGCCCACCCGTAAGGAGGAGGTAGTATGTCTCTCGCTGCAGGCAAAGAAGGCAATGGTGTTGTAAGCATTCGGAGCCAACATCCCTTCGCTGAGACGATGCAGAAGTTGGAGCGCACAATCGCAAGCAAAGGAATGAAGATCTTCGCGATAATCGACTTCGAGGGAGAGGCGACTGCCGCAGGCTTTCGACTGCCGCCCACGAAACTGATCATCTTCGGTGATCCCAAAATGGGAACTCCGGTGATGCTTGGCGCGCCTTCCACTGCGCTCGATCTTCCACAAAAGATCCTCGTGGGCGAGGATCCGGGCCGGCAAACCTGGCTTTCCTACAACTCGCCTGCATATCTTGCCAAGCGACACTCCATTCCGGATGACCTTCTGCAGAACATCAGCGGAATCGAAGCTCTGGTGCAGGCAGTAGCGAATTGAGGCTTGATTCTGAGTCCAGAAACGCTGTCCGGAATCGAACGATCCTGATTGATTCCGGTCACGGGCATTCTCCGCAACCTTGTTGAATCAACAACTTAGAAACGACCGTTCATGGATGACCAAGTGCATTCAGCAGCTCGGATACGCATCTTTAATCCTCCAAGGACTTCCATGGACAGCTTTCTCCAGGACCTTCGTTTCGCGTTTCGGCAACTGACCAAGTCCCCTGCCTTCACGCTCACGGCAGTGGTAACGCTGGCGCTTGGGATCGGCGCGAATACGGCGATTTACAGCCTGCTCGATCAAGTCATGCTGCGCAGCTTGCCTGTGCAACATCCAGAACAGTTGGTGAGGCTGAACGCCACGGGCAGCGACCGCGGACGCACGAGCGCCTACGGAGGAAGCGACAAAGACTATTTCTCCTACCCGATGTACCGAGACATTCGTGACAAGAACACGGTGTTTAACGGTGTGCTCGCCACGGATCAAGTTCAAGTCGGCGTACAGTGGCGCAACCAACCTGAACTCGTGAACGGCGAACTCGTCTCGGGAAATTACTTCGATGTTTTGGGCATAAAGCCTGCGATCGGCCGCCTCTTCGTCCAGTCCGATGACGAGGTTCAGGAACGAAATCCCGTTGTCGTACTCAGCTTCGGATATTGGCAGCGACGCTTCGGCTCCGATCCGCGCGCAGTCAACGACAGCATCCTCATTAATGGCCATCCGTTCACCGTGGTCGGCGTGGCTCCGCCGAATTTCAGGAGCATCGTCGTCGGCCAGGCGCCGGACGTCTTCGCGCCGATGATGATGAAGCCGCAGATCACGCCCGGATGGAACGACCTCGATAATCGCCGCTCCCGCTGGCTCAACATCTTCGGTCGTCTCAAACCGGGAGTGACGCTGGAGCAAGCGCAGGTTAGACTCGCTCCCCTGTGGCATGCCATTCGCGAAGACGAACTCAAGCAAATGCCGAACGCGACACCGAAGTTCCGCGAAGGCTTTCTGCAAAAATCGCACCTGGATCTGATTCCATCCGCCACCGGCTTTTCTCCCGTTCGCGACCAAATCGGGACGCCGCTTCTCATCGTCATGGCCATGGTCGGCCTCGTCGTGCTGATCGCATGTGCCAACATTGCCGGGCTGCTGCTTGTGCGCGCCGTCGGCCGGGCTCGCGAGATGTCAGTTCGGTACGCGCTCGGCGCCTCGCGCATGCGCGTCGTGCAGCAGCTCTTGATCGAAGGAGTTGTGGTGGGGCTTTCCGGAGGAATTCTCGGCATCGTACTCGCGCCGGTGATCGCGCAGTTGTTGCTAAACAAGCTGTTCACCGACTCGGTAGGCCAGATTCCATTCTCGTCTGGGCTCGATTTTCGAATCCTGCTGTTCAACTTCGGAGTCTCGATTGCGGTTGGACTGCTCTTCAGTCTGGCGCCTGCGCTTCAGTTCTGGCGTCCCAATCTGGTCCAGACGCTGAAACAGCAGCTCACAACTTCGAGCGGCGGGCAGCTTCGCCTGCGCCGTGGCTTTGTCGCTGTGCAAATGGGACTGAGCCTGTTGCTGCTCTTCGGAGCAGGCCTGTTTGTACGCACTCTGCACAACCTGAAGAACGTCGACGTAGGCTTCGCGACCGACCATCTGGTCACATTCGGGGTTGCGCCCGGCATGGCGGGGTATCAGCCCGAGCTGAACACTCAGCTCTACAAGACCATTCACGAGAGGCTCGCAGCTCTCCCTGGCGTGCGCTCCGCAGCCGCCACTAGCGATCCCGAACTAGCCGGCAATGATGAGCGCAGCAGCATCGGCATTCCCGGTTACACTCCCGGAGACAACGAGCGAATGAATGTTGAGTGGGAGCAAATCAGCACAAAATACTTCGAGACGCTCAAGATTCCCTTGGTCGCCGGCCGAGACATCACCGAACAGGACGGCACGGGCGCAAAGGTTGCGCTGGTAAATGAAAGCTTCGCGAAGCGCTATTTCGGCGACGCACAGCATGCGATCGGGCACAACTTCGCTCGCGGCGGCGCTCCAGAAGATAAGCCCGAATATCAGATCATCGGGGTTGTGAAGGATTCCAGGCACGGAACTTTGCGATCCGAAATTCAACCGACCGTCTTCGCTCCCTACTGGCAGCCGGATGTGAGGAGCGAGCTTGGGTTCATGCAGTTCTACATCCGCACCTGGCAACCGCCGGATCAGGCGATGAGCACTGTTCGCACTGCCATGCAGAACCTGGACTCAAAGCTGGTGCTGATGTCGCTGCAGACTATGGACACGCAAATCGAGAGCGATGTCACAAATGAAAGCATCATCGCCTTCCTGGCGATCAGCTTTGGCATTCTCGCCAGCTTCCTTTCAGCGGTTGGGCTTTACGGAGTGCTTTCGTTTTCTATTACACAACGTACGCGCGAGATCGGCATCCGCATGGCGCTCGGCGCGAGTCGCCGTTCTGTTGTGGGCATGATCATGCGTGAGGTGCTCTGGCTCGCCGGAATCAGCATCGTGGTTGCCGTTCCCGCTGCGATCCTGCTTGGCCGTTATCTGGGCAGCCAGCTCTATGGCGTATCACACACAGATCCATTCACGCTGGTTTGCGTTGTCGTGCTGGTGAGCCTAGTCGCACTGATCGCGGCGATGATTCCGGCCAGACGTGCCGCAGGTGTGAATCCGACGAAGGCGCTGCGGTATGAATAAGCAACGTGGAGCCGGGCGCCCTCGCCCGGGTTTGTCGATTTAGGAAGGTGCCATTCGAGATTTTGAACCATCAGCAAACACCCGGCCGAGGGCGGCTGGCTCCACGTTCAACAATCTTCACAGGTAAAGCTCAATTTTCTGCTCCTCACCCGTTACAATGCTGATGCATGCGACCCTCACGCTTCCCTGCATTTCTACTCGGATTAATCATTGGCCTGATCATTATTCCGATCGGAGTCTACTGCTATTTCCGCTTCGGATATGCGCCAGTTGCAACCAGCGCTCCGGCGATGCCGTTTGAAAAAACGTTCGCGCGCATGGGACTGCAAGGAAAAATGGATAAGGAGTATCCGCGCACGGTTCCGATTCAGGCGACTGCCGAAAACTATTTGGCCGGCGCCCATATTTATCGCGAGCATTGCGCAGTGTGCCATGGAATCGGCGGAGGAAATCCGAGTTCTATAGCGAAGGGAATGTATCCACGTCCGCCGCAGTTGATCGATCCAAAACACGGCGTCACCGATGATCCACCGGGAGAGACCTACTGGAAGGTTTCAAACGGAATCCGCATGACCGGCATGCCGTCGTTCCACCAGTCGCTCAGTCAGACGCAGATGTGGCAGGTGAGCCTAATGCTCGCAAACCTGGACAAGGTTCCGCCGGAAGTGACGTTGTTGCTCAGCCAACCTTTACCAACCGACCAACCCGCAGCGGCTCCAACGACCTCAACCGCGGCGAAACGTTAACGGAACCGCCGCCGGTAGGCGGTGGGTCGGAGGTGGCCGGATGGCCAGCTCCGAGTTCAAGCGCGAACTGTCGATAAACGCAGCCGCCGCAGATCCGGCTGCCGCACCTGCTGCCACCGCCCCGCAATGGCGGCGTCGGTTGGCGACCGCTAATACTGGCGCTTCTGCCACGCGCAGCTCGCAAATGCTTTACATTAATCGTTTGCCATTCTCTCAAGGGAAAGGACCTGCATGGCTCGTCAGCCTGGAACGTACGCCACATTCGACACCAGCATGGGAAAGATCGTCTGCCGATTGTTTGAAAAAGAAGCGCCGAACACGGTAAAGAATTTCATCGATCTCGCCGAAGGCAAACGCGATTGGCGCGATAACGTGAGCGGCAAGAAAGGCCCCGGGCCTCTCTACAACGGAACGGTCTTCCATCGCGTGATCCCGAATTTCATGATCCAGGGCGGCGATCCCAGCGGTACCGGAATGGGCGGTCCCGGCTACAAGTTCGCCGACGAGACCAAAGGCTCCCCGTATAAGTTCGATAAGCCCGGAAAGTTGGCGATGGCTAACTCCGGTCCTAACACAAACGGCAGCCAATTTTTCATCACCGTTGCAGCAACTGACTGGCTTACGGGAAACCACACCATCTTTGGAGAAGTCATTGAAGGGCAAGACGTCGTCGACGCGATCACCAAAGTAAAGCGCAACGCCCAGGATCGTCCGGCGCAGGATGTGAAGCTGAACTCGGTTTCGATCGAAAAGACGCAGTAATCACCGGGATCACATAGGCTCGTCGGCGCTCGGCCCATAAATCTGCGGCACCTTCGCGCCCATCGCTCGCAAGTACGTGGTTAGTTGTCCGCGATGGTGAATGAGATCGAGAAGAAACCCCCACGCGTTTTCATAGCCCGGCTCATTCATAAAGGTTTGGCCGCCCATCACGAATGGTACGCGGGCCTCCCAACGAGATGCGTCGAGCGCATGAAGCTTCCTGGTGGCTTCTTTGTGATTGCGATCGTAGGCGGCGAAAACTTCTTTCATGGTTGCAGGAGCAGGCACTTCTGTCCACTCTAACTGACCTTTTTCCAGACCATCGGCAAGCACAATCTCTTCGCGAGCAATCAACCACGCAACTTCGCGCGCGGTGCGCGACTTAGGATCAGGCCGATAGTTCGATCCTTCAGGAATGCGTTCAATGACCTTGCGTGTTGCTGGGGCTTCTTTGTCCCAATATTTCAGGAAGAAGTCTTTTACGTTCACAAATTCCTCCGCATCACCTTAAACGCCAATTACTTTCACCAGCTCCTGAACGGCGTCAGCGCTCTTTTTGAGCGCAGTCTGTTCTTCGTTGGTCAGCTTGATCTGAATGATCTGTTCCAATCCGCGCGTGCCCAGCTTGCAAGGAACGCCCACGAAGAGGCCATTGATGCCGTACTCACCCTGAAGATACGCGGCGCAAGGAAGAATCTTCTTCTTGTCTTTCAGAATGGCCTCGACCATCTCGGTCGCAGCCGCGGACGGGGCGTAGTAGGCGCTGCCGGTCTTCAGATACTTCACGATCTCGGCGCCGCCGTCGCGTGTGCGCTGAACCAATCGATCGAGAGTGGCTTTGTCCATCAGTTCCGTAATAGGAATACCGGCGACGGTGGAATAGCGCGCCAGCGGAACCATCGTGTCGCCGTGTCCGCCGAGGACAAAGGCAGTCACGTTCTCCACGCTGACCTTCAACTCTTCCGCGATGAATGTACGGAACCGCGCTGAGTCGAGCACGCCGGCCATGCCGATCACACGCTCGCGGTTGAATTTGCTGATCTTGAACGCCGCCTGTGCCATGGCGTCAAGAGGATTGGAAACGACGATCAAAATCGCGTTCGGCGAGTTAGCAACGACCTTGCCGACGACATCCTGCATGATCTTGTAATTGGTATTCAGCAGATCGTCGCGGCTCATGCCCGGTTTGCGCGGAATGCCGGCGGTGATCACGACAATGTCGGAATTAGCCGTATCGGCGTAGTCGTTGGTGCCCCGCACGTGAGAGTCGCGCTTCTCGATCGGCATCGCCTCGAGCAGATCGAGGCCTTTGCCCTGGGGAATGCCTTCGACGATGTCGATCAACACGACATCGGCGAGTTCTTTAGACGCAATCCAGTGCGCAGCCGTCGCTCCAACGTTGCCTGCGCCGACAATGGAGACTTTCTTTCGCATTCTTGCTAGCTCCTACATTTCAGAATGAACATCTGAAAGATCACCACAGAGGACACAGAGGGCACGGAGGAACAAAACACAAGAAGTGGTTTTACTGCGCTAACCACTGCAAACGTTGCCGAAGATTACGGCGGCACCATAAAACTTTGCAAAGCCATTTGGCCTCTGCGTTCCTCTGTGTCCTCTGTGGTTAATGTCTTAAACCAGGGCGGCTTCGCGCGATATGCCTTTCAGCGCTTCCATGTTCTCGATCATGTACGACGCGAATTCGCTAGTCTTCACCTTTTTCGCGCCTTCCATCTGGCGCTCGAAGTCGTAGGTGACCTTCTTCTGCTTGATCGTCGCTTCGAGCGAGCCTTCGATCAGACGCGCCGCTTCGTTCCAGCCAAGCAACTCGAACATCATCACGCCGGAGAGAATCACCGAACCGGGATTGATTACATCGAGATCCGCGTACTTCGGCGCGGTGCCGTGAGTGGCTTCGAAAACTGCGTAGCCGTCACCGATGTTTCCGCCTGGAGCAATACCAAGCCCGCCAACTTGCGCAGCGCAGGCGTCGGAGATGTAGTCGCCGTTCAGGTTCGGCGTCGCGAGTACGCTGTATTCCTGCGGACGAATGATCACTTGCTGGAAGATCGAGTCGGCAATGCGGTCGTTGATCATCAGCTTCTTCTTCCATTGACCGTTGCCGTGGCTGCGGTAAAGACGATCGAGCACGTCCTTCACTTCGGCGTACACGCCTTTGCGAAATTCTTCTGGCGCGAACTCAAGTCCGGGTTCGACTTGCTGTGCATTCTGCTCGATGGTGATATTTGGATTCTTATCTTTGTTATCGAGAATCCAGCTCTCGCGCTCGGTCACGACGCGATCGCGAAATTCCGTCTGCGCCAGTTCGTATCCCCACTCGCGGAAAGCGCCTTCGGTGAACTTCTGAATGTTGCCTTTGTGGACGAGCGTTACGACCGGACGGTGATTGTCGAGCGCATACTGAATCGCGCGGCGCACCAGACGTTTGGTTCCGAAAATCGAAATTGGTTTGATACCGACGCCGGAATCCTCGCGCACGCGCTTCTTGCCGCCCGCGAGCATCTCTTCGTTTAGAAATTTGATCAGCTTACGCGCGCCGTCACTTCCCTCTTTCCATTCAATTCCGGCATACACGTCTTCGGTGTTCTCGCGGAAGATCACCACGTTGAGCTTTTCCGGATGCTTCACTGGCGAGGGCACGCCTGAGAAGTGCTTCACCGGACGCACGCAGGCGTAGAGATCAAGCTCCTGCCGCATGGCAACGTTCAATGAGCGAATGCCGCCGCCTACGGGCGTGGTCAGAGGTCCCTTGATTGAGACGCGCAGGTCCTTCGCTGCGCGAAGCGAGTCTTCAGGAAACCAGTTGCGGAACTTAGAAAAAGCCTTCTCACCCGCGAAGATCTCGTACCAGGCGACGCGACGCTTGCCGCCGTAGGCCTTTTCTACAGCGGCATCGAATACCCGCCGCGAAGCTTTCCAGATATCGCGTCCGGTGCCGTCACCTTCGATGTAAGGAATGAGGGGATTGTCAGGAACCTGATATGTGCCGTTGTCGTATCGAATGGGCGCTCCGTCGGAGGGGACGGGGACGCCGTTGTACACCGATGCCATGAGCAACTGCTCCTATGAAGATGGGAATGCGTAAGCCAAACTTTAAAAGTAACACTCGGGGTGGCGAGACGCAATGAAGGCGGCAGCATACTTATCGTACGAATGGGTTAACGAAACGCAGACCTGAAAATCGTGCGAAATCATGGTCGTTGGTGATGAGCTCGGTGACGCCGTGTTCAATGCAAAGGGCCACGATATGTGCGTCGTGCATCAAATTTCCACTCACTCCTGATTGCCGCACAACTCCTTCGAGAACCTCGGGATGTCGCGACGTTTCTGCCAGTAGCGTGAGCGACGGCGAAGCCATTATGGCTTTCACCTGTTCGAGAGCCACATCCGGGAGGAGCGGGGGCCGGTAAACGCGGGGATGAGTAACTACCCGCAGCAGTTCGTAGATACACGGCCATGGAATTGCCCAAGCCGAAGGACTCTGAGCAATTTCGGTGAGCAGCTGATAAGCATCCACATGATGTGTGGAGTTAGCGGCCAGCGCATAGACAAGAATGTTCGTGTCGACGGCCTTCATTCCTGGTCGAAGACATCAAACAAGGAATTCCGGTCCGAAATATCCACACCGGGCTGAACTTCGGCTTTCCACGGTCGCAATCTCAGACGAAAAGCTTTCGCTTCCTGTTGGGTGAGAGCACGACGCAGCAGATCGTTGACAAGCGCCTGCAGGCTACGCCCCTCATCCGCGGCCTTCTTCTTCACCTGTTTAAACAAGTTGTCGTCGAGCACTAATGTGGTTCTCGCCATGCATAAATATGCTATGTGGTAGGAATATAGATGTCAACTGGAAATTTGAGAGCACTCTCTCTCGCGCTTCTCTGCTCTGGCGCTCGGAAACCTGACGATCCTTACTCCACTCGGAGACACGCAATTGAAAATGTCCTCTCTTCCAGGGAAAAGCTGTCCTGCTTACAACACCGCGCTGAGTGTCCGCATCGAGAGTTGTGCCACTACCAGCGGTAGTCGCGGAGGACTCGATGCGAGCTGCCCGTTTTCTGTCGCTTTTCTGCTGTGCGTTTGCCCTGCCTTTATCCGCTGCTACACCCACTGGCGGGACTCTAAACTCCCCGGCCGCTGCCGGTCAGTCATCTTCTGTGACCTGGTCCGGCGGGCCGTACACCGGGGCTACCGCCGATCCGTCTGTCTGTACAACAGTCACGTGCGATATCTACACCCTGAACCTCAACGTGCCGGCAACGTTTTACTCATCGAATCCGAACTACACCATTCAGGTGGGCATCAACTGGGCGAGCAGCACGAACGATTTTGATCTCTACGTGCATGACAGCTCGGGCAATGTCGTCTGCTCGTCGGGGCAAGGCAATACCAATTTTGAACTCGCAGATTGTGGCCAGCTGGCCGCTGGCGCTTATACCGTGCAGGTGGTCGCTTTCACAACCGTTTCCGCAAGTTATAACGGCAATGCGACGCTCGGCCCGGAACCTACGAATCCGGTAGGCAAAGCGCGATACAAATCCGGCAGCTTCAACTGGACGAATCCAATTCTCCTGCCTGGCCCCAACGGCGCTCTGTTCGGCACGCAGGACATCGAGCCGCGTGTGCGGACCGATGCCGTTGGCAACATCTACGCAGCGGCGATCGAGGGCGTGCCCGCCGGCACCGACGCCTGGAAATCGATGGACGGTGGAAAGACCTGGACGTATCTCGGCGAGCCTGATGGCGCGCAAGCAGCTTCGGCAGAGGCTCGCGGCGGAGGACTTGGTGGTGGAGACGAGGACCTCGCGATCGGAACCTCCGGCCTCGTGTATGTGAACTCACTCTGGCTCGGCTCCGATACTCAGAGCACGTCGTTTAATGGCGGCAACACTTGGGTAGTGAATCCAGTCTCATCGGACGTTCCGCTGGTCGATCGCCAATGGATCGCTTCGGCAGGTGATCAAGTCCTCTATTTCACAACCAAGCAGTTGGGGGCCGACCTGAACGGCACGGCGAGCATCTTCGTCAACAAATCGTTTGACGGCGGCATCACTTGGCCTCAGGTAACGCAGGTTACTACTCCCGAATTGGGAGTGCAGCCGGGCGATCAAGGCAACATCGAATTCGATCCCGCAACTGGAAACGTGTATACAGTGTTCTTCGGCTCTGACGGGCACACCCTTTACATTGCACGTTCAACTGATGGCGGCCGCACATTTACGATCAAGCAGGTCTATGCGGCCAGCACCAGCACTTCCCTGGTGAATGTATTTCCGTCATTAGCTATCGATCGTGGAGGGAATCTCTACATCGTTTTCTCGGACAGTCACAATGTGTTCCTCACCGTTTCCAAGGATCAAGGCGCAAACTGGAGTATCCCTGTTCGCGTCAGCAATGGGAGCGACACCAAGAGCGCGATCGGTCCATGGATCACGGCGGGCGATCCTGGCCGCGTGGACATCACGTGGTGGGGAACCTCGGCAGCCGGCAATAACGATCCCGCAGCACAATGGCACGTGATCTTCTCGCAGTCAGTCAATGCATTGGCGAGCATTCCCACTTTTGCACAATCCGAAGCAACCGGCATCATGCATGCCGGCGCGATCTGCACTAATGGGACTGGCTGCGCCAGCGGCACGCGCAACCTCGCCGAGTACTTCGCTCCGGGTCTGTATCTCGATGGATCGGAGATGATCGTGTATTCGGATGATTACAACTACTCGAGCCCACTGGCGATCTTCATCCGGCAGAGCGGGGGAGCGAAGGCGTACAAGTAAGTCGATTCTTCGAGCCTGACCTTCAATTGCACCCAATTGCAGCCAGAACCGCAGGGCCGTAGGCCCGAATAGCCAAAGGTCAGCCCACCCCGAAGCGAAGCGTAGGGGTGGGTAGGCGAAGATGCTAAGGAGCGCCGGAGGCGCGGCACGTTGTAGCCGGTTTAGCGAACCCGTCGTTCTACCGATCTCAGGACAGCCTCTGGCGCAACTCGCACCTCGCAGTTGTCGAGCACGTTATGCGAGCCCATATTTGGTGTCGCGCCTACGGCGCTCGCTTCATACCCTCACTCTTCCCCACCCCTACGCTTCGCTTCGGGGTGGGCTGACCTTTGGCCATCCGGGCCTATGGCCCTGCAGTTCTCGTTTCAGACTCGGACAATCTGTCCCCAAGCTCGATTGCTGGCTGACGTCCGAGAAGGTGTTCACGCGCGCCTTCACACCTCTTTTCCACGACCTGAAACGAACATGACAATTCCGACTGATGTGGTCGCAACAACTCCCGGAGCGGTTCGCATCCACATCTTCTCCCGCATTTGCGCGACAATATTCCTGGAGGCCCTGCCATGCGAGAGATCGTTCTGAATATCAATGGCGCCGAGCATCGCGTATCGGCGGCCGAGGACGAAATGCTGCTGTACGTGTTGCGCGATCGGCTGAATCTTACCGGCACAAAATATGGCTGTGGCGAAGGACAGTGCGGCGCTTGCACTGTGCTGATCGATGGACGCGCGACACGCTCGTGCCAGGTGCATGCGAGTGCAGTCTCGGGTCGGAAGATCACGACGATCGAAGGACTTGAAGCCGACGGCAAGTTGCATCCAGTGCAGCAGGCATTTCTCGAGGAAGAAGCCTTCCAGTGCTCGTACTGCACGCCGGGGATGATCTTGTCCGCTGTTGGCCTCTTGAAAGCAAATCCCAAACCCAGCGATGAGGAGATTATTCGCGGCATGAATGGCAACATCTGCCGCTGCGGAACATATCCGCGAATTGTCGCGGCGATTCGCCGCGCCGCAGAGGCGGGAGGCGCGCAATGAGCTTCGATAGCGAACTTCTCCAGCAGACTGCCGATCGTCTCACGCATAGCTTTGCCGTCAATCGCCGTGAGTTGCTCAAGCTTTTCGGGGCGGGGCTCATGGTCTGCGCTGTCGATGCACGTGCGCTCCAGGAATCCGGCGGCAGACGGCGTAACGAGGAACAAGAACGAGTTCCTCATGATGTCGCCTCGTGGATTCACATTGCGGAAGACAACAACGTAACCGTCTTTTCCGGCAAAGCCGAAATGGGACAGAACATCCGCACCTCGCTCGCGCAGCAGGTATCCGAAGAGCTGCACGTTCCGGTGGACACGATCACGATGGTGATGGCCGATACCGAGCTGTGTCCGTTCGACATGGGAACATTTGGCAGCCGCACCACTCCGCAAATGGGAACGGAGCTGCGCAACATCGCCGCCACTGCGCGCGAGATGCTCGTCGACATGGCAGCGAGCAAGCTTGGCGGAAATCGCAATCAGTTGGTGGCGGCGAACGGCGGGGTGACCAATAACGCAACACGCCAATCGATCCGCTATGGTGAGCTGCTCAACGGACGCCAGCTGGTGCAGATGATTCCCGACGATCCTCCGCTGATCTCGCCCGAGAAGTGGACGATTGCGGGAAAAGCTGTGCCCAAAGTCGATGGCCGCGAGTTCGTGACCGGCGAGCATAAGTACGCTTCTGATATGTCCCGTCCCGGGATGCTGTACGGAAAAGTGGTGCGCCCTTCGGCTTACCACGCTACGCTCGCTTCGCTAGATGCGGACGAGGCGCAGCATGCATCGGGTGTAACCGTCGTGCATGATGGCGACTTCGTCGGCGTGGTCGCGCCGGATTTAACGAGTGCAACCCGAGCAGCGAGCACGATCAGAGCGCAGTGGAAGGCGCCGCAGCAGATCTCTGAGAAAGAACTGTACAGCTACTTACGCGAGAAGCCGGCAAATCAAGGCCAGCACGCCGGAGGTGAAGGCGGAGGTCGCGCCAACATCCACGAGAAAGGCTCGTTCGACTCTGCATTCGCATCAGCCGAGAAGAAGATCGAAGCGACTTACACCGTGGCATACATCCAACATGCTCCGCTGGAGCCGCGCGCTGCCGTAGCCGAATGGAACGGAGACAAGCTCACGGTGTGGACGGGCACGCAGCGTCCATTTGCCGTGCGCGATGAACTCGTGCAGGCCTTTCATCTTCCTGAGCAGAACGTGCGCGTCATCGTTCCCGATACGGGATCGGCTTACGGCGGCAAGCACACCGGCGAAGCCGCCGTGGAGTGCGCGCGATTGGCGAAAGCTGCAGGGAAGCCCGTAAAGCTGCAATGGACACGCGAAGAGGAATTCACCTGGGCTTACTTCCGCCCAGCGGGAGTGATCGACGTAAAAGCCGGGGCGCGCAGCGATGGCTCGCTCGTCGCCTGGGATTATCACAACTACAACTCCGGCCCGGCGGCGATCAACACACCATACGACGTTCCCAATCAGAGAATCCAATTTCATCCCACAGAGAATCCGCCGCTGCGACAGGGCTCATACCGATCCCTCGCCGCCACGGCCAATCACTTCGCGCGCGAGAGTTCGATGGACGAAGTCGCACACGCACTTGGCCTGGATCCTCTGGAATTTCGCCTGAAGCACATCAGCGATCCGCGATTGCGCGCGGTTTTTGAAACTGCGGCCAAACGCTTCGGCTGGGGACAGCAGAAGCCTACGCCTGAACGCGGCTTCGGACTGGCTGGGGGATTCGAAAAGGGCGGATACGTGGCCACTTGCGCCGAAGTCGCCGTCGATCCCGCCAGCCGCGCAGTGCGCGTCGTGCGTGTAGTCGAAGCCTGGGACTGCGGTCCGGTGGTGAATCCAAACGGACTGAAGAATCAGATTGAAGGCGCAATTATGCAAGGTATGGGCGGAGCGTTGTTCGAAGATGTCCACTTCGCCGACGGCCGCGTGCTGAATCCGCGCTTCGCGCTTTATCGCGTACCTCGCTTCCGCGATATGCCAAAAATCGAAGTTGAACTCATCGACCGCAAAGACGAAAAGCCCTTCGGCGCCGGCGAAACTCCCATTGTGGGAATCGCGCCGGCAGTAGGCAACGCGATCTTCAGTGCGACGGGAATCAGGTTGAGATCGTTGCCGATGGTGCCGCAAGGACTGCCTGAGAGGGATTAGGGGACAGGTTACAGGGGACAGGTTACAGGGGACACGTTACAGGGGACAGGTTACAGGGGACAGGTTACAGGGGACAGGTTACAGGGACAGGTTACAGGGGACACGTTACAGGGGACAGGTTACAGGGACAGGTTACAGGGTGCAGCAAAGACAACCGCCTCGCCTGTTCCCTCTTCTCCTCTTCCCTGTCCCCTGTAACCTACTTATTGATATCTTCCTTCGCCTCCAGGCGCTTCACCAGCCGGTCGAACGCTGACTTATAAATATCCGGCGCATCGGCTACCGCGAGTTTCATTTCTTTCACTGCGCCGGCATAGTCGCCTTTTGCTACGGCGAGGCGAGCTGCGTCGGAGTGGGAGATCCACTCATCGGGATATCGCTTCACGTTTACGCGGAAGAGTTCCAGGGCTTCATCCTGCTTCCCCTGAAACTGAAGCTGGCGGGCGTACGAATGAAGCTGGATCGCATTGGCGCTGTCGAGCGCTTTGGCGCGGATGACCTTCGCTTCATCGTTCTTGCCCATGGCTTCGAGGACTTGGGATTTCGTTAGCAGGTTGTCGAAGCGGGACTCGAGCTGGATGGAGTGGTTCGAGTAATCTAACGCCTGCGGAAGGTCCACCTTTTCTGCGAGCAAATAGCTCGCGGCTTCATCCCAGCTCTCCCAGATGTATTGCGATCCGGTACGTAGCTGCGACTTGAGGCTGGCTTCGACCACGTCATGTACTGGAACCGTGACCCGGAATGGCACTGCCAATTTTTCCCAGCGCAGCGTCACGAGTGTTGAGTCTGGCTTCACGTCGTCAAAATCGTAGGTGAGCGCCTCATGGAAATCGCTCGCCTGCGGCTTGACGGTGACGCGGAGTGCGTCTTCATCCTGCTTGTAGGAGAAGCTCCCCCAGGAGGTAGCGGCCTTCGAGAAGATCACCGTCCACTCGTTCTGGTCCGGGATCATGTGCAGGCCGTAAACGCCTTTCGCCAGCGGCTTGCCTTCGATCGAGACGGGATCGGTAAATTCGATGATGGTGTTTTCGTTTGCGCCGGCGCGCCAGACTTGTCCGTAGGGGACGAGCTTGCCCCAAATTTGGCGTTTATTCACGAGCGGACGGCTATAGTTCACGGCGATGTCGGTGATGCCGATGCGCTGCGTCACCAGCGCATGCTGGCTGGGCCGGGGCAGGTTCAGGATGCTTTGAGCGTGCG
>Ga0070741_10008258_pt1 | contig 21008 bp, 17 predicted proteins | sample Coa_R1_4_FD_66440 | JGI IMG/M metagenome (GOLD analysis project Ga0070741, IMG submission 66440) | Surface soil microbial communities from Centralia Pennsylvania, which are recovering from an underground coalmine fire - Coalmine... | ecosystem: Environmental > Terrestrial > Soil > Unclassified ...
GAGTGGACAGCTCCAGCATTTCCTGCTGCTGCCGGGCGATTACCTCTTCACGGCTTTTCTGAAATGCCTCAAAAGTGAAGAGACCCAGCTTGTCGAGCAGTTCGGTAGTGCTCCAGACTTCCTGCGCCAATCCCTTGGGATCATTGGCGTACTCTGTCCCTAACCCGATCAAAAAGGGGTTGCTTGAATGAAAACACAAAAATCGCGGTTTCGGTAGGAGAAAAGCCGCGTGTCGCGCGCTGACGGCCTATTTCGTTAAGCAGATCCCGGACCAACTCGGCGAGTTGATGTCTGTGCCCAAATTCTTGGAGAGAGCTTCTGTCAACGCATTGATAACGTCGTGCGAATTCGCTCGTAATTGCGCTTCTGATATTCGGTCTCCCGCGAGGCTAGGAACTCGTTCTGCAAACGTATCCATTCGGTAAGCAGATCCTTCTCATGACGCGCAATTATTTCGGGCAAACGAGTCTGTGGCAACCAGGCCTCCACGTTAGTTGATTGAAATCAATGCGCGGCGTAGGCTGCGCTATTCACATGTTCAGGGTAGCGCAAGTGTTAATGCAGCTATTGACCGTTAAGGCAGTGACGCCGTTTCAATTGGAGCGATCAAAGAGAGAATATGTTAGGGTGTTTTGCAATTTCGCGGTCGCTGATATTACGCAAGCACAGTTTGGAGAGATTTGCTAAATGGCGACCTTTTGTTTTGCCTTCTTTGCTCTTGGCCGAGACGCGCATATACTCTAGACAAGCGTGCAAGCTGATCGAATCCAGGACACCCCGCAGTTGCCGCGTGAGGCTTCGCTTCCCGCAAGACTGGAGCAAACCCTGGTCAAAGGCCTACCGGCCGGTAGCGCCTTTGAATTGCAAATGCCGGGGCAACCGCTCTGGCGGCTAGGCAACGGGACCGTTAAATTTCGCGTGGCGGCGAAGAGCGCGAATGCGGCATCGGCAATCAAGTCATTGGATGAGATTCGCATCGCCGAAGCCTATCTTGCAGGCGATCTGGACATTGAAGGCGACCTGCTAGCGGCTTTCGACTTACGCAGCAGCCTGAGCGACAGCCATATGCTGGGATATTTATGGTCCACCTATGGCCAACGGCTGTTTTACGGCCAGACAACAAGCGACAGGAAATGGATCAGCCAGCATTACGACACCGATGGCCATTTTCATCTTCTATTTCTCGATAGGCAATTCCGCTGTTATTCGCATGGCTATTTCGAGCAGGAAAACGAACCGCTCGAATCAGCTATTGAGCGGAAGCTGACGACTGCATTCGAGTCGGCACGTATTCAGCCGGGCATGCGAGTTCTGGATGTGGGCGGCGGCTGGGGCGCGTTCACTGAGTTTGCCGGCAAACGCGGCGCGCGCGTCACGTCACTCACGATTTCGAAAGAATCAGAGGCGTTCTGCAAAGACTTGATTCGGCGCGACAGCTTGCCGTGCGAAATTTTGCTCGAACACTTTCTGGAATACAAGACAAGCGAGCAATTTGACGCGATCATCAATTTAGGAGTCACCGAGCATCTGCCGGATTATCCGGCAACCTTGCGTCAATACGCGAAGCTATTGAAGCCGGGAGGCCGCGTTTATCTTGACGCTTCGGCGTCGCCGAACAAATATCCGTTCTCTTCATTCATCCTGAAGTATGTATACCCGGGAAACGAGACGCCGCTGCATTTGCCGAGTTATCTGGATGCGGTTTGCGAATCCCCGTTCGAGTTATGCATGGTGAACAACGACCGTATCAGTTACATGTTGACGGCAAAGCACTGGGCGGAGAACCTGGATCGCAGCCGGGCCGAAATTGCGGCCCGATGGGGTGAAGCCGCATACCGCCGTTTCCGTCTATATCTTTGGGGATGCGTTCACTGTTTCGCAACGGACGATATGACGGCCTATCATTGGATGCTTCAACTCCCTCCCAGTGACGGCGGCCACTTGGCGATGAAGCGAAAGACGCCGGCAATTACTTTGAAAAGGATTCGGAAAGCGTTGCACCTATGAACGCAGAGCAAGAAACTACGACTTACCCTGAGTTTTCGACACAGACCCAAGAAAAATCCAGCATCGGAGAATCGGCGCATGAAGAGAGCATCGATTGGGTCAGAAGCGCGCCATTCTTATTGATCCATCTGGCATGCCTGGCTATTTTTTGGGTCGGCATCAGCCCAGTGGCTGTCATTACGTGTTTGGCCTTGTACGCGCTGCGGATGTTCGGCATCACGGCTGGATATCACCGTTACTTTTCGCATCGATCTTTTAAGACCAGCCGCGTTTTTCAGTTCGTATTGGGATGGCTAGGCGCCACCGCGACGCAGAAAGGTCCCCTTTGGTGGGCGGCTCACCATCGGCATCATCACGCGACGTCGGATACCGAGGAGGATGCGCACTCTCCACGCCACGGATTTTGGTGGTCGCATGTTGGTTGGTTTCTCTGCAATAAATTTCATGCAACGAACTACCGGCTTATACCTGACCTGGCGCGTTTTCGTGAGCTGCGTTTTCTAAATAGATGTTACGTGTTGCCACCGATGACGCTTGCTCTGGGCGTAAGCGCCTTGGGGTGGGCATTAGATCGATGGTTTCCGACTTTGCAAACATCGCCTCTGCAGATGCTGGTTTGGGGCTACTTCTTGAGCACAGTGCTGCTGTATCACGGCACATTCACCGTGAACTCGCTGGCACACGTAATCGGCCGCCAACGCTTCGCCACGAAGGACGATAGCCGTAACAGCCTGTTGATTGCGATGCTGACGCTCGGGGAAGGCTGGCACAACAATCATCATTTTGTGCCGTCGTCCGAGCGCCAAGGTTTCTATTGGTGGGAAGTCGATGTGACGCACTATGCATTGAAGGCGCTTTCCTGGCTCGGTGTGGTGTGGGATCTGAAGAAGCCACCTCGACATATCTATGCGTTGGCCTCAGGTCAAGCAAATCGCTCCAATTAGGTTGACTTAGTCTTCTCTGTACCTAGAATGAGAATCGATAAGTGGCTATGGGCTGCGCGCTTCTTCAAGACCCGTGCCCTGGCAACACGGGCTTGCGAGCTAGGCAGAATTGAGTGCAACGGGCAACAGGTAAAGGCTTCACGCGAAGTGCACGTCTCCGATCGTTTCAAAGTTAGAAACGACGGAGGCACTTACGAACTGAAAGTGCTGCTTTTGAGCGACATGCGTGGACCAGCAGCAGTGGCGCAGACACTATACAGCGAGACCGAAGAGAGCAAACAGGAGCGGCATGCGCTTGCCGAGCAGAGAAAGAACACGCCGCGTATCGAATTGCTACATGAGGGAAAGATATCCAAGCGGGACCGGCGCCAATTTAATCGAGTTCGTGGCAGAGGTTAGTCACGGCTGCCGTGATTATGGAGTTGCAGGTTTCACTGTCAGGACTTCTTTGGCCTCGACGTGATCGTATTCCATGGGGAAGCTTTTGCCTGAGTAGTAAGCGGACCACTCGTCTTTATAGTGCGGCGACGCGACGTGGCCCGATTCGCCAACGGTGAGATTCTGAACGGATTTGTCCAACTCGCCCAGATCCACCACCATCCGCTCGGAAGGACCCAGCGTGCCAGTGGTCTGTTTGACGCTGGTGCCGGAGCCGCTCATTCCCACAGGTCCGATATCGAAAAAGCGGCTGACGAGCGGAAGTTCTTTTCCGATGGGATGCTGCAAATTCCATTGCAATATGCGGCCCCACTTCCACTTCGAGACGGGCGATCCGAGCCGAGTCCGACCGGTATTTAAAGCGGCGCTAAGTTGCTGCATCAGCCAGCCGTCCCAATCGTTGTTGTCAACCCAGCCTTGGGGCCGGTTAGTCAATAGCGTTTGGACCACTTGGGGACGGGGAAGAATGTCTGGGATGGTTGTTTTTGAAATCGGCGTCACTTGAAAAACGCTTCTGCCGGGATGGCCAGATTTTGTTGCGGGATTCTGCGGCTGCGTTTTTAAAGCTGCCTGCGCGGCTTTTTCGAGTGCAGGCTTTACCAGGCCCGTGACCAGAGAAGCGCTAATCTGATCGCGCAGAAGCTCACTGATTGTTGGTGCTGCCAAGTCCTTATCCATCTGGCCATTCCACTTGCGCAAGAGATCCACGGCTTGCAATATCAACTCATCTTTGCTGCCGCGCTTGTTGAAGGCCGCGATCGCCTGATTGGCCAGAAAAACATCGAACGCCGAGTAGACATCTTTCTGAATGGAAAGCATATCGTCAACCGTCAATTGATTTTTTGCGGACAGGCGCGCGCGAATTTGGTTGATGCGATATTTGTCCGCAAACGTGCCGTCTATGCGATATGGAAAATCCGACGGAAATGGATTCTGATTGGCCGTAGCGACGATGCCCCCGGGGGGATTGTAGACGCTGGGCATCCGATCAAATGGAATGTAGCCATCCCATTCGAAATTTCCGGATGGGCCATCGAGGGGCAGATCGCCGAAAAAATCCTTACGTATCGGAACACGGCCTGCCGCCTGATAACCGATATTACCGTTCCTGTCCGCATAAACGAAGTTCTGCGCGGGTCCCCAGAAAGTGCTTAACGCGTCCTGGAACTGCTGCCAATTTTGCGCACGATCTATATCAAAAAACGGAAAGCCAAAACCGTCGGTGGCGGTCCAACGCATTGTGTACGTTACGCCGTTTGCATGCAGGATCACCGGGCCGTGGCGCGTGATCCAGGTATCGACCTGTACCGAAGGGCTGCCGCGAACGCCTATCATCTGACGATCAAGCTGGGCTTGTTGCAGCTTGCCTTGATAGACATATGTACCGTGGCTTTCATCCATTTGCTCTTTATAGAGGTCCATGGCATCGGTTTGAAGGTTCGTCACACCCCAGGCGATCTGGTTGTTATGTCCGCTAATCACGCATGGAAGTCCCGGAAGGGCTGCGCCGGAGACGTCCAAGCCGGGTGCCTTCAAATGGACCAGATGCCACGTGGCGGGAACGGAGTATCTGAGATGTGGGTCATTGGCAACCATTGGTTTTCCATCGGCCGTGTGCGCTCCCGAAACTGCCCACGCGTTCGAGCCCGGATTTACGTATTGACCTTCGGCGGCTGGAAACAAAAATTGCGCCTTGGCGGAATCCGGTGTCAAGCTCATCAAAGTACCTTTGTCGAACTCGTATTTTGAGGTGTCGGTGAGATCGCGGTACATGACAAGGCCGACCAGAAGCGAATCGACAATCGTCCACGGCCGCGGCGTATAGGCATGGCCAGGCAGGTCGAATTCCAGCGGATAATCTTCGCGATGGGTCCTTATGTAATAGTTCACGCCGCGCGCATATTCAACCAGCACGGCGCGCTCCTGCGGCTTGAGAATGCTTGCGTCATATTCGGCAATGGCACGCATCCGCATGGCACGCGATCGCTCATCGAGTGCGAGTGCGGCCCTGCCCAACACCTCTGACAATTCTCCGGCACCATACCGCCGCAAGCTGTCCATTTGCCACAATCGGTCTTGAGCCGTAGCGTAACCCTGAAGAAAAATGGCATCTTGCCAAGATGCCGCTTCGATGTGCGGAATGCCGCGAGCATCACGCCGGATCACGGCGCTGCCACTAATTGGCGCGGTGATTTCGCCAGAAGTTTTGGGCAGCGGCCGTATGGCGTACCAGTAGACCACAACACCAATGAGCACGACGAGAACCGCTATGCTCACATTGATGACGCGTAAAAGGCGGGTTGACAATACCCGATTTTACTCTGCGAATGCGGCGCACCATGCAGATGACAGAAAGAGACCCTCGACATAAGCATGGGGCTTCGTATTGCCGTTCTCATCTTGATTCTGGCCGCGAACGCGTTTTTCGCCGCGGCGGAAGTTTCGCTTGTATCAGTGCGCCAATCGCGGCTGCGGCAACTGGCCGAACAAGGGCAGGCGGGAGCACAAAGCGCCCTTAATCTGCTGGCCAACCCAGGGAGGCTGCTGTCGGTGACACAGGTGGGCGTGACGCTTGCAAGCCTTGGATTGGGATGGGCCGGCGAAGGAACGCTCTACTCTCTGTTTCGCGAAGTAACTGACACCATGCATCTAGCCGTGTCCGCCAAGCTTCTTCATGGAATCGCATTCACGTTAGCGTTCTTGATCATCAGCTATGCGCACGTAATTATCGGGGAGGTAGTTCCGAAAAATATAGCGATCGAGAAGGCGGACCGGATGGCCGTACTTGCCGCGCCGGCGCTGCTGGTTTTTTATCGCGTGTCACAGCCGTTCGTAGTAGTGATCGAGCGAACTTCGGCGCTTATTCTGCGCGTCCTTGGAGCAGCCCAAGGCGGCCATGTGCGCGGCGGGCATACGGCGGAGGAATTGAAATACATTGTCCAATCAAGCCGGCGCGAAGGCATGTTGGACCAGTTTGAGCAGGACGCCATCCAGCGGCTGATTGAACTTTCCGACTATTCGGCGCGCGAGATCATGACCCCGCGATACAGCATAGTTTCTCTTCCCGTCGACGCCAATCTGGACCAAGTGCTGGCGGTGATGACCGAACACAAGTTCTCGCGCGTGCCCGTTTATGAAGACCGCCCGGAACAAATCATCGGGATTGTTCACTACAAGGATTTGATGCGTGTCTGGGACGAACGCCGTTTTGCTCATGACCGTCGAAGAACAGCAAGGCCGTTCCGGCTCCGGCGTTTCGTGCGTAAGCCACTTGTCGTGCCGGAAACCAAACCGTTGAATCAGCTCATTGACGAGTTCCGGAAGTCGCATACCCATTTGGCGCTCGTAGTGGACGAATTCGGCACTGTGACGGGACTTGTGACTCTGGAAGATGTGCTGCAACAAATTTTCGGCGATATCGGCGACGAACACGACGACGTGCGGCCGACTCCCTCGCATCAGGAAAGAGTGTTGCAACTGGATGGCGCAACGACAATTCGCGAGTTAGAGACACGCTACAACATGGTCCTGCCAGGGGAAGCTGGATTCGAAACGCTAGCCGGCTTCCTGCTGTTTCAATTCGGATACATTCCGAAAGTAAAAGATTCAGTGGACTATGGCGGGCGGCGCTTTACCATCACCCATATGGATCGAAACCGCATCGCCACCGTGTTGGTTGAGAAACTCGATCCGAAAGAACAACCGGATCCGGTGAACGAAGGTTGAACGTTTACTCCTTTCCCGGCTGGGTTCGTTTGCGAGTCTGCTGTGTTGCGACACTCGACAGATAACTCTTGAGAGGCTTGTTCGTACCTGGGAACTTCAGATTGGGCGCGATTTCAAGAAGAGGCTCCAACACAAACCTTCGCTGCAACATGCGCGGATGCGGGATTGACAACGGTGGCGTGTCGAGCGTGACGTTGCCGTACAGAAGGATATCGATATCAATAATGCGCGGACCACGGCGACGGATGGCATTGCCGCGCACACGGCCGAGTTCGCGTTCACAACGTTGCAGAATCTGCAAAAGTTGCAAAGGGAAATAACGGGTTTCGCACGCGACAACTATATTCAGAAACCAGGGCTGGTCGACGACATCCTGCGGCTCAGTTTCGTATAGCGAGGAGCGCGCGATGATATGGATCTGTTGCTGCGCAAGCGATTCGAGCGCATCGTTAAGAGACTTCTCGCGATCGCCGATGTTGGAGCCCAACGAAAGGTAGACGAGTTTAGATTCCAATGGATCTTGCGGCTAAAACAATGGATTTTGAGATCCGGCGAAACGGTGCCTGCGCGGAATCTTGAAATATTCAAATGCGCGATCGGTGGCGATGCGGCCGCGCGGCGTGCGGTCTAGAAAGCCGAGTTGCATCAAGTAAGGCTCGTAAACTTCCTCGATGGTATCCGCCTGCTCGTCAATCGATGCGGCAATCGTACTTAGGCCGACCGGGCCGCCGCCATACTTTTCCGCTACTGTCAACATGATTTTCTGGTCGATTTCGTCGAGTCCATACTGATCGACTTTTAACAGATCGAGAGCAGCACGCGTCACCTCGAAATCGACGTGGCCATTGGCGCGCACCTGAGCGTAATCGCGAACACGGCGAAGCAAGCGATTTGCAATACGCGGTGTTCCCCGCCCCCGGCGCGCAATCTCCCGCGCAGCATCATTTGTGATCTCCACATCGAGAAGGCGGGCCGAACGTTCGACAATCTTAGCGAGCGTTTCTTCTTCGTACGGATCGAGGCGCAGAACGATACCGAAGCGGCCACGCAGGGGTGCGCTCAACAATCCTTGCCGAGTAGTGGCGCCAACCGCAGTGAAGTGAGGGAGCGAGATGGAGTGAGTACGCGCTCCCGGACCGGTGCCGATCAGGATATCGAGACGGAAGTCTTCGAGCGCGGCATATAGGATCTCTTCGATATCGGGCAGCAGCCTGTGTATTTCGTCGATAAAGAAGACCTGACGAGCGCGCACGTTACTCAAGATGCCTGTTAGATCGAGTTTCTTTTGGAGCACGGGGCCGGCGGTCTGATCGATGGCTACTCCGAGTTCATGGCCAATGATGCCGGCAAGAGTCGTCTTGCCGAGCCCCGGCGGTCCGCACAACAAGACGTGGTCCATTGCCTCGCCGCGGCGCTTCGCGGCTTCGATAGCTATCGACAACTGCTCGCGCACATGTGCTTGTCCCGCGAAGTCGTGGAGACTCGTGGGCCGTAGAGCGGCCTCAAACTGGCGCTCATCTTCTTGCGGTGCTGGCGAAACCGTGCCCAGTGGGCGCATCAAGATTCAACTTAGCGCAACGCTTTAGCGCACAACTGCCATCGCGGCGCGAAAGAAGGCTTCGAACTGTTCCGGCGCGCCACGCTCCTTCACTTTTCTTATGGCTTCCTCGGCGGCGGGGCGCGAACAGCCTAGATTCTGAAGGGCGGAGAGGACATCGCGTTCGAGCGCGGTCCACGCCGCGCCAGTTTCCGCAGGCGCAGCAGGAGTGCCGGTCTCAATACCGAGCAGCTTTTCTCTTAACTCCAATACAATACGTTCCGCCGTCTTCTTGCCTACGCCGGGAATACGCACCAGGCGCTGCACATCGCTTGTTCGGATTGCGTTAACTAAGTCCGCCGTGGGCAATCCGGAGAGCACCGTAATCGCGAGCTTCGGGCCGATGCCGCTGACAGAAATCAAACGCTCGAAAACAACCTTCTCTTCCGGCGTTGCAAAGCCAAAAAGCAACAGGGCGTCGTCGCGAACGTGAGTGTAAATTCGCAACGCCACCGCACTACCTTCGACTGGCAGCGAGGTGTAGGTAGAAATGGGAATCTGAACGTCGTAGCCAACACCGGCCGCTTCTATAATCACCTGGTTAGGATGTTTTTCGAGGACTGTGCCGCGAAGATGACCAATCATGATGTCGGATGAACTATTATCCGCAATGAGCTGCCAAAACCGTTTGCGCCGAGTCAGTGTAGAAGCTGTTAACCCAAATAGCGCATCGTCTGCTCACGCAGAGTATTGAGAGCCGTGGTGAGGCGGTCTGTCTCAAGAAGTACGAATTGATCATTGGAAGAGAATTGGTCGCGAGACGCGAGCATGCGTGCGTGATCGTCGCGCAGTTTGGGAAGTGCATCTGCCGCCCACGCCGAACCGCGCAGCGAGGCAGCAAGATAGTAGAGCGTCAACTCTACGTCGTTCGAGAACTTATGGAAAGATTCCGGCGGAGTATGCAGAGTGTCTTGATCGACCCCCGCTTCAAGGCCAAGCATTGCGGCAAAAAGGGAGAGCGAACTCGCTATCATCGATTTCAGCGCATCGATTCTCTCCGACGATATCCCGGGTTCGGCGGCGGCACGATCTACCGATGCCGCAGCGTCCGAACGAGTGCGGCGGAAATCTCGGCGCCTACGATCAATTTCAAGCTCTAACTGCTGATCCTGGCGACTGAAGCGGTCGACTATAGTGTGGAAATAAACGCGCCCGGCATCCAGCATATCCGCCAAGATGTCGGAGGTTTTGCGACGCTCCCATGTCGGCCAGATAGCGTAAGCAACTAAAGCGATAATCCCTCCCGCCGCCGTGCAGACGGCCCGTGTAGCGATCACCTGGGAGGGCGAAGTGCCGGCGGCAGCCAATTCGAAGACAACTAGGCCGCTGATAGCGACGCTGAACACGCCATAATTGGCTGGCCCGATTAGACGAAGAACGAACATGAAAATGCCGACGAGCGAACATTCCAGCAACGGACCGGCGGGAAGAAACTGGTGCAGTACCGTAGCCAATGCCAACCCAACGAACGTGCCAAGCAAGCGCAATACGCCACGGCTGAACGTGCTCGAGAAATCCGGCTTCAGCACGACCGCGATTGTCATCGGAATCCAATACGACCGCTGCCAACTAATAGCGCGACCGATGGTGTCGCCGATGGCAACGCAAGCTGTAAGACGGATGGCGTGCCGCATGACGGGGGAACGCCAGTCCAAGTTTGCACGCAGAACGCCTATCCAGCTCGCGACCTGCAGCCTCCACGGCTGTTCGGCATCCTGACGTGCTGCCATATCCACTCCTTCACGGACCGAGTTGGCAGACAGCCGCACCACGGCACGCAACTGACCGACAAGCGTGTTTACCGCGGACACCAATTCGTCGCCGACCGCGCCATTGTTGGCGCACAGTTCGCGCGCCCGCTGCGCAGTCTCTTCAATGCGTTGGAGTTCGGCAGGGAGCGTGTCGGCAGACTGTCCGGCCAAAAGAGAATCGGCGATGTGTTGGACCAGTTTGGACGTGGCCTCTCTTAAGTCAGAGATGCAAGTGACTACAGACGATTCCGCTGGCGCCGGTCGCTGGAATTCCGGATGCAAGCGATCGAGCAGAAACACCGAAAGACGAATGCGATCGGCTTGATCAAAGAGCAAGCGGAAGCGAGCGTCGTCCGGATCGTTTTCTCGACCCAGAGCGGAAATCGTATCTTGGACCTGCTGCGTAGGCATGTTCAGTGGCGCAAGTGCGGGAGTTTCGGGGTTAGGGTCGATTTCGGCGGCGAGCGCTCGATAGGCGCTTGCGATGGCCCGACGCTCCGGCGCATAGCGGCGCAATGGCCAGAAAAGAAGCGCCAGAGCCGTTTGTAAGAGGCCACCCGCGAAGACCAGCAGCGCTGCGTAGAATGCGTAGAGCGGAGATAGCGCACCACGAGCGCCAAAGATGACGATCGTCGCTAACGTGTTGAGGCCCAGGTCGCCGGCTCGGGGACTAATTGCGACACACATGCCGCCCAAGAAGGCCCAAGCGGCGGTAACCAGAATCGCGCTGAAATGATATTCTCCCGTTGCGGACCCGACGAATACGGCAATTGCCCCGAGAGTGCTCCACGTGAGCATTCTTCGCGCACGCTGGCGATAGGGATCACGGCCGTCTGAATACGAGACGTTGAGCGCACCGGTGCTGATGGCAACGGCTCCTAGCGGATTTCCTATGATGCTTCCAATTGACAGCGGCAGTGCGACCGCGGCAGCATTCCGAAGAGCCATCCACCGGCTATTGAATTTTGATCTATCTACATGCTTAAGAGTCGCGACAAACGCACTCCAAGGCTTTAGCGTCGGCGAGTCAGCCATTCAGTAGGCGAATCAAGATCGGCGGCATCTAGTAAAAACGACTACGTTCTTCTAAGGTAAGCCGCGGGATCTACCAACCAGTTGTGCGGTGTAGAGTCTTCCAAAGCGCCGATTAAGAACGAGATCGGAAAAGCTAGGGCAGCAGACTTCGCCAATTATAGATAGGCTGCTGTCGGCTTAGCGTTTGTCGGAGCAGATGCCAGAAGCGCACCTTAGCAGGTCGGTCGGGCAACTCCCTTGTAAGGTGATCATCCGTTTCTGCCTGCCAGCTTCGTAGCAGTGCTTGAAATTCCTGGAAATTGAGGCATTCTCCAAGGTTTGAGCGCAATGCGTCGTCCAATGCAGAAACAAGCTTCGCCGTTGTGGCAGTCTTAGTTGCATCTTCGATTTTGCCGCTTGCGAGCACTTTACCGTCGAGAGAGATGAGATAACGGCTTCGCTCCAACCCGTTCTCACTGACCTGGAGGCTAAGAGCGGGTAGCGAAAACCCAAACTCTGCGGCAATGTTGCGCCGTAATCGCGCAATTCCTTCTTGCAACTCAGACTTAGACCTTGCATCTTCCGGTCGCAAATCGGTTCCTATTTCAACGTTGATCCGCTTGTGAGTAGTGGTATTTTTCGAAATCGGGTTACCGAGGATCTTTTTCCGATAGATTCCTAGACGTCTATGAAGAGTGGGCGAATCGCTCCATTCCGGTTCGCTATCCAGCACTCTCTGCAATTCATCGATGGCCGCTTGCCAATCTTCTTGAGCAGCAGCGATATAACAAAAGTTCAGCCGGTATAGAACATTGTCAGGTCTCAGCCTGAGCGCCTGCTCCGATGCAGTTCTTGCCGCCACGAGATTCTGCGCACGGTCGCCCGTTAAAAGGCTAAGCAGATAAACGGCGCGCCCGTTTGCATCATCCGCAGCAATGACATCTACAGATGATGTGTAACTGCTCACTTCTGCCAACTTTTGCCAGAAAGATTGAGAGGAGGCAGACCAACGCGAAGCGTTACTCCAGTTGCCTCTAGCAGCTTCCGTCGCTGCCAGTTCACCAGCAATTTCTGCAGCGGAATTTAGATCGCCTGCGGCAACATACAACTGGAAAGCCTGCTCCATCGATTCCGTCGCCTTGGTCCATTCGGTTAGATTCCGGTGCGCTTTACCTAAAGCGACCAAGCAATCTGCAAGATAGGGGCAGCCCGCCTGTTGCCAAGAATCTCGAATTCTTAGCAGCCCTGGAATCGTCTCTGCTGCCTGACCCTTTCGAATCTGTAAAAGGGCTTTGCCAAGCTCCACAAGGGCCACCATTGAGCTGAATCCTAAATCGCGCCAAGTTTCTCCAGCGGCATTAAACTCGATAAGCGCATCGTCAAATCGTGCTGCATCACGAAGGAGACATCCAGCGTTGTAACGGCTAGCAGCGTATAACCACGTCGGCGCCGGCTCGGCACTGAGCCTTGCAACCTGACGATAGAATTCGAGCGCTGCATCCGTGTTCCCTTTCGACTCGGTCAGTAACCCGCGTTCAAAGCAGATATCGGCACGTAGGCCAGGTTCGTCTTGCGTTTTTAGTGAATCTAGCAGTTGTTGTGCACGATCAAGTTGCTTGCTGTCGCGAAGAGCGGTTGCATAATGGCAATCTAGTCCCATTACATCTGAGCCGGATCTGTTTGAGAGCATTGCGAGCGCTTCCCGGTAAGACGTATCGAGCAGAGTTGGCGATGATCTCGAAAACACGGTCATCAATTGCCAGTCCAGAGCCATGAGGAGATCCGGATCATTCGTGCTTGATCGAACCAGATCCAGCGCAGCAAGCGCTGCCTCGGTACTCTCTTTACCACGGCCCGCGACATGCAATGCGTGACATAATCCGATCTGCGCATATTTTTCTTGTTCTGCGTTGCCCTCGGCTCGAGCGGCCTCGACTGCCTGCTTGTATGTCTCGATAGAAAGCCACAAGTCTTGGAGGGACTGATAGCAGAGTGCAAGATTATGCAGCCGCAGTCCTTGATTCCAAGCGTCTGCGCCGATTTGCTCTTCGGTGTCTACGCCCTGTTCCAGGAACTGTCGAGCCTCTGAGTATCGGTCTTGCTTCGACAGTATCCATCCGAGTTCCCCTAAGATCAGTATTTTTAGCCGCGACGGTTCCACAAGGCGATTGAGGAGCTCGCGAAAAATATTTTCCGCCGCCTGATATTGAAGAGCTTCGCCGGCGAGTCGCCCTTCGTCATATCGAAGCTCCAGGAGATAGCGTTCCACTTGATGCCGTTGGGCTTTCTCTTCGCCAATGCGTTCGAGGTAATCGCGTGTGGCGTGAACCAAAGTACGGCATACCCTTACTGCGTGTACCGCGTTGCACTCTCTGTAGTAATCTTCGAAACGTTTAAAACCGGCGGGAGGATACCTCAGAATGTCGTGATAGATTGCCTCTAACATCGCCTCAACCTTGCGCGACTCGGCTTCCGAAGGCATACCCTCGGAGAGAACCTTTGTGGAAATCCGCCGAGCTTGAGCGTCGAAATGGCGCGAAAGTTTGGCATTTAGCTGTTTATATTCAGACAGCCGCTCGTTAGTCCGCCACTCACAGAGAAACATTTCCCGAATCGAATCGTGGTATGCAAATCCTGAGTCGGGCCTGGAGACTACGAAGTTGAATGTCTGCAGTTCGCTGAGTAAGCGTTCATTCACGTCGGCTTCGTTCGGAAATCCACGTAGGACGCCGATAATCTCAGCATCGAATTTGCGCGGAATCGCGCAAACCGGAACAATTTCGCCGAGCATGGGCGACCGGCGCCTCGCGTCATCGAGGATGTGTTCGATACGATTCGCGTCCGAAAATTTGTTGCGCTTTAACGTCTCAATGAGCGCTAGTACGGCATTATTGTCCAACAGCCCCTCACTTAGACAGCCTTCGGCAATTGCTGGCGGGTATCTTTCAGCCAATCGGTCAGGCGGAGAATTCCATTGTGTTTCTGAGGCAGCAGCGTAGTTACAAGAAATCTGAGAAGATCCATCGACCCACTGAACTCTTCGCAGCCATGAAGCACCAAACAGTCGCGCATTTGATCCGGTCCCCATGTCTGTTCAATCGTTGGCATTGTGCTGACGTATTGCTGCCAATTTTCACAGATGTGCGCGAAGCTAGGTGGCCACTGCTTTCCTGCAATGACGACGAAGAGGCGGAGGTTTGGACAAAGGGCAATGGAGCCAACAAGAACGTCTATCGCCCACTCTCTTACCTCGATGTTTCCATCATCCCAGTGATCAATCAAGACGACTACGGAGGCCCTGCTGGCAGCAGCCCGCAACTTCTCTGTGACCAACCGCAAAAACTCCGAACGTTGTGCATTATTGCGCTGAGCTCTTTCGGAAAGATCGGGCTGATAAATGTTCACTGATCCATGCTGTAGTTGTATCTGTCCAAAGATGGGCGAGTTCTTAAATGTGCTATCTGCTGCGCCTATATTCGCAGCCATTAGCCCTTTGCTGCTCCGGACAGGCGAACGCTGCTTGGGTCCAAGTCGCTTCTCAATCCCACGTTTCTCTGGAAATTGACGTAACGAATCGTCGTTCCGCTTCTGATTGCCGCCACGCCCTCCGCCATTGTTGTCTAGCCGAAACGATTCATGAATGGAGAGTTCGTCATGTATTTTCTGACAGAACGCTTCGCTGTCCTTTATTACGGAATCTTTTAAATCGATCAGCGCGACGGGTACACCGGGGCTAGGAAATTGACATCGGTGTTTAAGGCGCTTGAGGAGCGAAGTTTTGCCGCGGTCACCGCTGTCAAACAGTTTCAAAATCCGAGTACTAGGCAGCCAATTAGGCAATGACGTCGGCTCTCCTCGGAGTAGCGCCAAGAACTGGTTTTCAGCGATGGGAAATGGAATTAGTGTGGCAGCTTCGATTTCGCGTCGACGCCCATCCATACGCGCGCTCTAATCCTTCCGGTTACTATTGATCTGGCCAATAATCGTCGAATTTTGAACTTTACTTCTATTGACGTGTATCGAAGCACGAAACTGAGGCGCGTGTGTCTCGAGTAATTCGCTTATCTTTTTTCGGAGACTCGGGTCTTCTTCCATCTTTTCATCGAGGATCTCTTCTACCGGTTTGCGATACCGCTCTGGATTGTCTTGAAATAGCTTGAGGGTCGTCAGTTCCTCTTCGGATCGAAACACGGAACCGATAAGCTTCCAAGCTTTTGCAGGAGCCTCACGGACGCGTTCGCCAGCTCCTTTTCCCAAAGTTTCGCCCAGCGCTTCCGCGGCCTTTTCGCCGCCTTTTTTGAGGAAAGGCATAAGTAGCGAAGCCACAAATGTTTCGGCCAGCACGTTCTGAATATCCCCGGCTGCGAACCCCGCAGAGACTGCCAGTATAACTCAAAAAATAAAAGCAGAATGATTATGTTGGATTGAATTCACGAATAATTCTGTTTACACTGACTTATCGCCTGACAGGCAATTTATGGCTATCCTCGAGCACAATTTTCTTACTCTTCCTATGCCAGTCGATTGGGAGGATGCTTCTCAAGTAATTGCGCTTGGTCCTGAAGAGGATGGATTCAGACCCAATCTTGTATTTTCAAGTGAACCTGTGCGGCGCGGTGAGGACTCTGCCGCTTTCGCGGCCCGGCAGTTACCGCAGCTTCGAGACGCACTCGATTACTATCAGGTGATCTACGAAGCGCCAGCGGCTTATGGGCCGAATCAAGGATATCTTCGACACCATGCGTTTCGGATGGAGCAAGGTGAAGTGGGGCAACTCCAGTTTTACGTTGTACTGGCCGGCCGGGCACACACCTTTACCTTTACCCATCTGCGGGAAAAGTTTCCAGAAGCTCTAAAAATGGGCGAGTACCTTTTCGCCCAGGCGCGCTTAAACGTTAATGATTTGAAGGATCCCGATCAACTCGATACCTTCGATTTCTGATCGACTCAGATCTTTCTTTCGCCGGGCGTCGTGGATCGTACGTAGTTTCTATCGCGAAGCTGTTTCCTGCTTCGTAGGCTTGGGCATAGGTAGACGCGGCATCATTTCCGGGCGAGTAGCTGTGTTGTAGACAAACCAAGCCATGATGGCCGAGGCTTGCATAACATCGCCCGGCTGCACGCGATCATAAAAATCCATGTTCGAGTGGTGCGTGCGCGTACCATATTCCATTGGATCTTGCAGAAAGCCGAAGCCTGGCAGGCCAATCCAAGTAAATGAAGTGTGATCAGTGCCACCGGGTTGACGAGTGGGCGGAGCGGTCGCACCCACCACCGCAATAGCGCCCAGATCGTGAAACGGTTGCAACCATTCCTGAAAAATCGGCACAACCATGTCATTGCCGCCGGCGCTGATTCCACGGAATTTGCCGGTCCCGGTGTCATCGTTATAGTACGCGGACAGCTTGTTATATTCAGGCCCCAATTGCATAGTGTCGCGACGCGCAAAGTGCTCCTGCACATAGGCGATAGAACCGAGCAGTCCCTCTTCTTCACCGCTCCAGAGGGCTATGCGGACCGTACGAGCCATCGGCAGCTTCAACGCTTCCAGTATCCGAACCGCTTCGATGGCGACAGAACTGCCAGTGCCGTTGTCGGTTGCGCCCGTTGCGCCGTGCCAGGAATCAAGGTGCGCGCCAAGCATCACCAACTCATCCTTTTTCGTGGTGCCCGGGATTTCACCGACCACATTGAAGGAATCGGGCGAATCGTTAATAAACTCAGTTCGAATATCGAATTCAAGCTTGACCGGAATATTGTGCTGCACCAACCGCGCAATGCGGTTGTAATGCTCCGGCGTGACAGCGACCATCGGAGGAGGAATGGGATCTTTCGGATTACGAGAGCCTCCACTGGTCGCGAATACAGTCCCGCCGTCGCCGTTCGTTCCGTATTGCAGGACCACGAGAACGCCTTCGTCTTTGAAAAATTGATTTGTTTTGGCGCGCAATTTTGCGGCGGCTTCACGTTCCGCCGGCGTAGGAATGGGCGTACCGCCACGTCCGCCTCCACCGGGACCTCGGAAGAAACGCGATGGGTCGGCCGTATTCTCACGTTCAATCAATTCCTGATCGGTCAGCCGGCGCGCCATTGGCTCGGTGATCATCTCAATCTGCTTCGGCTCCATCGTGAGGACAATCTTGCCCTTCAGCTTGCCTCTATATTTGTCAAAATCCGCTTCGTTGTGAATGATGGCCAGAACCGGCTCGCCTGTGACGTTGCCGTCAGTGCCGGGAGTCCATGCCAAAGGGAATCCGATTAGCGGCATATATTGAGGCTCCAGCAAGCTCGCCGAAAAATGAGTGAGACGCCAGCTTTGGCCGAATGGCCCCCATTTTTCGAGCTTGACATTCTGAAGGCCGTATTCTTTCAAGCGCTTCACAACAAACTCGGCGGCCGCACGATGTCCCGGCGAATCAGTCAAACGCGGTCCGTAGACATCCGTCAGGTAAAACAGGTGGTCCATCACTTGCGAGTTCTGAAACGCTTCGGCCTTAATGCGGTTGGCGACGCTGAGATCAACGGTCTCAGCAGCCGTAACGGTCAACGCAAACGCTGCCAGCAGGGCGGCAAATCGGGTCATCCCTAAATCTCCTAATTAGATCGAATGTACCGCAGGCGTTAAAACGGTCTGCGTTTTGTCAGATCAGGAGAATATCGAGCGTGCGAGGGCCGTGGACGCCACGCACTCGCGTCATTTCGATATCGACGGTAGCGGACGGCCCAGAAAAGAACGTGAGAGGGCGGCCTTTAATCGATTCGAGCCGCCGTATCGCCTCCGGAACGAGTTCGACGATATCTCCTTTACGCAAAATGCAGAGATGATAATCCGGAATCAGCGTAGCGGCTCGCCGCCCTTGTGTAGGAGAACTTTCCAGCACCACGGTACCGGTCAAGGCAATACCAAGCGTACATTCGGTTACGACGCCATCGGCGGCATCAAGCTGTTGTTTGCTGAGGTTGTTATCAGGAACAAAATCGAAGTCTTCCGGCAGCCATTCGCTTGGTAAACCGGCGGGAACGATAAGGGTTTGTTTACCGCGCTCGGTAAGAATGTTTGCGATGTCAGATTGGATATTGCCGGTTGAATAAAACGGAGTGCCGTTGTAGTGACGAATTCGCTCATCGAATAACTTGAGGCGCTGCGCGTCGTCCAAATTTCCGCGCGCACGGTAGGCACGCGACAGCAGACTCCACTCGTGTTGCTGCTGGGAAACGCGCGCGGGATTGTCGGCTACCCCGTTGGCTCTGCGAATGCGCGCCAAAATAGCGGCACGAGACTCGGCGCTCATTGGTCCTTGTCCTTTTCGCGTTGAAACCACCAGTCGCGAAATGATTTTCTTGGCATAGGCGCAAGGTCGCGCGAATTAGTCCAGCCTGAAAGCATTCCCGGAAGCCGATTGATGATGCCATCGTGGACGAGCGGGCCTTGCGCGAATTTCGCAAGCGCCTCTGCCGTGGTCATCAACCCGGAACTCGAGAACACCAACGCCATGGCTTGCATGGCGATGTTTTCCAATTGGAATTTGCCGAGTAGCGTGCGCTGCTCGTCGCGAATAATCTCGCCTCTTAAGAAAATGAGAATCTCGGGAATGTTGATCTTTACGGGGCAAACATCGTAACAGGCCCCGCACAAGGATGAGGCGTAGGGCAGACTGCGCGAATGCTCTAAATTCTGAAGCTGCGGCGTAACAATAGCGCCGATCGGGCCCTGATAAACCGAGCCGTAGGCGATCCCGCCCGTCTGATGATAAACAGGGCAGACATTTAGGCAGGCGCCGCAGCGGATGCAGTTCAACGCCTCACGCCCCTCGCCATTGGCGAGAACACTCGTCCGCCCGTTGTCGAGCAGAATGACGTGGAACTCGCTTGGGCCGTCGGCCGGTGTAACGCCAGTCCAGATTGAGTTGTACGGATTCATGCGCTCGCCTGTGGCGGATCGGGGAAGGCTTTGCAAGAACACTTCGAGATCGCGAAATGTAGGGACAATTTTTTCGATGCCCAACAGCGTGATAAGCACATCGGGCAAGGTCAGACACATCCGTCCGTTGCCTTCGCTTTCGACCACAACAACGGCGCCGGTGTCGGCAATCGCGAAATTAGCGCCGCTGAAACCGATGTCCACCGTAAGAAATTTGTGACGGAGATACAAACGCGCGGCTTCCGCCAACTGCTGAGGATCGTCGGTCAGATTGTCGATTCCGAGTTCGTGTAGCGGGATTTTCTTCTGAAAGATGTCGCGGATTTGCGTGCGATTGATGTGAAGCGCGGGAACAACGATGTGCGACGGATCTTCGTTTCCTAATTGCACAATGAGATCGGCAAGGTCCGTCTCATGCGGAGTTATTCCGCTGTTTTCCAGATAATCATTCAGGCGAATTTCGTTGGAAGTCATCGTCTTGACCTTGATGATTTCCTTGCCTGTGCAGTCGGCGATGATGTTTCCGATGATCTGGTTTGCCTCGTCGGCATCGGTAGCCCAATGGACCATTCCACCCGCCCGCGTTACGTTCGCTTCAAACTGTTCAAGGTAGAGGTCCAGGTATTTCAGGGTGTGGTTTTTGATCGCATGGCCGGCTTCACGGAGTTCTTCCCAATCGGGCAGTTCGCCGGTCATGTTATTTCGTTTCGCTTGAATGATATTGGTCGCGTTGCGAACGTTAGTTCGAAGCTGCGTATTGATTAGCGCGGCACGGGCAGCCCGGGGAAATGACGGCGCGTTTTCCGCGTTGCCGATATGGACGCTCATGCCGTCGGCTCTTCACGCGTTGACGCGAGAATCTGCGCAATGTGAATCGTCTTCACTGGCTCTTTGCGCCGGTGCAACCCACCGTAGATGTGCATGAGGCAGGAGTTATCGCCTGCCGTACAGATTTCCGCGCCGGTGTCGAGAACGCAATGAACTTTGTCATCCAGCATGGCCGACGACGTTTGGGAGTTCTTGATGGCGAAAGTTCCTCCAAAACCGCAGCATTCCGTACGATTCGGCAGTTCAATAAGCTCTATACCTGCGACTCGCTGCAATAAACGCAGCGGGGCGTCTCCAACGCGCAGCATCCGCAGCGAGTGACAGGAAGGATGATACGTGACGCGATGCGGATAATAGGCGCCTACATCTTCGACCGCTAATTTGTTCACCAAAAGCTCAGTCAGTTCAAAAACTCGAGGTACCACTTGCTTCACCTTGACGAGGAGTTGAGAATCTTGAACCATAAGAGCCGCTTTTTCGTAGTGGTCGCGAATCATGGCAACACAGGAAGCTGAAGGCGAAACAATGACTTCGTCGTCGGCAAACAGCTCTACAAATTTTCGAACGAGGGGGATGGTTTCGCGCTGATAACCCGTGTTGTAATGCATCTGCCCGCAACAGGTCTGCTGAGGGCGAAAAATAATCGTGTGGCCCAGGCGCTCCAATAGCTTTACGACAGCGATTCCCGTTGCGGGGAAGAGCACGTCGTTATAACAAGTGACAAAAAGCGAGATCTGCACGAATCAATTACAAGCATAGAATCACGGTGGCAGCGGATAAGC
>Ga0070741_10008259_pt1 | contig 21008 bp, 18 predicted proteins | sample Coa_R1_4_FD_66440 | JGI IMG/M metagenome (GOLD analysis project Ga0070741, IMG submission 66440) | Surface soil microbial communities from Centralia Pennsylvania, which are recovering from an underground coalmine fire - Coalmine... | ecosystem: Environmental > Terrestrial > Soil > Unclassified ...
AATGGTCACCTGCATATCGCGCGCGAGATGTACTACCTGCTGCACCAAGCTTCTGCGCGCGAGCGCCGGCCACTGGCTGGGTTGAGGCCGGGTCAAAAACAAATGCGTGACACCGTTCAGGTGCGCGAACTCCACTAGCGTCTTCGCCACGTCCTGCCCTTCCAATACGCGCGTCTCGATGTGTAGATTGCGCGCGAAGTTCAAATGCCGCTCCACGGCTTCCCGGTCGCGCTGCGGCAGATCGTGCAGATCCGGTTCCCGGGAGACGGCCACCGCGAAACAATCGGCATGCAGATAATCGGCGACGCGTTTGCCGCGACGGATCAGCATGGCGGCGGCGGGGTCAGGAGTTACTAGGATGAGGATGCGGTCGGCGTTTGCTGAGGCCTGGGGGTCCGCTTCATCGTGATAGCCCGGCTGCGGCTCGAATCCCGGAGTGTCGTAATCCACCTGCCGGATTTCCACCTCGTGGGCGGTTTGCCGCAGCGCCAGCTCGCGTAACACCACCAGCGTGGATTCCTGGAAGAAATTTTCGAGCGCCTTCTTCGCCTTCTCGGGCGAATACACCACTCCGCGCGCCAGGCGATTCAGCAGCGCACGCGGCGTCAAATCCACCATGACCACCTGATCGGCTTGTTGCATGACCCAATCCGGGATGGTCTCGCGAACCCGGATGCCTGTAATGTTCCAAATCTGATCGTTCAGGCTCTCCAGATGCTGAATGTTCATCGTGGTGAGCACGTTGATGCCGGCATCCAGGAGCACTTGTACGTCTTGCCACCGTTTCGCTCTCTCCGAGCCAGGAACATTGGTGTGTGGGAACTCGTCTACGACGCAGAGCTCCGGGCGGCGGCGCACAATCGCGGGGGTGTCCATCTCTTCAAAGAGGCCCCCGCGATAATCGATCTTGCGCCGCGGAATCACCTCCAGCCGGTCGGTTTTCGCAATGGTGTCCTTGCGGCCGTGAGGCTCGAAATAGCCGATGACCACGTCCACGCCTTCGCGTTTGGCCTCCTGAGCTTCTTCCAGCATCTGATACGTCTTGCCTACACCCGCCGCATAACCGAGGAAAATTTTCAATTTTCCGCGGGGAGCGTGATCAGGCACGAGCGGAGGGCGGTCTTGCATGCCTAGTGGGGAAATACCCGGACGTCAATATCGTGCGCGCCGCGAATCAGCCGGTCCAGCGGCGTGCCGGTGAAACGCTCCCACCATTGTTCGCGCGTACTGTGCCCAACGAAAATCTGCGTAATGCCGTGTTCGTGCGCATATTCGAGCAGCGTTTCGATGGGATCCTGGCCGTCCAGGATTTCGACGCGGGCGTGCGCGGCGCGCGCCATGGCCAGGTTGCGTTCCAGAGCCTGCTGATCGCCGGCCGAGATTTCCGCCTGGCGTACATAGGCTACCGTAAGATCGCCATGAAAGCGGTCGGCGTTGCGTTTGCCGCTCGCGATCATGGGCGCGGCGTTGGCGCGCGGTGTAATACACACCAGAATTCGCTCCTGCGCGCCGAAGGTCTGGGCAATGCCGTTGCGCTGCAGATACGATTCCAGCTGCTTGTCGACGACGTCGGCCGCCAGAAGCAGAGCGATTTCGCGCAGCTCGGAGAGCTTTTGTTCCGGACTCGGGCCGGCGCTCAATTGACCTTCCCGGGCGATGCACATCTCGGGCGGGGCATCCACCACTACAATTTCGTCGGCCGAGTTCAGAAAACCGCGCGGCACGGTCTGGACCACATACTTTCCCGTGATCTGCTGCACGCGCTCCCGGAGATCATCGATGTACTGAATGTTGACCGAGGTGATTACCGAGATTCCGGCGTCCAGTAATTCGTTGACATCCTCCCAGCGGCTTCGGTGGCGCGAATCCGGCGGATTATCGTAGGCCAGGCCATCCACCAGGCAAACGCTGGGGTGACGCTTCAGAATGGCATCAGTGTCCATCACCTGGACGCCATCCACTTGGCGCAATGGAATTACTTCCAGCTTCTGCAACAGCGCTTCGGTTTCAGGTGAAGCGTTCGGTTGAATTGCGCCCACCACGACGTCCTGGCCGCGCTCCCTGCGGCGACGGCCTTCGTCGAGCATGCGAAATGATTTGCCGACGCCCGAGGCGTACCCCAGGAAGAGTTTCAGCCGCCCACGCCGTTCGTACAGCTCTTCGGCCTGGACCTGTTGCAGCAACTCCTCCGGAGTTCGGCGTCGGATGGCGCTGGGCATGGGTCAGTACCATTATCGCCAGTCAGCCCGCTATCCTGGAAGATTAGGATGGTCAAAGCCCTTACACGCCGTTACGAACAATGGATCCGCGTGCGCGAAGAGCAGCTCTGTTTCGCCGCCACCAATCGCGTGGTGCGGCAATTCGAATGGGGGTTGGAGTGGACCCAGAATTGGCCCTGCGCGCGGCAGCATCCCAAGAACGGCGACGCGCCGGAAGATTACGTCGCTCATTTGAACCGCCTGGCAGCGCGGGACAGCCATGAATTCTATGGGTACCGGAGCCCGCGCCATTTCGAATTGCGCGACGGGATCGTGCGTTTTGAATCGCCCGTGCGAACTCCGCATGCGGAAAACAATACGGTCCACGCGCAGTGGTTTCCGGCGGAGAAGTCGAAACGCGCGGTGGTGGTGTTGCCGCATTGGAACGCGCCAGCCGACGCCCATAACGCGCTTTGCCGTGGATTGGCCCGGCTGGGCATCTCCGCGCTGCGTATCAGCCTGCCGTATCACGATTACCGCATGCCCGCCGAGTTGAACCGTGCCGATTATGCGGTTTCCGCGAACATCTGCCGGACTGTGGACGCAACACGGCAAGCCGTCATCGACGTACGCTGTTGCCTGGATTGGCTGGAACGCAAGGGTTATGAGCGACTGGGGATCGTCGGCACCAGCCTGGGTTCAGCCTACGCTTATCTGGCCACTACTCACGACGAGCGAATCGCGGTGAACGTGTTCAACCACTGTTCTACGCATCCTGCCGACGTGGTGTGGAGCGGGCTGTCGACCCAGCACATCCGCCAAACCCTGGAGCAGCATCTGGATCTTGAGCGGCTACGCACGGCGTGGATGGCCGTGGCGCCTGTGAATTACTTCGACAAGTTCGTAGCGAAGAAGCACAAATCGCTGTTCCTTTATACCGCCTACGACACGACGTTCCCGCCGGAACTCTCGCGCCAGGTGGTGGCAACCATGCGGGAAAGCGCCGTGGATCATAAGGCAGTGGTGCTGCCGTGCGGGCATTACACGCTGGGTGAGACGCCGTTCAAATTCATCGCCGGCTATCACATCTGTTCGTATCTGAAACGGAATCTTTAAACGCTTCCGCCAAGGTTGGCGGTTCAGACTGTTTTGTCGCGCGCGTAGCACAACGGGTCCAGTTTGCACTCGGCGCAAATCGGTTTGCGCGCCACGCACAGTGCGCGGCCGTGGTAAATAAGCTGCAGCGGAAAATCGAACCATTTGTCGGGCGGAATGATTTTCATCAAATCCTGCTCGATCTTCACCGGATTCGTGTTCTTCGTTAAGTCCAGCCGTTGGGCGTTGCGTTGCACGTGCGTATCGACGACGATGCCTTCGTGCACGCCGTGACAGGCGCCCAGTACCACGTTCGCCGTCTTGCGGGCTGCACCCGGAATGGTGAGCATTTCCGCCATGGTTTTGGGGACTTCGCCGGCAAAGTCGGCCAGGATCTTCCGCGCGGCGCCGATCAGCGACTTGGATTTGTTGTTGAAAAAACCTGTCGACCGGATATCCATGCCGAGCTCCGCTTGGTTGGCCGAGGCGAAATCCTGAATGGTGGGATATTTTCGGAACAGGCCGGGCGTTACTTCATTGACGCGCTTGTCTGTGCATTGCGCCGAGAGGATGGTGGCCACCAACAGCTCCCAGCAGTTGCTGTGAAGCAAAGGCACGGCGGGGCGAGGATACATTTCATCAAGGATCTTTAGAATCTTACGGACACGAGTGGCGCGTTCCGCGGCGGTCTTGGGCTTCGGAACCAGTTTGGGAGGTGTGGCTTTCTTGCTCGGCTTGGCTTGGGGGCTCACGCCGCTATGATCGCATGGTCACCCAGGCAGGGGGCCCGCGGGCTATTCCCGTGCCACAACCACTTCAGTTCGCAACGCGCGCCAATCGGGGATCTCACCGGCCTTGATCGGTACGTTCAAATCCGCGCGCAACTCTTTCGCCTGATTGGGGCCCAGCACGGGGATGATGGTCGACGTTCGGAACAAAGCGGGGCTACCCGGCGCCGGCGAGCGTACGGCGATGCGAATGTCGAGGCCCGTCAGTTCGGCTGCCGAGTGATTGATCACCACGAATTCGAGTTGAGGTCTCCTGTAGGGCGCGGCGACAATGCGGATCCCAGCCACTTCGACGGATTTTGCCGCCGGGTGCTCCTCGATTAAAGGCTGTGGGGCCTCCGCAGGAACCTGAGCGGGAGCGGCGGTTCTGGCCGGCGCCGCCACTTGCGGCGGCTTCGTATCGCGATCGTCGATGACATGGCGGAGCAGAGTGGCCGCGGTCAAAATCAATATCGTGCCTGCGGTTAATGTGAGCGGCCAGCCCAGCAGACGTTTGTGCTTCAAATGCGGCCGCCGAGGCTGATCCAGTTCGAGCAAGTGCGCCGGTAGAGTGGGGCCCGCCAGCGGCGGCGCCTGGGGACCCACCATGACGTGCGCGCGTCCGAAATATTCCGGCGGGACCGGGGTGAATTTCGGTTTTGCGGAACGCATCCACTGATCCGCAGGCGGAGCCGGGGCAATCGCGAGATCGGAGGCCGGAAGCAGCCGCATGGTGGGCTGTTTCTGGAACGAGGCCTGGATGGCGCGAATGCCTTCCTCTTCCTGCTGGCGGACGAGGGATTCGTGAAGTGTCCTCAGGTCGGCTAACGAATCGCCCGCCGACGGCAGCCGGGATGGCGACAATGCCGGACCATTGGGAGGGGATACCAACGCTTCGGGCGCGGTCGCTGACTTATGCGCTGGCGGAACATCATTCAGCGTGTGGTGCAACGGCCGCAGATCCGTTTCAAGCAGAGTCCCTTCCATGGCGGCAGGCAATCGATCCTGCACCAACGCAACAAACGCATGAGCCGGCTCGATGGCTTCGCGAAGCTTCGATACCGTGTCGGCACCGCCTGCCGGAACGGCGACGAAATTGATTGCTCCCAACGTTACAGCTCCGGCCGGTTGGAGTTGGAAGGCCGCACTTGCAGAAAGAACGGTTCCGGCGAGCGCGGGATGGCCAGGATTGATCGCAATGGGCCAGGCGCTGAGATCCACCGGCTTCGGCCATGCGGGCGCGATGGGGCGCAAGACGGCCTTGTCGAGGGTGGCGAGAGTTTGCGAAAGCTCGGGTTCCCGGATTGGTTCCGGTTCTTGGGGCAGCGCGGGCGTTTCCACCTCCGGTTCCGCTATGGCGATGGCAGCCTCTCGCGCGGCGGCGAGTGCCCTGCGCTGCGGTCCGGCCGTGAGTAAGGCGACGGAAGGCTCGAAGTTCTTCGCTAGAGACCGCAAATTTTCGGCGATTCCAGCCGGTATTTCGACCGTCTCATCGAGCTCGAGGGGAGCCGCCTGGATCCTGGTCTCTACCGGAGTCTCCACCTTCGGCGCGGGAGGCGCCGTGCAGGTGGGACATTCCCGGATGGCCGGTGAACACTCATGTCCACACTCAGGACAAATCCAGTACAGCATATATATTCACTCTAGGACCAAAGTGCTTTTATATCTGTCGGGCAGTAACCCTACCTTGTTCTAAGAGTGGCCTTATGTTGCTAAATGACGGCACTTAAAGGCATTGAAGGGGATGCGGCCTATACTGGAAGGGCGTGAAGTTCTATCGCGAAGGTCGGCAAAGGACACGGCCCTGCCTACGTAACCCCCAAAAGCTTGGGATTCTGGCCGGAAGTTTTAACCCGCCTACCCTGGCACACGTGGAACTAGCCCGCGCCGCGTACCAGTGGGGCGTGGAGCAGGTGGCTTTTGTGGTTCCTCAGGTTTTCCCGCACAAAGAGTACTCCGGCGCGACACTCGAGCAGCGCATTGAAATGCTGGACATGGCTGCGCTCGAAATCCCGCATGCCATCGCTGCCACGGGCCAGGGCCTGTTCGTGGATATCGCGCGGGAGTTCCGGGGTCATTTTGGAGCGGAAACACGGCTCAGCTTCATCTGCGGGCGCGACGCGGCCGAGCGGGTGCTCCGGTGGGACTACGGGCGTCCCGGCGTGGTGGAAGAGATGCTCCGGGAGTTTGAGCTTCTGGTCGCCCCGCGCGAGGGGCATTTCACCGGGCCAGCCGAGTTTCGCGAGCGGATTCATGCGCTACCGCTAGGACCGGGAAACGACGGCGTATCGTCTACGGAAGTGCGGGAGCGAATCGCGCGCGGCGAGCCCTGGGAACACTTAGTACCGGCAGCGATCCGGGAGCGGGTTCGCCAGATTTATTTGTGAAGCCCTATTCGTGAAGGCTGGCGTCCAGAAAGGCCCGCAAGCGATGGCTGCGGCTGGGGTGCCGCAATTTGCGCAGCGCCTTGGCTTCGATCTGCCGGATGCGCTCGCGGGTGACAGCGAAATGCTGGCCTACTTCTTCGAGTGTGTGCTCGCTGCCATCCTGGAGGCCGAAGCGCATTTTTATGATCTTTTCTTCACGTGGGCTAAGCGTCTTGAGCACCTCAGCGGTCTGTTCGCGGAGGTTCAGGTTGATTACTGCTTCCGATGGCGAAACGACCCTGCGGTCCACGATGAAATCGCCCAAATGAGACTCTTCTTCTTCGCCTACGGGTGTTTCGAGCGAGATCGGCTCCTGCGCAATGCGCAGCACCTTGCGAACTTTCCCTACCGGTAACTCCATCTTCACCGAGAGCTCCTCGGTGGTGGGCTCGCGTCCCAGTTCCTGCTGCAGCTGACGCTGGGTTCGGACCAACTTGTTGATGGTCTCGATCATGTGCACCGGGATACGAATGGTGCGGGCCTGATCCGCGATGGCGCGCGTAATTGCCTGCCGGACCCACCAGGTGGCATAGGTGGAAAACTTATATCCGCGCCGGTAATCGAACTTGTCCACGGCCTTCATCAGGCCGATGTTTCCTTCCTGAATGAGATCCAGGAACTGGAGCCCGCGATTGGTATAACGCTTCGCGATGGACACCACCAGGCGCAAGTTGGCTTCGATGAGCTGTTTCTTGGCGGCTTCGGCTTCCTGTTCGCCGCGCTCGACGATCTGCAGCGTGCGGCGGAGCTCGGTGGAACTGGCGCCGCAATCCTCTTCCAGTTGCTGGATGCGCTGGCTGAACTGGCGTAATTCTTTACGTAGGTCGCGCGGCGGGTGCGTGCCGTTGGCGGGTTCCTCCAGGCGGCGCTGGATCTTGGCGATCTCGCGTTCCAGCGGCTTGAGCTCTTCCACCGAGCAGCGGAGCCGTCCTGCCAGGCTGCGGCGCACCGCTGTGCTGAACGCGATGTTGCGAATGATGCGCGAGATCTGCACCATGTTGCGCGCCAAGCCGTAGCGCAGCCCACGGTGCTGCTTGGGTTTCATTTGGCGCGAGACGGCCTGCAGTTTCTGGCGGAATTGCTGGCTCTTCTTGTAATATTTTTCGATTTCCGCAATTTGGGCCAGCAGTTCGTTTAATTGGGTGCTGAAATCTTCATCGGTAATGACGAATTCCGGAAGCACCAGGACGTCGCGGACATTAGTCGCGCCGCGCTGCAGGTCCTCGCCGAGCTGAACGATCTCGCGAATTACCAGTGGGGAGCGGGACAGCGCTTTGCGCACCGCCCATTGGCCGCGCTCGTTACGTTTCGCTAACTCGATTTCACCTTCGCGCGTGAGCAGCGGGACGGTGCCCATCTCGCGCAGGTACATGCGGACGGGATCGTTGGTCTTGTCGCCGGTTTCCTGGGTGAGTTCCAGGTCTCCAAAGTCGTCGGGCTCTTCGCCTTTGGATTTCTCGAAGTCCAACTTGGGCTCTTCGAGAATCTCCACGCCGGCCGTGTCGAGATCGGTGAGCAGATCTTCGAACTCGCGTCCGGAAGGAAACTCCTCGGTCAACAGATCGTTGACCTCGTCGTACAACACGAATCCTTTTTCTTTGCCTACTTCCATGAGGTGTTTCAACCGGCCGTACTTTTCTTCAGTTGCCACTCGTCGCCCCGTTACCGGCGAAACGGCTTAGGGAACCCCCGCGCACCTAAGCATAGCGCAATTGCATTCCTGCTTCGCCTGGCGATGTGCGCCACACTCATTGCGCTCAGCCCTGATCTCATTCAGTGTACAACATCGCTTTCATAGTTCCCGGTACGCTTCAGCGCAGTTTGTACTAGTATTAAACGGCTAATTTTAGTTGTCATTGCCGTGTCGTGGTTGCCGCACTTGCCGCGCGCGATTTGCGATCCAGTTCCTCAGCCAGCCGCATGGCTTCGTCGATGTTCCCCTCTCGCTCAGCCGCTTTGATCCGGGTGCGCAGAGCCGCCACCTCGGAACGGGGATCTTGCGACTTCAGGCTGCGCAAACAAGCCATGGCCTGTTCGGCGGCCTTCTCCTCCTCTAGGCTTTCATCGGCAAATATCGCCGACGACAATAGATCCCGGTCGGCCTCCGCGAGCCGCCCCTCCAGATCTCCAAAGCGGAAGGCGCCGCCATCGGAATACATTGCAAATAAGGCAGAAAACACGTTTTTCGCCACGAAACGATCAACGGCAGAAAGACCGCTCAATTCGGGAATGGCCCGGGCCCTGGCCTCCTCGCTCGCAAGCAAACTCTGGAGCAGCAGCCGCTCCGCCGCAGGCACCTCCGCGCGCCGGGGCGCGGCCGGACGCTCCGCGGCGTTCTTACTGAAATGATCGCGCACCAGCTTCTCGTCAACGCCCAAATAGTCCGCCACATCGTTCGCCACTGCGAAGCGCTCCAGGCGGTCGGCGATGCGCTGAATGGCAGGCGCGATGAATTTGAACGCGTCCATTCGGCCTTCCACGGTGCGCATGTCGAACTTCTGGCGTGCCCGGTCGGCCAGCCAATGGAAGTAGGCCGGGGCTTTCTCCAGTCGTGCCCGATACGCGTCGGCGCCGGATGCCTTCACGAATTCGTCCGGATCGAGGTCGCCGCCCAATTGGAGCACCTGTACGCGCAGACCTTCGTCCAGCAGCATCTTAATAGAGCGCTCGGCCGCATTGGCTCCCGCCGCGTCGGGATCGAAATTCACCACGATCCGGTCGGCGTGCCGCTTCAGCGCCTGGACCTGAGTATTCGTCAGCGAGGTGCCGCAGCTTGCCACCACGTTATGCACGCCCGCCGAGTAGACGCCGATCACGTCCATGTAACCTTCCACTAAGACGGAGCGCTCAACTTTGCGGATGGCATCCTTCGCGCGGTGGAGATTGTAGAGAACGTAGCTCTTCCGATAAACCGGCGTTTCGGGCGAGTTTAGATACTTCGGCTCCTCGTCGGCCCGAAGCGCGCGGCCCCCAAATCCGATTACCTTGCCCGATTCGTTGTGGATCGGGAACATGAGCCGGCCGCGGAACCGGTCATAATAGCCCGAGCCTTCTTGCCGCTTGGCCACCAGGCCCGATTGCTCCAGTTGCTCGGGCGAAAATCGTGATTCAAACTGCCGCACCAGTTGATTGCCGGAGGGCTCCGACAGCCCCAGGCCGAACTGGGCGGCCTGGTCCGGCGTCACGCCGCGGCCCGCCAGGTATTGCCGCGCCTGCGAGCCGGCCGGTCCGTTCAAGTTGTTCTGAAATACGCGCGCCGCGATTTCGTGCATCTCCAGCAGCGCGCCCCGGAGCTTGGCATCCGGATCGGTGTACTCGCGCTTGGGCATCGCGATGCCGTTGCGCTCCGCCACCAACTTCAGCGCTTCAAAGAAGCTAATGCGCTCGATCTCCATCACGAAGTTGAACAGGTCGCCTTTGGCGCCGCAGCCGAAGCAGCGGTAAAACTGATGCGTCGCGTGAACCGAAAACGAAGGCGTCTTCTCGTTGTGGAACGGACAAAGTCCGGTATAACGAGGCGAGCCGCCGGCCTTCTTCAGGCGCACGTATTCTTCGATCACCTTAACAATGTCGACCGACGATTTGACCTGCTCTGCGAAATCCATGCGCTTGCGAACAGCCGTTACTTCGGGGGAGGAATCGTTGCTCCTATAGGTAACACACCATGAGGTGCAAGACCACCAGTGTGGGCGTGCTTTGCGACAATAAATTCGAAAGGCCGAATTGCGTGAAATCACTCCCGTTGCTTCTTGCGACCTTTGCGCTGCTACTGGCCGCCGGCCAGACAGCGAAATTGAATTACCCTGTGCCGCCCAAGAGCGATCAGGTAGATGATTATCATGGCGTCAAAGTCGCCGATCCGTATCGCAGCCTCGAAAATGCCGACGCGCCCTCCACCGAAAAATTTGTGGCGCAAGAGAACGAGCTGACCTTTTCGTATCTGGCGAAGCTGCCCGGCCGCGAGGCTATCAAGAAGCAGCTCACCGAGCTGTGGAATTACGAGAAATTCCGCTACTTCCACAAGGCCGGAAATCACTACCTGTATTTCCACAACACGGGTCTGGAAAACCAGGACGTGCTATACATAACGGACTCGATTTCCGGCGCCCCTCGCACTTTGCTCGACCCCAACACCTATCGCAAGGATGGCACTGTCGCGCTGGATGGCGAATCGGAAAGCTGGAATGGCAAGCTGATGGCGTATGCGATTGCGCAGGCCGGCTCGGATTGGGCCGAATGGCATGTGCGCGATGTCGCGACGGGCAAGGACCTGCCCGACGTAATTCAGTGGACGAAGGGCAGCCTGATCTCGTGGGCCGCCGATGATCGCGGCTTCTACTACTCGCGTTATCCCGAACCGCCTCCGGAGAAATTGTTAACCGTAGCCGCTCTGGATGAGAAGGTGTACTTCCATAAGCTCGGCGATGCGCAATCCTCCGACAAACTCGTTTACGAGCGGCCGGATCATCCCAACTGGACCATTGATCCGACCGTCACCGAAGGCGGCCGTTATCTGGTGCTTTCCATGTACACCGGCGTGCCCGGCAAGAATCTGCTGGCGTACCAGGATCTCGGTTCCGCGAATCCGCACACGGTAATGCTGATCCCATCGCCGGATTTTGGTTATGCGCCGATCGCGGCTGTAGGTTCGCTGCTCTATCTGCAGACCAACGATGGAGCGCCGCGCGGCCGCGTAATTGCGATGGATCTGGACCATCCCGAGCGGGCCAATTGGAAGCAGATCGTTGCCGAAGCACCGGAGACACTCGATAGCGCGCAGATCGCGGATGGCAAGCTGGTGCTTTCCTACTTGAAGGATGCCCATGCTGCAGCGCGGATCGTTTCTCTGGACGGGAAACATTCCGAAGATCTCGCGATGCCGGGGCTCGGCACTGCGGCGTGGTCGGGAGCCAGGCTCGGCGACAAGGAGATGTTCTACTCCTTTGAAGGCTTCACGATCGCTCCCGGCATTTACCGGCTGGATTTGGAATCGGGCAAGAGCACGGTGCTGCGGCAAAGCAAGGTGGCGATCGATCTTTCGCAATACGAGACTCGCCAGGTTTTCTACACGAGCAAAGACGGCACACGTGTTCCGATGTTCTTGAGCTCGAAGAAAGGGCGGAAGCAGGATGGCCAGAATCCAACGCTGCTTTACGCTTATGGCGGCTTCGATGTGGCCGAGACGCCGGTTTTCCGCCCGCGCATCGTCCAATGGATGCAGATGGGCGGCATCTGGGCGGAGGCTAATCTGCGCGGCGGATCGGAATACGGCGAGGCTTGGCATCAAGCTGGGATGCGCGCCAAGAAGCAGAATGTGTTTGACGATTTCATCGCGGCGGGCGAGTGGCTCATCGCGAACAAATTTACGTCCACGCCCAAGTTGGCGATCTATGGCGCGAGCAACGGCGGCCTGCTAATCGGTGCGGTTCTGAATCAGCGGCCCGAGTTGTTCGGCGCGGCTATGCCCGCAGTCGGCGTAATGGACATGCTGCGCTTCCAGAATTTCGGTTTCGGAACGCAGTGGGTGGGCGAATATGGATCATCGGCGAACGCCGAGGATTTCAAGATCCTGCGCGCGTATTCGCCGCTGCACAACATTCGCAAAGGCGTGCAGTATCCGCCGACTCTGATCACGACGTCCGACCATGACGATCGCGTGATGCCCGGGCACAGCTTGAAGTATGCGGCCACGCTGCAGCAAGCACAGGAGGGCCCAGCGCCCATTCTGATTCGCATCGAAACACGTGCGGGACACGGGGCTGGGAAGCCGACGACGAAACAGATCGACGAGTGGGCGGATCGTTACGTGTTCTTGAAGAACGCGCTTAAAATGGGATCATAAGTTCGGGCTCTTAGCCAATTCGCGGGCGTGATCCGGACTGGCGCGTGGTGGTGATCACCAGTACGCTGATTAGCACCATTGCGGTTCCCACAATCGTTCGCAAACCCAACTCCTCGCCACCCAGGAAATATCCAACTAACACGGCGACAACCGGATTCACATACGCGTATGTCCCCACCTTGGTGGGCGCTTGATGATGAATCAGCCAGACGTAGGCGGTGAACGCGATCACCGGGCCGGCCACAATCAGATAAAACAGGCACAGCCAGGCTTCGCGCGAGACCGCCAAAGGATGGAAATTGCGAAACTCACCAAGCGCGGCGGATGTCAGCGCCAGGAGGATTCCGCCCGCCAGCATCTGCGCGCCGGAGTTCATCACCTTCGACGCCGGCAGCGGGAGTTTGCGTGTAAGCGCAGACGATAACGACCAGCTTATGGAGGCGACGATCAGCGCCACCGCGCCGGCCGTATCAATGGGCGCGCCGCCCAAATGTAACGAACGGATCATCAGAGCCGCCACTCCCCCGATTCCGATCAGCAGCGCCAATGCCAGCCGGAAGGTGAGCCGCTGCGTTCCTAGAATCATAATTTCCGAGAGCGCCATGAACGCAGGGATGGTCGCCATCATCACAGCGGCAATTCCGGAAGGCACGCGCTGCTCGGCCCAGAACAACAGCCCGTAGTCCAGGACGAAAATCAGAATTGCGAGCAGGAACGCCGATGACCATTCGCGCGGTTTCGGCGATCGTTCACCGCGCGCGATCACCCAGCCGTAGAGAATCAATCCTGCAGCCAGAAAGCGCAGCGCCGCAAGCAGAAACGGCGGCACTTCGCGCACTCCTACACGAATTGCAAGAAAGGTCGAGCCCCATACGAAGTAGATGATCGCGAACGCCAGCAGTGTCTGCCACACGGGAGGCGGCGATTCGCGCGCAGTAGCTGTCAAGGCACGCGGGTCATTTCGCCGCGGTGATGGACTCCACGTGGATGGTGCGGGTTTTCGCGTCGAGCGCGCCAGTGACCGCAACTTTCTGGCCGGCGAATTTCTCGGGCGTCTTCTGGTCGGTCAGATCGAAGGAGGCCTTGCCGTCGTACAACACGTACGTGGCGCCGTGAATGCTCACGCAGGCCTTGACGCACTCGGCGTCGGTAGGTCCCATTTGCATGCGCTTGTGATTCCCGTCCGCGCACATGCTATCGGTGATGACGCCGGTAAACGTCTGTTTGGCTGGCGGCGCGGCCAGCACAGGCGCCGCCACCAGGATTGAAAGCAAGAGTGTACGCAACGGATTGAGTCTAGGAACCCGGAATCATGATGTGCGCGGTAGATGTGCCCGCGTTCATGATCCATGCGCCCGCTTGGCTTGGCTTATCGGGCAATCCCAGCGATTGTGCGGTCGCGCCGGGGACCGCGACGGTTGTGTGATGGAAGGCGTGCTCCTGATCGGGGCCCATGAAGTGGATGAACGCCGACCCGAACTCGGGTTTCACGCGGGTGCCGTCTTTCTCCGCGGCCTCGAATGCGGCTTGTACTTTGGCCTTATCGCCCATGGCTTCGAACTTCAGGTTTTGCGCGACACGGGGAAGGTTGCCCTTGCTGGTGCACTCCACGGTGAACGGTGGGTGTCCAGGATAACCCGACAGGTCATAACAGACCATCGAGCTACTGCCGGTCTGCAGTGTGTCGTATGTGAAATCAGGTTTCCACTTAATAACGGTTATGTCTTCTTTCTTCATCCGCGCGGGAGCGGCGAGCAAGGCTTTGCCAACGGCATCGCTTTGCGCGAACACGCTAGGAGCGGCGATCGCCAATATGCCGAATGCAATTGCAATCATGCGTTTCATTTTGTGATCTCCAGTTCCGCCGGGCATTGTTTATTGGGGTCGACTCGCGAACAAGTGGCCTCGGCGAAGAGATTAGTATATCGCGGTTATTGAGAGCGCAATTGGGCGCGCGCGGCGGCCTGCGCCAGTTCATCGCAGCGGTTGTTGTCGGCGTGCGAGGCGTGACCTTTGGTCCAGGACCAAACAGTTTGATGACGCGCGTTCTCTTCGTCCAACTCCTGCCATAGATCCTGGTTGGAAACGGGCTTCTTGTCTCCGGTACGCCAGCCGTTCATTTTCCATTTGTGGATCCAGCTCGTGATACCGTTCTTCAGGTAACTTGAGTCGGTCACGATTTCCACTTCGCACGATTCTTTGATGGCTCGCAGACCTTCGACGGCGGCCTTCAGTTCCATTCGATTATTGGTGGTCTGCGGCTCCGACCCATACAACTCCCGCTTGTGCTCTCCGTAGCGCAAGATGCACGCCCAGCCGCCCGGCCCGGGATTGCCGATGCATGCCCCGTCCGTGATGAGCTGTACCTTTTTCAGGCAGGAACCTCGGCCGAAAGCCCAGCCAGCTCGCCTTCAAAAAACGCATCTACCTGGCCGAGAATTTGCTGGGCTTCGGTGGCCTTGTAGATTTCGACGCGCAGCTTCGATCCGTTGCGCACACCGTGCGTGAAATACGTGGCGAACTGCTTCATTTTGCCAACCGCGTCCGGCGTATCGCGTTCGCATAGCATGCTGTAATACGTGCGCATGATATCGTAACGCTGGCGCTCGGTCGGTTGGTCATAAGTTCCGGTTTCGAGATATTGCTGAATTTGACGGAAGATCCAGGGGTTGGACGAAGCCGTGCGGCCGATCATCACCGCATCGCAGCCAGTCTCACGCACCATCCGGACAGCGTCTTCCGGAGTGACAATGTCGCCGTTACCGACGACAGGAATGCTCTGGACTGCAGCCTTTACCTCCCCGATCCGCGACCAATCGGCCTTCCCGCTGTAGCCCTGCTCACGCGTCCTCGGGTGCAGTGCGACGGCCTGTAATCCACAATCTTCGGCCAGGCGCGCCATCTTCACGGCCACTAACTCCTGATCATTCCAGCCGGCGCGAAACTTCATCGTCAGCGGAATAGAGATGGAAGCGCGAACCTTTCGCAAGATTTCTTCCACCAGCGGCAAATCGCGCAGCAGGCCCGACCCGCCGTTGCACTTCACCACTTTGTTGACAGGGCAGCCGAAATTGATGTCCACGATGTCGAACCCGAAATCCTGGCAGGCCTTGGCGGCGTCCGCCATAACTTGCGGGTCGGACCCAAACAGCTGCGCCGAGATCGGATGCTCTTCCGGCTCGAAATAAAGGTAGCGAAAGGTCCGCGTGGGCTTGGTGGCCCGTAGCGATTTCACCACGCCATGCGAGCTGGTGAACTCGGTCATGATCAGGCCGCAGCCGCCCTGATTCCGGATCAGCCGCCGAAAAACCGTATCCGTCACCCCGGCCATGGGGGCCAAAACGGTGGCGGGCGCAATCCGAACCGGCCCTATCTGAAATTCCTGGGGGAAAACGGACATCCTAAGTTATTTTAACGGCCCCGGTCTGGAAACGTAAATCACGGCTCCCGCGTTTAACAGGTAAGCCATAAAGGGCGGGGCTGAATATGAAGTGGAAACTGGCGGCGGCTTTTGCGGCCGGGGCTACGCTGGCGGCCGGAATTGTGTATTTGTCGGTCAGGCCGGACGTTCCTAAAACGGTGCCGTCCGCGGAACCCCTCACGGCGCAAGCGCCCGTGCACGTCGCGCCCGCGCCCGCCGCTCTGCCCGCACCGCCTGTCGCGCAAGCCGCCCCGCCGGTTCACGAAAAGCTCTCGCCGAGGCCGGTTCGTGAAAAGCCGTCGCCCATGCCCCCTCCGGCGCGTCGTGCGGATCCGATCAGAATCGCGCATGACGATCTGCCGGCTTCCGCAGCGCCCAGAATCGACCCGACTCCCGCTATTACGCCGCCAGTCATCCTTCCGCAGCCCATGGCACCCGCGCCGCCTCAAGTTCCGGTCGAAAACGTATCGCTTCCGGCTCCCGCGCCCGTGCGAGTCCCCAATACTGTGACTCTTACCGCGGGGATGGTGCTGCCTGTTCGGATTGGTGAAACGCTGTCGTCGGCGCGCAACCAGGCCGGGGACACCTTTCTTGCGACCCTCACGCAACCGCTCGTTGTAGATGGCTGGGTAATCGCCGAACGCGGCGCCCGCGTCGAAGGCCGCATCGTGGACGCCGCACAGGCAGGCCGCGTGAAGGGCGCATCACGCCTGAGCCTCTCAATTGTGCGGATTTCGCTCTCAGACGGCCAAAAGGTCCGCATTCGAACCGAACCCTTCGTTAAGGATGCTGGCTCGTTCACCGGAACGGATGCCGCAAAAATCGGCGGTGGCGCGGCAATCGGCGCCATCATTGGAGCCATCACAGGCGGAGGCAAGGGTGCAGCCATCGGAGCAGGCGCCGGCGGAACATTGGGAGTTGGAGACGTACTTCTAACGCGCGGCAAGCCGGCCGAGATCCCGGTGGAAACGCGGGTCAATTTCAAGATTCAGGACGCGGTGACAATCACAGAACGCATCCAGTGATGCGTTAGCGAAATCCGATATCTTCCTTCACCCGCTCCATCCAGTTGTAAACGATGGGGCAGTAGCTGGCGCGATCCAGGAAGCGCCACATCCGGCTGGAAATCGAACCCGACCCGCGCACCACATGCGGGAAATTGACGCAATTGTGGGGGCGCGCCTCGTAAACGCTACAAAGGTTCCCCTCCAGAAACACGCAGCCGTTCTCGTTCTTTTTCAAAACGAGTGCGCCGGATTCGTCGCGTGAAGTGAACTGCTCAACGAATTCCCTCTCGCTTGCCCCCACAAACTTCGCCAGCTTTTCGACATCTTTTTCGGTGATTCCGACCTCGGTCACGCGGCAACAGTTGGCGCAGGCGGTGCAATCGATCTCGGCTTCAATCTCTTCGCCGAAACGCCGCAGCCGCCGGTCGGAATGCCGGTGATGCCTCAAATAGGCGCGGAAACGCGTGTTTTCCGCCCTCTGCTGCTGTTCAAGACGCCGGATCTGGACGAGGTCAGTGATCATTTCCTAAAATCAATTATGGCTACATCCACAACACCTTCGGGCGAAGAGTTTTATCGCATCCAAAAGCTGCCGCCTTACGTGTTTGCCGTCATCAATGAAATGAAGGCGAAGGCGCGGGCGGCGCAAAAGGATGTGGTGGATCTCGGGATGGGCAATCCGGACGGCGCGACCCCGGAGCCGATCGTCAAGAAATTGATCGATGCCGCGCGCAATCCGCGCAATCACCGCTACTCGATGTCGCGCGGCATTCCACGCCTGCGCGCCGAAATGGCCAAGCGCTATTCGAGCAAATATGGCGTGGAGCTGAATCCAGAGACGGAGGCCATTGTCACGATCGGCGCCAAAGACGCGCTGGCGCATTTACTGTTCGCCGTGATCGGCCCGGGCGACGCTGTCGTCTCGCCGAATCCTGCCTATCCGATTCACCAATACGGCGTGATTATGGCGGAAGGACACGCCTGCATGCTTCCCATGCCAACCCCCGCTGAGTTCCTGAATCGCCTGGAGCACCTCTACAACACGTCGTCGCGCAAGCCACGCATGATCCTGATTTCGTTTCCGCACAACCCTACCACGCATTGTGTGGACCTCCAATTCTTTCGCGACATCGTGAACCTGGCGGCGCGGCACGGCACCATGATCGTGCACGATTTCGCTTACGCCGATCTGGGGTTCGATGGCTACGAGCCGCCCAGCATTCTGCAGGTGGAGGGCGCCAAAGAAATCGCCGTAGAAATCTATTCCATGTCTAAGAGCTTCAATATGGCGGGCTGGCGCGTGGGATTTTGCCTCGGCAACAAGAAAATGATCGGCGCGCTGGCTCGGATCAAGAGCTATCTGGATTACGGCGTGTTTCAACCGATTCAGATTGCCTCCATCATTGCCTTGCGCGAGTGTGCCAAAGACACGGAGAAAATCCGCACGGTATATCAAAAGCGCCGCGACACGTTGATCACCGGCCTGGATCGCGCCGGCTGGCAGGTCGCGCCGCCGCAAGGCACCATGTTCGTGTGGGCGCCGATTCCTGAAAAATACCGCGCCGCCGGGTCACTCGAATTCGCGAAGCTGCTCATGGAAAAAGCGCTGGTCGCCGTATCGCCGGGCATCGGCTTTGGGCCTCTGGGCGAAGGTCACGTGCGTTTCGCGCTGATCGAAAACCTCCATCGCACCCGCCAGGCCACGAAGGCTATTATGCACTTTTTGAAGAAGTGATGCGGTCTTCGGCTATGCGCGCGTACGTGCTGTAAGTCCCCTGATCGAACAGCACCATTAAAACGTCCTTCACCCCACAGGATTCCTCGCGCAGCCGCGCGTCAATCGTTTGGAGGGCCACGCGTGTTGCTTCTTCCAAAGGATACCCGTAGGCGCCGGTGCTGATTGCCGGAAAACTGATAGTGCGAAGCCCATGTTCTTCGGCGAGATCCAGGCAAGTGCGGTAACAGCTGGCCAACTGCTCCGGCTCGCCGTGCCTGCCGTCGCGATAAATCGGCCCTACCGCATGAAATACGAACTGCGCCGGAAGTGCCCCGGCTGTGGTGGCGACGGCGCTGCCGGTAGGACAACCGCCGGATTGGGCGCGAATCGAGTCCAGCTCTTTCATGATGGCGGGACCTCCGGCGCGATGAATCGCGCCATCCACGCCGCCGCCGCCCGCCAGCCGTGAGTTCGCGGCATTTACAATGGCGTCCACGCGAATCTTGGTGATGTCGCCGATCACCAGGCGGAGCTTTTTTCCGTGCGGGAGGTCAATCTCCATAGCTTCATCGTACAGCCGACGATATAGTGAAAGTTGAAGCTCTGCAATGCATTGGTGCTTTTCGACATCGATGGCACGCTGATCCGCCGAGCCGGGCCGCATCACCGGGAAGCATTGGCGGAAGCCATCCGCCGGACAGCCCGCGTGGAAACCAGCACCGAGGGAATTCCGGTGGCAGGCATGCTGGATCGCGACATCCTTACTGCAATGATGCTGCGAGCGGGCATTGCGCCTGGAACCATCCGGCGGCTGATGCCGGAAGTGATCGCTCGCGCGCAATCGATTTATGTCCGCCGCGTCCCCGATATTTCGCGGAAAGTCTGTCCGGGCGTTCGTAATTTGTTACGCCGGCTGAACGCACGCGGCGCGGTGGTCGGTCTGGTGACGGGTAATCTTTCGCGCATCGGCTGGCGCAAAATGGAACGCGCGGGATTACGGCCCTATTTTCGGTTCGGCGCCTTCGCCGAGCTCGCGCGCGACCGAGCCGGACTGGTTCGCATCGCCATCCGCCGCGCACGCCAGGAGCGCTGGATCGGACGAGGTGCGGTGATTTCGCTTATCGGCGACCATCCCAACGATGTGCTGGCGGCCCGGGCCAACGGGATTCGTGCTATTGCGGTTGGAACGGGCATCGTGGGCATGGAGGAGTTGCACAACCACTCGCCGCATATTTACGTTCCCGATCTCCGTTCGCTCCACCTGAATGATCTTTTGTAATCGAATCGTTATGGTCGGGTGGGAGAATCGGACAATGCTCGCGCTTCGTAAGGGTGCGCTGATGCTCGCGCTACTGGTTCCGGTGGCCGTATTTGCGCAGTCCAGCGATACTTCTTCCCCCGATGTCCCACCCCTTGGTCCTCCCGAGAATTGGAATCTGTACTATCAGGCAACTTCCATTGGCCAACATCATGGAACCTTCAACTCCCCCTATACGGGCCCGCTGAGCCTGCAGAATTATCCCGAGAGCGACGTCTCCCTTACCACCACGCTGTTCTTTGGCCTTCGCCTGCCGCACAACACGCAGTTTTACTTCAATCCGGAGATTGCGGGCGGACGCGGATTTAGCAACGTCGATGGGCTGGCCAATCCATCCAATGGAGAACTGCCGCGGGTGGCCTCCGCTACGCCCAAGCCTTACCTCGCGCGGCTCTACATCTCGCACGATTTCGGGTTCGGCGACTCCGTGCAACATTTTGCAAGTGACGAGAATCAATTGGCGGGCAATCGGCCGATGGTCCGCTACACGATTTCCGTGGGCCGTTTTTCCGACTCGGATTTCTTCGACGACAACGACCTTTCACATGATCCACGGACGCAGTTTATGGCTTGGGGCATCATGTACAACGGCGCCTGGGATTATCCGGCCGACACGCGTGGTTACACCTGGGCCATCGTCAATGAATTTCACACCAAAGATTGGTCATTCCGCTACGGCGTGGCTGCGGAGCCGTCCGTGGCCAACGGAGCGAGGTTCGATCGGCGCCTGTTTGTAGACCAAGGCCAAACTTTCGAGGAGGAGCGGCGGTTCCTGTTTGGCAAGCATCCCGGCGCGATCCGCTGGTTGCAATACCTGAATCGCACGCGGTCCGGCAGTTATGTCCAAGCCGTGAATTTGGCCGAACAGGCTGGAACAACGCCGGTGGTTCAGGCGATCCGCCGTCCAGGAACTTTGAAATACGGTAGCGGCATTAGCATGGATCAGGAAATCACGAACGACTTGGGAGTATTTGGGCGCCTCGGCTGGAACGACGGCAAAACGGAGGACTTCGCATTCACCGCCATTGACCGATTAGCAGAAGGCGGCGTGTCGCTAAAAGGCAGGCGCTGGAAGAGAAAGAACGACGTGGTGGCCACCGCATTCACCGCGTCCGGCACCTCCGGCGTACATGCATCGTATCTGGCGCTCGGCGGTCTCGATTTCCTGCTTGGCGATGGCAAGTTGAATTATGCCCCCGAATATCTTTGGGAAAGCT
>Ga0070741_10008260_pt1 | contig 21006 bp, 15 predicted proteins | sample Coa_R1_4_FD_66440 | JGI IMG/M metagenome (GOLD analysis project Ga0070741, IMG submission 66440) | Surface soil microbial communities from Centralia Pennsylvania, which are recovering from an underground coalmine fire - Coalmine... | ecosystem: Environmental > Terrestrial > Soil > Unclassified ...
ACATCGACCGTATTGAACTGCTGCGGGAAGAACTCGCGCAACAGAGCATACTTTTTCTGCCAGAAAAGCTCGGAGCGGCCCAGAGCGTTCTCCCACAAACGCGATTGCGATTCATGCACGCCCGCTGACGCTCCTCCCGCAAGCGGAGTGCGTAATAACGCCCGCGAACTCCCCTGCTCATAGAGCGCATGTCCTCCCTCATGCAATGTCGCCGTCAGCGCCATCCCCAAAAACTGCTCTGTATAGCGTACGGTAAAGCGCACATCCAGCGGGGAACCAAAATCAGTGGTGAAAGGATGAGCGGAACGCATGATCTGACCATGCGCAAAATCATAGCCAATGCTGGCAGCGACCTTTTCACAGAACACACGCTGCTGCTCTGGAGGGAAGTTGCCATAGAGGCAGGAAGTATCGATTGTCTTGCCACTCGCCTGGATGCGCTTGAGCAGTGAGATACTCACATCGCGTACGGGAACAAACAGTTCCTCCGCCGCTCTGGCAGTCAGGCCCGGGTTCGCCAGATCGAGCAGGGCATCCAGGCGTGTCTCGGCAAAGCCCAGTCTATCAGCGATCTCGCGTTGTATCTTCACCGTACGTTGTAACCAGGGAGCGAAGCTGGCAAAGTCGTTCTGCTGGCGCGCTCTAACCCATCTTTCGACACTGGCGACAGCCACCCGCGCCCTCTCTTCAACAAGCTTCGATGGCAGCTTCGTGGCCTGATCGTAGGCTCGACGGGCATGCCGCACCAGCCCTCGATCCGCGTCGGTGAAACGCTCCTGTTCGATCACATCATCCAACGCTTTAAGCACATTGCCCAGTTGTGGCGCGGATTGGCGCTGGTGCAAGATTTTCTCTAACGTTGCCATCTGGTACATGCGGGCTTCACCCGCTCCCTCCGGCATGGCCGTATGCTGATCCCACTCAGCAAGCCTGATCAGTTTCTCAAGATCAGTCATCTCATACATATACCCTAGCAACTCGCTGATATGCTCATTGCTTTCGGTAAAAGTCATAGACTCATTTGTATGCTGTACCGTCTTCACGTTTTCTCTCCCCTTGAATGTACATATCATCATTTGATGGCGCAGGTTTTACCATGCAGAAAAATTTTACTGCCCTTCATTTTGTATCCAAAAAGCTGTTAAAGTCAATTTTTGGGGTTAGCAAAAGGTTCAGGTTATCCACAGCTCATCCACCGCCTTAGAGAAAGTCGTGGATAAAGTTGTGGATAACAGGCTGGTCAACTGCGTTCCGATCCAGTTATACTTGTTTTAAAAGCGACGTATCCCTGACTGTGTCGTCGGTTATTTCATCCCGGTTGATCGTTCCATTTTAGCCACACACAGGAGGGAAATTATGTCTATCGTTGTTGAAGGTCAAAAGAAGATCGCGCCTAAGAGCGCCTTGCGGCACCGTCCTATCGGGACGAAGCAAACGACTGTGCCGATCACACAGCGCTCCTCACGCATGCAGAAAAAAGAGCCTGAGACGCGTATTACCGGAGATGCGCCATTACCTGTGAATAAAACGGCAAGCAAAGCGCAACCGCCTGATCGCGTTCACTGGCTCATCCCCATCGGGATCTCAATGACGGTCACTATTGTGCTGATCTGGCTGCTTCAGTCTGCTCTAGCCTGGGGTACCACAGCATATAACGATCTGCGCTTCGGCAGACCTCGCACCTTTCAGATCGATGTCGTAGTGGGGCATAACGACTCGCTTGCCACACCCAGCCACTTTATCGCCTTTAATCTCCGCGGTCATATCCAGATCCTGGAACTGCCAGGGGGCGATGCGAGCCATGCCAGGATGATCGTCGGACCGACGCTATCCGGGGACGGCGCGGACCTGGTGCCGGTCACGCTGCAATTCGTGGACCGCCAGGGCAACCATCATCCTGATATGCTGGTACATAGCGGGTCCATCGAACTGTGGTTCAAGAATCAAAACGGCACTTTCGTCCCCCAGTGAAACATGGTGAACTATGCACAATAGCAGGTTGTGAACCACACCCCGACACAACCTGCTCTGTCCCCGTCATATCTTTTCTGATGAGCCATACTAACGTGCTTTGTCTGGTAAAATCGTTTTTACTATAAATTCTGTTATTTTAGTAAATAAAATTGTCTTCAAAATTTTTAATTTCTTTAGCTACCAATTAAGCATTTACTTCTCTTAGTTCTTGTGCTATACTTTTTTGGGGCCGTCGCATCTTTCACCACGCGAAAGAAGCTTTTTTTCCAGCAAGACCATCTACGAACCTTACCTGATTGTCGTGCGCGCATGCTTAGCAGACCTCTCTTTGGCGGAGGGGGAAGAGAAAAACAAGGAGAACAATCATGGTTCAGACACGACTCAAAACAATTCTTACCCTGCTCGTCCTGACACTGGCTCTGACTGCATCTTTCCTCATCGGACCCACCTACTCGGCGGCAGCGGCATCCGGCCCAGATTTCTCCCTCTCAGCAAATCCAACCTCCCGCACTATCGAAAGGGGACAGACAGCCACCTACACCATTCATGTGCAGGCGTTGAACGGCTTTAATGGGACCGTCAACCTGACCGTCTCAGGCGTCCCCAATCATGACTCGGCCTCCTTCACAAACCCATCGGTGACGGGCACTGGCGACTCAGTTCTCAGTGTTCATAGCCCCGGACATGAATCTGCGCTAGGAACCTCTAAATTGACCGTCACCGGCACCAGCGGTAGCTTACAGCATTCTATCCAGGTGACTTTGACGACAATCCCGGTCCCCGACTTCTCCATCTCTTCCAATCCGTTCGTCCAGACCGTTAAACCGGGGGGAACCGCCGTCTATCAGATCAGCGTTACCTCTGTACCAGGCACAAATTTCTCCGGCACCGTTACCCTGGCCGTTTCAGGCGTGCCCGCCAGTGCCACGGCATCCTTTACCTCCACCTCAGTGGTAGTTCCCGGGACCACGGAGCTTGATATTAAAACCACCTCACAGACTACCACCGGTTCCTTTGGACTGACCGTTACCGGCACAAGTGGGCAGCTAGGACATTTTACCGATATTACGTTTGAAGTCATCCCGCCAAATTCCAACTTCACGCTTTCGGCAAGCCCGACTTCGCAGAGCATTCAAAGAGGGGGCTTGAATGCTGTCTATACCATCCATGTTGGTGCGTTGAACGGCTTCATCGGGACCGTCAACTTCACCGTTTCAGGCGTACCAGCCAACGACCTCGGCTTCTTCAACCCCGACTCGGTGGCAGGCTCAGGGGACGTCGATTTTATCTTTAATAGCGGCGCTCAGTCTTCCCTGGGCACATTTACCTTAACCGTCACCGGGACAAGCGGACCGTTGCAACACTCTATCCAGGTAACCTGTACGGTAACCCAGTAGCTTGCTTGCAGACCCTCACTTCGAGGAGGCTGACCCGTTTATTCGGGGTCGGCCTCCTCGAAAAACGCCCATGCTCGCTTCAATAAAACCATCATTGTATCCTGCCATGATAATTTTCTGCTATAGACCCTCTTCCCCTTTAGTAAAAGCTAACAACTGACTCTCTTCATCGCGCTCCTTGACCATATGATTGATGTTATCAATTTTGACATCAGGAGGCGATTTTCCTTCCAGGAAATGCGCGCTTCTGCTGCTTATTTTACCTTTTTATGCGACGATATGATAAAAGGCATATTTGTACAATATTCTTGACAGGCTCAGCAATAGTAGGCTATGCTGCATATATATACCAGGAAGCAGCTTGCATCTTGATAGCCTAAAAAAACATTTTTAAAAGTACAGCAACTAAAGAAAGGACAGGCCGCCATGTCATCTGCCGACGGAACTTCTTCAGAGAACAGGTATATCATCAATATCGAGGAGGCCGCGGAGACCGCGCGTCTCATGGAGCAAGACCGTCTTTTTACGCAAGCGATGGGTGGCCTTTTTCCCGAGCGGTCGGACGATATGGCGCGCTTTGGAGAGCTACTCGATATCGCCTGCGGGCCTGGCGGCTGGGCATTGGAAGTTGCATTCCAATATCCAGATACGCAAGTGGTCGGCATTGACATCAACCCGCTGGTGATCCAATACGCGTTCGCGCAAGCCCGCACGCGTCAGTTGCAAAATGTCACCTTCGAGATTGTCGATGCGCTCAAGCCGCTCCCGTTTAGCGATTGCAGCTTTGATCTTGTCAATGCGCGGCTACTGGTCGGTTTCATGGATCAGGAGTCCTGGCCCAGGTTGCTTGCTGAGTGCTACCGCATCCTGCGCCCGGGCGGAGTTATCCGGTTAACAGAAAGCGATGGGTGGACGACGAACAGCTTCGCCGCCCAGCGGCTTTTCGGCTATCTCTGTCAGGTGCTTGTTATGCAGAAGCGCACATTTTCTGTTGACGGACGCTCCTTTGGCCTGGTGCATCAGTTAGGGAAGCTTATCCGTGATACAGGCTTTGAAAAAGTAGAGAAACATCCCTTCTTTGTTGATGCCTCTTGTGGCGCCGATTCCCACTACGCTGTCTATAAGGATATAGAAATACTTTTCTCCTTGCTCAAGCCCTATATCATCAAATCCGACCTTGTGAAAGAAGAAGAGTACGACCGTCTCTACAACCGTTTGCTCGCGGACATGTTAGGCGACGACTTTACAAGCCTCTCTTTCGGCTTAATCACCTGGGGGGTCAAGCCAGCATAGAAGTATTCCCTTGCGTCGCGAATCCTAGATGCTGCGCAAGGGAATTTTTTTACCAATTTTACACCTCCACCCCCTTCAATTTCACTTCCCTATCACTCCGCCTGGGTATAGTAGTACCAGCTAAAAATTTTACTGGAACCGATCTTCCTTGCCGACTGTCGTAGGGGCCGGGCTTGCCCCTGCCCTGACATGCTGGAACCGATCTTCCTTGCCGACTGTCGTAGGGGCCGGGCAACCGCAAGGGTTGCCCCTACAGACCCTGTCCTGGCATGCGGAATTTCAAGGTCCTCCTTGCCGACCGCCTGGGCGACAGCATCTAGCTGTCGCTCCCCAATTCATCGTGGGAGCGTTGGCGGGCGGAATTTCAAGGCACTCCCTATTTTTCCATCGTGGAAGGCCAGAAAAGGAGACACAACTCTAATGGCACGAAACAGTCTCACGAAGGCGTACCAGAAGATCCAGGAGCTTTCCTGGGAGCCAACTTTTGTGACGCCAGCTCAGAAGTACCCGACCGACTACAAATTTACGAAGGCGCCTAAGAAGGAGCCATTGAAGCAGGTCATGCAATCCTATTTCCCCATGCAGGAGGAGAAGGATGATCGCTCAATGGGGGCGATGGATGGCGCATTGCGTGGTAATATGTTCCGCTCGACGGAGCCACGCTGGATGGAGTGGATGAAGCTTTTCCTGGGCATCAGCCCGTTCCCGGAAATTTCCGCCGCTCGCGCCATGCCCTTGCTTACTTCGGTGGTGCCTAATCCCGAGCTGCATAACGGCCTGGTGCTTCAGATGATTGACGAGGTGCGCCACTCCACCATTCAGATGCATCTGAAGCGTTACTATATGAAAAACTATATAGATCCCACCGGCTTCGATACCACTGAGAAGTCTTTCGACCGCTGTTACGCAGGCACAATTGGCCGCCAGTTCGGCGAGGGTTTTACGACGGGCGATGCGATCACGGCTGCCAACGTCTACCTCCAGATCGTGGCGGAGACGGCTTTCACCAATACCCTGTTCGTCGCCATGCCGTCCGAAGCTGCTGCCAACGGCGATTATTTATTGCCGACGGTCTTCCTCTCCGTCCAGTCGGACGAGTCCCGCCATATCAGTAACGGCTATGCCACGCTGCTAATGGCCCTGGCCGACCCGGATAATCGACCTCTGCTGGAGCGTGACCTGCGCTACGCCTTCTGGAACAACCATGCGCTCGTCGATGCCGCTATCGGCACCTTTATCGAGTATGGCACGAAGGATCGGCGCAAGAATCGCGAGAGCTATGCCGAGATGTGGCGACGCTGGATCTACGACGACTACTACCGCAGCTACCTCATGCCGCTGGAGAAGTACGGCCTGAAGATCCACCACGATGATATTGAGGAGGCGTGGAACCGCATCGCCAACAAGGGGTATGTGCATAAGACCGCCCAGTTCTTCGCCACGGGCTGGTTCGCCAACTTCTGGCGCATCGATCCGATGACGGAAGAGGATTTCGAGTGGTTCGAGTTCAAGTATCCCGGCTGGTACAACGAATACGGCAAGTGGTGGGAGCACTATGCCCGCCTGTCCAAACCCAACGGTCACAAGCCGATTGCGTTTGAGGATGTTGGCTATGTCTATCCGCATCGCTGCTGGACCTGCATGGTTCCCTGCATGATTCGCGAAGACACCATCATGGACACGGTAGATGGGCAGGTACGCACATACTGCTCTAAGACCTGCCACTGGACCGATAAAGTCGCCTTCCGCGGTGAATATCAAGGCCGCCCAACGCCTGCAATGGGTCGTCTGGTGGGTAAACGCGAGTGGGAAACCTGCTACCACGGCTGGGATGTGGCCGATGTAATGGTTGATCAGGGCTTCGTCCGTCCCGATGGTAAGACGCTGATCCCGCAGCCGCACGTCATCTTCGACGATAAGCAGATGTGGACGTTAGATCACCTCAAGGGGATCGAGTTCCAGAGTCCGAACGTCCTGCTTAACAAAATGACGCCGGAGCAGCGAGAAGCCCACATGGCGGAATACCGCAAGGGCTTCACCATCAAATAACGTCCTGGCACGTCAAACAAAGACGGCAGGGGCTGTAGGGGCATCCCTTGCGGTTGCCCCCTGATACGTTTGACACCTGGTGTAGGGCAGGCGCGTGGATGGCAGATGGTGTTGCGGGGGAATTGGTAGGGGCAAGGGGATGGGCTGGAGGGGACGAGGGGGCCTCGCGCTTGCCCTGCTACGGGTCCGGCGGATGTACGGGCGATCAATCGCGTCGCCACGGCGTTTCCAGTGATAGGACGCGATCAATCGGGTCCATACGAAGTGAGTTGCGAGATGGCTATACACAAAGTACGGTTTCAGCCAGTTGATATCGAGATCGAAGTGAGCGAAGACGAGACGGTGCTCAATGCTGCATTCCGGCAGGGCGTGTCGTTGACGCATGGATGCCGCGAGGGGCAGTGCGGGGCCTGCAAGTCGTTTTTGCTGGATGGCGACCTGGAGATGAAGAAATATTCGACGTTCGCGCTGCCAGACTACGAGAGCGAAGAGGGATATGTGCTGCTCTGCCGCTCCCATGTCTATAGCGACGCGGAAGTGGAGCTGATCAACTACGACGAAGACATTCTGCGCCTGGGTATCCCCATCGAGACGTTCAAGATGACCATCGACGCCATCGAGCCGCTGACGCATGATATTCGCCGTCTGGTGCTCAAGTTCAGCGAAGAGGGGAAAAAGATGCGCTTCAATGCCGGGCAATATGCCTCCATCCGCGTTCCCGGTAGCGACGAGTATCGCGCCTATTCGATGGCGAATACGCCGCGTACACTGGGGCGACTGGAGTTCATGATCAAAATGTTCCCGGACGGCCTGTTTTCAGGTCTGCTGGATAATGGCTTCACGGTTGGTCAAGAGCTGGAGATCAAGGGACCGTACGGCGTCTTTATGCTGCGTGAGAAGTGGGATAGCGATATCGTCTGCATCGGAGGCGGCTCCGGCATGGCCCCCCTCTGGTCGCTGCTCAACGATATGGCGGAACGCGGGATCAAGCGCAAAGCCACCTACTTCTACGGCGCGAGAACGCGCAAAGACTTATTTTACCTTGATCATCTGCATGAGCTGGAGGAAAAGCTGCCCGGCTTTCGTTTCATACCCGCGCTCTCAATGCCAACGACAGAGGACGAGTGGGACGGCGAAACTGGCCTGATCACCGAAGTGCTGGATCGCCATCTGGAGGGCGACCAGAGCTTCACCCAGGCATATCTCTGCGGCCCGCCGCCGATGATCGACGCTGCCATCCCGGTACTCGTGAGCAAGGGCATCAGCGAGGATCGCATCTTTTACGACAAGTTCACACCGACATTTCAGTATCCTTAAAACGGATCGAGACAGCTATGCGATCTTGCCACCTCTTGAGGGAGAGTGTACTCGTTATAGCTGAGAATGTCAAGCGAAATGCAGTAGAGACTTGATTTATCGCATTACCCAGTATCAACCCGACTTATCGCGTCCTATTTGTTAACGGAGGAAAGGATCTATCATGGCAGACCCGATCACTGATAATGGGCCAGCGATCAACATTACCAACGCGCAGGCGGGCGCAGCCACGTTTGTAGGCTCGGATAGTCGCGCCTTCAACTATTTCCAGCCAAAGGGGCGTCAGGCCAGTATCTATGAGGATGTCACTATAGATGTCCAGCCCGATCCTGACCGGTACCTGCTACAGGGTTGGCTCTACGCCTTCGCCAATGGTACCGAAGGATACGATCCGCGCTGGACAAAAATGCAATCGTCCAACTGGCATCTTTTCCGCGACCCTAACGAGCAGTGGCATCGCAACATGTATATCCGTGAGGCCAACACCGTACGCCAGATCCAGCAGGCCCAGACGATAGGCCGGGAACAGAACGTTTACGCGACCTGGGACAAGAGCTGGATCAAATGCATGGAAACCCATGTTGGCGCGTCGATGCACGCCGAGTACGGCCTGGGCATGCACGTCTTCGTACCGGCGCAACGCGATGGCACCACCAACATGATCAATAATACGATGGCGATCAACGCAACCGACAAGCTACGCCTGGCCCAGGACCTGGCACTCTACAACCTGGAATTGAGCGAGCGCATTGCGGGCTTTGATGGCAAGGCGCATAAACAGACCTGGAAAAACGATCCTGCCTGGCTCGGCGTACGCGAGAACGTCGAACGCTTGACTGCCTCCGCTGACTGGGCCGAGCAGCTCTTCGCTACTAACGTGATTTACGAACCGCTCTGTGGGGAACTGTTCCGCAGCCAGTTCGTGATGCAGTGCGCCGCGCCTCACGGCGATTTCATCACACCGGTGTTTTTTGGCATAGCGGAGCACGATTACGAGCGCAACCTGGCCTACACCGTCGATTTCTTCAAGCTGCTCGTCGATGACGAGGAACACGGCGAGGCTAATAAGCGCATCATGGGTGAGTGGCTCTCGCACTGGACGCCATTTAGCGTTGCCGGAGCGCGCCAGTTGCAGCCCATCTGGTCTCAAGTGCAGATCAAAGTGCTGCGCTTCGAAGATGCGTATGAGCGCGCCAAAAATCGCTTTACGGCGGTCCTATCAAAACTTGGATTAGAGTTGCCAAAGGAGAGTCCCCATAGGGCGGGGGCAAGCCCCGTCCCTACGGAGCGCGGTAAGGAGGTCCAGCTTTGAGTCAAACTGCGGAAAACAAGGCTACAGGCACACGCTCAACATATGAATTGCAGTTCAAACGCGAGCCATCCAACCTCTGCGGGGTGACGATGAGCGCCAGCGTCGAAGGCAACGCCATAGCCGAGCTTATGAGCAAGAAGCCAGGGGTGCGGATCACGCGCTATCCGGCCATTATCCGTATCGATGCGGAGAAGATGATCGAGTTTGATATGGACGAGATCGGCTCGGCCCTGGGCTATGAGCCAGGCGAGTACACCGTCTACGATTTTGAGGTCGAGACATCGACCCACTACGGACGCCAGGTGCGACTCGATGACAGGGTGCTCCTCTTCGCCAATCCCGAAGATGCCGCCGAATATCTAGGGTTTGAGCCGGAGCCAACCGCCTCATCCCAAACCTCACCTACCATCCCGTAGGGGTAACCGCAAGGGTTACCCTGATACAGTTACCCCACCGCGGGAGGATGATCGTCTGTGGTCCAGGTAGCCGTACGTGGTGGGGAGCCGCAAGGGCTACCCCTACAGCAGCGTTTAACAAAGGAATACACATAGTCAGGAAACAGGAGGTCGCAACACGATGTATCGAACTGACAATGGAGAAGATATTTTCGTCATTGACTGCCACTCTCATTTGTGGGATGCCAGCCCTGCCAACCAGAAAAATAAGTATGGTCGTGGCTGGATCGATTGCTTCTACGCCTACCACAAGAACCTTTCCCCGCCCGAATATGTCTGGTCGCTGGAAAAGTACGAGAAATACTCCCCCGATGATATGGTATTTGACCAGTTCGTCAAGGGCTATGTTGACCTCGCCGTCCTGCAACCAACTTATTTGACCGACTTCTACCATAACGGCTTCAATACCATTGAGCAGAATAGCGTGATGAAGCGCGCTTATCCCGACCGCTATATCCTCAATGGTGCCTTTGACCCCCGTGATGGCGATGCCGGCCTGGACTATCTACGGCGGCAGAAGGGCGATTGGGATATCAAGGGCGTGAAGCTGTACACCGCCGAGTGGCGCGGCAACTCCAAAGGCTACAAACTCTCTGATCCCGAGAGCTATCGCTTCCTGGAGGAGTGCGTCAAGCTTAGCATCACCAACGTTCATGTGCATAAAGGGCCAACCATCTATCCGCTCAACCGCGACGCCTTCGACGTGGCCGATGTCGATGATGCCGCCTCAGTATTCACCGATCTAAACTTTATCGTCGAGCATGCAGGCTTGCCGCGCATCGAAGACTTCTGCTGGATCGCCACCCAGGAATCCAACGTCTACGCGGGCCTCGCCGTCGTCCTGCCCTTCATCTATCCACGCCCGCGCTACTTCGCCGAAGTGATGGCGAATCTGATGTTCTGGCTCGGGCCGGACAAGATCCTCTTCGGCAGCGACTACGCGATATGGGAACCCAAGTGGCTAATCGAGAGATTCATGGCCTTCCAGTTCCCGGAAGACCTGCAAGCGGAGTTCAATGTGAAGATGGACATGGAGAACAGGCGCAAGATCCTGGGTCTCAACGCCGCCCGGCTCTATGACGTCAATCCCGACGAGCAACTGGCTAAAACCAAAGACGACCGTTTCTCGCAGGAGGCCACCCAGCTCCACCATAAAAGCGGCGGCATCGGCGTCCTTGAACCGTAAAACTGAACTGTAGGGGTAGCCGCGAGGGCTACCCCTACGGCTACCCTCCCGGTCAAACAGGAACGTGATAAATTGCGCAGGATGTGATAAATCGGGGTCCCTACGAAGGAGTGTTTTATGCTGTTCGCTGATGCCTTCTCTGGAGAGATCACTGAGACGACGGTCTACGCAGCCATCGCGGATGTGCTCGACCCTGAGCTAGACGAAACTCTGGTCAAGCTGGGCTTCATTGACCATGTTCAGATCGATGGAGGCAATGTCACCATAGCTTTTAAATTGCCCACCTACTGGTGCGCTCCAAACTTCGCCTACCTGATGGCCGCCGACCTGCGCGCCAAAGTGCTGGCTATTCCAGGGGTACACACGGCTCATATTCTGTTGCAGGACCATTGTACCGACGAGGAGATTAACGCGAGCATCAACACGGGCAAGTCTTTTACCGAGGCATTCCCCGATGAGGCCCACGATAACCTGGAAGAGCTGCGTCAGATCTTTTTACGCAAGGGCTTTCTGATGCGCCAGGATATACTGCTGCGCAAGTTGCAGAAAGCCGGCGTGGGCGAAGAGACGCTGCTCGCTCTACGCGTGGCCGATCTGTCTATTGATGAGGCAACGCAGCGCGCAACCATCACCACGCCCCAGCAGGTAATCCATCTGGAGCGAACGGCCCAGAGCGCGCAGGCTTATTTACGTCGCGCCACGCTGCTTGGCCTGCATCAAGGGCCGCGCGACTTGCTCTTTCTCGACGATCATGGTCAGGCCATTCCTCCCGGCGGGTTGCAGCACTACCTGCGCCAATCCCGCTCGGTACGCATGAACATTATGTTTAATACTGTCTTCTGCTCCGATATGTTCCAGACCCGCTACGGCTCTGGCGAAAAGAAGTCTTTACCAGAAGGAGAGATGATATGAAGGCTGTGCGTTTGCTTGCATACAACGAACTTCCCAAAGTACAGGAGACCGCCGAACCCACGATTACCAGCCCCACCGATGTAATTGTGCGTATCGGCGGCGCGGGCCTCTGCCGCACCGATCTGCACATTATTGAGGGACAGTGGGTGGAGAAATCCGGCGTGACCCTGCCCTATACACTCGGTCATGAAAATGCCGGCTGGGTCGAGGCCATTGGTTCAGCCGTAAGCAACGTTGCGGTGGGAGACACGGTCATCGTGCATCCGCTAGCGACCTGTGGCTACTGTCGCGCCTGCCGTGCCGGGGATGATATGCATTGTATCAATTCGGTCTTCCCGGGTATTTCGGTTGATGGCGGCATGGCAGCTTTCCTCAAAACGAACGCCCGCGCCGTCGTCAAGCTCGATCCCATCCTGGCCCCCAAAGATATTGCGGCCCTTGCCGACGCTGGCCTGACTGCTTATCATGCAGTGAAAAAGGCGGCGGCCCTGCTCTATCCGGGTACGAAGGTGGTGGTGATTGGCGCAGGCGGACTCGGCCATATCGGGGTGCAGTGCCTCAAGGCCCTTACGCCTGCCGAAATTATCGTGGTTGATAAATCGCAGGCAGCCCTCGATCTGACCAAAAACTGGGGCGCGAACTATACGGTGGTAGCAGATGGCAAGCATGTTGATACGGTGAAAGATATCACCAACGGGCAGGGAGCGGAGGCCGTGATTGACTTTGTGGGCGAGCAGGGGGCGGAGATGGACGCGGTCCAGATGCTGCGGCGCGCCGGCTCGCACTTCATCATCGGCTACGGCGGCAGGCTCAACGTTCCCACCATCGATATCATCTCGACGGAGATCAACTTCATCGGCAACCTCGTGGGCAGCTACAACGATCTGGCAGAGCTTATGACGTTGACCGCCCAGGGCAAAGTCAAGCTGCATACCCAGGTCTATCCGCTGGACGCGGCCATTGACGCCATTCACGATCTGGAGAGCGGCAAGCTGCGAGGGCGCGGCATTCTCGTCCCTTAAAATTGTGGATGAAGGTTTTTTGGGAAAGGAGCACAGGTCTATGAGCAAGCAACTTCAGTTTAAAGGGATGGCCCGTTATTCCATCCGTAAAGGGGTGGATACGCTTACTGATGCCGTCAGGGTGACTATCGGGCCTCGGGGGCGCAATGTGGTGCTGGATCATCCGCTTGAGACGCCCAGAATCCTCAATGATGGCGTCGCGATTGCCCGTGGCATCGACCTGGAAGAGCCGTTTACCAACATGGTTGTCCAGTTGCTGAAAGAGGCCGCGATCAAAACCAATGATCTGGTGGGCGATGGCACAACGACGGCGACGATCATAGTACAGGCCATCCTGGCTGAAGGGCTAAAAAACGTGGTGGCGGGGACGAATCCTATGCTCCTGTGCAAAGGTCTGGAGCGCGGCGCGCAGGCGCTCCAGGCAGAGATTAAAGCCATCAGCCAACCCGTTGAGACACACGGAGAGATTGCCCAGGTCGCCACAATCGCGGCAGGCGATCCCGCCATAGGGGAGCTGATCGCGGGCGTGCTGGACGAGGTTGGACGCGATGGCCTGGTGACGATAGAAGAGGGCAACGGCCTACTGACCGAAATCGCCTACATCAAGGGCATGCAGCTTGATCGCGGCTATATTTCTCCCTATATGGTCAATAACCAGGAGCGCATGGAAACGGTATTTTCTCACCCATACATTCTGATTACCGATCAGAAGATCCGATCCATCGAAACGCTGCTGCCATTGCTAGAACAACTGCTGGCGCAGGGCCAGAAGGAGCTGCTGATCATTGCAGAGGATATCGAAGGCGAGGCTTTGACAACGCTCGTTGTCAATAAAACGCGCGGGGCATTTCACGTTCTGGGGATACGAGCGCCCAGCTTCGGGGATCGCCGTGACGAAGCCCTGGAGGATATCGCGATCATGACAGGCGCTCAGATTATCAGCGAGAAGCTAGGGCGCAGGCTAGAGCATGCCACGCTCGCGGATCTTGGCCGCGCCCACAAGGTCATCACGACGAAGACGACGACATTGCTCGTTGACGGTCAGGGCGACAGAGAAGCCATTGAGCATCGTTTGCACGAATTACGTGCGCAGACGAAGCATGTCACCGGTGAGTATGACCGCAAAAATCTCCAGCAGCGTTTAGCCAGCCTATCAGGCGGCGTTGCGGTAATCAAGGTCGGGGCCGCTACCGCAGTCGAGATGAAAGAGTCCACATTACGGATGCAGGATGCATTGGCAGCGACGCAAGCAGCGATTGAGGAAGGTATCGTGCCCGGGGGCGGTACAGCTCTGGTAATGGCGCAGCCAGTTCTGGAAAGCGTCAAAACCAGTCTGCCGGAAGAGGCGACGGGCGTCAATATCCTCAGACGAGCGTTAGAGGAGCCGCTGCGGCAAATCGCCGCCAATGCTGGCTACGAGAGCAGCGTCGTGGTTGCCAATGTACGCGATCAACCCTTCGGCCACGGCTTCGATGCTACTACCGGCCATTATGTCGATATGTGCAAGGCCGGCATCATCGATCCCATCAGGGTGACGCGGGTGGCGCTGCAAAACGCCATCAGCATCGCCAGCATGCTCCTGACGACCGATACGCTCATCACAGATACGCCGATCCATATCCCGGCTTTCAAGGATATCGAGTTTGGCCTCTGAGCAGCAGTCCATGAGAAGAGCCGATAGTGGTAAAAAAGTGGTAAAAAATAGGCAACCATCCGACTTTTTTCATGGACAGCCACTCAAATCATATGCTATAACTTGCATTATGGAGTTCGTAGGGACCCGATTGATCGCGTCCGCCGAGTCCCGGCTGGCAACAAGGAAAGCCTCACCTGTACTGCTGAGGTGGAGGTATGACCACACACCACATACAACAACATGCCGTTAACCTGTCTATCGCATCGCCGCTGGAAATTGAGCATACGGCTCGCCGGCTAACGGCGGTGCGCGAAGACTTCCTGAACAAGGGAAGTCTCACTTTATGGACGCCACGACCGCTCATCCTCGACTCGTGGCAACGTTGTCGTACCCTTGACGTCAATCCTTCACAACGCTGCGCCCCACTGGCAATCACGCGTGAGATCCAGTTGATGCAGTTACAGGAGGAAAACGCGCTACTCATCCAGGCAGCCCAGCCGGTAATCAAACATCTTACGCAGTTTCTTTTTGATTCGGGCTACGTGGTGGTGCTGAGCGACGCTCAGGGACGTTTATTGCTTGTACTCGGCGATGTGGCAATTCGCCGCCGCCTCGCTCGCATCGATTTTATCCCCGGTGGCAATTGGAGCGAGGCGGCGGCAGGCACGAATGCCATTGGAACCGCATTGGCCGATGAACATATCGTACAATTGATGTCCGCCGAACACTATTGCGATGGGTGGCAGGATCTGACCTGTACAGCAGCTCCGATCCGTCATCCACTGACAAACGCTATTATCGGCATCCTCGACGTAACGGGCGATTATCGCCTGATCCGTCCTTTCCTTACCAGCTTCCTGGCGGCGGCAGCCCTGGAGATCAAGCAGCGATTATATGCCCTGCTCCCCGCTCCCTACCATAACAAATGGCAGCGCGACTATTATAGCCCTATCATACGTCGGCAGGTAGCGGCTCAGATCAACGAAACAAACGCTATGAGTGAAATATATTCTCCGCACCGAGATGAAGTACCAGCATCGAACCCCCCCGTTCAAACGCGCACATCGCTCGCCCCTGACAAACGGCGGGCATACGATGCCGAGTGCCTGGTAACGGCGGCTGGCATTATCAGCGCCAGCCTCGATCTGCATGTCACGCTTGAGAAGGTGGTCGAACAGACGGTTCACCTGCTGCACGCAGAAAGAGCTGGCGTCTATCTCTTCGATGAACAGGATGAGCCTACCACGCTACAGAATGTATCTGCGCAACTATCACCGCATCTGGAGAGACCCGATGCGATTGCGACCCTACTCAACGATGGACGGGCAGTCGCGCTGATCCAGGAACGCGGCGAGCCGGTGGTGATTGATGACACCCTCATTTCGCCATTGCTCCCCGCCACCTTTGGCGAGCAGACAGCCATCCGTTCGCTGATGCTCTTGCCGCTGGTAACGGCGCGAGGAGTCAGCGGCTTTATCAGCGTTTCCAACCTCGCTCCCCATCCGTGGCACGTCGGGGATATACGCCTGGGACTTGCTTTTGCCGCTCAATCGGCGACGGCGATTGAAAATGCACGCCTCTTTGAGGCTTTGCAACAACACAACCGCCATATCGAGGCCCTCAACGCGATTGCCCAGATTCTCAGCACTCTGCCAGATCCGAGCCAGCATCTCGACCTTGTTTTGCGCCGCATTATCGAGATTATTCAGTTAGATACCGGCATGATCTTACTACTAGACGATGACCAGGATAAGATGACCCTCGCCACGCAGCACATGCTTTCCAGCACTATCCAGCTCGATCTGGAACAATATCCGTTGAAAACGCTCTATATGCTGGCCCGCCGCATTATAGACGTGCGCGAGCCGCTGATGATCTACGCCGATGATTGCAGCGAGCCGACGACCCGCGAGGCCCTGCTGCTCGTCGGCTTCTATAGCCTGATCGTGGTACCGCTTACGACCGGCAACACCATCCTGGGAGTGATGCTGATCGGCAACCGGCATCATGATAGCCATATCAAGAACGATCTGAAGTTCTTCTCAACCGTAGGACAGCAGCTCGGATTGGCGCTCAAAAATGCGCAACTTCTGCGTTCGGCCAGCGAGATGGAGGCGTTGCGCGAGGCTGATCGCGTGAAAAGCGGATTTCTGGCGGCTGTCTCCCACGACCTGCGCTCACCTCTCACGGCTATTCGCGCCTCCGTCGAGAGCTTGCTCGACGCGGACGGCATTCAATCCGCGCTGGGGCAGCAGCACCTGTTGCGCAATATCGCGGGCCAGGCCAACCGTCTGGGGCAGCTCGTCGATCAACTGCTCGACCTCTCGCGCATCGAAGCGGGCGCGCTTGCCCTCGATTGCGATTGGACCGAGCTTTCCGTACTTATCGCCGATACTGTAGCAGAGTTTGGGCGCCTCCACAATGGATGCTCCATTGAACAGATACTCGATCCAAACATTCCTTTGTACTATATCGATCCAGACCGTCTCCTTCAGGTGCTATGGAATCTGCTGGAAAATGCCTACAAATATGCACCTCCAGGGACGCCTATTAGAGTGGAGGCACGGTTAACGCCCGGCAAGGAAGTCATTATCAGCGTCGCGGATCGCGGCCCCGGCATCCCTAAGGGCGCGCAGGAGCAAATATTTCAACGTTTTTACCGTCTTGAGCGCGATCAACAGGCGCATACCCCGGGGAGCGGACTGGGACTCGCTATTTGTCGCGGCATTATCGAGGCGCACGGGGGGCGTATCTGGGTGGAAGATAACGAGGGAGGGTCTATTTTCTTGATCGCCCTCCCACCAGCGAACCCTATGGACCTGGAAGCATCAGAGGAGCAGGAATTAGCAGTGTAAGCGTCACCACAGGAAATATTTGAAAGCATGGTGATATCATGGGTCACGCCAAACAGAGCATCCTCCTGGTAGATGATGATCCTGGCATTATGGCCGCAGTCAAGCAGGCGCTGGTCTCTCATGGCTATAAGATGACGACAGCCAGCAATGGCTTAGAGGCCCTGGCAGCCTTTGAACGCGAGCCACCGGAACTGATCCTGCTGGATCTGGTTATGCCCGGCTGCGGCGGACTGGAAGTCTGTCAGCGTGTGCGCGAATTCTCCTCGATCCCCATCATCGTGCTGAGCATCAAGGGGAGCGAGTCCGATATTGTCTCGGTGCTTGACCTGGGCGCCGACGATTATCTGGTTAAGCCATTCCGCCTGGCCGAGCTACTCGCACGGGTGCGCGCCGTGCTCAGACGCGGCAATAAAGCGGTGATGAGCAGGAAAATCATCTGTGGCGACCTGGAAATCGATACGGAGAAGCGGCGCGTCTCCGTTGCCAATCGGACAGTCGTGCTCACACCCATCGAGTACGCGGTCCTGGCCGAGCTGGCCCATAACATCGGGCGCGTCATGACCACAAACCTACTCCTCCAGCGCGTCTGGGGACCACAATACAGCGACGCCACCGGCTACGTCAAAGGAGTCATACGCCGCCTGCGCGTCAAGCTAGAGCAAGACCCCGCGCACCCGCGCTACATCATCACCGAACCCTATCTCGGCTACCGCTTAACCGAAGAGCAGGAGATGTCAGCGCGCAGCAGGTATGTGTAAACAGATAGAACAAGGGCAAACGCGAAGCCACCACATGGTATAATTTGGAGAGAGCAATGCAGCTCAAGATCATACATAAGGAGAAGAGAAGCAGGATGCTAACTTCGAATCAGTCCCTCCCAGGCGAATTACAGACATTACGCGAAACCTGTCCGCTGCTCCAGAACAATGTGTATCTGGCGAACTGCTCGCAGGGGCCGCTGACGACTCCGGTGCGCGCGGCTATCGACACCTTTATGGCAAGCTGGTCAGAGCTGGGCATGCACTGGAACGCCTGGATCGCCGAGGTGGACCGGGCGCGCGCAGCCTTTGCCGCGTTGATCGGCGCGCAACCCGATGAGGTCGCCGTTGGTACCTCCGTCTCCCAGCTTGTCTCGTCGGTGGCAAGCGCCCTTGTGACCTCTTCTCATATTAAACGCCGACGCATCATCACCAGCTATGCGGAATTTCCAGGCGTTGCCCACGCATTACTGGCTACTCATGCACATGGCTGGCAGGTTGATTTGCTTGGCACAAATGCCAGAGGGGCCGTGGATACCGAAAAATTTATAGGCGCGATTGACGATACCCTGGCGCTGCTCTCGGTACCTCACGTCTGTTACGCCAACGGCATGCTGCTGCCATTAGAGACTATCACTGCCGCCGCCCATGCTAAGGGTTCGCTGATCTTCGTCGATGCCTATCAATCCATCGGCACCGTTCCAATCGATGTCAAAGCGGCGGACGTCGATTTTCTGGCGGCGGGCACGCTCAAATACCTGCTGGGAACGGCGGGCATTGCCTTCCTCTATATCAGTCCGGCGGTACGAGTGTGGCTGGAGCCGACAGTCACCGGCTGGTTCGGACGCACCAACCCATTCTCGTTCGATCCGGGCACGCTCGATTATGCGACCGGCGCGGCCCGCTTCGATCTCGGCACTCCTCCGATCATCAACGCCTACGCTGCTCGCGCGGGCATGGAGCTGGTGGCGGCAACAGGCGTCGCCCACATTCGCGCCCACATCGAACAACTTTCCCAGACCGCCTTCGCCCTCGCAGATCAACTGGGCTTACAGATCAGTGGTCCCGAAACGCCTCAGCAGAAGGGCGCGACCACCGCGATCAATGTTGGCTCAGCCGAACGCGCCTCCCAACTGGAGAACGAGCTGCGGCAGCACGCTATCGTCGTCTCCGCCCGAGGCTCAGTTCTGCGCCTGGCCCCACACGGCTTCACCACCGCGGAGGAGCTAGAACACGCCATACGCACAGTGGCGAAGCTGCTCGCCTAATTGACCACCTTTGCGGGTCGGTACAACGCTCAAAGCTCCGTACCGACCCGATTGTATCCGTCTCCCACGATGAATCGGGGAGCTACAGCGCCCGTTCAGCCGACAGAGCGGTTCGCGCGCTGTTCTCGGCCCCGCAAGGTCGCTCAAGTTCGCGCTGCTTCCCCTGAAGAATGTCTTTCGCTAACAGTATCCTCTTGTAAACAACCGCACACATAGCCTATGCTTCTTCATACTGGGCGGGAGGTATCGCGACATAGGTGAGCATCCAGCCAAAGATGGCGCATACACCGACTGAGCCAATGATCAGGTGGATACTCCAGATCAGCGCCCCCTGAGTGAGCCACACGACCGGCAGGTACACAAACGGTATGGCGCTGGCAGCGATCACGGTGAAGAGGCGCATACGATCCGTGTGCTGCATATCGGGATGCAAAAAGTGATAGCAGACGTCCAGCAGTAGTCCGGCGATCAAACCCACCAGGATATCAACCACATATTGACCGCGCATGAAGCTCATCCCTGCTCCCACAACAAGCAAGGTGCAGGTGTAAAGGCCAAAGGGCAGCTTCCAGCGACGCATCACGATGAGCGAGAGTCCACCAAGTATCAGGCCCTGAAAAATAAAGGACAGCACCGCCAGTAACTGACCGTCATTGTTAGAGGCCGGCACGGTGAGCGGCCAGAGCCGCGTGTAGGTGGTCGTCTCCTGAGTGAGAACGGCGATGTAGGCCAGGAAGAGGGTGATAGTAATGGTGAGGATCACTTGCTCGGCCCTGCTCAACGCTCCCTTGCGACTGGAGAGCGCCCGGTAGGGACCCAGAATGACCAGGCCGGAAAAGAGCATGCCTGAGATATGCGTAGGGCTTAGTAGGCCATCGACGTTCTTTTCGATGCCAAAAAGTGTATGCCATGTCGCGTCGCCCACTCCCACAAAAAACATTGCGTAGACAAAAATGGTCGATAATTCATAGCCCTTTGGAATCGCCTCCATCCAGTCAGCTCCTCTCTGGTGATTGATCCAGATGGTCGCGGAAAGCAGGACGGCGATGGCGAACAGACCACTGTAGAGCACGCCATGCCAGGGCGTGAAAAACGTTTCCAACTGCGCCACATTGTTATGCGCCCAGCTATCCAGGTAATCTCCAATCACAAACCATACCACCGCCGCCAGAAAAACGAAATGAAAGGTTGTCCCACCAATCAGTGGCTTGCTAACGCTTCCACTTTTTATGTGCAGTGAACGACCCAGGTCGCTAGATTGGACGGTCAAGAGGGTCCCCCTTTCTGTTCCCGATGAACAGCAACAACAGCTATTCAGTCGAACAACGAGACATATAGAGAAGATACATGCTGTGTGCTTTTGCTTTTCCAGAATGCCGAAAAACGCGCAAAGCCACTAGTAGTATAACATACACATAGACTTATCTCATATCTAGAGCCAGCCCATGCATATCAAGCATGTACTTTCCTTCTTTTTTCTGCTATACTTCTTTTAGGTGCCATTACCCTATCTTCCCCTCTGGGATATCTCTGTGCTAGAGGGATCGTCCTACGCAACGCGCATCATCGTGA
>Ga0070741_10008261_pt1 | contig 21006 bp, 19 predicted proteins | sample Coa_R1_4_FD_66440 | JGI IMG/M metagenome (GOLD analysis project Ga0070741, IMG submission 66440) | Surface soil microbial communities from Centralia Pennsylvania, which are recovering from an underground coalmine fire - Coalmine... | ecosystem: Environmental > Terrestrial > Soil > Unclassified ...
GGAACGGGGGAGCAGGAGGAAAAGAGTGCACGTACCGGGTGGGTGTTTGCTGAATGGACGCAGGATAACAACCTGGCGAGCCAGATTGAGCCGCATATAGCGCACTATACGAATCAGGAAGAACTGTCGCAACGGATCAATGAAGGGCAGGCAGCGCTGGCGGCAGGCGATAGGGAGCGAGCAACGCGTTTGCTGGGCGAGGCGCTAGAGATCAGTGAGCGGACTGGAAACGAGCGCATGACGAGGTTGCTCAATACGATTGTGCTAAGAGATGCCAAAGGAACCATTCGCCTTAATCAACAGGCTGACGCAGTGGCAAAGAAGACGTTGGCAATTAATGTTGGTCGCACCTCGAAGCTGAAATAGGACGAAAGGGTACCTCGTATGGCAACATCAACACAAACGCCGCAGCCACCGACTCGGTATGCGCCATCACAACAAACTGGGAATACCTCACTCTCGTTTTCTTCGCTTTCTGGGGCTGGAGTACGTACAAATCAGCGCAGGATCGATGTGGGCAAGCTCTGGCAACAGGGGTACAAGACGCTGAAAGGACAATTTATCATCCTTGCCAGCATCATTTTTGTCTTCTCGGGGATTGCGGGGCTGCTCGTCATGCAAGCGTTTGGTCAAGCGTATAACGACCTGGATACGATTGCCAATGGCAGCGTGCCCAGTGTTGATGCGGCACAAGCCATGTCGCAATACATCGAGGATATTGATGCTAAGGCTGCTGACTATCTGGCGGCTGCCTCACTGACCACCAAGACGGCTTGTACGATTATTGGAAGCAACCGCAATCCTGGCTTGATCACAGATCATGACTGTGATCAGATCAATATAGACGCGGAACTGGTGCTTGCCAATAAGCAACTCTATATCGCGATCCATAATGTGACCTATCCGGGCGAGCATACTGCCGTTGAGCGTATCACGGCTGGTTTTGAGGAGTATAGCGCCGATGTTGCCGTTGAGGAGCACGAGTATGCACTGGCGGCCAGCAAGACCGATCCACATGATGTGCACTTGCAGAAAGCACGACAGGCGTATATAGCCGCGACAAACGTGTTGAATCTGCGTATCACAAAACAGCCCACGCTCGATGCCAACGGAAATCCAGTCTATGATGAAGCGATTATTCCAAACTGTGTGCTGGATGGTCGAACCATCGCCGCCAAAGACTGGCCGCTGGGAGGCCTCCAGCAGAATATCGATTGCCTCAGTAGCATCAACAAAGGCTATCTGGATACAGCCTATAATGACACAGTAAACTCTCTGGGTCTGACAACAATACTGATAGGTTTACTTTGTCTTGCCTTCTGTGGGCTACTTGTGTTTACGCTTGTACGCATGGTACAACTGGCTCACCGTTTGATTAATATCGGGCTGACACTTGCGGTTGTGGTGGCGCTGACCTTTAGTGTCATAGTAATAACAAGCTTCGCAGGGATGTCGGGGCGTCATGGAGCGTTCGGGGTGATGGTCAAGGATAGCTATGATACTGTTTATTCCTCTGTACTGCTCAAACGCCACGCAACTGCTGCTAATGCCGACGAGTCACGGTGGCTGATCGCGGTCGATTTTGGCGATCAGGCTGAGATTGACCGCTGGCAGCAAGATTGGGATACGAACAAAGCGCACGTCAATGCTCTCATACAACAAGTTGGGGGCAATCTCGTATGGCCTGATGAAGAGAATCAGCTTTTGGCGAATATGCAGGCACACTGGAATACTTATACCTCTATCGATCCGCAGATACGCGCCCTGGCGACGAACGCTGCGAATCCGAATCGGATTCATGATGCCCAGGTATTGAGTACTGGTAAATCGAATGACAACTTCTATGCATTTACTGACGCTGCTGATCATCTGATCGCAGTAAACCGTGATCACTACACAGCGAGCTATAATGGGCTATATGGGAGTTTGACGCGCTTGATCCCGTTGAGTATCGTGCTGTTTCCACTCATCGGGCTGCTAGCCGTCTGGGGTATAACGAGCCGTCTCAAGGATTTCTAAGGGGAGTGAAGAGAGGGGTCTCAAGGCACATCAGGAATGTGAGGTGCCTTGAGACTTCTGTTATTCGTTATTTTTGACGATCATGGTCCCTGCACTCGGGTTCTTGCTGATCTCCTGGAGGAGGATATGGGGTTGGCTACCATCCACGATATGCACGCCGTTTACAACCGTTAATGTGTCCAGGCAAGCAAGGACTTTTGGGATCATGCCACCGCTAATGATGCCTTCTTCGATGAGTTGGTGTGCTTGTGCCTCGTTGAGTTCTGAAATGAGTGTGCCATCAGCACGGCAGATGCCGGGCACATTACTCAAGAAGACAAGCCTTTCAGCGTGGAGGGCTTTGGCAAGATGTGCGGCCACCATATCAGCGTTAATGTTGAGGCAATTGCCGTCTGGCCCCAGACCAAGTGGGGCGATAATCGGGATGTAGCCTTCCTCGATCAGCCCATATAGGAGAGAGGGGTCAATAGTATCAACTTCACCGACCAGGCCGAGGCGTTTGTCTGCAATATGGGCCTGGACCATTTTGCCGTCAGTCCCGCTCAAACCAACCGCTTTGCCTCCCATCTGTTCTGTCATCAAGACCAGATGCTCGTTGATCTGACCGCGTAAGACCATGCAAACGACTTCCAATGTTTGCTCATCGGTGACACGTAATCCCCGCTCAAAGCGAACTGGAATATGTGCTGTTTGCAGCCATGAATTGATGGCCGGACCTCCACCATGAACCAGGACGAGATGTATTCCCTGGTTTTGCAGTTTGATCAGATCCTGGAGAACCATACGATCGTTCTCCAACGTGCTACCACCGAGCTTGACTACAAGTATTTTGCCTTGCAAGAGGTGGCTATCGTCAGAGTTCTCCAGGGATATTGCCTCGTTTTCTGGTAATAGGTCTGATGAAGGAGGTTCCACCTCCTGCATAGTAACTTCGTAAGTAGCAAATTGTTTTGACATATACAATAATCTCTTTCTTTTATTTTCAGGATAATAGGAAAGGTCTCAAAGACAGGACTCTCTATTTATGGCCGACCGCTTTTTACAGAAGCAGTCCTGGATTATTCGTATTCTAGCACTCAACTCATCAAAGAGTGCTCAAAAGAATACGAAGATACGTAAAGAGTCTCTCATAAATCCTTCCGTGTATATTGGAAAAACGAATTTAGGGATGTAGAGTTCAAAAAGGCTCAGAATGGCGAAATGGGTAGTATTAACTGGTCTACCTGTTCCGCTCAGGAAAAACGAGATTAGAAATCTTGAGCCTTTTTTGAACAAGACACTCTCATTCTAGAACGCACATTGACATATTTTCGTATACACTGGGAAATGAGTAAGGAAGGACGCAAGAGGAGCTACAGCCAGAAACGTATGAGTACCCAGATCACATATATACAGAATAGGAGTATGCCGAGGCTACGACTCATGCGTCCTTTGAAAAGACATAATAGGACTGCTAATGCCAGCAAGAGGAGAAGTGGTCCATCGAGGAGCAGCAGGAAACGATCTGTGAGAATTCCAGGCCAGAAGACCAGCGGGAGCACGATCCCTAATGCGATGTTGATACTCCCACTGCTGCAAAGCTCTTCGACGCAGGCTGCGGCTTCACCTGTGCGTACAAGACTAATGGCGACGACCGTGTTTGGCAATGAGGTGGCGATGGCGAGCACAAGCAAACCGGCCAGGATAGAGGGCATATGTAGATCATCGGTGAGGATTTGTCCCGACTGGACCATCACCAGGACACCACCTAGCGCAATGGCTAAGGTGAAGATGATCTCGGCACTCAAGCGAACAACGGAGAGGGGCGTTTTCAGGTCTTCATGATCATGATGAGCCAGGGTGGTTCCAGCGCTTCCGCGCGAACGTCTGAGAGCGTGTACAATGAAGCCACCAAAGACGACGAGTACCAGAGCCTGAACGAGGGGGACGAGAAGTCCCATATGCTCAGTAGTGGGGAAGAGGGCCATGAGGGTTTTTCCTGGCAACAAAGCGATCACGAGACAGGCACCAAGGGTAATGATCAGCGCATACCAGGCGATGACGCGTACATCTCGTCGTGCTTGAGTTTCCAGGATGATTCCAGAGGACGTGGTGGTCAGCAGGGTGCAGAGAGCAAGAGTGATGGCGATGTTGTAGATATTCGAGCCAATGATAATGCCAATGCCAACGTCAACGTGCCGATCAAGAATGGCGAGAGCAGAAGAAACATAATTGGGAATGTTGGCTCCCAGGGCACTCAAGAGGCTCAGGATGCCAATGGATAGTTGAAATACTTCACAGAGGGCTTCGAGCTGACGCGTAAATCGTGCTGAGGCTGCGATTACCGTTATCGACGAAGCAAGGAAAAGGAGCAGGACGAGAGGAAAAGAGGAAAAGATACCAGCCAGAAACATCGTGCTTATCCACTCTCTTAATATATGCGACAAAAAAGCACCGGAACTGATCAGGATTACTGGTGCTTCTCTCCCTCCCTGTGTATAGACGGGTAGAAGGACACCAATGACCGACCAGACTTCCCGGCGCTCCTAGTAAAATATCAATAACTTTTTGTTTAGTATATCATAAATATTTTCAGGAAGAATAGGTTGTGTTTATAGACTTCCTGACATATCACTGCGCTGATGCTTGTGTATGGTCTCGATCCATTTTTCCGGATTGAGTCTAAAACGGATGAATCTATCTGATGATATCGCGTGCTATTTGAACGAGACACGGATGAAAGTGATCAGCGTTCTCCATCACTTGTATGGGATCTACCCATTGAGAGTCGATATATTCTTCATTCAGTTGAATATTTGCTTTTTCTTCATCAGTCAGGTGAACTGCTGTTGTGATTGAGAATACATGGCTTCCGTTTGTCGTTGGCTCCTGTGCTCTTGTATCCCAGATCTGGCTATAGTAGCCGCTGATATTGAGGAGACGGTCTTCAGGGATATCAAGGTGCAATTCTCGGCGTAAGTTGCGCCGTAATGCTTGCTCAATCAGTTCACCTTTGCGCATCCGTCCACCGATCACCCACCAGTCAGGGAGGGGTTCCCATGCCCGTTTGGCAATCAACCACAATCCTTGATGAAGGATAGCAGCATCAGCGCAACAAATAACGAGCGCATCCAACGCTGCTGCGTAGGTCGAATCCGGCAAGAACGTGCCTGGTTTGTGTTGTTCTCCTGTTACGTATTGACGGTTGGGATGCTCCCTGACAGGTTTGCGATACATTTTTCTCTCCTAACCACAGCGGGAGGTAGCTTCCAGGTATTAGGAAGACTATACGCTAAACGCAACCCTCTTGCAATTCCTCTCTAAAATCCTTCACTACTCGAACTTCTCCATATCCTTCATCGTCTAATGACTTTAAAACTTTCTGCACCTGGCTGAGTGCGTGGGGTGATCCCATAATGGTACATCTCGTATAGAATTCTCGAAGTTCTTTAATGCACTCCTCAATCTCTCCAATTAGTTTGTATGCCTTCGCCCAATCAAGGGGAATCCATGCCTGTACTCTCACATCCTGGCCGATGCGTAACGCTTCTGATATTTCATCCCGCATGGCTAATGTTTTTTCAGGCATTCCTAACTCAATATAGCCCCAGCTCTGCTCTGCCATAATCGCAGACACCGCGCTCCAGGAATAGATAAAATCGGTTCCGTCCTCATACTCTCCTATGGATCGCGCTAGTGTTAATCCTGTATTGACTGCTCGCTCAAATCGAACAGCGTCTTTATTTCCTCCATAGGCTCGAATGAGATATGATTGAACAAACGCGCGAAGGAGTTTACTACCATTTATGGCTGCATCCCTGGCATCTTCAAGATAATTCACTGCTTCCTGGTAATTGCCTTCTCGGTTTAATTCCTTGCCGATACTCTTCAGAGCCAATGCTTTTAAGCCTGGCTCTGTTTCATGTTCAACCAGCTTGAATATTTCCTCGTAGACCTGCATCACTTCTTTGTACTGCTTCTTCTCAAGGTGCGCTGTTGCCTTCAAGCGAAGATACTGCACATACAAGAAAACGTATTGTTTCTCAAGTCGGACTGGTGGGGGCAGTGATTCCTTGAAGTAGGTAAACAATTGTCCGAGCTTTTTTACTCCTTTATCTGCTTCAACAATCCTGGCCGCACAGCGCAAGCTCCAGATTTGTCTGACCAGTTCTTCAACAGTATCCAGCGTTTCATCATACATCGATTTACCATGTCCTGGGAGAAGTGTCTGGGTAAATGGATCAAATTCTGAGAGGCCAACTTTCCAGTAAGGAATATGAAGAATATCGCAGACTTTGCGTAGCGTCTGATTATCGTCAATCCTCTTTCTGCCGTGTTCGATATCTTGAATATACTTCCAGCCAACTCCTTCACCGCCTCCAAATCTGTCAGACTTCGGCCATCTGTCTGCTAGCTGCTGCTGGGTCATTTTCGCTTTTTCTCGGTATTCCCTGATGGTGATGCCATAGTGATACATCGTTCACACCTCGTTCCATATAAAACAACCACACCTACATCTAAGGGGGTACTATTCAAAAGGCTCTTTCATGATAATACCTACATGATTGGGGCTTCAAAAAAGGGCTATTCTACGGTACTTTTGTCTACGGAGGTTGTCTTCTGTATGCTAGATTGTACCACATAAAAGAGGTTGTAATGCAGAATAACAGCGAAGTAGCCCAACTTTTAGAAAGCATCCGGCTTTCCTATGAATCAGCATATTTAGCTATGCATGGGGCTGCGATTGTTGCTAAACACGAATTTATTTCTAAAAAGCTTGAAAATGTGCAGTGCTTTCATGCACAGCTACAAACGATTGTCGGAGAACACGAAGCGATAAAACTCGTAGTGCAAACGTTGGATGGTGTTTCTCAAGAGAAGCAATCGCAGGAGCAAGTACTATGATGAAAAAGGTGCAGTTTCACTCTTTACAACAACATCATAGTATCCAGCCAAGTCAGCCGATTCCAGTTGTGACTGTACGTAGGAGAACACCGCAGGAACGGTTTGCAAGATTGAAACAGATTGCTGATGCGACTGGTCGGCGGTTTATCCATGTGTATTTAGAGGACGAACGCAGACGAAAAGGAAATCAGCGCTGATCTCCTTCTGGTTCGTCTGGAACATCTTCCATGATTTCCATTGTGCTGACACCTAATGCTTTGGCAAGTTTATTTATTGTCTCGGTTGAAACAATCGCTGTCGGATTACGGTAAATGCGTTTGATGGTATTATCATCGACATCTGACATACGGGATAGTTTCCCCTGGCTAATCCCTTTGGCCTGGGCGATCTCCTTGACGCGGAGGCGTATCATTGCAGTGCTACTCCCTGTGAGTGATTATTATATAAGCTTAACAGAAATCCCCTCTTACGATAAGGAGGCAAGCAATAGTACCCTTAGACTTATGCGAGTATGTATCAGCCTTTTTAATAATAGGGTGGAGGATGAGTACTCTTGAGCAAGAGAAACAGACCTAAACGACATGAACAAAAGCTGCAACCCGCTTCAATGATATTTTTTACTCTTCCAACTGTGCGGCTGCTAAAAGATGCGCTCTGTTTATTTGAAAGTGTTCTCATGTGTGAGCCTGAGAAGCTGCCCAATATTCCTTTTGCCAAACAGGTTGTCTCAGCACTTAAAATCAAACTGGATGATATGTTGCAGCGGGAAGAATGGGAGAAAGAAACGCCACTGGACTATAACGAAGTTTGTATTCTCTATGCCGCAGTTCATATGTATTTGATCGAACTCCAGTTCTCGTATCGAGATGAATTTATTTCACCGTGTATTGCTCTGTGTAAACAATTTGCTGCGATTGTTGAACAGACAGGATTAAAGCAGATAGCAGTGCAGAAGAGGAAAGGCTAATTATGGAACGCCTGCCTATAGAGGTTCGTATAAAAGACAGATGATATGAACGTGAGTAGGGAGATAAAGCATGAAAGAACGTGTTAAACGTGTGCGAAACGCAGCCGATTATGGATATCCCTCAACCGATATTGCAGCACTTTCAGAGAAAGCGTTAAAAGTCACTCGACGTTTGACAGAGCAATATGGCGAACTTCCATTCTCTAGCAAAGACCCGATGAGTATGCTGGTCGAAATCCTCCTTTCACATCGTACGTATGATGCACAGACAGACGCGGCGTATGATAATCTACTGAAACACTTTGGTTCGTGGGAAGCGGTGCGAGATGCGCCAACTGCAGAAGTCCAGGAGACAATTGCGAATGTTAATTTTCCTGAAGTGAAAGCACCACGTATCCAGGCTGTGATGCGTCAAATTACTGAGGAGCGTGGAGAACTTAACCTCGATTTTCTCTGTAGCATGCCTGTAGAAGAGGCGGCAGCATGGCTGAACCGTTTTGAGGGAGTTGGCCCGAAAACAACGGCATGTGTTCTCCTCTTTAGTTGCAGGCTGCCTATATTGCCGGTTGATACGCATGTGCATCGCGTGTCTATACGCCTGGGGCTGATTGGCAAAAAGGTTTCGGCCGATGCAGCCCATACGCTCTTGCAAGCCTTGTTGCCGAATGAGGCTCGTGGTATTTACAACTTTCATAAGGCGCTTTTGCGACATGGACAACGCATTTGCGTGTATGATCGCCCACGCTGCAATCGTTGTGCCTTGAACGAACTGTGTGACTATTATAAGACGGTGGTAAAACCGCAACCTGATCAGCTTAACCCGTAAGAGAAGATTCAAGGAAGCCATCGCGAGCACAAAAATGTTGGATGTCGCAGGTCCGGCAAATATGGGGTTCTGGTGCGGTGACAATCCGAAAATCTTTTTCTTTGATGCTGGTGATTGCCGCATTGATAGAGTGATCTACCCATTGTTCCATGTCCGGTTGGTAGCGGATTTCCATCAGCGCATCCTGCCGGCGTTGTTCGCCGGTCCAGTAAAGGAGGAGCCGTTCGGGACGCTGGTGATAGCGCTTCTCCAGGGCATGAGCGTAGATGCATAATTGTCGCTCATAGTTGAGAAGGCTATCCGCTCCTGGGGCTGGCCGAGGAGATGTCTTGAAATCAAGTAGTTCGAGTTTGCCATGTCTTTCTAGAAGCAAATCGATGCGACCCGTCAGGATATAGCTATCTTTTTCGATGGCTATATCTACCTCCACTGCTCTAATCTGTCTTAGCTCCTTACGGTTTTGCTGAAAGTAATTGTAGATCTGCGTAAATGCTTGCTCTTTCACATGTGCATCGATCGGCTGCTCATGAGTACGTAAGAGGCAGGCATTGATGCGCTCCAGTATCCTGCGTAGCTCGGCCTCATTAAGCGTGCCTATCTGGCCGGCAAGGGCGATACGGTGTAGCTCTTCAAGGGTCTGGTGAACCAGTAGCCCCAGAAATGCATCTTTTTGATGAGATGGTACGAAATTGTATTCACAAAAGTATTGATATTGACGTGGACATGTTTCGTACATCTGGATATGTTTGGTGAAGCTATAGCTATGTTTGAGCAACGGTAGTTTTTTTGGTGTGGACCGGGGCACTTGCGATAGATTACCCTGGATCATAGGCCAGTGAGGCAGGCCATCTAGCATGGTAGAAAAGTATTGTTTTGGTGGGCGATGTTTGTTTCCTGTCAATACAAGGAGATTTTCGGCACGCGAGAAGGCAACGTAGTAGAGGCGCATCATGTCGAAACAAGGAATACGCTTTTCCGGCTCAAATGCCTTGCGCTTATAAAAGTTTTGTAGATCTCTATCCACTATCTGAGCGCTGGCATGTCCTGCATTCAGGCTGGCAACGATGACTACAGAGAATTCGAGCCCCTTTGCCTGATGGATGGTCATAATCTGGACATGGCCCTGTAAAAATGGCTGTTCGGTATCTTCGTACTCGTTGATACCACCATCTTCGAGCAGGCGTAAAAAAACGTAGAAGAAATCGTTGCGGAGTTGTCCGAGTGTCTCTTGAGAGACGGAGCTGTGACGGTAAAAGTTCTGGAAGGTTTTTAGTATCTTTGAGAAGATGACCAGGTTACGCATACGTTGCTCGTCCTGGACAAAAGTGGCGAATGGTTCGGTCGCAAGTAGCTGGTAAAAATAGTCCGTGGGCCTTCGATTGAGGGTATGTTGCTCACCCGTCCTGGAGTCATCCAGTAGATCTGTTTTGAACTGATGGAGCAAGTTTTTTAATGGATGTGCGGAATTGCACATCTCGTTCAGTCTAGCGAGACACTGTTTCTGGATATATTCGGCAAAGTTTTCGTGATGTAACAAGTCTCCCTGCTTCTCTCCGCGATAGTTGAAGAGTAGCGCAAAGCAGGCAAGCAGCAGGCATATTTCTTCTTGATAGAAGTAGGCGCGGGCTCGCGGACAAAAGAAGGGTATGTTTCTCTTGATCAGAGCCTTGATATACTCTCCACTGTGGGTCTGTTGGACGCTGTACATGAGCAAGGCAATCTGGCTGTAGTCGCTCACGATGCCATTTTCTTTGAGTGTGAAGACCATGTCGGCGAATTGCTCTGCCTCGTCGTATATGTCTTTGCCCTGGATGGCGAAGACTGCCGGATAGTCTGTATATGGCCTGTTTGGGTTTGGCTCTATCTTTTTATTGAAGCGAAAAGGAGTTTTCCCCGTATTGCTCCAGTCTGCTGATGCCATCCATTGATCGTAGCGATGAACAATGTCCGCGTGAGAGCGGTAATTGGTGGTCAGATAGATGGTTGTACAGTTGGTGTGCTCCGGGAACTCAAGAATGTTGCGTACGGTTGCGCCTCTAAAGCGGTAAAGCGCTTGATCTTCGTCGCCAACTACACAGAGATTACCGGTAGCCGAAGCCAGTTTCAGAATGATCTGCTCCTGGATGTAGTTGGTGTCCTGGTACTCATCAACGAAGACGTAACGAAGCTGTTGTATGATTTTGTGATTGATTTCAGGACGATCTAGAAGAGTGTAGACAATTTTTAGTAGGGCTGCAAAGCTCACACAATTCTCGCGCATCAACAGTTTTCCGTACATATCGTATGCATCTGCCAGATAACGTTGAAAATGATGATTATCAGCGCGAAGATCATGAATGTTAACGAGTTCTTCCATGATTTTGTCGAAATATTCTTGTAAGCGTTTGGCTATTTCCCAATTGGTACCCCATTTGTTTTGAAAGAGGGGCAGCGGCCGAACAATTTTATTGAGATGGTGTAAGATAAAGAGCCGTTGTGCGAATTGATCCAGTACGCGGTAATCGTTGCCCAGAGGAGTGTTGTGTCGGTATTCCATGATGATTTGATTGCAAATACCATGGATGGTACCGGCGCGGACCTGGGAGAGATCCCCCTGGTAGCCTACTTCCTTTGACAATGTCATGAGGCGGTTGCGCATCTCATTGGCAGCTTTTTCTGTATACGTGCAGAGCACTAATTCCTCCGGTCTGGCTTTATCAAGCAGCAAGAGATTCATGGCTCGCAAAATCAAGCTACGCGTCTTGCCAGAACCGGGACCGGCAATAACCAGGAGAGGACCATGCTCATGCGAAATAATGGTTTGTTGGTCAGGATTGAGAGGGGGATAGAGTTGGAGTAATTGGGGCGCTATGACCATTCTACATTCTGCGAAACGCTCAGCCTCGTTCACCCAGGCACTAAAAGATAAAGCCAGTATTTACCTTGTGTATTTATTCACTTAACAATAAATACTGGCTAAATCGATATTACAGTTGATCCCTCTTGTATAGAGACAAGGGAGGGTTTAAGAATGAAAAAAGTATATTATATCAATTGATGCCTGTCAATAAAAAAAGATTACAATATATTCATCTAATAAAAATTGTTTTTGTGAACTTTACATAATATGTTTGGGCCATTGTCATGTGCAGCACAGAATGTTATACTTGCATCTCAAAGAATATGTATTATTTGGTAAGAATTGTGAAGTATTTCAAACTCGGTCCTTATGAATTGGGAGCGCTAGCAATCATCGCACTAGCGCTTGTATTGCGAGGCGTATTAATAGGTCTCGGTTGGCCTCTGCTCGACAGCGACGAGGGCACAATGGGGCTGATGGCGATGCATATTGCCTTCCGTGGAGAGTACCCGCTTTTTTTCTATGGTCAGGGCTACATGGGGTCAACGGAAGCATATCTTGCCGCAGTGATGTTCCATTTCTTTGGTGTCTCCTCTTTCACGCTGCGCTTCGGCCTGCTGCTGCTCTTTGCAATATTTCTTATAGCCGTTTACTTGCTGACCAGTTTGTTGTATACGAAGCGATTGGCCCTGGTGACGTTGTTATTTCTGGCATTGGGGTCAAATCAGCAATTGATACGCGAACTGGTTGCGGTAGGTGGTGATCCTGAGACGCTGGTGGCTGGCACAATTGTGTTTCTTCTGGCGGCCTGGCTGGCTCTCACCTCCGGTCAAGAAATGGTGGGGGAGAGACGCTGGAGACGCCTGCTGGCCTATGGAGGATGGGGGTTTGCCGCTGGCTTTGGTCTTTGGAGCCATTTGCTCGTCGCACCATTTATTTTGTTGGGTAGCTTGCTTTTGCTGTTCTTTTGCTGGCGCGAACTCTGGAGCCTGGCATGTGTATGTTTGCTCGTAGGGCTGGCGATCGGCGGGGCACCGCTGATTTACTATAATCTTAATGCGCCTGGTGGGCGAACTACATTATTTTATGGCATTAACGCCATTACCGCTGGTGGGGCAGTGCGCGTGCCCACATTTTTAGAGCAGGTGAAGGGCGCTTTGCTAGTTAGCTTGCCAACAGCTACTGGAGCTGGTCCGCTGTGCCCAGTGCAAGATGTCCATTTTGTGAGCCTGAATGGTTTGCATGGACTCCATTGCACGCTTGTGCATACGGGCTGGTCGGCGGGGATTATTGTGTTGTGGGGGATTGCTACAGCGTTAACTCTGAGGGGGCTCTGGCGTTATCGCGCCTCTATACGCTCCTGGACGCTTGATGAGCGGCGCAGTGTTATTCTCTATTCCGCTCGCCTGGCTCTGCTCATAAATGGAGCGATTCCTCTAGGGCTTTATATCCTCAGTCCCAATTCGGCGTTATATCCGGTGGCAACTTCGCGCTACCTGATTGGATTGCTGGTATCTACTCCCGCAATTCTGTGGCCGCTCTACGAGGCGGCTGTCGGGTTGAAGCCATTGGCGTTGCGCTTCTCGTCGCGAGTAGCAAACACATTGACACGTATCAGTGCCGTTGTAGGACGCGGCGTCCTACTGCTTATTGGCGCGGTCCTATTGCTAGGCATGTTCAGTACCTTCACCGGTATTCCTGCTGTGCCGCTTGACCCGCATCAGGATGTATACTATACACAGATAAATGAACAACAGCATCTCGATGTGCCTGTTGTTCAATCGCTTAATCGCCAGGAAGACACGCTAATCAATTATCTACTGCGTTCTGGCGCGAGGCACATCTACTCTGATTATTGGACGTGTGACCGCCTGATCTTTCAGAGTCAGGAGCGTATCATCTGTAGTGCCGTGAAAGATCGGTTAGAGCCCGGTCATAATCGATATCAGCCGTACCATGATATTGTGGCGGCAGATCCTCACGCGGCATACGTATTTCATACCAATAGTCTGTCAGATGTGACTTTTGCGCAACGTATGGCGTCTTCAGACAATGGAGGCCAGAAGTATCAGCGTCTGGTCCTGGCTGGTTATGTCATCTATCAACCAAAGGAGTAAGCGAGCGCATGCTACGTCGATCCGGGATACAGTGGAAGTATCTCAAAATTGGTCCCTATGAATTGTGTGCTCTGGCAATCATCATCTTCGCAGTAACAGTACGTATTGTCCTGCTTGGTCTGGGGTGGCCTCCCCTTGACAGCGATGAAGGGACGATGGGGCTGATGGCGATGCATATCGCTTTTCGCGGAGAACACCCGATATTTTTCTATGGCCAGGGCTATATGGGAGCTTTTGAGGCGTATCTTGCCGCGCTCTTCTTTCGTCTCTTCGGGGTATCGACCTTTACGCTCTTGCTTGGTCTGGTGATCCTCTACATGGTATTTCTTATAGCCATATATTTATTAACCAGTTTATTGTATAGTAAGCCATTAGCCCTGGTGACGTTAGGGTTGCTCGCTGTGGGATCGAACGGGATGTTATCGAGAGAACTCGTGGCCATTGGGGGGTATCCCGAGACGTTGATGTTTGGCTCCTTGATCATGCTGCTGGCGTCCTGGCTAGCTTTAACCTCGCGTGCTGATAGTGGAGCGCGCAATCGTTGGCAACGCCTACTGGCTTATGGAGTTTGGGGGTTGATTGCGGGTCTGGGTCTGTGGACGCATTTGCTGGTTGCCCCGTTTGTGCTCTTTGGCGGCTTGCTTCTGTTATTTTGTTGGCGCGAATTGTGGTCATTGGCACCTTTGTGTCTGATAGCAGGGTTGCTCATTGGAGCATATCCATTGATTTATTATAATCTGCATGCGCCGCCAGGAATGGATTCTCTTACTATCTTCTGGGGTATTCATCGTGGATCGGGTATCGCTCAACCACCTTTCCGTCAATTGTTTCCACAGGAAGTCAAAGGCGCTCTACTAGTCAGCTTACCGACGATGACGGGAGCAAATCCGCTGTGTGCAGCCTCTGAGGTCCATTTCCTGAATCTGAGCAGCGTGCAAGGTCTGAGGTGTACCCTTGTTCACACAGGATGGTCGTCGGGGATCATACTTTTGTGGGTCGTTGGGTGCTTGATGGCAGTAAAAGTGCTCAAAGGCTATTACTCTCCTGGTCGCGCGTGGGAACCTGAAGAGAGGCGAAGTGTGGCCTTGCAATGTGCACGTCTTGCTCTGCTTGGTAGTGGAGCGCTGACCCTGTTGCTCTACGTAGTTAGTCCTGATCCAGCACTCTTCCCAGTCCCGACTTCACGCTATCTTGTTGGGTTGTTGATAGTTACTCCTGCAGTTCTGTGGCCGCTGTGGAATGGTGTTGGTGCGGTGAAACCTCTGGCGTTACGCTTTGCGCAAATGTCCGTGGCCGTGCGGTTGGCGAAGGTCAGTGTGATCTTGAGACGTGCTGTGCTCGCTCTTATCGGGGTCGTCCTCGTGATGGGAACATTCAGTATATTTACCGGTATTCCGCCAGCTCCTCCTGTAGGGCAGACGACAGGAATTTTTGCTCTTCAGGTGAACGATCAGCACCTGGATCTGGCCGTTACTCAGGCTCTTGACCGGCAACAGGAGGCTTTGATTCGCGACCTGCTACGCATTGGTGCGAGACATATCTATTCCGATTACTGGACGTGTGATCGCCTGATCTTCCAGAGTCAGGAGCGCATCATCTGTGGTGCCTTGAAAGATGATCTAGGTCTGGGTCATGACCGTTATGTGCCCTATCAAGTCATTGTGCACAAAGATCCTCAAACAGCCTATGTGTTTCCGGTAGGTTCTCCTCAAGCGGCAGCAATGGCGAGAAACGTAAGGTCTTCTAACAGACACTACCGCTATTTTACTTTTGATGGTTATGTGGTGTATCAGCCTGTTGCGAAAAGATAGACACTATGCTGGTTTGTCTTCCCAATCAAACATCACTTTTTGAACTGGATACCTTCTCTGTGTAACTACAATGGACCCTGAAAGGTGATCAACGAGGGTTTGCTCATTTGAATGCAAGGAAAAATATTCAATTATTGTTCTTTTGGCGCAGCATATTGCTTCTTTGTTGACGCTAGATAATGGTGCAGTTAATAATTCTTATAGCATCGGTCTTCTCTAAATGTTGCTGGCCGACTTCGTATTACTGCTTACAGCATGATACAAACTTGCAACTCATCCGTTACCAGATTTAGTAATATTGTTTTTACTTACTAATGAGGCAAATAATGAAACAAGTCATCAAGCATATAAAGACCTATGCTCTGCTCTATCTTGGCACTATTATTTACTTGCTCTTCTATATTTCTGCAGCGAAGACCGGCTGGTTTGATATCTTTTTCTCGGGAGCAGCTCTGCATAATGGGGCGAAAGGTATTGATTTTTACCAGCTCTTGCAAGGTGCCTGGGCCTACTGGCACGGTGGGAGCCTCACTGGCAAACCGTTGAGCGATGGAGCTGTGTATGTAAAAGAGTCATACCCTATTAATGGCAATGTTTATCACCCACTACTTACTCTAACACTTGGGTCGTTGCTTATCCAATTTGATCCGGCAACCGCGTATTATGTCTGGTTGTGGGCAAAACTTCCCCTGTCTTTGCTGGCTGCTGGATATTTCTACTGGAGTTTCCGAAAATATCGGTATGTTCAATTTGCAACGTTTGTCTTACTTGTAAATTTCAGCGCGTATTTAGAACTTGCCGCAGGACAATTTCATCTGCTTCTCAACATTTGTATTCTACTTTTCCTCTGCCTGCTGGCCAAAAAGAAACTGAACTGGAGTGGAGGAATCTACTGGCTCAGTTTGTTGGTTAAGCCAGTTGGTCTCTTATTCCTTCCTATATTGGTAATAAAGCGCTATTGGCCCATTGCATTGATAGGAGTTTTTTTCTTTACGTTTGATACGTGGATATGGATTGCAGCTGGCCCTGGTAGCTACTATCTCGACAACCTTTCGCCAAATATTTTTGGTTCCTGGTATCCTGGTCCAGATCAAATCATCACCCTCAGAGCCTTGCTACATTTTTCTACTCATTGGCCTGATATCAGCTATATTATTCTACAAGCCGGTGTACTTTGTGTGGTACTCTTTCTCAGTGCGCTTCAGCGCATTCATACGTATACTGCTATATTTCTCTTCGTTGCGTATTTTCTGTGCTTTTATACGCTGGTTTACGAGTATGACTGGTCTACACTTGCCTACGTGTTGCCTCTCTGTATTATCTGTTGCCCATCATTTCAGACACGATTCTCCAGATTCTGTATTTTGCTCACCTCTCTACCAAGTTGCTTTCTTGTGCTGAGACTTCTGCACATAGGTATCATGGACAAAGGGGATGCTGGCTTCTTTCCTGATGAGCACGCCTGGAAACTGATGATTGTGAGCAAGCTTCTGCCACTCGGATTGCTTTGCGTAAGTGTGTTGGTAGCAGATATCAAGCCGATTGTGAAGCAGATGAAAATGTTTTTTGCTATTCTGCAAAAAACCAATGCCGAGCTGAAGATATTTGGACGAGGAGAAGCGTAGCAAACAGGGAGCCTGATAAGAAGACTCCCTTGCTTAGGAACTCAGTTCCCAGATCGTCAATGTCCACACAGATTCTGAGTTCACAGCCAAATAGACATCCCCACCTGTATGCTCGTCTGTTTCCCCCTGGATATTGTCGTCTTTGCATAAAGTATTAATGGCAATATCATGCTTCGTGTTATCGGAACTATAAACATACACAACAACATTGTATTGCAACCCATCGAAGCTCTTTGGCTGGCACATCCACTGAATTTTCCAATCCTTCGCGACTGAGATGATTTCCGTTTTCTTAGCGCCATTTCCTGAAAAGGTATGTGTAAGTGACCACGGACCTGATATATTGGGCTGTGGTGTTACTTGTGCGGAACGCAGTATCTCACCAAAAAGCAACCCGATAATAAAGGCAGCGATAATTGCAATTACCCAGGGAAATACCAGGGGCTTCTTTAATGTTTGTTGTGAATAGGGATGGGACGGTTGTGGACGATAATTCTGAGGAGGCTGATCCTTCATTGTTTGCTTCCCTTACTTTTACGTTCATCATTTGATAGAACTATTTCTATCGAGTAGAACGTAAAAGGGGGGAAAAAGTAGCGGGAAATTTCGAGCGTCTACATTGACATGAGCGAATATTTTGTATATCCTATATTTAGATAGTCAAAGTGATGAGGAGTGGTTATGTCACAGTGGGTTGAACAGGACACTGTAAGATTAGCGAAAGCTCTGGTCGAATTGATGCCCAGGGTGATACGGCGTATGCAGGCTGATGTACCTCTTGTCTGTGAAGCATCGGGGGGCGAACCGGGGTTGCAGGAAGTAACGAAACTGCGTGCAACGCCCGGTCAGCTGGGACTGTTGCGTGTTCTTGTTGAGCAAGAGCGATGCACGATGCAGGAACTGGCCGAGCATCTCGGTGTGGCCCCATCGACGGTAACTGCGATGGTCAAGCGCTTGCTGGGGCAGGGATATGTCGAGCGAAGCCGCGATGATGTTGATTGGCGTGCAGTGTGGGTAAAGCCATCTGAGCGGGGGCGTCAGGTAGTGGCTGTCTTCGACCGTGAGAGTCTGACCTCATTGCAACGTCGCTTGCACCATCTCAACGACGAGGAACGCCGTAGTATTGAAGCAGCTTTGCCCGCCCTCCGCCATCTCATTGAGGAATAAAGTTAGGAAGACGTGATTTGTTAACTGGAAGGATTGTCGATGAGTTCGTCTCGTTTCTCTTCTGATGTCGCTACTGATGAGGTAAAACAGGGGGTAGCTACTGCCGAGTCTCAAGCAATACATAAGGATGGCTACCAGTGGACAGCGCTTTCTGTGACGACGGTTGGTGCTTTGCTTGCATCTATGCAGGGTTCAGCGTTGCTGATCGCGCTACCAAATATTATGGCAGAGCTCCATGCGGGATTTCTCACAATTATGTGGGTACTGATGGGGTATTTGCTGATCCTGACAGTTCTGACGCCGATAGTTGGACGCCTGGCCGACATCTGGGGGCGCAAGCGCCTCTACAACAGCGGCTTCGTGATGTTTACTCTAGGTTCACTGGTGGCAGGACTTGCGCAGCCTCAGTTTCATGGTGGGGATCTTATCTTCGGGCGCTTGATTCAGGGTATTGGTGGCGCTTTGATGATGACGAACAGTACTGCTATCGTCACGGATGCCTTTCGCAAGGGGCAAGTCGGGCTTGGTCTGGGTATCAACCAGATCGCTGGTGCGGCAGGTTTCCTGCTTGGCCCGATAGTAGGCGGATTGTTGACCGAGGTATCGTGGCGCTGGGTTTTCCTGTTCAATGTGCCCCTTGGAGTCTTTGGAGCATTCTGGGGAATCTGGCGGCTACGGGAGATAATCCGGGTAGCAGAACACCAGCATATCGACTGGTTCGGAGGAGTCACACTTGCCATAGGGTTGACAGGTACTTTGCTGGCCCTGACAATGTTTGCTTTCCCCATGTTGCCTATGCCTGTTATTATTGCCATCCTGGTTGTGGGTGTTATTGGACTGGCCCTGTTCGGAATTTTTGAGCCGCGCATCAAAGAGCCAATCGTGCAGTTGCACCTCTTCCAGGACCGTCTCTTTACAATGGCAAGCCTGAGTGGTCTGCTCAATGGTATTGCACGTGGTGCTGTGTTGTTTCTGCTGATCTTCTTCTTGCAGGGACCATATGGGAAAGACCCATTATGGGCTGGCCTGATGCTCACGCCGTTTGGGTTGGCCTTTTTGATCATTGGACCATTGAGTGGACGCTTATCGGATAGTGTGGGATCAAAGCTGCTCGCCCCCATAGGATTGAGCATTTCTGCGCTGGGCTTACTGGCGTTTACCACCTTAGAGCCGACAACGCCATACTGGCTCATGTCGATCTATATGGCTTTGATGGGTGGTGGCTCGGGCTTCTTTACCTCACCTAATACGAATGCCATCATGAGTTCGGTCAAGCCGCTGATGCGTGGAGCTGCGTCTGGCATTCTCAATATGCTCAATAATACAGGACAAATGCTCAGCATCGTGATTGTCTTTCCTATAGCCTTAAGCCAGGTTCCGCAGGATGCAATGATGCACGTCTTCATCTTTGGTGGAGGCATGGCGCAATACCCTGCTGCGCTTGCAGCTTTCATGGGTGGTTTACACACAGCGTTCCTGGTATCCTTTGCCTTGAGCGTCGTTGCCGCAATAGTTGCTGCGCTGCGTCCTGCCCATTCAGTGTGATAGGTTCGCAGAGACAGAGGACATGAGGGTACGCTTGCGGCGCACTCTCAGAGAGAAAGAGAGCCTCCTCACATCCCATCGAGCGGGATGTGAGGAGGCTCTCTTTCTCTCTATGCCCTTGCAATTGTTTTACACATGTGGTACTATAATTTTAACGCTATAAAATTTCATTTTGAGGGGAGGCAAACAGTGCAAAAACCTATTCAGGAACTTGCGCCCCGTATTAGTGATTGCCTCAAGCTTATCTATGCGATGCAAGAGCGTGGGCAGAAAGTCACAACTTCGGCGGTAAGTGAGCAGCTGGGGGTAAGCGATGCAACGGTGACAATGATGTTCAGGGATTTTGATAAGGCAGGTTGGGTCAAACATACGCCGTATCGTGGCGTTGAATTGACGCCGTTGGGTGAACGCAAAGCAATGGAGGTAATTCGCCATCATCGTCTGCTAGAACTCTATCTGGCGCGCCAACTCGGGTATACCTGGGACAAAGTGCATGAAGAAGCCGATAAGCTTGAGCATGTCATATCTGAAGAGTTCGAGGAGAAGCTCGATCAACTGCTGGGATATCCTACGGTTGATCCACATGGTGATCCTATTCCGAGCAAAGATGGTGTGATCATCATGCGCAAGGGCACAACGTTAGCGCAATTGCAGGTGGGCCAATCGGCACAAATTTTGCGCATCAGCGACCAGAATCCTGAAAAATTATGTTATCTGGGACAACTAGGGCTGTATCCAGAAACCTCTGTGCAATTGCTAGAGCGTGCACCCTTTGGTGGTCCCTTGCGTGTTCTTATAGGAGAGGCACCTAATCAAATCGAGCATATGTTAGGGCTGGAACTGGCCGAGCATATCATTGTCTCGTCGCCTCATGCAGGTGAGAGCTTCTCTTAGTTGCTCTTCTTCTGGAAGGGAAACATATATAATCCATCCTATATGGGAAATTAGACGTAAAATATACAAATAGTCGATAAATATATAGAGATACTCGGGAGTCAGCACATGGCATTACTATCGCGGTCGGGAGACAAAGTGGGGTATGATACTCCGTTAGGCTTACGCGTATTGAAGGGATGGAAGCAGCTATGGACCGGGCGCTGGGGCATCGGCTGGCGAGAGCTTCTGAGCGCGCTAGGACCGGGCTTCCTGGTGAGCGTAGGATATATGGACCCTGGCAACTGGGGAACAAATCTGGCAGCGGGAGCA
>Ga0070741_10008262_pt1 | contig 21001 bp, 21 predicted proteins | sample Coa_R1_4_FD_66440 | JGI IMG/M metagenome (GOLD analysis project Ga0070741, IMG submission 66440) | Surface soil microbial communities from Centralia Pennsylvania, which are recovering from an underground coalmine fire - Coalmine... | ecosystem: Environmental > Terrestrial > Soil > Unclassified ...
GGCGATGAATCCTTGCCGCTGCGGCCGCGCCAACGACCCCGGTTTCGCCTGCCGGCGCGGACCCAATATCCGCTGCGCCGCCGACTATCAGGCGCGGCTCTCAGGACCGCTGCTCGACCGCATCGATCTGCATATTGAAGTGCCGGCGGTGACCGCCGCCGATCTGATCCTGCCGCCGCCCGCCGAAGGCAGCCGCGAAGTCGCCGCCCGCGTGGCGCGCGCCCGTGCGATGCAGGCGCAACGCTACGCCGCGCTCGGGCTACCCGGCGTGCGCACCAATGCGGAAGCGAACGGCCCCGTGCTGGAGGATGTGGCGAAGCCCGACGCCGCTGGGCTCACGCTGCTGCGCGATGCCGCCGACGCCATGCGGCTTTCCGCACGCGGCTACCATCGGGTGCTGCGCGTGGCGCGTACGCTCGCCGATCTCGACGGCGCCGAGAAAGTCGGCCGCCTGCATCTGGCGGAAGCCTTGTCCTATCGCGCCATGGCCGACGAGATCCGCCGCGCCGCCTAACAAACGTCTTCCGCAAGGCAAATGCCGGCGCCCGACATGGCGGCTCGTCGTGCTTTGATTATTGTTGCCAGGCTCGCCTCGCAGGCGCGAGTCTCTTCAAGACATCTGGAAGGCTGCTCGTCGTGAGGCCGCGTCTCGGGCGTGCCACTGCTCGGTCTCGCGCGGGTTGACTAGGCAATAGCGGGGCTCCAGCGGTTGAAAATGAACTGGCGGCTTCCCCGTAGCCGTGGCGGTTGTCCCCCGCTCCAGCGCTGATAAAATCGCGTCAGCAGCGGGGTTTCATGTCCGACTCTTATCAACAGTTGGCGTATCTGGAGGCCTATACTGCGGATACCGATTCCCGCGTCGCTGAGGATCCGCATGAAGCCGTCGGCGGCCAGTGGGAGGAAATCGGCCAGCTGCAGTTCGATTTCCTGATACGGCAAGGTCTGTTGCCGGCTCATTCTTTTTTCGACCTTGGATGCGGCACCCTGCGCGGCGGCCGCCATTTTATTCGTTATCTAAATCCTGGACGCTATACCGGAATCGATTTGTCCGCCGCAGCGATCGAATATGCCAATGCGCTGATCAAGAGCGAAGGGCTTGAAAGCAAAAGCCCGGCAATTCTGGTCAGCACGGAAAAGAATCTGAAATTCGAACGGTTTGCCGGGCAGAAATTTGATTATCTGCTCGCTCAATCGGTATTTACCCACCTGATGCCCGAACATATTGCCGAGTGCTTTGCGCATATTGGCAACATCATGCACGCGAACTCTTGCTTTTACTTCACCTTCCTCGAAAGCGAGACAGCGCTGCGCTACGGTAACAAGACATTTTCATATCCGTTTCGGATTTTTTCGGAAGCCGGCGCCAGCCATGGCCTGCACGTCGAGCGGTGCGCGGATTATGTTCATCCCCGCGGCCAACGGATGCTCCTGGCCAAGCCGTGGAAGACTGCGCGGTTCAAAGGGGTCTCAGGGAGCGCATCTTGGATGCCGGTCTTGTCGTATAATTACGTCACGTCAGCCGGCTCGTCCTCCGACGGGCCCTGATACCAACGCGCTTCCATCCGGCTCTGGGCGCCTTCCTTCGCCAGCGTCTCGGCGAATTCCCGGCGCAAATACGGATCCTCTTCGTGATAGGGGATGGCGCTGCCGCCTTTTTTTAGATCGATGGCGCCGTAATCCATCAATGGCTCGCCGGGGACGCCGGGCTTGCGCGCGCGCTGGTTGTTCGGCCCATGCCAGGCGGTAACGCGCAGCGGATCCTTGCTGATGCCGAAATGCTGGTGGAACCAGTCGCCGCTCATCGGCGCGGCGGAGACCATGCCGCCCGGCTCGTAATCCTGCCGCATCACCTTGTCGGCTTTGCCCGCTTCCCACGGGCGCGCTCCAAGCGATTCCGGCCAAGTATAAGTGTAGCCCTTGCCCTTCAGACAGATCAGCACCGCCGCGGAGGCATGCTTATGCGCCTTGGAGTAGCGGCCGGTCTCATGCTCGCCGATCCAGGTGTAGAAGCGGTTGTTCGCCATCTGCGGCTCCATGCGCCGGTAGCCAGGCGAGCGCCGGTTGTCGAGCGGCAGTTCGGCGTTGATGGCGTCGGGAATGAGATTGGTCTTGCGCATCGCCAGGCCGCGGATCGGATCCGGCTCGATGTCGTCGCGCGGCTTGAAGAAGTCGTCCGCGTTGGAGAAGCGGTCGGTGAAGTGATACGGGCAGTTGAAGATGAAATCCATGTTGTCGAGCAGATTCATCACATTGGGCGCCGAGGTGCCGCAAAGCATGAGCGCCGGCGCGCTCGAGGCATTGATGAAGCGGTGCGAGGCGTTGAGCGGGATGGTGAACATCGAACCCTTCGCCCATTCGAAGACATGGCGCTTGGCCTGACCGTCTTGCCACACTTCCGTGGAGCCGCGCCCTTCGAGGATGAGCACGACCTTTTCGTACATGTGCTTTTCCGCATTGAGTGCGCCTGCGGCGGGAATCTCGACCGCATGCATGCCCCAAAGACCTTCGGTGCCGTAGAGCTGGATGAAGGTCCCGTTGCCGCCGAGCCGTTTCCAGGGCTTCAGCGGCAGGTCGCGCACGCGCCGCACGCCGATGCCGCGATAGCAGGGAACGCCCTCTTCCTCCATGAAGCGGTCATAGGGCATCTTCGGGCGGCCGAATTTGCCGAAGCCGGCGTTCTCGCCCGCCTTCGGTTCGTGCCAATGCGGCTGCGTGGTCGTGTCGTGCATGCGTTCCTCGAGAATACAAGCCCCTCCGCCTGAGCGGCGAAGGGGTGAGCCGTTCGCCAAGATAATAGCTATTTCGCGTCGCCCGCGATGAGCTTTCCGACCTTCTGCAACTGATCGGGCGGCAGCTTGGCGATGGCCTGAATCCGCTCGACGACGTCGTTGCCGTCGATCGGGCTAACGTCGATGCTCAGCTTTTCAGCCTGTTTCAAGTACTCGGGATCCTTGTGCGTCTCCATGAAGGCCTTCTGCAAGGCCGCGGCGCGATCGGCCGGCACGCCGGGAGGCGCGGCAAACGGCCGCGACATGGCGTAAGGCAACTCAAGCACCTCGATGATGCCCTTGTCGCTGGCAGACTTCGCCAGTTCACGCACCGTCGGCACATTCGGAAAATCCGGGAAGCGCGTCTTGCGCCCCATCACGACGAGGATGTGCATCGGGCCGTCCGGCTTGAGCCAGTCGGGCTTGTTCGCGCGCACACTGGAAATGCCGGTTGTGCGCCCGTCGATCTCGCCGCGCTCCATCGCGAGATAAAGCGCGCCGCTGTCGGTATAGCCGGGGATCTGCTTGAGGTTGAAGCCAAGCATGTCTTTCATGACGATCGGCCAGGCATCGCTCGAGGTGCCTTCGCCGGTAGAGCCGAGGATGAGCGGCGGACCTCCCGGCTTGCGCAGGTCTTCGATCGTCTTCGCCTTGGCATCCTTGCGCGCGATGAGCACGTAGGCGTCGTTTTCGCCACTCGAGGAGGAGCCGATCCAGGTGAATTTCGCTGGATCGAACTGGACGTTCTGGTCGGTCTTCAAGAGGCCGATCAGCGGAATGTTCCGCGCGAAGATGCCGAATGCGGTGCCGTCCTTGGGCGCCACGCCGTAGATGTAGTTGGCGCCCTTCACGCTGCCGGCCCCCGGCATGTTGTTGATGACGATTTTCGGATGGCCCGGGATGTATTTCGTCATGTACTGGGCCAAGACGCGGCCATAGGTGTCGTAGCCGCCGCCCGGTCCGTAACTGACGATCATTGTGATCGTCTTGTTCTTGTAGAAATCAGCCACCGCGTCCTGCGCTTGCGCTTGCGGCGCAAACAACAGGGTGGCGGCGAGCGCGACGCAGCCCCACAACATGCCTTTTCGCATAATTGCAATCTCCTCCCTAAATTTCGGCTGATACGGGCCGCCGCTTGCGCCGCCAACCCGTCCGCCCGGAGTCATTTTCGACCAGCCCCGCGGGCGTGGCAAGTAATGGGCCGCCCGGCTCGGGCACCGGCTAATCGATCGGCGGCGCCGGTATTTTGCCGTGCATGCCGATGGCGGAAAGAAACTCGTTGCGGGTCTGCGGCTGGTCGCGAAAAGCCCCGAGCATCCGGCTCGTCACCATGGTCACGTTGGTCTTGTGCACGCCGCGCGTGGTCATGCACTGATGCGACGCCTCCACCACGACCGCGACCCCGTGCGGCTGCAACACGGCATCGAGACAGCCGGCAATCTCCGCCGTCATCTTCTCCTGGGTCTGCAGCCGCCGGGCGTAAACGTCGACGAGCCGCGCCAGCTTTGAAATGCCGACGACGCGATTGCGCGGCAGATAACCGATATGCGCGCGGCCCAGCACCGGCGCCATATGGTGCTCGCAATGCGATTCAAATCGGATGTCCCGCAGCAGCACGATCTCGTCATAACCGCCGACTTCCTCGAAGGTGCGCTGCAGATAATCGCGCGGATTTTGTCCGTAGCCGGCGAACCATTCCCGGTAGGCGCTGGCGACGCGCGCGGGCGTCGCCAGCAGACCCTCGCGACCGGGATCGTCGCCCGCCCAGCGGATTAGCGTGCGCACCGCGGCTTCCACCTCGCTGCGCGAAGGGCGCGCGACCGGCGCCTTGGTCTCTTTTGTGGTTGCGGATCGCGATTTTGCGGCGGGCTTGGCCATTGATGTCTCCGGATCGGTCGGGGCGCCGGACGGAGGGCGCAGGTTCCTTTAGCAGCCGGCCTTTGCCGGTGCCTAGCCCGGCGAACTGCCGGGGGAGGCACCTGACCGAGGTCGCGCTGGAATTGGTAAATACCCGAATTACCAGCATTTTCGCCGCGCCGCCGCCAGCCAAGGGGCCATGAAGGGATTCGCAAGACTCCTTGTTCACATTCATGGGCAGCGCGGCCGGGGCCGGCGCGCGGGAGTGGCCTTGTTGTTTGTCGATCCTTATTTTGCCGCGGCCGCCGGTGCCGCTTTCCTCCTGGCGTTCGGCGCCGCCGCGCTCGTGGGGCGCCATCGCGCGCTGCGCCGCGAGATTCGCCGCCTCGAGCAACGCGTCGAAGACCTCGCCGATCTCAATTGGGAGCTGAAGGAAGCCGAGGAGCGCACCCATAGTTTTCTCGAGGCGCAGGGCGACCTTATCGTGCGCCGCGCCGCCGATGGCCTGATCACCTATGTCAATGAGGCCTTCTGCAAGCTCGCCGGCCGCGGTCACGACGCTCTTCTCGGCACGTCCTTCAGTCTCCCCGTCATCGAGCAAGGCGAGAGCGCGCTGTGTTCCGACGGAACGCGCATCCACGATCAGAAAATCGCCGACGCCGAGGGACGGCAGCGGTGGATTGCGTGGCGCGAGGTTTCGGTGAAAGTCGACAGCGCCGGGGTGGCCGAGACGCAAAGCGTGGGCCGCGATGTCACCGACCGCACCGAAGCCGAGCGGGCGCTGGCCGAGGCGCGCGACCAGGCGCAGACGGCGAATCTCGCCAAATCCCGCTTCCTTGCCATGGTGTCCCACGAAATCCGCACGCCGCTGAACGGCATTCTCGGCATGACCGATCTTCTGTTGGAGACCGCGCTCACTCCCGAACAGACCACTTACGCCAAGGCGGTGAAGACATCCGGCGGCACCTTGCTGTCGCTGATCGAGGAAATCCTCGACTTCTCCAAGATCGAAGCCGGGCGCCTTGATCTCGATGCGCGGCCCTTTTCGCTGGGCACGCTGATCGAGGAAGTGGTCGAATTGCTGGCGCCGCGCGCGCAGGCGAAATCGCTTGAGATCGCCGCCTTCGTGGACGACCGCCTGCCCGCCAGCGTCGTCGGCGACGCGACGCGCCTGCGTCAGGTGCTGCTCAATCTCGCCGGCAATGCGATCAAATTCACCGAGCAAGGCGGAATCGCCGTCTTCGCCGAACCGGGCGCCTGGCCGGACGAGGTAAGCATTCGCGTGCGCGACACCGGCATCGGCATTGCCGCAGAGGCGCAACAGCGCATCTTCCGCGAATTCGAGCAGGGCGACGGCGGGCCCGCGCGCAAATTCGGCGGTACCGGCCTCGGCCTGGCAATATCGCAACGCATCGTCGAGCGCATGGGCGGCCGCATTGCCGTCGAGAGCCAGCCGGGACAAGGCGCGACCTTTTCATTCACCATTCCGCTGCCGCGCGCCGAAGACGGCATGCCGGCTTTGGTCGCGCCGGATCTGAGCAAGAGCGCGGTGCTGATCGTGGCGCCAGGCGCCATCGAAGCATTCCTGGTCGCGCGCCGTCTCGGCGCATGGGGCGCCAAGACCTGCGTGGTCGCCGATGAACGCGTCGCGGCCGCTTTGTTGCCCGAGCGCGAATGGGACGTGCTGTTGATCGATCACGGCATGGGCCCTTCGGCGCTTGCGGCGATCCTTTCCGCCGCCCGCCACGAGATCGAGCGGCGCATTGTCTTGCTGGCGCCGTCCGATCGGCATGAATTGCCCGCGCTGGAGAAGATGGGCGTCACCGGATATTTGGTGAAGCCGATTCGCGCGGCTTCGCTGGCGACGCGTATCGCCGCCGCCTTTGACGGCGGCGCGGTTCCCTCGCCCGCGCTGGAAGGGGAAAGCGCCGAGTCGCGCCTGATATCCGCCGGCAGGAACGGCCTTTCCATCCTGGTCGCCGAAGACAACGAGATTAACGCGCTCCTGGCGCGGGTGCTGCTCACGAAATTGGGTCATAGCCCGGTTCTCGCCGGCACCGGCACGACGGCAGTGGAATCGTGGCTGGCCGCGCATACCGCCGGCCAGCCCTACGATCTCGTCCTCATGGATGTGCACATGCCGGACGTCGACGGCCGCGAGGCGACGCGCCGCATCCGCGCCATCGAGGCCGAGCGCGGCTATCCGCGCACCCGCATTATTGCCCTCACCGCCGACGCGATGGCGGAAGACCGCGACGGATGCCTGGCCGCGGGCATGGACGCCTTTCTCACGAAGCCGCTCGATCGCGAACGCCTCGCCGAAGCGCTCGCCGGTTCCGCCGCCAAAGCGGCGTGAACGCGTTGGCGCCGCAAAACGTCCCTGTCATAAATTGGTTGCGACGCCATGCTTAGAGAGTTGGGCGAATCGCCGCTGATTCAAACGCTTGGGGCGAGCGGACATGCGCGACACGACCGTCGGCCGAGGCGCCGAGATTTCGCGCCGGCTAATTCCTTCACGGGCCGCGAATGGCTCGGCCTTGCTGCCGGCGCTGCGCGCTTTCAGCGGCTTCGTGGTCGGCGACGTGCGCAAGCAGGCGGCGCCGCAGCCGCTCGGACGGCTCGGATCCCTGGAGGTTCGCCTGGCGCGCACCGCCGCAGAGGTCCGCCGCGCTCAGCGCCTGCGTTATCAGGTTTTCTATAAGGAAGGCGGCGCCATTGCCGAGACCGGACAAATTCTCGCCCAGCGCGATCTCGACCTTTTCGATGGCGACTGCGATCATCTGCTGGTCATCGACCGCACGCGCGCGGCCGACCTGCAGCCTTTTGCCCCGGCCATCGTCGGCACCTACCGGCTGCTGCGCCAGGATGTGGCGGAACGTCATCGCGGTTTCTACAGTTCCAGCGAGTTCGATATCGGCTCGCTTCTCGTGCGTCATCGCGGCCTGCGTTTTCTCGAGCTTGGCCGCTCCTGCGTGCTCGCCCCTTATCGCAACAAGCGAACCATGGAGCTGCTGTGGCGGGGGATATGGGCCTATGTGCGCCATCACCGCCTGGACGTGATGCTCGGCTGCGCTAGTTTTGACGGCACCGATCCGGAGCGGCTGGCTTTGCCGCTTTCCTATCTCCACCACTTCGCGGCGGCCCCGGAAGCCTGGCGCGCGGGAGCGCGGCCGGAGCGCCGCGTCGACATGAACCGGATGGCCAAGGCCGCAATCGATCCCAAGGCGGCGCTGCGCGCGCTGCCGCCGCTGATCAAAGGCTATCTGCGGCTTGGGGCTTATGTCGGCGACGGAGCGGTGGTTGATCACCAATTCGGCACGACCGACGTCCTGATCATTTTGCCGGTTGCGGCGCTGGCGAGGCGCTACGTGGAATATTTCACGCCGGCGGTCGAAGCCAACGCCGCTTAGGTCACAGCCGCCGCAACGCCACTTCTTCGACCCTGTGGCTTGCGACTTTGCGCAGGATGAGGTCGGCGCGCGGCCGCGTCGGCAGAATATTGTCGTGCAGATTGACGAGATTGATGCGGGTCCAGATCGAGGTAGCAATCTTCACCGCTTCGTCATCGGAAATTTGCGAGTAGCGGTGGAAATAGGATTTCGGATCGGCGAAGGACGTGCCGCGCAGCGCGAGAAAGCGCTCGACGTACCAGCTTTGCAGCACATCCTCGTCGGCGTCGAGATAAACGGAGAAATCGAAGAAATCCGAGACGAAGGGAATCGCCTTGCCGCCCCTCGGCGGCCGCCCGGTCTGCAGCACATTGAGACCTTCGACGATCAGGATGTCCGGCCGGTCCACCTCGTGCCATTCGTTGGGCAGCACGTCGTAGATCAGATGTGAATAGATCGGTGCGCGGGCCGGGCGGCGCCCCGCCTTCACGTCGGTCAGAAAACGCAGCAGCGCCGGCAGGTCGTAGCTTTCCGGAAAGCCCTTGCGCTCCATCAGCCCGTCGCGTTCGAGCACGGCGTTCGGAAGAAGAAAGCCGTCGGTGGTGACGAGATCCACCTTCGGCATATTCGGCCAGCGCGCGAGCAACGCCTGCAACACGCGCGCGGTCGTCGATTTACCGACCGCCACCGAACCGGCAATGCCGATGATGTAGGGCATCTTGCTGTCCTCGGTGCCGAGGAAAGCCTGCTGCACGTGAAACAGGGCCTGCGTCGCTGAAACATAGAGCGACAAAAGCCGTGACAGCGGCAGATAAATCTCCTCCACCTCGGCCATGTCGAGACGGTCGTGCATCGAGCGAAGCCGCGCCACCTCGTCGGCCTTGAGCGTCATCGGCGTATCCTGCCGCAACGCCGCCCATTCCTTGCGCGAGAAGACTCGATGAGGCGAGATCTGATTTTCCGCGCGCATTTCCATTTAAGCCGCCCGGACTATTGCCGCTTGCGCGACGCCTTTTCCTCGAGCCCGCTGCTACCGCGCCGCTTGGCGAGCGCCGCTTCCACTTCCGAAAGCTTGATCTTGCGCGCGTGCAGCAGGACCAGCAGGTGATAGAGCAGGTCGCCGGTTTCGGCGATCAGCCGCTGCCGGCTTTCCGCGGTCGCCGCGATGACCGCTTCCATCGCCTCCTCGCCCAGCTTCTTCGCGCATTGCGTGACGCCTTTGTCGAGAAGCTTGCGCGTGTAGGACAGATCGGCGCGCGCCTTGGCGCGCCGGCGGATGCGCTTTTCCAATTCTTTCAGCGTGAACTTGGCCATGGGCGCTCTTAGCACCTCTGAACCGCAGCGAAAACTCGATTTTCGCCCCGCGCTCGCGCCTTAAGGATCGAGCCGCATGGGCAGGCCGGCCCGGGCCATGTAATCCTTGGCCTCGCGCACCGAATGCTCGCCAAAGTGAAAGATGGAAGCCGCGAGCACCGCGCTGGCATGGCCGTCGCGGATGCCTTCGACCAGGTGATCCAGGCTGCCGACGCCGCCGGAGGCGATAACCGGCACGGTCACCGCATCGGCGACGGCGCGGGTCAGCGCAATATCGAATCCTTGGCGCGTGCCGTCGCGGTCCATCGAGGTGAGCAGGATTTCGCCGGCGCCGAGCGCCACGACCTCTTTGGCATAGTCCACCGCATCGATCCCGGTCGGCTGGCGGCCGCCGTGGGTGAAGATTTCCCAGCGTGCCGGCCCGTCCGGTTTGGACACCTGCTTGGCGTCGATGGCGACCACGATGCATTGATCGCCAAATTTCTCCGCCGCTTCGCGCACGAAGGCGCGGCGCGCCACCGCCGCGGTATTGATCGACACCTTGTCGGCGCCCGACGACAGCAAGGCGCGGATGTCGTCGATGCTGCGCACGCCGCCGCCGACGGTGAGCGGCATGAAACAGGCTTCCGCGGTGCGCTGCACGACATCGAGAATGATGCCGCGGTTCTCGTGGCTGGCGGTGATGTCAAGGAAGCACAATTCGTCGGCGCCGGCGGCGTCATAGGCGATCGCCGCTTCCACCGGGTCGCCGGCGTCGCGCAGGTTGACGAAATTGACGCCCTTGACCACGCGGCCGTCTTTGACGTCGAGACAGGGAATGACGCGGCATTTGAACATCGCTTATGCCCGCACCTTGGCCGCGCGGATGAGCGCCAGCGCCGCCGCCGCATCCAGCCGCCCGTCGTAGAGCGCGCGGCCGGCGATGGCGCCTTCGAGTTTCTTGGCGCGCGGATCGAGCAGCGCTTTGACGTCGTCGAGCGAAGCAAGCCCGCCGGAGGCGATCACCGGAATCGATATCGCCTCCGCGAGCGCGATGGTGGCGTCGAGATTGAGACCCTGCAACATGCCGTCGCGGGCAATGTCCGTATAGACGACGGCGGCGACGCCGGCGTCCTCGAAGCGCCGCGCGATGTCGAGCGCCGGAATTTCCGCGCTTTGCGCCCAGCCCTCGACCGCCACTGTGCCATCGCGCGCGTCCAGTCCCACGGCCACGCGGCCGGGATAATCGCGCGCGGCCTGCTTGACGAAGGGCGGATCGCGCACCGCGGCAGTGCCGATGATGACGCGGGTGACGCCCTTTTCGAGCCAGGCTTCGACTGTCGCGGTGTCGCGTATGCCGCCGCCAAGCTGGACCGGAATGCCGACCGTTTCGAGGACGCGCTCGACGGCGCGCGCATTCATCGGCTTGCCGGCGAAAGCGCCGTCGAGATCGACAAGGTGCAGATATTCAAAGCCCTGTTGCTCGAACAGGCGCGCCTGCTCGGCGGGATCGCGGTTGAAGATCGTGGCGCGCGCCATGTCGCCCTGCTGCAGGCGGACGCAGGCGCCGTCCTTCAGATCGATGGCGGGAAAGAGGATCACGGCTTCCACTTCAGAAAATTGGCGATCAAAGCCAGGCCGAGACGCTGGCTTTTCTCGGGATGGAATTGCGTGCCCACCATATTCTCGCGGCCGACCGCGGCGGCGATGGGGCCGCCATATTCGGTTTCCGCCAGCAGGTCGCCGCGGTTCGCCGCCTTCAGCCCATAGGAATGCACGAAATAGGCGTGCAGGCCCTGCGGGCCGAGAGCAATGCCGTCGAACAAAGGGTGCGGCTTGAGAGCGTTAAGCGTGTTCCAGCCCATGTGCGGAATCTTCAGACTCGAATCCGATGGCGCGATCTTATCCACCTCGCCGGCGATCCAGCCGAGGCCCGGCGTGACTTCGTATTCGCGGCCGCGCTCCGCCATCAACTGCATGCCGACGCAGATGCCAAAGAACGGCCGCGCCCGGCCGCGCACGCTTTCGTTGAGCGCGTCGACCATGCCGGGGATGGCGTCGAGGCCGCGCCGGCAATCGGCGAAGGCGCCGACGCCGGGCAGCACCACGCGCTCCGCGCGGCGCACGTCGTCCGGATTCGCGGTGACCACAATGGGCTGCCGGAGCGCGGCTTCGCGCGCGGCGCGTTCGAAAGCCTTGGCCGCGGAATGCAGATTGCCCGAGCCATAGTCGACGATGGCGACGCTCACCGCGGCGCTCCAGGCTGCGGGAAGAGGCCGATGATGGCACCATCGTCCGCTTTCGGCATCGGCGCTTCGCCTGCTCGCGGCGCCGCCGGCGAAGCCGGCTGCTCGTGCCAGGCGGCGAAAAATCGCCGCTCAGCCGCTTCGAGATCGTCGCCGACGACGATCCCGGCATCGTTCCAGCCGCGCCGTGCCAGCGTCCAGCGCCGCAAAGTTCCCGCCTCGAACCCGATCAGAAGCGCCAGCAGAAAGCTGACGACCGCCCGCGCGGCCTCGGGAAGCCGGAGCGCCCACATCCCGGTTTCCAGCGCCGTGACGGCGGCGACATAGATAAGCGTGACCAGCCAGAGCCGGCGCCACAACATCCAGAAGGGGCCAAACAGAAAGGCCCAAAAATAGAATCCGTCGCGCACGAAGGCGAAGCGCTCCGGGGCCGCCGCGACTTCGTCCTTGCGCGGCGGCGGCTGATGCACGGTGTAAACGGGCATGGTGGACCTCTGTCCTCGTTCAAGAACGCCGTCCTTCGAGGCTCGGGCTGCCCCCGGCAACTCAGGATAGCGTCGCGATTCTCATATAAGCCGTCATCCTGAGTTGCCGAGCGGAGCGGGCCCTCGAAGGACGGTGCGTCAGCCGCCGAGCGTGCCTTTGGTCGAGGGGACCTCGCCGGCGGCGCGCGGATCGATCGTCGTCGCCGCCCGCAAGGCCCGCGCCAGACCCTTGAAGCAGGACTCGGCGATGTGATGATCGTTGGTGCCGTAAAGCGTCTCCACGTGCAGCGTGATACCGGCATTCATGGCGAAGGCTTGAAACCACTCCTGCACCAATTCCGTATCGAAGGCGCCGACCTTGTCGCGCACGAATTCGGCCTTGAAGACCAGGAACGGCCGCCCCGAAATATCGAGCGCGACGCGGGTCAGCGCTTCGTCCATGGGCACGTGCACGTCGGCATAGCGCGTGATGCCGCGCATGTCGCCGAGCGCCTGTTTCACCGCCTGGCCGAGCGCAATGCCGACGTCTTCAGTGGTGTGATGGTGGTCGATATGCAGATCGCCTTTGGCTTTCACCGTGATGTCGATGCGGGAATGCCGCGCCAGCAGGTCGAGCATGTGGTCGAGAAAGCCGATGCCGGTGGCGATCGCAGCCGTGCCGCTGCCGTCGAGATCCACCGCGACCTCGACGTCGGTCTCCTTGGTCTTGCGTTTGATCGAGCCCTTGCGCATGGCGCGCCTTGTATCAGGCGCCGCGCCGCTTCGCTACTGCGCGCCTCCCGCCGCGTGTCTGCGCGCAGCCCCTCGGCTCGCCTGTTTAGCGTGTGCCCGCTTGATCGGGGGTCGGGGACCAGCGATCGAGCAGACTGAAGGCGACGCCCAGGGCGGCCCCGTAAATAAGATGCAGGAACAGCATCAGGAGCGGCGTTTGGATCCCCAGGGTGAGGCCGAACAAGCCGGCGCCCACAGCCGGCATGAACAGCACCATCATCGCCAGCCAAGCCAAGACCCCGAAACCGATGCCTTTCAGCCAGATCGGCGCTCTTGGGGTCACCGCCTCAAAGCCGGCGAAAATCGCGCCCCACAGCACCGCGCCGACGAGGAAATGGTCGGCCCAGGCGCCGAGCCGCCGGATGGAGCCGAAGCGGTCGATCAAGGTCACAATATCCGCGTCTTCCTGTCCCAAAGCCGTCAGCAGCAGCATGACGGCGGAAAGAATCGATGTCGCGATGAACCCCGCGATCAGCCCCTTGGTACTATAGGCCATGGCTTCCGCTCCCCTCGATGCCTTCCCGCAGACTAGAGCGTGGCATTTAGGAAAGACAGGCGGAATTGCGTCCGGTTGTCCCAGGCCCTACATCAAGGGCCAAGCGAGGTCCCTCTCCCGATGACTTCCGAGCAGCCGGCCTGGCACGGCACGACCATATTGACCGTCCGCAAAGCCGGCTTGGTCGCCATCGGCGGCGACGGGCAGGTCTCCATCGGCCAGACCATCGTCAAGGCCAATGCCAAGAAAGTGCGCCGCCTCGGCAAGGGCGACGTGATCGGCGGCTTCGCCGGCGCCACCGCCGACGCTTTCACCCTGTTCGAACGGCTGGAAGGCAAGCTCGAGCAATATCCCGGGCAACTGCTGCGCGCCTCTGTGGAGCTGGCCAAGGATTGGCGGACCGACCGCTACCTGCGCCGACTCGAAGCCATGATGATCGTCGCGGATCCGAACGTGTCGCTGGTGCTCACCGGCACCGGCGACGTGCTGGAGCCGGAAGCGGGCACCGCCGGCATCGGCTCGGGCGGCAACTACGCGCTGGCCGCGGCGCGAGCGCTGGCCGACGGGCCGCTCGACGCCGAAGCCATCGTGCGCCGCGCCCTCGATATCGCCGCCGACATCTGCGTCTACACCAATCGTAACGTGACGGTCGAGACGCTGAAGACATCGTCATGACCGACTTTTCCCCCCGCGAGATCGTTTCCGAGCTGGACCGTTTCATCGTCGGCCAAAGCGACGGCAAGCGTGCCGTCGCCATCGCGCTGCGCAACCGCTGGCGGCGGCTGCAGCTGGACGAGCGGCTGCGCGAGGAAGTGCTGCCAAAGAACATCCTGATGATCGGCCCGACCGGCGTGGGCAAGACCGAAATCTCGCGGCGGCTTGCCAAGCTCGCCGGCGCTCCTTTCCTCAAGGTGGAGGCGACGAAATTCACCGAGGTCGGCTATGTCGGCCGCGACGTGGAGCAGATCGTCCGCGATCTCGTCGAAATCTCCATCGGACTCACGCGCGAACGCAAGCGCAAGGACGTGCTGGCGCGCGCCGAGCTCGCGGCCGAAGACCGCATCGTCGATGCGCTGGTCGGAACCAATGCGAGCGCCACCACCAAGGATTCTTTCCGCCGCCGGCTGCGCGCCGGCGAATTGGACGACAAGGAAATCGAGATCCAGGTTCAGTCTTCGGCGAATATGCCGATGTTCGAGATCCCCGGCATGCCGGGCGCGCAGATGGGCGCCGTTTCCCTGGGCGATCTGTTCGGGAAGATGGGCGGGCGCACCAAGGCCCGCCGCGTCACGGTGCAGGAATCGCGGGAAATCCTGATCAACGAGGAATCCGACAAGCTCTTGGACAGCGAGCAGCTCGTTCAGGAGGCGATTCACGCCGTCGAACAGAACGGCATCGTCTTTCTCGACGAGATCGACAAGATCGCCGGCCGCGAAGGACGCATGGGCGCCGACGTCTCGCGCGAGGGCGTGCAGCGCGATCTGCTGCCGCTGATCGAAGGCACCACCGTGGCCACCAAACACGGGCCGGTGAAGACCGACCACATCCTGTTCATCGCCTCGGGCGCCTTTCATTTGTCGAAGCCGTCCGATCTCTTGCCGGAGCTGCAAGGACGGCTGCCGATCCGTGTCGAGTTGAAGCCGCTGACCCGCGACGATTTCCGGCGCATCCTGACCGAGCCGGAAGCTTCCCTGATCAAGCAATACCTGGCGCTCATGGCGACCGAAGGCGTCACCCTTGAATTCACGCCGGATGCGATCGACGCCATTGCCGACATCGCCGTTGCGGTGAATTCCAGCGTCGAGAATATCGGCGCCCGCCGCCTGCAGACGGTGATGGAGCGCGTGCTCGATGAAATTTCCTTCGCCGCCCCGGACCGCTCCGGCGAAACGGTGAAAATCGACGCGGGCTACGTGCATCAGCACATCGGCGATCTCGCCAAGAACGCCGACCTCAGCCGGTTTATTCTCTAGCTTATTGCGCTTTCCAAACGAACATGCGGGTGACCATGTAGTTCCAGGCCACTCCGACCACCGCGCCGCTCAGCCCGGCGAGCACCCAGCGCACGTGCTCGCCGTAGATCCAGCTGGCGATGCCGATGTTCGACATGGCGCCGATGCTGCAGATCAATGTGAACTCGGCCCAGCCGCGGAGAAAGGCCAAGCCGCGCAGCCGCCGGTCCCGGTAGGTGATCGCATTATTGAGCACATAATTGCTGGAGATCGCCGCCATGGTCGCGGCGAGCTGCGCATCGACGAAAGATAGCGACGACCATTCGAGCACGACGATCAGCGCCGCCATGTGGATGCCGATGCCGGAAAGGCCGATCACGCCGAAGGAAAGAAAGCGGATGGAGACGAAATCGTCGGTGGCCTTGGCCAGCAGCAGCGCCAGATAGTCGAGCGCCACTTGGCTGTCGAGCTTGCTTTCTCCGTGCAGGCGATTGCGGAACACATAGGGCATTTCGACGCTACGCAATTCGCCGCGCGCCGTCGCCACGATGTCGAGCAAGATCTTGAAACCTTGCGACGAGAGCTTCGGCGCGATCCTTTCGAAGGCGTCGCGCCGGATCATGAAATAGCCGCTCATCGGGTCCGACAGGCGCACCTTGAGCAGCCTGGCGGCGAGCGCAGTCGCTTTCGCGCTCAATCGCGCCCGCGTCCGGCTGAAACCGTCGTCTGCGCCGCCGTCGACATAACGGCTGGCGACAACGAGATCGACCTCGCCGGAGCGGAGTTTCTGCAGCATGGCGGTGAGAAGCGATTCGTCATGCTGCAGGTCGGCGTCCATCACGGCAACGTAGGAAGCCTGGCTCGCCAGCATGCCCTCGATGCAGGCACCGGCGAGGCCGCGCCGGCCGATGCGGCGGATGCAGCGGATGCGGGCGTCCTCGGCGCCGAGGCGGCGGACCTCGGCGGCGGTGCCGTCGGGCGAATCGTCGTCGACAAAGATCGCTTCCCAGGCGATGCCGGCAAGCGTTTCGCGAAGCCTGCTCACCACCAGCGGCACATTCTCAAGCTCTTTGAAGGTCGGAATCACCACGGTCAGCTCGGGAGCCGGCGCAGCATCCCGCTGTCCCTGCGCCGCGAGCGGCTCGCGTATTCCTTTCGGCTCGTGCATCTGCTCTATTGACCTGCCGCCCCGCCGGGAACGACATCCCCATGAATGCCCTAGCGCTTGCGCTCAAGAATCCGTGGCGCCGCATGATCGCCGTCGACGCCGCGATCATGGTCGCGCTCTTTCTCTACAAGGTCTTGTATCACAAGCCGGTCCTTGAATACCTGCATCTCGTCGTCGATTACCATTTCGGCTTTGCCAAAAGGGCCTTTATCGGAGCGCTGCTCTCTGCCGTATTGCCGGTCGTGCCGGTGTGGCTCGTTTATGCATTGGGGGCGGCGATCTGGCTTCTCGCCTTGCTGCTGTTTCTAAAGCTGTTCGCCCGGACTTTCGGCTTCGCCGAGGCGACCGCCCCGCTGTTCGCCTTCATGTTCGGCTCGCCGTTTTTTCTCAAGAATTTTTTGCAGACCATCGGCTATTTCGATATTTACGGGTGCGTCTGGCTATTGGTGGCGCTGCTGCTGCCGGCCCGCTCCCTCGCATATCCGGCGCTCGGCGCCGTCGGCGGCGCGGCGCTGATCCTGATCCATCCCGTCCATATGCTGCTGTATGTACCGGCGCTTTGCGTCATCATTGCCATGCGCTTTTATTTCATGCGCTCGGTCGCGCCGTTGGAAATCGCGAGCGGATTGCTGTTGGCGGCCAGCCTTGCCGCGGTTTTTTTGCTGTGCGCTTTTCATGGCGAAATGCCGGTGCCGCTCGACCAGTTAGCCGCCTATCTGCGCGGGCGGATAGCGAGCGATTCCTATTTACGGCCCGAGGTGCTCGATATCTGGTACCGCCCGATCTCGGACGACATCGCGCGGACCTGGAGCATTTTGCCGGAGAATATGGCGCGGCTTCCGATTTTTCTGGGCCTGATCGCGCTGCATTGGCCGCTGCTGCGCTATTTCCGCGAGCTGATAACAGCTCTGGCCAATGTATGGCACCGGCGGTTGACGCTCCTCGGCATGGCCGGCGTAACGGTCGGCTACATCATCATCGGCGCGGTCGTCTTCGACTATTCACGCTGGTTCTCCAGCTGGGCCACCTGCATGTTGCTCATTCTCCATGCCGTGAAGATGTTGCCCGCGCGTCACGTCGCGCCGCTGCCCGCCGACGACCGGCGCAATCGCGTGTTCGGCTGGCTCGTGACCGCGGTGCCGCGCATCGGCATCAGCAAGCCGTTTTGATTTCATTCTTCTCCGCGCGGCCGGCGCACGCGCACATACAAGGCGCCGGCGCCGCCATGCACCCGGTGCGCCTCCTCGAAGCCGATCACCAGTTGGCGGAATTGAGGAAGCCCGAGCCAGAGCGGCACCTGACGTTTGAGCACCCCGGCTTCGCCGCGCGATCCTTTTCCGGTGATGACCACGACCAGCTTGGCGTCGCGGGCCTGCGCGCCGCGCAGGAAGCGCAGCAACACGTCGTGCGCGGCGGCCTGGGTCAACCCATGCAGGTCAAGGCGGCCGTCGATGCCGTCGCGTCCGCGCGCCACGCGCTGCCGCGCGCGGCGGCCGAGCGGGGCAAGCGGCGGCGGCGCAGCGATTTTTGTCTTCGCTGCCGGCCGCCTCGCTTTGCTCGGCTCTTGCGGATCGCAAACCGCCGGTTCGTCGTCGGAGGCCTGCCCGCGCAAGGGCACGATGCTGCGGGTGACGTCGCGCCACAAAATGCGCTCGTCTTCGCTTAAGGGACGGCCTTTCGGCTCCCGCGCGCTCACGACTTCAGCTCGATTTTCGGCCGCGGACGCGGCAGCGGCACAGCCGGCGGCTCGCCTTGCGCGGCGATCGGAACCGGCGGTCGTAACGGCGGCAGCGGAACCACCGCGCGCCCGGGCTCGAAGGGATCGAGCTCGCGCGGCACCAGCATGGCGAACAGCCCCGGATGCCTGATTCGGCCGGCGATCTTGCCCGCCTCGTCGCCGGAGCCGAAGTAAAGGTCGGCGCGGGCGGGCCCGACAATGGCGCCGCCGGTATCCTGCGCCACCATCAGGCGCCGGAATTTCGTGCTCGGGTCGCTGCCGGCGATGGGCAGATCGGCTTCGATGAAGAACGGGGTGCCATAGGCATGCAACGGACGATCGACGGCGATCGACCGGCCGGGGGTCAGCGGCACGCCCTCGCCGCCCTTGGGATCGTCGTCGGCGCCGAGCTCGACCTTGCGGAAGAATACGTAAGAACGGTTCTTGCCGCTGATCTCGCGGGCTTCCTCCGGGTGTGCCTGCATCCATTCGCGGATGCGGTCCATCGACATCTGCCCGCGGGGGATGGCGCCGTTCTCGATGAGGAATTTTCCAATCGGGCTGTAAGGATAGCCGTTATAGCCGTCGTAATTTACCCGCAGCGTGGAGCCGTCGGTCAGGTGGATGCGCGCCGATCCCTGGATCTGTATGAACAGAAGATCGATGGGATCCTTGAGCCAGCAGATTTCCAGCTGGCGGCCGGTAAGAATTCCGTTTTCGATTTCCTCGCGATCGTAATAGGGCACGATTTTGCGGCGGCCGAAGCGGCGGCCCACCACTCCGCGATTGGGAAAATAGTTGGCGGCGAAGCGCCGGCGCCCGCTGGCGATGAGGTTGGAAGGGCGCCGGTACATCGGCACCTGGAAATCGAGACTCCACGTGCGCGAGCCTTCTACCACCGGTTCGTAATAGCCGGTGACGAAGCCTTGGCTTTGCCCCAGCGTCGCGATGCGCAGCGGGCGGAAATTTTTTTCGAAGAATTGGCGGGCCTCTGCCTCGGTGGCGGGCGGCGCGAACGTGGCGCGCGTGCAGACCGGCCGCAACGCATCCGACATCGCGCTGTCGTCGCGCGCCTGCCCCGGTTGCTGCAGGATCGCCACGCAGCTGATCATGAAGGTGTTGAATGCGGCTAGATGATCGTCTTGCGCCCAGGCGTCAAGCTCGTTCCAGTTTAGCGGCTCGAGCTGGCTGCCGGGAATCTTGAGAACCGGCGCCTCAGCCGCCGACGCCTTCGGGCTTGCCGTCGCAAGCATTGCGAACAGGAAGACGATAATCCGCGCGAGACATGGCGACGCCGGCATTTCCCTTCCGCATTATTGTCCCGCTTCGGTGGCGACAAGCTTCCAGTTCGGATCGCGGGAGGTGACGTCCCGTGCGAAGGTCCAGATATCGGTGACTTCGATGACCTTATCCGGGCTGCCATCGATCACCGCCCCGGACGCATCGCGCGTCGTGGCGATCAACTTGGAGATGAAACGCACGGTGGCTTGCGCAGTGCGGCCGCGCAATTCCGCGGCCACGATTTCCGCGGTATCGATGGAGACGAAGCGCGTTTCGTGCTTTTCGCCGCGCTTTTCCCGTCCGCTGATCGCCGCCTCGAAGCCGTCGAAGACCTCGCGCGAAAGCAAATTCCTGAGGGTGCGGCGGTCGCCTTCGGCAAAGGCGGTGACCACCATCTCGTAGGCGGCCCGCGCGCCAGCAAGAAAATGCTTGACGTCGAAGCCGCTGTCGGCGCCGGCGATCGCATCCAGACTGGCGGCAAGCGCCGAGCCGGATTCGGCGACGCCTTTCCAGCGATCCTTCACCGGAACGGTCTGCGTTACGCTCGAAGCGGCATCAACGGCGCGGCCCGGCAGACTGACAACGTTCTCGTTGCCGGCATCATTTGCCGCGCCGCGCATGCGGTCGCGCGCGGCGAACGGATCGTAAGGGGGACGCTCCCGGCCGGTTCGCTGACCAAGGACGCTCCGCAGCCGCAGGAAGATAAACACTGCGACAGCGAGAAAGACGATGGTGTAGATATCGAACACGTCCTGCATAACTCTCGGCGGTCGGCGATGGCGGCGGCGGCTTACTCGCTCGGCGCAGCATCGGGCTGCAGCCAGCCGGGCTGTGCGCTTATGTAGGTAGGGCTGCCCCGCCGATCTAGGGAGCCTGCTTCAGCGCAGATTAGGGCCCAAGCCGACATTAGACGATCCCGGGAGGCGCGCCAACCCAAGGATTTTGCGGCGGTGGCGCAAAGATGGCCTGCTTTGGTGAATTTATGAGTAACGCGGCGCCGGCGAAGGGTTCTGCCGTCCTTGTTCCGCCGCGTGCCCTATGTTAGCCACGGCGCGGCCGGCAGACGCCCGCCGCGTTCGAGTGGAGGTCAGCGCGATGACGAATGGAAACAACGGCGGCGAAGGGCGGACCGGCGCGCTACCTCCCGAGCTGCATGTGCTGGCGCAATACATCAAGGATCTCTCCTTCGAAAATCCAAACGCGCCGCAGTCGCTGGTTTCTGTCAACAATCAGCAGCCGAAGATCGATATCCAGATCAACGTCAACGCCACGCCGCTCGGCAACACGGATTTCGAGGTGGTGTTGCACGTGGAAGGCAAGGCAATGCACGAAGGCAGCCTCGCCTTCGGCATCGAGCTTTCCTTCGCCGGCGTCTTCCGGCTGCAGAACGTGCCGCAGGACAGCATCCGCCCGGCGGTGATGATCGAATGCCCGCGGATACTCTTCCCCTTTGCCCGCGAAATCATCGCAACGGCCGTGCGCAACGGCGGCTTTCCGCCGCTGCTGCTGGACCCCGTGGATTTCGTCGGTCTCTACCGGCAGAACGTGGCGGCGCAGGCGGCCGGAATGCAGCCGCCG
>Ga0070741_10008263_pt1 | contig 21000 bp, 19 predicted proteins | sample Coa_R1_4_FD_66440 | JGI IMG/M metagenome (GOLD analysis project Ga0070741, IMG submission 66440) | Surface soil microbial communities from Centralia Pennsylvania, which are recovering from an underground coalmine fire - Coalmine... | ecosystem: Environmental > Terrestrial > Soil > Unclassified ...
GTGCGCCAGACCTCGCCATAGATGCCGGTCAAACCGGTCTTCTCAGCCGATACGTCCCGGGCTCCGCCGCGGATGCGTGCGATGCCGTCGATGAGCGGCAGTTCGTGATCTTCCTGTAGAAAGATCACCATCCCATTACTCAACTGGATGCGTTTCGGTTCCTGCGGCTGGAACGAAGGAAGCTGGGGAATCGGGACCTGCTGCCAGTCCGTTGCTTGCGCCTTTGCCTCGCGCGTACCTGCGAATGTAACCAGCACCGCAATCGTCGCGACCCAGAGCCCTAAGCATTTCATTGCGCACCTGCCTTCTGCGCGCTTGCATTCGCGGTGGAGAGAGTTTGGATGATGCCGACGGTCCGGTTGGTCGATGTGAATGTCTGGTTTGCCACGCGACGAATGTCCGCTTTCGTGACTTTGTCGATGCGATCGACCGAGCGGAACAACTCGCGCCAGTCATCGTAGCGCGCCTGGTAAATCCCCAATTGCATTGCCAGGCCCTGGTTATCGGCAAGGCCGCGGATCAAATTGGCCTTTGCCCGAGTCTTGATCATCTTCAATTCCTCGTCGCTCACGTCCTGAGTCTTGAGCTTTTCGATTTCTTCGTGAATCGCCTTTTCCATTTCTTCCGGCGTGTGGCCCGGCATGGGGAATGCGTAGAACGCAAACAGGTGCGGATACTTGTTTCCGGGTAAACCGGTAAACCCGGCGGAATCTGAGGCGATCTGCTTATCGCGCACCAGTGCCCGATAGAGGCGAGAGGTGCGGCCGTTCGACATCAGGTCCGCGATTGCGTCGTAAACGGCATCATCGGGACTGCGGTAATCGGGCCGATGGTATCCCTCCAGGTAGAGCGGCTGCGCCATTTCATAGAGCATGACGCGCCGTTCCGAGTTCTGGGGAGGCTCGTCGGTGGTCCGCTCGTCCGGCTTCGGCGCCGATGGGATGCGGCCAAAATATTTCTCGATGATGGGCATGGCCTCTGCGGCTTTCACATCGCCCACTACCGTTACCACCATGTTGGAGGGAATGTAGTAAGTGTGAAAGAAGCGGTCCGCATCGGTTGCGGAAAATGAGTTCAGGTCCGACATCCAGCCAACCGTCGGGCGCTGGTATTGGTTGGCCTGGAAAGCGGCGGTCGTGAACTGCTCCAGCAATCGGCCAATCGGGTTGCTGTCCGTGCGCATGCGCCTTTCTTCGATCACCACGTTGCGCTCATCGTAAAACTGCCGCATGACGGGATACAGGAAGCGTTCTGATTCCAGGTACGCCCACAGTTCCAGCCGGTTCGACGGAAACGAGTAGTGATAGCCGGTTTCGTCGTCGTTGGTGAACGCGTTCAGACCTTCCCCGCCTTCTTGTTCCACGATTTGCCCAAACTGGTTGGGGACGACGTACTTGTTGGCGGCGGCAACGGCGTCTTTCCATTCTTTGTACAGGCGCTGTACTTCCTGATCGTTGCGGTCGATCTTCTTATCGCGCTCTCGGACGTAAGCCGCGTAAGCCGTTTCCACCTTTTCTAACGCGACCTTTTCGGCTGCGTAATCCGTAGTCCCGATCTTGTTCGTGCCCTTGAATGCCATGTGCTCGAACATGTGGGCCAGTCCGGTCTTCGCAAGGGGATCCTGGGTAGAGCCTGCATCCACGTGCGTGAAGAAGGAAAACACCGGTGCTTCCGGCCGCTCGTACACGATAGCTGTCAGGCCATTCTCCAATTTCTTCACCGTGATGTGCTTTTCAAACGAGGCGAGATCTTGGGCTGCGGCCAGCCCACTGAGCAGCAGAAACGTGATGAAGACTCGCGTAGGAAGATGTCTCATCGGACCTCCACGACAGAAAACGGGCAAAAATCGAAGTTACGTGGCGCCAAGGGAGATTGTCAAACGCCTGGGATCGCGTGGGGATGTCAGAAGCGGAGTGATCGCGTTATGCCATTAAGACGAGCCTAACCGCAAATTCAGAAGGCAATTGCGCGCCTCTGCCTTCAACTCTCCCACACCCAGTTCCCGCCCACCATGGTTCGTTCCACGGGGATGTGGATGAGTTGGGATGTGTCTTCCTTGAATGGATCGCGCCCCATCACCACCAGGTCAGCGAGTTTCCCCGGTTCAATCGATCCTTTGGCCCTTTCTTCATACGAAGCGTACGCTCCATGGATGGTCCCCACGCGAATGGCCTCTTCCACGCTAATCCGTTGTTTCGGTCCCCAGAGATTCCCCTTCGAATCCGTGCGCGTTACCTCCGATTGCAACGCCATCATGGGCTCAAACGGCCCCGGGGGATAGTCAGAGGCTTGCGTCGGCCGGATTCCCGCGTCCAGAAAGCTGCGCAGCGCGAACATGTGATCGAGTCGTTCCGCCCCGTATTCTTTCATCTTTTCCCCGTGGTAATACACGTAGGTGGAAAACGGGGTTGGAATCGCGCCCAGGCTCTTTATGCGCTGAATCAATGCATCGTTCACGATCGTGCAATGCTCCAGGCGGTAGCGGGCATCGTGCCGCGGTATCTCTCGCTGCAAACGCTCGTAAACGCGCAGCGTGGTGTCTATGGCAACATCCCCGTTTGCATGCGTGGCTAATTGCCAGCCTGCGGCATGGGCCTTGCGAGCCTGCTCGTAAAGTTCGTCTTCCGTATGAACCAGTATGCCGAAATCATTCGGACGCCCAATGTAGGCCTGCGACACGCGCGCGGTGCGCTCCGAAATGGAGCCATCGCACAGCATCTTTTCCGCGCCCACGCGCACCAGGTCGTCCCCCAATCCAGTGCGAACGCCCGCCGCCATCATCTGATCCATGAACATGAACCCGATATGGCAGTACACGCGCAACCGCAGATCGCCGGAATCGCGTGCGTCCTGGTAAGCCTGCAGATCCTCGGGCGTTCCGAAGGCATCCGTCACGGACGTGATGCCGGTGCGCGTCATCATCTTCGCGATCAGTTTCACGCCCTCACGGTGATCCTGGCGCGTGAATTTGCTCGGAATCAATTGCTCAAAACTGGTCTTCGCATTTTCCCGCAGGTGCCCGGTTAACTTTCCGGTCGCGGGATCATGGTCATATCTGCCGCCCGGCGGATCGGGGCTGTGCTCGTCCACTTTCGCTTGTTTCAGCGCAAGCGAGTTTACCCATGCGGTGTGACCTCCCCGATGTTCCACAAACACCGGATGGTCGGGAATCGCGGTATCCAAATCCTCGATCGTGAGTGGCCGGTTGTCGGATGTCTTCGTGTCGTCATATTTGAATCCGAGTACCCATTGCCCGGGCTGCGTTTGCGCCGCCCGCTTGCGCAGCGCTGCCTGGATCTCCGCAATGGAACGCAGATCGCAATCCACCATGCGCAAGTGGTCGAGCCCGGCTTGTGCCGGATGGGAATGGGCGTCGATGAACCCGGCGGTGACGAACCGGCCGCCGAGGTCGACTTTCTTTGCGCTTCCTGCCGCCAATGCCATCACTTCGTCGTTCGGGCCGACCGCCAAGAACCGGCCGCCGGAAATGGCTACCGCTTGTGCTTGCGGATTGCGCGGATCCACCGTCCAGATATTTGCGTTATAGAGGATGAGTTCTGGTTCGGTGCGCTGAAGGGACAGAAGAGAGGCGGCCCCAAGCGAGCCAATCCCGTAGATGAATTCGCGGCGTGTAGTCGGCATGGACTCCAGTTCCCGATCCTGTACGCGTTTGTAGCCTGTGCTCCGCGTACGCGGCGCAACTATACTAGAGCCCTTGTCATCTCACCAGTCTCGCGCGAAGGTGTGCGCGGGCGAAGTCCAAAATTGGCAAAAGGAGCGCGCGAGTGGCTACTTCCCAAGTCGTCGAAATCGGCGGCAGGCACCTCAAGCTCTCAAACCTCGACAAGGTGCTGTATCCGGCGACCGGCTTCACCAAGGGACAGGTCATCGATTACTACGCCCGCATCGCGCCGGTGTTGCTGCCGCATTTAAGAGGACGTCCGCTCACCATGAAGCGCTATCCTGGTGGTGTCGACCAGGAGTTCTTCTTCGAAAAGAATGCGCCCGTGCACCGCCCGGATTGGCTGCAGGTTGCGCCCATCTGGAGCTATGGCAACAACCGCAACGTGAATTATGTTCTCGCGAATGACCTGGCGACCCTGATATGGGTGGCGAACCTCGCCTCGCTCGAATTGCACCCGTCGCTGTCATTGGCCAAGGACATTGCCTGTCCCACCATGATCGTCTTCGATCTTGATCCTGGGCCGCCGGCCAACATCGTGCAATGCGCCCAGGTAGGACTGTGGGTGCGCGGCATCTTTGAGCACTTCGGCTTGCAGAGTTTCGCGAAAACTTCCGGCTCGAAGGGATTGCAGGTCTACGTTCCCCTGCACACGCCCACCTCCTACGACCAGACTAAACCGTTCGCTCATGCGCTCGCGCGCCTTCTCGAACAAGAGCATCCCGATCTGATCGTATCCGACATGAAAAAAGCTATCCGTACCAATAAGGTCTTCGTCGATTGGAGCCAGAACGACGAGCACAAGACGACGGTCTCGGTGTATTCGCTGCGCGCGCGAGAAAGGCCCTCGGTTTCGACTCCCGTCAGTTGGGAGGAAGTTGAGCGTTTGTGGAAGAAGAAAGATCCCCACATGCTGGTGTTCGAAGCGTCGCAGGTGCTCGACCGCGTGCAGAAGATAGGGGACCTTTTCGAGCCGGTTTTGAAGTTGAAGCAGAAACTGCCAGATCTCACCAGGCTCACTGCGGAGGCTCCCCGGCCCGAGAAGGTGGATATCGCCGCGCAGGCGGAAGAGAGCAAGCCCCCTGCAAGAGCATCCAGACGCGCCAGTTCAGGCGCGAAACCTGTTGCCGTTCGCGCGCGCCAGAAAGCCTCACGAACTGCAAAGGCGCGGCCCTCAACGAAAACCGCGCCACGGAAGGTATAATCCCACTTTTGCCGGGAGTACCCATGGCACAATTCTTCGCAGGCACATCCGGCTGGGCGTATCCCAGTTGGAAGCCTGATTTCTATCCAGAAAAGCTGCCGCAGAAGAACTTCCTCAAGTACTACGCCACGCAGTTGAACACCGTCGAAGTGAACTTCAGCTTCCGCCAATTGCTGAAGGAAACGACCGTGCAGAAGTGGATTGAGGAATCACCCGAGAACTTCCGCTTCGGCATCAAGGCGCACCAGGTCATCACCCACATCAAGCGCCTCAAGGACTGTGACGAGTTTGTAAAACGATTTCTGGGAACGATTGAAGATCTGGCTCATGCCCGCAAAATGGGCCCTGTTTTATTCCAGCTTCCGCCCAATATGAAGGCCGACATCGAGGTGCTGGGAAGCTTTCTTGCGATCTTGCCGCGAGGAGTGCACACGGCCTTTGAGTTCCGCCACGAGTCGTGGCTCACCGACGCTACCTTCGACACACTCAGGAATCACAACATCGCCTTGTGCGTGGCTGAAACGGAAGATCGCAACACTCCTGACGTGGTTACTGCCGATTTCACTTATTACCGCTTCCGCAAACCGACCTACACTCCCGAGGAGCGTGAGGCCATGGTGGGCCGCATCCAGGGCCATCTCGCCGCGGGACGGGACACGTATGCGTACTTCAAACACGAAGAGACGCCGCAGGGAGCCCTGTACGCGGTGGAAGTTTTGCGGGCGTCGACAGCAGCGGCGACAAGCTAATCCGGGTTGCAAATTTCGTAGTCGTCGCACACCCGGTTTGCCCCTTCCCAGACCTGATCGAATTCGTGCAACGCCGGATTGCCCAGGTTGCCAGTCAGGTGTGCGATGACTCTCTCCAGCACAAGCTCAAATTCCGCGAGCGGTGACATTCTCGACTCCCTTTTATCTGCCCGGGCTTGCAACCGGGCCGCCGCATTCCACGGGAACAGGTTCGTTCCCGTGTGCTCTGCGCTGGATTACGATTTACTTCCGATCCCCGGAGACCGCAGCGCGAATTACTTTCGAGCTACATGACTATTGGACGTCGGGGCTGCCGACGAAGATGTCGCCGCGGTGTAAACAAGTTGTCAAAGTAGCTGTCAACCCCTATCGACTCAATTCCCGAAAAGAGGCAGAAGCCGCGAGGCCGCTGAAACTTGTGATTTACCAAGTGCCGCTCTCTGCTACTCTTTGCGCATGAACACCGAACGCAAAGAACCTGCCTACCTCTTCAGTGAGAAGCAGGTGGCGGACAAGAGTGAGATTGCCCGGCGCTTCATGGATACTCGCACCCGCTTGAATGCCAACGTGGACCGCGCCGACAACTTCCTGGTCAAGCGTTTTTACAATATCGACCACAACACTTACCTGGAAGGGGCCATTCCGGCGAAATACAAGGAACTGATGGGATTGGTCGTCTCCGCGGGGCTGCGTTGTGACGATTGCATCAACTACCACATCATCCAGTCGTACAGGTTGGCGGCAACGAAAGAGGAGCAGCAGGAGGCGCTGAACGTGGCATTGGTCGTAGGTGGCAGCATCGTGATTCCTCATCTGCGGCGTGCCTACGAGCTGCTGGAAGAGTTGTACAAGCCTTGAGCCCTTACCGAGAACGCCCCCGATCGGCGAAATTGCTGCTTACAGCGATCCGCTGTTTTGTTAGAAGCAAATGTCTTGGACCCCTAAGAAGCGAGGATTTCTTGACAGTGCCACCTCGCGATAGCAGAATTCTCCGTTTGCCGATATCGAGGTGACCGTGAAAGCTTTGCGACTGTCCTTCTTCGTCCTTTGTATCGCAATTATCGTTAGTGTTGCCACTGCGCAAAACCAGGCTGCTCAGAAAGCTCCGGCCGGTCCTCCAGTTGCCCGCCAGGACAATGTGCAGCAGACCCTGCACGGGGTCACGATCAGCGATCCCTACCGCTGGCTCGAAGATCAGAACAGTCCGGAGACGCGGGCATGGATCAATGCCGAGAATGCCTACACCCATAAACTTCTGGACGCGTGGCCCGGCCGGTCGCGGGTTCAGCAGCGTGCCACGGAGTTGCTGAGAATCGACAGCATTCGCATGCCCATCGAGCGCAGCGAACGTTACTTCTATCGCAAGCGTGCCGCCGACCAGGATCTCTACCTCATTTACATGCGGGAACGGCAGCGCGGCAAAGAGGAGTTGCTGATCGATCCTTTGCCCATGAGCCCGGATCACTCCACCAACGTTGAAGTGATGGATGTCTCGAAAGACGGCAAGGTCATGGCTTACGGTGTGAGGCAGGGCGGCGCCGATGAACAGGAAATTCGGCTCTTCGACGTCGATGCGCGCCACGACATGGCCGACAAACTTCCTCCCGCGGTCTACTTCGAGGTCTCGTTCCTCCCGGATCGCAATGGCTTCTATTACTCCATGATGTCGGGCGACGGGCCGCGTGTGCGCTTTCACAAGGTGGGCACCGACGTTTCCGCAGACCCGGAAATTTTTGGGAAGGGATATGCCAAGGACAAAATCATCGTCGCCGATGCATCAGAAGACGGCCGCCACCTTGTGGTGCTGGTGTCTTACGGATCAACCGGCGACAAAACCGAAATCTGGGCTCAGGATTTGGAAAAGCACGGCGCTTTGCAGATGATCACCAAAGGTATCGACGCCCGTTTTTTTGCTTATGCGGCGGGGGACGAGGTGATCCTGCACACCAACTGGAAAGCTCCCAATGGCCGGGTGATGGCCGCGAAGTTCGACGATCCCGCACCGGATCACTGGCGCGAAATTGTTCCCGAAAGCGATGTGGCCATTGACGGCATTACCCCGGCGGGCGGCAAGGTCCTGGTGAGCTACGTTCGCAACGCCAGTTCGGAAGTGAAGCTGTTCACCGCCACTGGCAACCTGGCTGCCCAAGTCAAGTTCCCCACGCTAGTTGCGGTGGAAGGCATGTCCGGGCGATGGGAAGGGCGCGATGCGTTCATCGAGTTCAGTTCCTTCGCAACTGCCAAAACCATTTACCGCTACAACACTTCCAACGGCACGCAATCCACCTGGGCGCAAGTGCGGGCGCCCGTGCAGAGCGATGCTTTCGAGGTGCGACAGGAATGGTTTGCATCGAAAGACGGCACCAAGGTGCCCATGTTTCTCGTCTTCAAGAAGGGCTTCCAGCCCGACGGCTCGGCGCCCGCACTCCTGACCGGCTACGGCGGCTTCAATGTGAACATCACACCTTCCTACTCCGCTGACACCATCATGTTCGCGGAGCGCGGGGGAGTTGTGGCGCAGGTGAACCTTCGCGGGGGAGGAGAATTCGGCGAGGCCTGGCACCGCGCGGGCATGATGGAGAAGAAGCAGAATGTCTTTGATGATTTCCTGGCCGCTGCCGAATGGCTTATCCAGAACCACTACACGAGTACCTCGCGGCTCTCGATTCTTGGCGGCAGCAACGGAGGCCTGCTGGTCGGCGCCGCTATGACCCAGCGTCCCGACCTTTTCCAGGCCGTGGTCTGCTGGCATCCTCTGCTGGACATGCTGCGCTACCAGAATTTCATGGAAGCGCAGTTCTGGGTTTCCGAGTACGGCTCGGCGGATAATGCCGAGCAGTTCAAGTATCTCTACGCCTATTCTCCTTACCAGCACGTCAAGAAGGGCACGAAATATCCGGCGGTGCTGTTCATGACCGGCGATGCCGATACGCGCGTCGCACCCCTGCATGCCCGCAAGATGGCGGCGCTCATGCAGGCGGATACCGGCTCCGATCGGCCGATCCTCTTACGTTACGAGTTGAAGGCAGGGCATTCGGCGGGACGATCGGTCACCGCCCAGATTGGCGATCTGACTGATCAGTTGAGTTTTCTGTTCTGGCAGCTCGGAGTGTCCCCGTAAGCCGTCGAGCCAAGGCAAGATGTGATCGTATACTTCAGGTGCTTGCGCTGCCCGTAAGAAGTGCTTTGCTCGCGGATGGCATCTTCCAATCAGAGGGCTACGACTTCTTCACGATGCCGTACATCTCGACGTCGTAAAACCGTTCCCATTTGTAGACGTGCTCACGCAGGCGGCCCTCGCGCGTCATTCCAATCTTCTCCAGCACTCGGCCCGATGCCGGATTGTGTGGGAAAATCGAGGCGTAAATCCGGTGCAGCTTCAGCACTTCAAATCCATACTCCACCACGGCCTGCGCCGCTTCCGTCGCGTAGCCCTTTCCCCAATACGGCACCCCCAACCAGTAGCCGAGTTCGGCGTGAAGGTGCTGCGTCTCCGCGACCAGGCCGATGCCACCGCAGAGCTTTGCATTCTCGCGCAGTATAATCGCCAGCCTGACGCCGAGATTTTCCTCCTCCACCTCACGGCAAAAGCGCAGAAAAGCGGCCGCATCATCGTGCGTGTAGGGATGTGGAATGCGCAGCGTGGTCGCGGCAACCTCGCGCTTCCCGATCAGGGGGATCAACTCAGGAATATCGGCTTCCCCCCAAGGCCGCATAATGAGGCGGGCAGTTTCGAGCGTGGGTGCAGTTTGCACGGCAGATCGCACAGGCAATCCTATCGAGAATTCTTGCGGGCAGCGCAAGAATTGTCGTACTCAGCGAAACAAACAATCACAACACCTGTGCAGCGGCGTTGCTTAGAACGCGTCGATCCCAGTAACTCTCTGGCCGATGATCAGCGTATGGATGTCTTGCGTGCCCTCATAGGTCTTCACCGACTCCAGGTTCATCATGTGCCGCATGATGGGATAGTCGTCGGCCACGCCGTTCGCGCCCAGGATGTCGCGTGAAAGGCGGGCGCATTCCAACGCCATCCAGACATTGTTCCGCTTCGCCATCGAGATGTGATAATGCTCCGCCTTACCCTGATCCTTCAGGCGGCCGACTTGCAGCACCAGTAACTGTGCTTTGGTGATCTCGGTGATCATCCATGACAGTTTCTCCTGCACCATCTGATGGGACGCGATGGGCTGATCGCGGAACTGTTTGCGCAAAAGGGAATATTGCAGCGCGCAGTCATAGCACGCCATGGCCGCTCCCACGCCTCCCCAGGCAATGCCATACCGCGCCTGGTTCAGGCACATCAACGGCGACTTCAGCCCGCCTGAGCCCGGCAGCAGGTTGCACTCCGGAATGCGCACGTCCTGCAGAGACAAGCCTGAGGTCACGGATGCCCGCAGCGACCACTTGCCGTGAATGTCTTCGGCTTTGAATCCGGGGCGGTCGGTTTCCACGAGGAAACCGCGGATGCTGTCGTTCTCGTCCTCCACCTTGGCCCAGACAACCGCGACATCCGCAATCGTTCCCGATGTGATCCACATCTTTTCGCCGTTGAGCAGGTATTCCTTCCCCGACTTGCGTGCCCGGGTGCGCATGCCGCCAGGGTTGGAGCCGAAATCGGGCTCGGTCAGGCCGAAGCAGCCAAGCTTCTCCCCCTTCTGCAGCGCGGGCAGCCACTGCTGTTTCTGCTCTTCGCTGCCAAATGCATAAATCGGATACATTACCAGCGCGGATTGCACGCTGACGAACGAGCGCACGCCGCTGTCGCCGCGTTCCATCTCCTGCATCACCAGCCCGTATTCCACATTCGACATGCCGGCGCAGCCGTAACCTTTCAGGCTGGCGCCAAAGAAGCCCAACTCGGCCATCGGCTGAACCAGTTCCCGCGGAAACCGCCCCGCGCGATTGCACTCCTCGATGATGGGAATAAGATTGTCTTCGATGAACTTGCGGGTAGTATCGCGGACCAGGCGCTCGTCATCGCTGAGCAGTGAGTCGAATTCGAGGTAATCCACTCCGCGGAACTTGATCGCTGCCATAATGGCTCCCTGTGGGGAATTCGGACCAATAGATAAACCTCCAAGATTAGCAGAGCGGGCGCGTAGCCGGAAAGCGGAGCGCACTATAGTGCGGGTTGGAAGGGGAAGTGATGCGCAAATGCGGCAATAACAGTTCGGCAGCAGGATTGCAACATTGCAGCTAGTGAAGATGGCCGCGGGGAATTTTTTTCCACCTCGGCGGCCTTATGGAAGGCTGCGTCGAACGTATTAAGTCTTTTGACATCAGCAAGCTGAACTCAATTCCCGGCAACTGGGAATCTTGACCCCGGGTACTCTGGGGCGTACAGTTTTAATACGCGCAGTGGGGCATTTCACCATGTCAGCAGAGAGCAGAAAGTATCTTAAATTTGGCGGCGCCACGGTTCTGATCCTCGTGACCATGGCGTATCTCGCCTACACCGGCGTGCAGGAAAGCAAGAGTTATTACGTGACCATCAAGGAACTGCGTGGCATGGGCGACAGCGCCTACACCAAGCGCCTGCGCGTGGCGGGGAATGTTCAGCCCGGGTCGATCAAGCGCAGCGGCACTCACGTGGAGTTCGTGCTGATGGAGCAGGACCAGCGCCTTTCTATCGACTACACCGGGACCGAAGCTCCGCCCGACACTTTTAAAGACGACTCCCAGGCGCTGGCAGAAGGCAGCTTCGGGCACGATGGTGTTTTTCATGCCAAGGCCCTGCAAGCCAAGTGCGCATCCAAATACGCGCCACAGCAGAACGGAACGCCGGGGAACACGATGGCGCCTGCTGAGCCGGCAAAAAGCATGTCGAACGTCGGGGGCACTCCCTCCGGTTCCGGATCGTGAATTCTCACGACCGTTAACTTCACACGTATTAACTCAGCTTCCGGGTAAAATCGCTGACAGCGATTACTGCCCATGAATAACCTTCCTGCCGCCTTCGGTTCCGAGGCGATGCGAGTCGAGAAGCGCTCGGTCGCGGGCAATTCCGTGCTGGCGGCCATGGGCATCACTGTCTTCAAAATTGTTGTCGGCCTGAGCACAGGCAGTCTTGGCATCCTCTCCGAGGCGGCACACTCCGGGCTGGACCTGGTTGCCGCCATCGTTACGTTCTTCTCCGTTCGGGTTTCCGACAAGCCCGCCGATGCCGATCACCAATACGGCCATGGCAAGGTCGAGAACTTCTCCGCGTTCATCGAAACCGGACTGCTGCTCCTCACCTGCGTGTGGATCATCTACGAAGCTTTGCGGCGCTTGTTTTACCATCACGTGGAGATCGAGCCGAGCATCGCCGCCTTCGTGGTGCTCTTCTTGTCGATGGGAGTAGATTTCTGGCGCTCGCGCGCGCTCGGCCGGATTGCAGAAAAGTACGACAGCCAGGCCCTGGAAGCGGATGCACTGCATTTTTCGACCGACATCTGGTCGACCGCGGTTGTGATTCTTGGCCTGCTGCTGGTGCAACTGGGACACCGCTACAACGTGGGCTGGCTGCGCTCGGCCGATCCCATCGCCGCGCTCTTTGTCGCCGGAGTCGTCATCTGGGTGAGTTGGCGGCTGGCGCGAAAGACCATTGATGCGTTGCTCGACGCCGCCCCCGCAGGAGTGCGCAGCCGCATCCTGGACGCAATATCCAATGTCGATGGTGTCCTGGAAGTGGATCGGGTGCGCATTCGCCGCGCCGGCAACCGCTATTTCGCCGACGTGTCGGTAGGCCTCGACCGCAACGTCACCTTCCAGCGTTCGGAGCAGGTATCCGACTCCGTCACGCACCGGGTGCATGGTATCCTGCCCGACGCCGACGTCATGGTGCACTCAGTACCCCGCGCACAGCGCACGGAGAACATCTTTGATCGCATCCGCGCCGTCGCCACCCGCCACAACTTGAACGTGCATGACATTAGCGTGCAGGATCTCGGCGGACGGCTCCACGTCGAGCAGCACGTCGAGCTTGATGAACGGCTCAGTCTGAAGCAAGGACACGATCTCGTCACCGCGCTCGAAACCGAAATGCGCGACGAGGTCCCGGAAATCTCATCCATCCTCACTCACATTGAAAGCGAGCCCGCAACCATCGAACCGGGTGACGAAGTGGTCAGCGACGCAGATCTCGAGCAGCGCTTGAAAAAAGTGGCAACCGAGTTTCCCGAGATCGTCGACATGCATGACGTGCGCATCAAGCGCGTGCGCGACCGCGTTTACGTTTCCTGCCACTGCACGATGTCCGATGAATTGCCTCTGTCCCGCGTGCACGACGTTTCTACCGCGTTGGAAATCCGCCTCAAGCAGGATGCCCCCGAGCTGTTCCGCGTGTTAATCCATCCCGAACCGCAAACCGACAACCGACGCTAATCCAAACTCGTCGGATACTTGTCGATTAGCCGGGATCGGCATGCATCGGCCGTATTGGAACTGACCCGTACCATGCTCAATCCAAGAACATCATCACAGGGGGGTCCTCACTCAGGACGCGGTCGCCGCTGAGGCGAGGGGTCGTACCTCCATTGAGCGGACTGGCCGTTTGCGCTCCCCGGGCTCGATGGACGTGATCACCTTCTGGCCGGCGTCGTCAGGCAGCGGCACCGTCGCTACTCCACGGTCCTGATCGAAGCTCAGCGTGATGTATGGAGCACATTGATCGCAGAGCCAGTAGTATTCCACGCGCCGGAGCCCGTGGGTGTGATGCAGTTCACCGGTACTGCGCGGCGACAAGTTCGGGAAGTACTCGGTTTCGACCTGGAAAAGCTTACCTTCGCGTAAACGGCGGAATTGATTGTTACAGGCAGGGTTGGCGCATTTGTGAAGCATGGATTCCTCTTCCGCACCTCCGGGTGAAGATCTTCGGCCGCGGCAGGCAATGCTGTGCACGCACACTGCCAGCCTCAGGCGCGCAGTGCACCCCGTCTTTGCGCTGATATGAGTGACAGTTGCAAATATCGCGATGGAGAACTTCGCTCCTAATGCTTGTCCACAGCTGCCGAAAACTCGATCAAGTTGACGACTATGCGTCAATCACTTGCGTGCCATCCATCCGTCCGGATTTGAAACTAGAACCGCCCTCGTGCCCGTACCCCAGGCAATCTGACAAGGTGCCCCGGCCGGTCTCCCTGGAGTTTCTGTTTGCGCCTCACAGACGCACGTGACAGCCCTCACAGCCTGCTATGCCGGAGCAGGCGAGGATAAAGGGGTTATAGGAAGAATTCTGCGCGGGGTGCTCGATGAAAAACGTACTAATTTTGGGAGCGGCAGGCCGAGACTTCCACAATTTCAACGTTGTGTTTCGCCACAATCCTGATTATCAAGTGGTCGCTTTTACGGCGACTCAAATTCCTGATATTGCAGACCGGCGCTATCCCTGCGAGCTTGCGGGACCGCTTTACCCCGACGGCATTCCGATATGTGAAGAGAGCGACATGGAGCGGGTAATCAAGGAACGCCGAGTCGACGCTGTGGTGTTTTCCTACAGCGATATTTCTCACACGAAACTAATGCACCTCGCTTCCCGTGCGGTTGCTGTCGGCGCGGATTTCTGGCTGCTTGGCACTGAGCGTACGCAGATAAAGTCACGAGTGCCGGTGATCTCAATCTGCGCGGTTCGGACGGGATGCGGCAAGAGTCCGGTGTCGCGGCTGGTCGCGGCGCAACTGCGGCGCGCGGGCTGGAATCCGGTAGTCATTCGTCATCCCATGCCCTACGGCGATCTTGCGGCGCAGGCGGTGCAGCGCTTCGGCACCATGGACGACCTGGAGCGCAACCTCTGCACCATCGAGGAGCGCGAGGAATATGAGCCGCACCTGCAGCACGGTACCGTGGTCTACGCGGGTGTCGATTACGAGAAGATTTTGCGGCAGGCGGAAAAAGAGGCCGACATCATTTTGTGGGATGGCGGGAACAACGACACCCCGTTCTATGCCGCGGACATGGAGATCGTGGTCGCTGATCCGCATCGCGCCGGGCACGAGCTGGCTTACTTCCCGGGTGAGGTGAACCTGCGGCGCGGGCAGTTTGTCATCATCAACAAGGTGGATACGGCTTCTCCTCAGGATGTGCAGAAAGTCCGGGAGAACATCCGGCAGAACAATCCGCAGGCCACCATTCTCGACATGGCGTGCCGGGTTTCCCTTGCCGCGCCGGAGCAGGTGAAAGGGAAGCGGGTGCTGGTAGTTGAAGATGGCCCGACGCTCACCCACGGCGAAATGCCATATGGAGCCGGCGTAGTTGCGGCAAGGCAATGCGGAGCGGCGGAACTGATCGACCCCCGGCCTTATGCGGTCGGATCGATACGAGGAACATTCGAGCGTTATCCGCACCTGACCAGCCTGTTGCCGGCGATGGGATACAGCGCCATGCAGCGGCATGAACTCGAAGAAACCATCAACCGAGTGCCTTGCGATCTGATCGTCATCGCGACCCCCATCGATTTGGCAAAGATCGTCAAGCTGGAAAAGCCCAGCCTCCGCGTTTCTTACGAAGTGGAGGAGCTTACGCGGCCCGGCCTTGCGGACGCGCTTGCGGCATTCACCGAGAAACACAAACCAGTTGCGGAGTTGGTGCGATGAGCGATCACGATTTTCTCTCTATCCGCGATTTCACCCCTCGCCAGATTCGCGAGTTGCTCAACATGGCTTTCTGCATCAAACAGAACCCGGACGATTACGCGAAGTCGCTCGACGGCAAAGCCCTGGCGCTGATCTTTGAGAAGCCGTCCTTGCGAACCCGGGTGACGTTCGACCTGGGCATTCACCAGCTCGGCGGATTTTCCATTTACCTGTCGCCAGGGGAAATCAACCTGGGCAAGCGCGAGTCGCTCTACGACGTGGCAAAAAATCTTGAGCGTATGGTGCAGGGCATCATGATTCGCACCTTTGCTCACGAAATCGTCGAAAAGATGGCGGAATACGCGCATGTCCCGGTCATCAACGGGCTTACCGACTACAGCCATCCATGCCAGGCCCTGGCGGATTACCTGACCATGTTGGAAGTGAAGGGCAGGCTGCGCGGGCTGAAGGTGGCGTATGTCGGCGATGGAAACAACGTGGCACACTCGCTGATGTTCGCGGGCGCGCAGTTAGGTTCGGACGTTTTGGTCGCCACTCCCAAAGGTTACGAGCCCGACGCCACGGCAATCGACTGGGCGAAGGAGCGGTCTGCGGAAACCAGTGGATCATGCACGGTAACGAACGATCCGGCAGAAGCGGTGCGGGACGCCGATGTTGTCTACACCGACGTCTGGGCCAGCATGGGACAGGAATCCGAAGCTGAACAGCGGCGAAAAGTGTTTGAGCCATTCCAGGTGAACGCAAAACTGTTCGCTCTTGCCTGTCCCGATGCCATTTTCATGCATTGCCTGCCTGCTCACCGGGGCGACGAAGTTACCGACGAGGTCATCGATTCGCCGCGTTCCGTCGTGTTCCACCAAGCAGAAAACCGTTTGCACGCCCAAAAGGCAATTCTGCTTCAGCTGATGAAGCATGTCACCACGAGCTCGGTTCAGCTGCAGCTTTTGCACGAGCTGAAGGCCACAACCTGAGATCCGAAGCCTTGACAGCGGCCTCATGAAATCGATGCTCATCGCCGTCGGTGGCAATTCCCTGATCCGCGCGGGGGAAAAGGGAACTGTTGCTGAGCAGATGGGCAACGCGCGGCGCACCGCGGCTGCCATCGTCGAGGTTATCCGGCTCGGGTACCGCCTGGTGGTGACGCATGGCAACGGGCCACAGGTCGGGGCGGCATTGTTGCGATCGGAACGCGCGGCGGATCAGGTTCCCGGCCAGACCTTGGATGTTTGCGGCGCATCGACACAAGGCGAAATTGGATATCTGCTGACGCAAGCATTAAACGCCGAGCTGGCAGCCGCCGGCTTGCACGTGCCGGTGGCAAGCGTGGTGACGCAAACCCTGGTGGCGAGCGATGATCCCGCGATGCAGCATCCCACAAAGCCCATCGGACCGTTCTATTCGCGGGCTGACGCCGAAGAGCGCAAGCGAGTTTTTGGATGGCAGATTGTTGAGGATGCGGCGCGCGGCTACCGGCGCGTGGTGCCCTCCCCAGAACCGGTCGAAATCGTGGAATGGGAGGTAATTCGCGATCTGGTCAACGACGGCGTGCTGGTCGTCGCGTGCGGGGGTGGCGGAATTCCCGTGGTGCGCGGCGGTGATGGCGTACAGGGCGCGGAAGCGGTCATCGACAAGGACAGGGCGTCGGCATTGCTGGCGTCACGACTGGCCGTGGATGTTTTCACCATTTCCACCGACACCGATTACGTCTACCTGGATTACAAAAAGCCAACCCAGCGCCCGCTCACCTTGCTAGACAGCGATGAATTGGAACAGTACTACCGGGCCGGCCATTTTCCTCCGGGCAACATGGGTCCAAAAGTCGAGTCGGTGTTGCGGTTCTTGAAGCATGGTGGGCAGCAGGCGATCATCACGTCATACGAGCACGTGTGCGAGGCCGTAAACGGAACAGCGGGCACGCGGGTTGTGCCTGCGCCCGAGCAAGTGAAGGTAAATGTGACTGTCGAACATCCCATTCTGGTCGGAGGCCGCTGACATGGCTGAGATTAGCGTTGCTGAGACTCAGGCGTCCGATGTCGCCCAATTAGGCGGGCAGGGTGCCCGGCTGAAACACCTGGTGGAGTCACAACAGTTCACTGTCCCGTTATTGATGGAACTGTTCAGCCGTGCGCGCGGAATGGAACGCGTGGTGGCGCGCGGGGGATCACTCGACTACCAGAATCGCATCATGGCGGCGCTGTTTTACGAACCGTCCACGCGGACCCGGTTCTCCTTCGAAGCAGCTATGCACCGCTTGGGTGGAAGAGTTCTCTCCACCGAACATGCGCACACCTTTTCGTCGGAAATTCCCGGCGAGCAGGTGGAAGACTCAATCCGCATCATCGGCAGCTACTGCGACGTGATTGTCATCCGTCATCATGAAGAGGGCGGAGCCAGGCGCGCCGCCCATGTCTCGCCCGTACCGGTGATCAATGCGGGAGACGGCAATGGTGGGCAGCATCCCACGCAGGCCCTGCTCGACCTTTACACCATTTATCGTGAACGGCCGATCAACGGCCTCAGTGTGGCAATCAGCGGAGAGTTGGACAAGGGACGGACTGCGCGTTCATTGGCTTACCTGCTCGCGAAGTTTGAACGGGTGAAGATCTATTTTGTAAGCCCTCCGGAATTGCAGATGAAGCCTGACATCCTGGAATACCTGGACGAACATGGCGTCAATTATGAGGTCGAATCGGACATTGACAGGGTCATTCGCGAAGTTGACGTCATATACCAGACCCGCATCCGTCCCGAGCGGTTGGCGGACTCCGCCCGTCTGAAGCGCTATGCTATAGACTCTGCTGTTTTGGCGCGCATGAAGGCCGATGCCCTGATCTTGCATCCCCTGCCGCGGACAGTGGAACTGGATAAGGCCGTAGACAATGATCCCCGCGCGCTGTATTTCCGCCAGGCTGTCAACGGCCTGTATGTTCGCATGGCCCTGTTGACCATGCTGTTGGAGAGCTAGTAGTCAGACTACTGAGAGGAAACCAAGATGCCGGCTATTGAAAGCAGGGAGCAACAGCGTTCCCGCGAATTCGTCGAGCTCGAAAATCAGTATGGCGCGCACAACTATCATCCGCTGGAAGTCGTTATCCAGCGGGCGGAAGGCGTCTGGGTTTACGACGTAGAAGGTAAACGCTATCTCGATTGCCTGGCCGCGTATTCCGCCGTTAACCAGGGCCACTGCCATCCGCGCATCCTGGCGACACTCACTGAGCAGGCGAAGCAGGTGACGCTCACTTCGCGCGCATTCCGCAACGATCAATTGCCGCTGCTCTACAAGGAATTGCACGAACTCACTGGCTTCGACATGGCGCTGCCCATGAACTCCGGGGCCGAGGCCGTGGAGACGGCGGTGAAGACCGCGCGCAAGTGGGGGTACAGGGTCAAGGGCATTCCCCAGGGCAAGGCGGAGATCATTGTCTGCGCCAATAATTTTCATGGCCGCACTGTCACGATCGTCAGCTTCTCCACGGACGAGCAATACCGCGACGGCTTCGGCCCGTTCACGCCGGGCTTCAAGATCATTCCCTTCGGCGACGCTCAGGCGCTGCGCGCAGCCATTACACCGAATACGTGCGCATTCCTCGTCGAGCCTATCCAGGGTGAAGCGGGCATTGTCATTCCACCCGCTGGATTCTTGAAAGAAGCCGCCGGCATTTGCCGCGAGAACCGCGTGCTGCTGATGGCGGATGAAATCCAGTCGGGCCTGGGCCGCACCGGCAAGCTGTTCGCCTACATGCATGAAGGCATCACTCCGGACGTGCTGATCGTCGGCAAAGCTTTGGCCGGCGGCTTCTACCCGGTCTCGGCAGTGCTGGCGTCGACGGAAATCCTCGGCGTCTATCGGCCCGGCGATCATGGCAGCACCTTCGGCGGAAATCCGCTGGGTTGCGCGGTGGCCCGAACCGCATTGCGAGTGCTGGTCGAGGAGAAGCTTGTGGAGCGCTCCGCGGAACTGGGCGCCTACTTTCTCGGATTGCTCAAGAGCATGCGCAGCTCCGACCTGAAAGAAGTTCGCGGCAAAGGCTTGTGGATTGGTGTGGAGCTGAACAGTCCGGCGCGGCCTTACTGCGAAGCGCTCATGTGCGAAGGCATCCTGTGCAAGGAGACCCATGACCACGTGATTCGCATCGCGCCGCCCCTCGTCATCAAGCGCGAGGAGATTGACTGGGCATTCGAGCGCATAAAGAAACTCGTGGAGAAGCGTTCGCATCCATGATTCATTCGAGCAATCTGCCAAGCAGGTATTGAGCCCAAAGGGGACGCACCGCTTCAGCCTGCCAATAAGAACAAGGTAGGGTGCGGCGTCAGCCGCGCCGACAGGGCTTGCCCCTTTCAGCGCGGATTCCCGATCCTGCTACGCCGCCATCGCTATTTGGAAACCCGGCTCTGCGGCGCTATATTCACCACACATGACCAACCGCGTCCTCCTCTGTCCTCCCACATACTTTGATGTGCGGGACGTCAAAAACCCCTACATGCAATCCGGCGTCCCCGTGGATCGTGCCAAGGCGCGCCAGCAATGGGAGACTCTACTGCGCACCCTCGAAACCTCCGGCCTGCACGTCGAAACCATCGACCCCGTGGACGGCCTGGAAGACATGGTCTTCGCCGCTAACCAGGTCTTCGTCGGTTACCACGAGAAGATCGGCAATTTCATTGTGCCCAGCGAAATGCGATTCCTGTCGCGGCAGCGCGAGGTGCCGTTCTACGTCGAGTGGTTCCGCAATCGCGGGTACAAAGTCATTTCTGTCGACCTCTACGGCGAGTGTCTCGAGGGCCACGGCGATTTGCTCTGGCATCCCGACCGCTCGCGAATCTGGGCCGGATACGGCTTCCGCTCGACGCGCGCCGCCATCAACAAGTTTTCGGCGGCGATGCAGGAGATCGGCATCCCCGTCACTTCCTTGCGCCTCGTCGACGAGCGCTGCTACCACCTCGATACCTGCCTCTGCCCTCTGAATCGCGAAGCGGCGCTGATCTATCCCGCTGCGTTTTCCGAAGATTCCCTGGCAAGCCTGAAAGAAGGCTGGACCAGGATCCACGCGCTTACCGCCGAGGAAGCACATGGTTTCATGGGCAACGGCATCGTCGCCAACGGGCGCTACATCACACCCCATCTCACCGACCATTTGGCATCGATACTCAAAAGCGAAGGTCTCGAGCCGGTGGTGATTGACACATCGGAGTTTGAAAAATCCGGCGGAAGCGCCTTCTGCATGAAAGCCTTCCTGCCCTGACCTCCCCTCCGTAGTTATAAGCCGAACTCTGCGCGCCTGCCGTAACGCTCGACACCGTGGTTGATCGTGCTGTGAATTTAGTTAATCGACGAAAGGAGTTCTACAGTGACGTAAACCTCGACGAAATTGAGGAATTTGTTCAAAGGAGGGGGCTAAGCGCGCAATTCATCAAAACCGCTGAGGCCAAGGAATACAGAGAGAGCCTCGCAATGCGCGAGAAACTGCGCATCGATTTGCTAGCCTGATCATAGTTTGCCATCTCACATCGCCTAGCGGCAATTTCCACAATTTGAGCTGGACGACCCCTGCGAATTCGTTTCCTTTCCCATTCCTGCACTCATCCCCAAATTTTCTCCTTGACCTCACAGACTTCACTATAAGCTATCTGCCAGCATAGATACTTAGCTGCGCAGGAGAATAGCTTAACAGTGTACCCGGCCTTTTTACCCGCACTTCCCATGTTCTACTCCTGCCAACTGCCCTGTTTTCAATATTTTCTCCCCATCTCCTTCTCGCTCAAGATTTTGCCCTGCCTATCTCGCCTATC